>ENA-OOZQ01000039-OOZQ01000039.1-human-gut-metagenome-genome-assembly--contig:-NODE-39-length-114969-cov-3.680352_pt1 | contig 114969 bp, 133 predicted proteins | sample MGYA00241188_ERZ501399 | MGnify/ENA primary metagenome ERZ501399 (study PRJEB25962, sample SAMEA2042658) | human gut metagenome | biome: human gut; feature: human-associated habitat; material: faeces... | reverse complement strand
TCTAATAGCTTACTTAAATCCTGTGTGATTTCAAGTCCGCGCAGATAAAATTACGGGAAAAAGGGGGGAAAGCAGGAGTTCCGGGTTTTGAGCGTTTTGCTGTATCCTTATGTTTCATCGGAAAAAACAGGATTTTTTTCAAGACTCCTCTTGACAATTCTTCTGTTTGGGCTAGCCTTACAGCTGCTCAAAATTATGCAAAAACTGACCCTGTTGCATATGTAGGTCAGGTACTTACTGTTCTTGATGTTGTTGACGGTACAGCTAATGCTGCTACTGTATATTGCATCCAGAATGAAGCTGGTGATCTCGCTCGTGTTGGTACAGTAACACTTGGTGACGATACCACAATAATTAAGAATGAAGATAATACTCTTAGTATTAAGGGTTATGCTGATGCTGCTGAAGGCGCACAGCTTGTAAAAACAGCCGATGGTCTTGCGTGGGTAGTTCCTTCTACAACTACAGTTGAAGGTCTTCAGACTGCTGTAGCAGCTCTTAAGGAAACTGTTGGTGATAGTACAAAAGGTCTTGTAAAACAGGTTGCTGAGAACAAGGTTGCCATCGAAACACTTAATGCTGATTCCACCACTGAAGGTTCTGTAGCTTATCAGATTGCTCAAATTGTTGCTGGTGCTGATGCAAGCTTCGATACATTGAAGGAAATTGCTGATTGGATTGGCACTCATACAACTGATGCGGCTACAATGAACAGCCAGATTAATACAAATAAGACTGACATTGCTTCCCTTAAGGAACTTGTTGGCAGTGAAGCCGTAGCTACTCAGATTGCTAATGCAATTGATGCCGCACTCAAGTCTGGTGAAACTGATAAGTATGCCCTTGCTTCTGATCTTACTGCACTTGCTGGCAGAGTAACTACTGCCGAGCAGGATATTGACGCTCTTGAAACCAAGGTTGGAACTACTACGGTTGCAGAGCAGATTGCCGCAGCTCTTAAGGGTGAAGGCGACGAGGACAAGTACGCCCTTAAAAAACACACTCATATTATTGATGATGTCACAGGTCTTCAGGATGCCCTTAATTTAAAGGCAACCGATGCTGGTCTTAAGGCACTTGAGGCTGTTGTAGATGGTAAGGCCGATAAGGCAACTGATCTTGCTGGTTATGGTATTACTGATGCTTACACCAAGACAGCGGCTGATGAAGCTGTTGCTACTAAAATTGGTGAAGTTGGTGAAAAGACTGTAAAGGCATATGTAGATGATGCTATTGCTGCTAAGTCAACGGCTGATGGTACAACCTATGCTACTAAGACAGAAGTAACTGAAGCTATTGCTGGTGCAGGTCATGCTGCTCAAGCGGATCTTGAAGCACATACTGGTGATACGACAGTTCACATCACTGCTGACGAAAGAACACAGTGGAATGCCGCAGAAAAGAATAAAATTGAAAGTATTACTTCCGCTTCTAATACTATTACGGTTGTTACTGGTGAAAATCGTAGTGTTGATATTAGTCTTAACTGGGGCACTTTCGGAGAAGGTTAATTTATAACTGATTAGATTATGGTAGGGAGATTATCCTCCCTACCGATCTTATTATAAAAAAAATAATTAATTTTGGAGGATAATTCTATGGCTATGTTTAAGGTTTTACGAGGGGTGGAAGCGGACATTCCCTCTACTTATACAGACGGTTGTATTTATTTTTGTAAAGATACTAGTAATTATTATATAGATTATATTGGCACAGACGGTGAGCTTCATCGTTCCAAAATTGCTGCAGGTTATGCTGACAAGCTTCATTATATGAAGGACGGTCAGTCAATTGATGTAAATCCTGCTGATATTATCACCAAGGACAACTACCTCACTGTTATTGGCACTGCTACGGACAGCAAGGCTGGTTTAATGTCTGGTGCAGAGCATACAAAACTTACAGGCATTGAATCCGGTGCTAATAAGACAATTGTAGATGATGCTATTAAAGCAGATTCTATAAATCCTGTACAGAATAAAGTAGTTAAAACTGAGCTTGATAAAAAGGCAGAAAAAGAACACGAGCATACACAGTATGAAAATCAGAATGCTTTTGCCAAGGTAACTGTTGGTGCAACAACAATCGAAGCAGATAATACATCTGATGGCATTACTATTGTTGGCAGCTCAAATGTTACAGTTACACCTGATGCAGCTAGTAAGAAAATTACTATTGAGGCAAAGGATACTACATATGAAGCTGCTACATCAACTGCTCCTGGGCTGATGTCTGCTACGGATAAGGCAAAGCTTGACGGCATTGCTCTTAATGCCAATAAGTATGAGCTTCCTGTTGCTACGACTGATGTACTTGGTGGTGTAAAGCAGGGTGAAAATATCACTATTGCCGAGGATGGTACTATTTCTTCTAAGAACACAGAATATGGTATTGTTACCACTACCAAGGAAGGTCTTATGAGCGCAGGTGACAAGGAAAAACTCGATGGTATTGCAGCTAATGCTACTAGAGTTCTTGTTGATGCCGAGCTTAGTTCCACAAGTGAAAACGCTATTCAAAATAAGGCTGTAAAAGCTGCTCTCGATGGTAAGTCAGATTCTGACCATACTCACGATTACATTCCTAATTCTCAGAAGGGCGTAGCTAACGGTGTTGCTACTCTTGATGAAAACGGTCAGGTTCCTGCTACACAGCTTCCTAGCTATGTTGATGATGTTATTGAAGTTGCAAATTATGATGCACTTCCTGAAACTGGTGAAACAGGTAAGATTTATGTAACGCTTGATGATAACCTCACATATAGATGGGGTGGCACAGCTTATGTTGAAATCTCTAAGTCTCTTGCTATCGGTACAACTGGTTCTACAGCTGCTGCTGGTAATCACCGTCACGACAATGCCACTACAGAAGCAGATGGTTTCATGTCTACCGCTATGGTCGAGAAGCTTAATGGTATTGAGTCTGGTGCGAACGCATACGTGCTTCCTGAAGCTAGTGCAACACAGCTTGGTGGTGTTAAGGTTGGCAAGAATCTTACTATGACTAATGGTGTGCTTGATGCAACAGATACAATTTACGAAGATGCAACAACTTCCACATCTGGTCTGATGTCTGGTGCTGACAAGACTAAGCTTGATGGTATCGCTGATGGCGCTACCAAGGTTATTGTTGATACCGAACTTAGCAATTCTAGTGTAAATGCAATTCAGAACAAAGCAGTTAAGGCTGCCCTTGATAATAAGTCTGACGTTGGACACACTCATGATGAGTATGTAAACCAGAATGCATTCGGTATTATCAAGATTGGTGCGGCTTCTGTTGAAGCTGATCAGGCAATTGATACACTTGAACTTGCAGGTGGTGATAATGTAACCATTACTCCCGATGCAGAAAATGATAAGATTGTTATCTCTGCAAAGGACACAACCTATAATGACGCAACTGCGAGTGAGCATGGTCTTATGTCCACTGCTGATAAGACTAAGCTTGATGGTATCTCAGCAGGTGCTCAGGTTAACGTAATTGAGGCAATCAATAGCCAGTCTCTTACTGTTGGTGCTGTTGATAACAAGAGCGTTAACCTTGAGATCAATTGGGTTGAATTTTGATAATTGAGTAGTTTTTAGACCATAAGGGAGATGGAAACTATTCTATCTCCCTTTTTTTTATGAAAAGATTAATTAACACTTCAGAGAGGTGAAATTATGGCAAAAACAGGTTTTTATATTGGTAGTACACCTATTGGTAAGGTTACAGTTGCTTATAAGTCTACTACTCCCTCGACTCTGCAAGAAAAGAGCGTTGTCCCTACTAAAACTGAACAATCAGTTTTGCCAGATACCAACTATGACGCATTATCTAAGGTAACGGTTGCTGCAATACCTGATGAATATCAAAATATATCAGAAGTGACTGCATCAGCAGAGGATGTAGTACAGGGAAAGAAAATAGTGGATAGCACGGGAGTAGTTTCTGGTACTATGTCAGACAACGGTACTGTCTCTAAAGTTTTAGACACTACAACTAAAAGTTATACTATTCCTAGTGGAAAACATTCTGGAGCTGGAGTAGTTTCCATAACAACGCAAGAAAAAAGTGTAACACCTTCCACTTCAGCTCAAGAAATAGTTCCTGATACAGGTAAGGTACTTTCTAAGGTAACGGTTGCGGCGGTTACTTCTAGTGGTACTGACACTTCTGACGCAACAGCAACATCGGGCGATATATTGTCTGGCAAAACGGCATATGTAAAAGGACAAAAGGTAACAGGTAATATTGTTTCAAGAAACACTCTACAATGTAGCGTTAACGAACGCACAGTAACAATTCCTGCGGGGTATTATGCAGTAGAAGGTTCAGTAAATGTAAACAAAGGAGAGCTAGTTTCGCCAGACGTTAACATTATGAAGAGTACTGGTAAAGTTATAGCAACTGCCAAAGTAGGTACTTCTGGGTATATCTCGGTTAATGAACATATTGGTGGTAGTCTTCAGTTGGATACGATGTCTGGTACAACAATTATTCCAGGAATAAATACAACGCTCGCCGTAGCGTCGGGAAAATATACTACAGGAGATGTATATGTAAGTGGTGATTCAAATCTTGTTTCAGAAAATATTAAATCTGGTGTAACTATTTTTAATGTAGCTGGAACTTATGAGGGTAGCTCATCTAGTTATCGTTACGATCAAACAGGCACATATTTTGCTGGAACAGTTTCTGGTACTAGAACTATTACGTTCAATATTGCGGGAATAAAAGATGTTCCTCTGGCAGGCTTTATTGTATTGCCAGAAACTACATTTTCACGTCCCTCGTTAACAAGTTATAGTTTGATTGTTTCCCTTACTTGTATGGATGGTTATGGGCAGGGGGATACTGGTGATGGAAGTATCAGCGTTACAGATGGACATAAGTGGGAGTATACCACCATAGGCAGATCAACTGGTATTACTTTTAGTAGTGATGCAGATTCACAATTTAGTTATACTCGTTCAGGTAGCACTTTAACTATCACTTCAGCGACAACAAGCATTAGATTTTCGACCATCAGTGGGGAACGATATAGATTATACCCTATATGTGCGAATACTGTATATGCTAATTTTGAAGGCATTCCGGTCGAAGAAGGCTAAAACAACTATTTTATATTTATAAATTACAAGGAGAACTTATTATGGCTATTAAAACTAAATTAATTCAAAACGTTTCTATTGATAAGAAAAATGTGTTAAAAACAAAATTGATAAACAAGGATGAAGAAAAGCTTAAGCCAATTATTACTGACGAGAACGGCAAGGAAATTGTTGATGATACTTTGATAGAAATGACCGATAAGGATGTCAGTTTTAGAAAGCCTGCTGACGCAGAAATTCCTCCTCAGCCAAAGCCGAAGCTCGATGTAAAATAACTAAGAGGTGCATAATAGAGGGTAATTTTATATTTCCCTCTATTATGACTATTAAATATTATGAATTAAATTTATCTTTAGAAAGGATGAATTAACTATGGCTCTTTTTAAAATATGTCGTGGAGCGGAGACAAATCTCCCTACCACTTTAACAAGTGGGTACTGTTATTTTTGTACCGACACTACAAATTTTTACATTGACTATACGGACACGTATGGTGCATTGACACGTGCGAAGATCGCCTCAAAGTATGCGGACAAGCTTCGTTATACAGAGGATGGTAATTTTATAGAGCTTGACCCAACTGATATTGTTACGAAAAGCAATTATGAAACTGCTATAGGTGTTGCAACTTCTGATAAAAATGGTTTGATGTCATCTTCTGATAAAACTAAACTGGACGGCGTTGAAAGTGGAGCACAGGTAAACGTTCAGGCTGATTATTCCCAGAATGATACGACTACGGCGGATTATATTAAAAATAGAACGCACTATTCAGAACCTTATACTGCAATTCCTTCTGTCGAGCCAGTTGATTTGTTACAACATTCAATAGGAGATATTCTTAGACTGGATAATCAGGTTAACAGTGGTGCCATAATTATGCAAGTTATAAATTCATTAGGCACCCGATACGGTGGAGTGAGAGCAGCAATTCGTGAAACCACGTATAATACCGATTTTAAGAGGGTTTTTACACATGATTGGGATTGTTCAGATACTAATGTTACTATTGAAGAGATAGGACATCATCCAACTTCTGAGTGGTTGTGCAATAAACTATGTCATATTGCACGAGGAAGTGTGGAGCTTTATGCCGTTTATTTTATTGCGTATCCAGCCTATTTAAATGATGAATATAAGACACAGTTCCCTGGGGTAGGAATTTATCTTAAATATGTTGCAAAGCCTGGTTATGCATCACAGTACTTGAACGTATCCCTCGTGGTAACACAATACCACTCGTTATCACAACATTATTTGCCACGAAATGTTGAATATACAGCCAACAGAGTCATTGCAATTTCGGCAGAGTCTGATGATACTCATTATCCTACAGCCAAGGCGGTATATGATGCTTTGCCGACAATAGTATCTACAGATAGTAATGGATTAATGTCTTCGGTAGATAAGTCGAAATTGGACGGAATTGAAGCAGGTGCTGAAGTAAATGTTCAGGCTGATTGGAATCAGAGTGACACGACTGCCAAAGATTATATTAAGAATAAAATTTGTTATGATTTTTCTGGCTGGAAAACTACATTTAGCCAATTACTAAAAACCGACACAAATGATATGTTCATATCAAGTTTTTATCCAGATTATACATATGCCTATTCATTTGTACAAAAAGTTCTTGAAGAAGGCAGTACGGTTAAAATTGCTATTGATGATTCATCCATTGATTTTGTCGTACCTGTGTCTAATGAGGTGCAATGGGGTGAATATACTATTGGAGATTATCAAATAGCCTTGTGTGGTGGAACTGGAGGCTATGGTCGTTTTATAGCATCGATGGGCTGTAAAACAGACATTTCTGGTTCTACGTTTAGTATACAGCAATATGTAAATGAGACTAAAACCATTGACGAAAAATATCTTCCTACATATTTAGATAAATTGGCCTATTGTACATGTGCAACCGATGCCTCGACAAAGGCAAAGGTGGCGACCTGTTCCGTAGGACAATTCACTTTAACCAAGGGCCAAAAGGCTGTAGTGAAGTTTTCATATGCAAACACTGCAGTAGGTCCAACTTTAAACATTGGTTCAACTGGGGCAAAAACAATTTATTGGCATGGGCAGGTTCTTCCTTCTACACAGTATTGGGAAGCTGGTGCTGTACTTGAGTTCGTTTATAACGGCTCTCAGTTTGAATTAATTGGAATAGCAAAAGATAATAGCAAAGAATATTCGGTGGCTACAGCGTCATCTGATGGCTTATTCTCTGCAACAGACAAAGCAAAGCTAGACGGTATATCGTCTGGTGCCACCGCCGTCTCAATCGACACTACACTCACCCAGAGCGGACAGGCAGCGGACGCTAAAGCCGTTGGTGATGAGCTGGCAAAGAAGCTCGACAATCCTCAGACCGTGGCTGTAGGCGATGTGCTGACGGTTGAAGAAGTGGACGGTGACGGCAAGCCCACAAAATGGAAAAGCGTTGACGCCAATGCGGTTTTGACGATAGACAACACAGGCTACAAAGGAACAGACTATTACGCTTTGCCGGACGGTGTTTATAATCTTTTGTCATTATATGTAGCTAACAAAGATGGAATGAATCTGCGTTTGCAAGGCGTCACAAGCGTGAAGAATCACAGTTTTGTTTGTGCCGGAAAGAACACAACCGTTATATTTGGCTCTGACGGGTCAGTGGTTGGATATGATTATGGTGTGTGGCGTTGGGACGAAAAAGAAAACGTATCGAACAAGGTTACATCGTTGTCTGCAACATCTAAAGACAGTCAATATCCATCGGCAAAGGCTGTATATGATACACTGACTACGGCTATCCCCACCACACTCCCCAACCCAAACAAGCTCACGTTCTCCGGCGCGGTCACGGGCGAATATGATGGTTCATCTACGGTGGCTATCGAGATCCCGAAGGGCGGCAAGGCAAGCGCGAATTTCCTCATTCAGCCCAACGGCACTGTGTTATCGGCACCTACCTATGCTCAGTTGACTTCCGGCACGTATGCAAGCTTCTATGCCTTGTATGGTGGTACATTGTACGCTTTGTCTCAGCAGACGCAAACGAGTGGCACTTTCACGTTTAAGTTTAACGACGTTCCGAACGGCAAGATGTATGTTGTTACGGTTGACAGCTCGGATAACACTACTTTTGCTGAGGAAGATTTACCAACCACTACCGTTACTCTTAAAACATGGACATCTGCAGATATTAGTTAAAGGAGATGATACATATGGCTACAGAAAAACAAATTTCCAATTTAGTAATCAATAAAGTTGAAAGCCAAGCAGTTTACGACCATATGGCTTCCAACAACTTAGTTAACGAAGATGAATTATATTTGATCGAAAATACAGGCGATGATAGTGGTGGAGGCGTGTTTTTTGGTACTTGTATGACTGCTGCGCCTACGAATGAAAAGGTTGTTACAACGCAACAGGGAAACTTTAAATTAGAAGTTGGTGCAACAGTGTATGTACAATTTAATACAGCATCAACGTCTACTGCTACCACATTAAATATTGATGGTACTGGTGCGATTGCCGTACAAACTTCAGCGACCAACCGACTTATGGCAAATCAGATTGCACCTAAGTCGGTTGTTGGTTTTGTTTATGATGGTACTGTGTATAGAATGCTTGATGGGGCTATTGCAACAACAACCTATTATGGAGTAACTAAACTGTCATCTGCTGTTAACTCAATTTCTACAGCTACAGCAGCAACATCATCGGCGGTTAAACAAGCTTACGATTTGGCTGTTGCAGCACTTCCTCTTAGTGGAGGTACAATGACAGGAATGTTGACTTTGGGTCAAGAGCCTATAAATGACCAACATGCGGCTACAAAAAAATATGTGGACTATTATATTACTGCTCTTGAGGAACAAGTGCAGGCAATTATGGCGGTGTTAAAGAAATATGGTATGACGGTTGATATTGGTGGTAACGTTACTCCCGCTGAATAAAATTTTATTTTTAAATAATAAAGGAAGAAAATGCTTATGTATTACTATGCGCACATTGATGAAAGCTCCATTGTAATTGAAGTTTGTGCGTTGAACGAACCGATATTTGATTCTATGTATATAGAAATTACAGAAGCACAATACAATAATGGAGAAAATTTAGTGGGTTTACGATATGACCCAGATTATCATACTTTTGGTGATATAATTTATTGGATTGGCACAACAACAGAAGTGAGTTATAAGACTACTCCTCGATCATTAAGTGGAAAACTTGATGAGATTGATAGTAAGTTAGCGAATAAGGCAGATATCTCCCATACGCATGACGACAATGGTAGTGTAGTAAATATTGTGAGGTGGTAATTATGGCAGGTTTATACGTTGGTAATGTACCAATTAATCAAATCAATATAGTTCCCACTACTTCTGGAATTGATACTAGTGACGCAAATGCCACAGAGAATGACATATTATCTCCTAAAACAGCATATGTTAATGGCGTTAAAATCACAGGCAGTATTCAATCAATGGCGGGAGGTATTTACGCTTCTAACCAAATAATATTTACTGCAGGTAAATATCTTACAGGGGATATAGAGATTAATGTACCACCGTCAGGTATTATTCCAAGTGGAACAATGAGCATTACAGAAAATGGTACTTATGATGTTACCAATTATGCAAACGCACAGGTTAATATTGCTTCTTCGGTAGTTAGCACTCCGCGGTCTGTGATCTTTACTGTTACAACAGATGTAATGGAGACAACATCTACGAAAGTTATTACTGGAAATACTTTTATCGCACAGAATATTAATAACGATAACTTATTTGTGACATTGCTTCGAAAAGAGACTACTGCTAATGATACTATGACTATATGTCAAGCATCATGCGCAAACTCTCCTGCTTTTTTAGGTGGTTATTTTATGACCGTGTATAAATCTGGTCTTGCTGCGGCTGTACAGACCAATACTAGTACAAATTATAAGTTAAATAGTAGCACAGCAGGAACGTATACTCGTATTTATGCAGATAGTAATGGAGATGTTTATATATTGACATATTATGCTGGGTTTTCGTCTACGAAGGTTGGGCTTAAAGCAGGAGATTATACGCTATTTTACGGTTTATTCGGCGAACAGTAATTTAAGGGAGAGAGGTGCGATGTATGCCTACTACTACACGTGTGAATTCTTTAAATATAAATTTATTGACCCAAGCACAATTTAACGCAGCAGAAAAAGACCCTAATCAAATCTATATGATAACTGACGCTCAGGATAACACAGATATTTCAGTTGTAACTACTACCGAAAATGGTCTAATGAGCTCTGCGGATAAAGTTAAATTAGATGGTATTGCGACTGGGGCTACTAATGTATTAGTAGATGATGAACTTTCGGGAACTTCTACGAATCCAGTACAGAACAAAGTGATTAATAATGCGTTGAATGACAAGGCAAATTTAGCTATATCGATTATAGCTAATTTGGTTGCCACTGCATGGATAGAAGATGGAGAAGCACATAAACAAATTCTAACTATAGATGGTGTCACGCCAACTAGAAATGGTGTTGCTGGTGTTGCTCAGACAGCAACCGACGAGCAATGTAGACAAGCGGCAAGTGCAATGTTACGTATTGCAGGGCAGGGAACTCATCAACTTACTATTAAGGCATTAGGAGAAGTTCCGACTGTCGATATTCCTTTGGAAGTTATTTTATTATAAAGCAAAAATATTGAATAAAAGGAGATGGTTTCGAAGATGGCAAATAATAAGTTAATTGTACAACATAGACGTGGTACAGCCGGACAATGGGAATCATCTGGTATAGTTCCATATGACGGAGAGATTGTAATTGAAGAATGTGCAGACGGGACTTTTAAGACAAAAATTGGGGATGGCGTTAATACCTTCCCCAATTTGCCATATCAAAATTTGGATAAAGAAATTGCGGAACTTAAGCAGTATGTTGACGGCAAGGTTGTTGATGGGCTGTTGTATGAGGATAATAAGTTATATCTCACCTTGGGTGGAGAAGTTGTATCTGAACCTGTTGAGATAGCTGGTGGTTCTGGTGGTGGAGGTGGAGCTACGTATATTGTCACGCTTCAAAACCTCATGGAGTCACGCTATATTACGGTCTCAGAGGGTAGCGAAGTCAATATTAAGTTTAGTTATTCTTCAATGGACGCAGATGGCATAAATGATGGCGAGGGTGTTGGAACGTTATATGTTAATAATATTTCTGTTGCGACTATGGCAATAGCTCAAGGTGGAAACTCATTAGATATTACACAATATTTGAAGTCAGGTGAAAACGCCATTAAGTTGCGCGTTGCCAACTCTGAAGGTAGTTCAAGAATGTTAACTTATAGTGTTTCTGTGATTTCCTTATCGGTTTCCACTACATTTAACGAGCTAGACTCTTACTCTGGCGATGTTACATTTATGTATGTCGTTACTGGTAGTGGTTTAAAGACAATACATTTTGTAATGGATGGCGTTGAAATTGGTACTACGGAAACTACAGCTACGGGACGTTCATTAGGATATACAATTCCAGCACAACCACATGGTAGCCATATATTTGAAGTGTATGCGACATCATCTGTAAATGAAGTTACTGTAAAGAGTAATATCGTTAAGCTCGGTATGCTTTGGATTGGAGATAGTATGCTTCCAGCGATTATATCTACATTTACAACAACAAGTGCTATTCAGGGTGAAGTTTTAACTGTTCCTTATATGGTTTATGATCCAACGAGTGAAAATGCAGCCGTTATGCTATCTGTTATTAAAGAAGATGGTACGGCATACAGTGTGAAAAATTTAACCGTTGATAGAACAGCTCAAAATTGGGCTGTACAGGACTTTCCAGCAGGGAATATTACATTGAAAATAATATGCGGTAGTGCATCAGTATTCTTTCCGATAAATGTCCAAAAATCAACATTTACTTTGGAGCCGATATCTGATGGTCTTATCTTGGAGTTCTCAGCCGAAGGACGTAGTAACAATGAACAGAATCCTGAATCTTGGTCATATAACAATATGGTTGCATCATTTGATGGCTTTGGCTGGGCTGGGGCTGATGGTTGGTTAGATGACAGCAATGGGGCAACTATGTTGAGATTCCTACCAGGTGATACTATGACCATCCCACTGAAGATGTTTGAAGATGACTGTAGATCAACTGGTTTAACAATTGAAGTAGAAATGGCAACTAGAGATGTACGTGACTATGAATCTGTAGTTATTTCTTGTATTTCTAATGAACGTGGTTTTAAAGTTGCTTCACAGTATGCAGAATTAAAATCGGAAGGTTCAAGTGTAAGTATGCAATTTAAGGAAGACTCTCGTGTTAGAGTTACTTTTGTTGTAGAACACAGGAATTTAAATAGGCTTATATATATTTATATTAATGGTATTTTATGTGGTGCAACACAATACCCTGAAACTGACAACTTCTCACAGTCTCCTGCGGTTGGTATCACTATTGGTGCAGAATCTTGTGGTATTGATTTATATAGGATTCGTTGCTACAAAAAGGGGCTAACTCGACATGAAGAGTTGAACAACTATATTTGCGACAGACCTACTTTAGCAGACCGTGTTGAAGCTCAAAAACGCAATGATATACTAGATGAAAGCGAAGAAGTGTCTATTGCAAAGCTACCGATGGATCTTCCTTACATGATTATATCTTGTCCTGAGCTACCTCAGTATAAAGGTGATAAGAAGCAATGTACTATTGAATATGTGAATCGTATTGACCCTAGTAAGAGTTTTACTGCGTCGGGAGTGCAGATTAATGTTCAGGGTACATCTTCAGCAGGATATAGAAAGAAGAATTTTAAAATCAGTTATAAAAAAGGTTTTGATATGACCGAAAGTGGTGAGCACGTTGACGGATATAAGTTGCGTGATACTTCTATTCCAGCGAAAGTTTTTACTATGAAGGCAGATGTTGCTTCAAGTGAAAATGCTAATAACGTAAAGCTTGTGGATTATTATAATACACTATGTCCTTATAAGACTCCACCACAGGTAGCGGATAGCCGTGTACGGCAAGGTGTTGATGGTATTCCGATAGTTATTTTCTGGGAGAATACTGGCGTAACACCATCTGTTACTAGATTTGAAGGTAAGTATAACGCCAATGATGATAAGTCCAGTGTTGAAGTTTTTGGTCTTACAGAAGGATGTGAATCATGGGAATTTTGCAACAACACTTCTAATCGCATGTTATTTAAGGTTAGTGACTATGGAGATGGATGGCTAAACGATTTTGAAGCACGTTATCCTGAAGATAATATTGATTTTACTAATTTAAAACGTATGACTGACTGGGTGGTTAGTACCGATAGAGAACAGGCTACCGATGGAGTTTTAGAAACACCAGTCATTTATAATGGAATACAATACACAACAGATTCTTCAGATTATCGTTTGGCAAAATTTAAAGCTGAGTTTGGAGATTATTTTATTAAAGATGCAATGATATTTTATTATCTCTTTACTGAGATATTCTTAATGGTTGACTCACGTGCAAAGAACTTTTTTGCTAGTACATTTGATGGAATACATTGGATGCCGTTACCATATGACTACGACACTGCTTTAGGTATCAACAACGAAGGTGTTCTCGCCTTTTCATACGACCTTGAAGATACCGATACGGTAGGTGGGGAGAATGTGTTCAACGGACAAACAAGTGTCCTGTGGTGCAATATTCGTGATGTGTTTGGCAATGACATCAAAAAAATGTATCAAGACTTACGTAGTGAAGGTTATTTGTCATATGAGGTTCTACGAGATATCTATATTAAACATCAATCAGCTTGGCCCGAAGCACTTTGGAACGAAGATGCTTATGAAAAATACTTGCAACCACTGATTATCAATAATGACAAAACCTATCTCCCTATGATCCAGGGCGACAAATCCTCACAAAGAGACTGGTGGCTTTTCAATGGCTTTAGATATAGGGACAGTAAATATTATTGCGGAGACGCATTAAAAAACGTCATCACTCTTCGCTGTTACGCAACAGGAGATATAACAGTAACTCCTTATTCTAACATATGGCCTACAATCAAATATGGTTCATACTTAGTTACTCAGCGCGGAGAAAGAAACATTCCATATACATTAAAATGTCCTTTGGATGAAATGAATGATACGGAAGTATATATTTACTCAGCTGATAGAATTGGTAACATTGGTGATTTATCAGGACTCAAAGTTGGTTTTGCAGACTTCTCTATGGCTGTCAAATTACAGAGCTTAATACTCGGTAGTAATGTAGATGGTTATGAAAATACTCGTCTTGAAACAGTTAACGTTGGTAATAATGAACTACTAACGCTTATAAATGTAGAAAACTGTACGTCTTTGACTCAAACAGTTGACTTATCTGGATGCACTGGACTGGAAACGGTAAAAGCAAAAGGTTCGGCTGTTACAGGTTTATCATTGCCCAACGGTGGTCACTTAAAGACATTAGAGCTTCCAGCGACAATTACTAACTTCACTGTTCAGAATCAGCAGCAACTTGAAAGTGTTACATTTGAAGGTTATGATGCATTAACTACCTTACGTGTAGAGAACTCAACTAATATTCCTATTGAGGCAATATTTGATAATGCAATAAATCTTAATCGTGTAAGATTAATGAACGTAGAATGGACGGCTTCAAGTAGTGACGAACTGGCTAAAACTATTAATAAGTTAAAAACTTGCATCGGTATGGACGCCAATGGCAATAATACAAAGACAGCGATAGTTAATGGTAGAGTGCGAGTTCCTGCTGTTGATGATGCGCTTTTAGCTGATATTGGCACTAACTTTCCTGATTTAATAGTTGTCGTTGGCGATGTGGCTTATTATATTGTCAGATACATTAATGCCGATGGTACACTATTATATACAACTCATATGACTGAAGGTAGTGAACCTATTGATCCTGTCGCCAAGGGACTTATAAGTACACCTACTAGAGAAGGCACAGGAGATATTCAATACACATACAACGGATGGTCTAATATGCCAGCGACTATTACTGGCAATACGGCAATTATTGCTTCTTATAAAGAAACTTATTTGGTTGTGTTTTTAAACTATGATGGAAGTTTATTGGATTCTCAGTGGATCGATGATGGTGAAGATGCTGAAGACCCTGTTACTAATAACATTATTGAAAAGCCTACTCATCCACAAACGGCACAATATAATTATGCTTATATAGGATGGGATAAGAATCTTACGAATATTACGGCACCAATAGATATTACGGCACAATATGATGCTATTATTCGTAGCTATACTGTAAGATTTTTAAACAATGATAAAGTACTTGAAACCCAGACAGTTGAATATGGTCAAGTAGCAACTTATACTGGGCAAACCCCAACTAAGTTAGACGTTGATAATCCTGACGATTATGTGTTCACTGGATGGACACCAAATCCTTCATATATTGAAGGTGATTTAGACTGCTATGCTTCGTTTAAATTTACAGGATATATTGAAGACAGTTGGGTGGAAATTGCCGATAGTATTGTTGATGGTACTTATGCAACAAAGTACAAGGTCAATAGATTAAAGGAAACGACACTTACATATTCAGATGGTACGTCAGATACAATTGATATTGAGTTAGTTGATTTTAATCATGATGATTTGGCAGACGGTAGTGGCAAAGCAAGCATTTCTTGGATTGTGAAAGAAGTTCCGTCTAAGTTAGTTACTGCAAATCAGAGTGTAACAAACGTTGGTGGTTGGGAAGGCAGCGCTTTGAGAACGCATGTAAAGAATATTATATATAATGCTTTGCCTGACGACTTGAAGGCAATAGTAAAACCTGTTATTAAGAAAGCATCTGCGGGTGCTGAATCTACTGAGATTATTGAGTCCACTGATTCAGTATGGATTCCTGCCATTGTAGAAATTGATGGTACTTATACTAATGATACAACATATCCAGTATATGCACAAGAAGGTAGTACTTACGCAGCATATACTAGTAAAAATAAACGTATAAAATATAATTCTACAGGAGAATCTTATGTAAACTATTGGACACGTTCTGCTGACGTAGGAAGTGTTAACAGTTTTCACTGTGTATATAATAATGGAGCAATTTCTAGCTTCGGTGCCGACTTTCCAATGGGTGTGGCTTTTGGATTCTGCATTTAATATTTTTAGAAAGGAGTGGTTATAGTGATTCGAGGAGCTTGTCAACAATTTAAATTTAAAACGCCATATGACTTAGAGCAACTTAAAACTGTTCATATTACTTTTTGGCAACCAGATAACAATGGTACTGAAGATTGCACTTTGCCCATTACAAAACAACTAACAGATTGTAAACAGGATCAGCTAGGAATTAATGTAACTCTGAATCAAGTAGAAACGTTAGCCTTTTCGGAAAAGAGTAAAGCGTTTGTGCAATTTAGAGGATTGACTACTGAAGGATTTGCTTTTGCGAGTCGTATAATGCCTATTAATGTATATCCCGTAAAGGACGAGACTGTTCTTGAGTGAGGTGTATATTATGGGAGAAGACAAAATTATGCAAATAAAAGAAGAACCTATGAAAGTAGAAACGGAAATAAAGTCTACTACTACCGAAGTTGACGAAGCGTCACAGAATGTTGAAGTGCAAGTGCCAACTCCACCAAGTTTTTCTGTTGAAGATGCTAATATCATTGATATAGGAATGGATGAGGCTTTTCCGTATATGCCTCGAAATAACGTCGAGGATTTAATAGGTAGCAATAATATTCTCATTGATGGTCAAGAGGTTAATGGTTCCAACACTAATGGGAGTGTATCTTTGGTACAAATACTCACAGAATACGCCAATAATAGTAGTGGAGAAGGAACTACAAATCACTCTTTGCTAGATGGTAGAGAATTGCCGAATCAACACCCAATTTCGGCCATTTCAAATTTAAAAGAAGAATTAGATGAAATTAAATCATTGAAAAGAGCTTATTCTTCTGAAAATGGTTTTGGTGAATTCCGTAAATGGGACGATGAGAATCCAAAATGGGAAGATCGATCTGGTTATTTTGTGAAACTTATTGGTGGCACAGAGAACGTTGCTATTTGTACTAATCAAGATGACGTGTATGGTGTATCAGTAATACATAGTGGTTTTGTTGGTGGTCAGGACATTTCAGATAAAAGCGACGATCCTCTTTATGCTATAGTGGGTATTACTGGTGCTTTACGTGTGCGTACAGATGGAACGGCTACGACAGGAGATTATATCGTACCTAATGAGTTGGGTGTAGCAACGAAATCTAAAAATAACTGTGGTTATAAAGTCATATCAACTGGTAGTTATGCTAGTTATGAATATCTCACAATTGCTGTAACACCACAGAACGATAAGATTAATAAAATTTATGGCACACTAATGGATGCCGAAGGTAGCTTTGGTAATATTGTTGTAAGACTAGGTGAAGTTGAATCGAGAGTTGATAATGCAACTGATAGAATAAATATTGCTATAAATAATAATGATGAATTAAAAAATCTTATAAAAGAAAATACTAAAAACATTGAATCTGTTGGTGCTACAGCTCAGGAGGCACAAAAAGCTGCTAACCAAGCTACTGAGAAAGCGAACCAGGCAGTGACCGAAGCCAATAATGCAAAAAATGAAGCTCTAGCTGCTGCAAATGAGGCAAAAGATAGAGTGAATGCCTCATTGGCAGATATTAATGACCTCAAGGATAAAATGACTATTATCTCTAGCTTCAATGATGGTGATGGCAATACTGGTGTACAAGGATTTGTTGATGTTGCGGAAAAGAACAATATGTTACTTGGTTCCTTACAAGAATCAGTTAATGAATATGGCACTGATATTACATCTATTAGTCAGCAAATAAAAGAAACTGAAGCGGCAATACAGCACCTTGTTGTTCACTCTGACAAATACTCTGTTGGTGAATATTCACTTTCTTATGGGCTTTCTTATGACGAGGCAAAATCTCTTTTGAAAAACGGAGATACGTATATAGCTACTTTTACTCACACAGAAACGATGAAGCAAACTATTGAAAATCCTGATGATCCAGATAATCCTACAGTAACAACTACTGATTTTTCTTTTGAACGAGGGTATGCGTACCAATGGGATGCGACCGATATGATGTGGGTCAAGGGCGAGTCAGTTTCTACAGCAACTACTTATTCACAAGGAACGAATGTTGGGGATTTGTGGTTCTGTTGGCAAGAGGTTGAGTATACTGACGAAAGTGGTAATACAAGAACGCTCATTCCAGGAACGCTCTACCGTTGGAGCGAAGATGGGCAATGGGTTGCTATAGCTACAACAGATGGTAATTACAAGAGTCGTATGATTTCGTCTATCAAGCAAACAGCTGATGGTATATATTCTGATGTAGCTAATTTGCGTGGAGATGTGTCAACTATCTCCCAGGAGGTTGATAAAATTAGCACCAGGGTAGCGACCGCTGAAGGCAATATAAGTAATGTAGAACAAAGAGCGGACTCTATTGAAGCAGAAGTTAACAATATCAATGGCACTATGACTAGCATAAAGCAACAAGCTGATGACAATAGTGCAAAAATTACATCTGTTGCTTCGGGACAGTTCTCTATGAGATATCAGTCTTTCATGGGCAATCCCGAACTAGTCGTGGAGCAACATAAATATAATGCACCTCCTTTTTGGGACGAAGATAAGCAGGAATTTGCGTTTAGTGATGAAATAATAGATGATACTAATGGTATTTATTGCTATGCTACTAAGAAAGATGTTGATGGTAATACTATTCTAGATAAGACTAAATACTACAAAATTACTTCTGATGGATATGAAGTTTATATTGTAGGCAATCAGGCAACTTCTTTTATTGATCAACGTATTGATGAAAATGAGGCGGCAATAGATTTATTGGTTCAATATAAAGATGGTGAGTTAAAGGAATCATTAGCTAATATTAGTGAAAAGGCTGATGCAAACGGTGCCAGTATTAATTATATGACTTCTTATTATTATCATACTTTATTGTCAGTATCAGAAACCCCTGCGTTTTCTCCAGATGGATTGAGATATAAAAATAAACCTTCGTGGAATCCTGCTCTCGGTAAGTATGAGTTTGATGCTAAAGATAAAGATGAGAACGGTGCGTATTATATAGCCGACGAAGATGCCACAACTTATTGCTGTATTAAAACAGCTGGAGATGGTACAACCTTGTATGAAATATATGGTCTTGCAGGTAGTTATATGGCGGCAATTCAGCAAGGTGCTGATGAAAACGGCGGCTATATTCAGTCTATTGTGCTAGATATAGAAGCTTACAATGTAGGACAGTATTCTCCTTCTTATGGTATGTCTTATGATGATGCTGTTACGTCTATTCCGAAAGGCACTATGTATGTTCCTGTGATAAACCACTCTGAGAACCTAATTCCCGATGAGCGAGTTGGTACTGATACTATTGATAATGACCTTAATGCGGGTACGCTTTCTGAGAGAGGGTCGAGTAACGATGTAGTGCGTTTGCCCACACCTCCGTTTAATTCACTTGAAGCGACTGGTATGCAGGCTTATGATTTTGTAGTTGAAAATGGTCAGACTTATAGCTATAAATGGACGGGCACAGCATGGGAACAAGATGGTATAGTCTCATTAAGTAAGGAATACTTTGCTTATGATGGTACGAAGAATATAGCGAGGTTATGGTATTGCACTCAGGATGTTACAAGTTCTCAAGAAACTGAGGATGGTAAAAGTAAGATTTATAAACAGGGCACGTTATACGCATGGCATGGTGGAAGATGGTTTGCTATTGCTACTGTAAATGATAATTTACTTTCTCGTTCTATTAGTTTAGTGCGTCAAACGGCAAACTCTTATTCCATAGAACTACGTAATATGCAAGGAGATTTTTCTCAGTATAAGCAAACTGTTAATAACATTGGTCTTTTAGTAAGTGGTTCTGATGGTTCAAGTGGTGAACTTAATATTTCCAAAGAAGGAATTGTTGGTGAGGTTTATAATCGTACAGGTAATTCTGGCACTTTAAAGACACAAGTTGATTCAACTCAGGCAGTTTTAGATTTAATGGTTTCTGGTCTTTATCATAAATTAGAGCAGCCGTTAACAAGTAATGTTCCACAACCATATGGTACTTGGGGTAAATATGCTGTGCGACCAGAATGGTCAGTGGCACTGAAGAAATTTGTTTTTGATACAAGAAATGAAGATGCTGATGGTATTTATTATTTCTTTGATAATGACGAAACTCATTATTGCAAAGTTGTTGGAGACCAGTATGAAGTTTATACCATAGGCAAATTATCTACTGCTGGTACAGATGCTCACATTACTGAAGAATATGCTAATATTAATACACTTGCTTATTTCGGGGATGACGAACAGGGTACTATTGCCGGATTGAGAAATTTAGCTCTTGAGGGTAAAGCACAAGTGCAGCTTTTAGCTTCGTTAGATAAGAATAAATTAAATCGTGTTGTTGATATGTATGGATATACTGTTCCCGAAGGAACTAAGAGATATGCTAACAAGCCTACGTATTTAAATGGAGCTTTTACTTTCAGTGGGCAAGTTGAAGATACCAATGGAGAGTACTTTCTTATTAATAGTCAACAGTTCGGTAAATTGATTTTAGGTAACAAGGGCAGCTGTTATGGCTATGAAGTTTATGACTATGACAGTAGTAGCACTGCTGGGCTTGTAAGCACTGTGCTCGACAACCAGGCTAACGTTGGAATGATAGTAGATAGTAATGGCGTTAGAGGTAGCGTAGTAGTTGAAGCTATTAATGGACAATCTCAAGCAACAATTTCTGCTGATAAAGTGAATTTAAACGGCTATGTTACTATTAATAGTTTAAAGTCTGGTGGAAGTACTGAAATTGATGGCTCAAGAATTGTTACAGGTGTTATTGATAGTAGCAATTATAGTTATAGTTCTGGAAACTTCTCTACGAGTGGAACGTCATTTGATTTAAGTGACGGTTCTATTATTAGCAAGAATTTTGCAATTGATGCTGATGGGAATGTATATTTAAGAAAAAATATAAATATTGGTTTAAACTCCAATGGCGGATATAATTTTACTGTTGACTCTTTTGGAAATGTAAATGTTGCTGGTACATTAGATGCAAAAGTTTTGAAATTTAATGGAAAATCTGTTTTAACATCAGACGATAAAGTGAAGGCAGATTATCTTGAATTAAAAGGAATAATAGTTACGGATAGCTCTAACAATATTACATTCAAGGTAGACTCTAATGGCAATGTCACTGTAAATGGCAATATTACGATGGGTAGTGGCAGTAGTATTAGTTGGAATAGTATCACGGGAGTTCCTTCGACAGTTACTGGTGCTTATAATTTAGCTGATAATGCATATGATAAAGCAGCAAACGCACAAGCTGATGCCTCGAATGCTTTAGATGCTGCTGATAGTGCAAATAGTATAATTAACAATTGGAGCTACAAATACGAGGGTACAACATATATTGATGGTGCTCAGCTTATGACTGGTACCGTAACAGCCTCGACACTGCAAGGTGGAAGCGTAGAGTTATTAGATGGGGACGCTAACACGTGCGGAGCTCTAACTTTAACTAGCGCACAGACGGCTGAATATGCAGTTGACCTGACTTCTAATGGAGCACTGCGTTTTAAGGCAAACGATGGTTCTTTGTATCTTGAAACAGCAACGACATTTATACAACTACATACTTCACCAGCACAAATAACTGTTAGGGGAGATTTCATGCCTGCAAAAGATAATTATATGGATCTTGGCGATTCTGAGCATCGTTGGCATGCTGTGTATGCTGCGACAGATAAGATTATTACATCTGATAGAGATGAAAAACAAGATATAGAATATGATGTTGATAAATATGAATCGTTTTTTATGTCTTTAAAGCCAACACAATATAAGTTTATTGATAATCACAGTAATCGCTATCATATTGGGTTTATAAGTCAAGACGTGGAAGAATCACTTGTTAATAATAAACTTAGTTCACTTGATTTTGCTGGTTTTGTTAAATCTCCAATATATAAAAACAAAAATGACAAAAGTTCTGAAATTGTAGGATATAGATATGGTTTAAGATATGATGAATTTATTGCTCTCAACGTTCATATGATTCAGAAATTATACACTAAAATAGACAAACTTGAAAATAAGATACGGCAACTAGAAAAGGCTTCCACAGAAATGGAGTGATTATATGGCACAAAAATATAGTATACAATTATTAACGGCCTCAACATCCGAGTGGAATGCGTCCCAATACGTTGTTCCCAAAGGAGAGCTGATAGCCGAGTTACAAACAGATGGAAAAATACAATTAAAAATCGGTGATGGGTTACATAAATTTTCTGATTTATCATATGTAGCCGATAAGGGCCCAAAGGGAGATACTGGTATGTCGCCCACAGTATCAATATCAAAAGAAAATGGTGTTGCAACTATAACTATTACTGACAGTTTAGGGGAACACCTATTCCAAGTAAATGATGGAATATCCCCTACGGTTAGTACGGAAAAGATTGATGGAGTCGCTACAGTTGTTATTACAGATGCCGATGGTGAGCATCCATTTACAGTTAATGACGGCATATCGCCAACAGTAAACACTTCTAAAGTGGATAGTATAGCAACAGTTACAATTACCGACGAAAGCGGCCTCCATAAATTTACTATTAAAGACGGAGACAAGGGCGATCCTTTTACGTTTGAGGATTTAACTGATGCGCAAAAACTAGAACTCAAAGGTGACACTGGCGAGGGCTTTGAAATTCAAGGCACATATGATACGTTAGAGCTTTTAGAGGCTGGCGTTACATCTCCTATGCCCGGTATTGCATATGGTGTTGGTACGGCTGCCCCATATGATATTTATATATACGATGGAGTTAAATCAGCTTGGATAAATCATGGGCAACTACAAGGCGCAAAGGGTGAAACTGGTGCAGTATTTATTCCAGCGGTAGCAGAGAACGGTGATTTGTCATGGTCAAACAATGGTGGATATACGAATCCGACAACTGTAAATATTAAAGGCGTAGGTGTTGAGAGCATTGAGCGCACATCTGGTGATGGTTCTCCTGGTTCAGTAGATACTTATACTATTACTTATACTGATAGTAATACAAGCACATTCAATGTAACTAATGGTTCAGCTTTAGATATCTCGGGCAAACTTGATCTTGCAGGAGGTATAATGACTGGCTCTTTGATTTTGAATGCAGATCCTACAGAAAATCTTGAAGCGGTCACGAAGCAATATGTAGATAATCTTATTGGTGATATTGATGCTGCTATGGATGCTATTAATAACGTAATTGGAGGTGCGTCGTAATGTCTGTTGCAAGTAAACTTACAAGTATTGCTGAAAGTTTGCGAGCCAAATTAGATGCAATTAATACAAAATTAACAGCTAAGGGGCAAACCGAGGCGGCAAATTTAAATGAAGTGCCAGATAAAATTGAGGCTATTGAGACAAAAAAACAGGATGTTCTAAACTTGGTATCTGGTATTACAAAATATACAGATTCATTTGAAATTAATGGAGAGCTTAGAAGTAACGTACTTGTTCAGCCATCTGATTTTTCGGACGAAAGCACTATAACTTGGAATTCTAGAGCAGACAGTTATTTTTCTCACTCTATAGAGAACATTGAGGGTAGCGAAAATGGTAGTGTAATGGTTTTAAATCCTGTTAAAACAACAGAGACAAGTGTTTATAATTTATTTTGGTTTAACTCTACTGTCAATGCAAGCACATCAGAACCCAGAACGTATTTAATCGCCGTAAGAGCAAAAGCAAGCGAAACTATTACGTCATATTTTCCAAATATGGCAATTACATATTATCCAACAGGTTCAACAGGTGCCAAGTTTTTATATTTTTCTTATACCCCCACAACAGAATGGCAGACTTTTTATGTAATTGCAAATATACCTGAGAATTATTATTTAAAAGATATAACAATGTGTTTTTGTAGTAGAGGAATAACACATTACATTGATTGGATTGCAGCTTATGATATTACTGGGACAGATTTTGAGCATATGACATTTGGTGCAAAGGCTACGGCTACCACATCCGATGTGCTTTCTGGTAAAACTTTTTACAAAGATGGCGTTTGTTATACTGGAACTATTGCTACTAAAACTCAAAGTGATTTGAAAACGTCAGGTTTTACAGTTAGCATCCCTGCTGGATATTATGCAACAGCAATAGATCAACCTATTGGCTCAACAGAAACATGGACATTTACTATGTCAAACGGCACTACTCAAACTAAATCTGTAGGAGTGAGTACGTTATGAGTTATGATTTTTCTAATGTAGCAAAAATAAGTATTCCCGAGGGCGAAGTTAATAAAATCACCAATGCATCTGGAAGTGTAGTATGGAGAAAGCCATATGTTTGGACAGAATATACTGTTGTCACGAGTATAAAATATGATGTTACTTGGAGCGATAATTCGTTTTCGCAAAGGTATACAACATCCGCTGGTATCCCCCTCGACTTGCAGGCGTGGAGCGGTTATAAAGTAAATGATTCTGCGGAATTTGAAGGCTCCGGACAACGATATACAAACTCTGGCAGTTTAATATTGTATGCTACCAGCCATAGTTACTCGACTTATCCGTATGTGACATATTTTGATGGGGAAAGTAGGATTTGGAAAGTTATAAGTGTAACCTATCCTTCGAATATGGATAGGTTTACCATAAAATATTATACTGGCACAGTAACCTCGTCTTCTGTTGAATCACGTGGAACTACAACTGGGAGATTTATGATATCCAATAATGCAAGCGCGTATCCTGTTAACGGTATCCAAAATGGATATTGGTATCTTAGGACACAAATTGGTTATACCAAATAACACATAGGTTATAAAAAAGGAGAAAATAAAAAATGAAATACATAAATATTATTAAAGCTCAAGCCCCAATACATTATATGGCAAAGATGAAACTTCCTATTAAGGAAAATAAAAAATCTCGTGCTATTTTTAAAATGGTACTTGCAATAGATGAATTTGCAGCATATATCAAAGAGGAAGAAACGAAAATAATCGAAAAATATAAAGGTGTCATTCAATCAGATGGTTCAATCCAGTTTGGCAATGACCAAGATGGCGTTGATAGAGCAAATTTGTGTGTTAAAGAAATTGCCGAATTCGAAAACTCTGACGTGGATTGGAATTATGAAGTTGTGCGACTTTCAGAAGAATCACTGGCTGATGCATCAGATTTTTCTTTATCGCCAGAAGAAATATTCTACTTAGAAGGTTTTATTGAATTTGAATAAAGAGGAGAGGATGGTAATGTACCGTCCTCTCTTTGTTGTTATAGGAGAAAATAATTATGGTTATATGTGGAATTGATGCAAGTACAAATAAGACTGGTATTGCTATATTTATGGACGGTGAGTATATTGTGCATACATTGATTGATTTGCACAAGGAATCTAATGCTGATGTGCGTATTCCAAAAATGATGTGCGAGATATGTGCTTTTCTAGATCGGTTTGGTATAGACAAAATTATTATGGAAAAAAGCATTTTAAAAACTAATGTTGATACCGTTCAAAAGCTAAGTAACATCGCTGGGGCGGTAATGTTATATGCGGCACAGCATGATATTGAATTTGAAAACCCTGTGCCTTCTGTGTGGAGAAAACGCATAGGCTTGCAGCAGTCTAATAAGATTAAACGGACAGCACTTAAGCTCGAAGCGGTACAGGCTGTGAAGCAAGAATACGATATGAATGTTACAGACGATGAAGCAGAGAGCATTTTGATTGCTCGAAGTGGCTATAAGTTGCCGACGATTGAGGTAAAAGCTGACAAAGTTTTATGGGGCAATGAATGAATTTGAAATGGAGAAAAGGAGATTTTTTTATGAAGATTACAGCTAAACAATTTGTTGAAGAATTTCAAGAAAATAATATTCAAAATACAAAAATAAATGAACATGCGGTAGAAGATTATATCAGAAAAAAGCTAGAAATTAAAGAGTATATTCCATTTACGGAAAAATGTAAAATGATTGAAGTGGTGGTAGGCAAGAGTATTGTTGAAGAAAACGGAGTAAAGCGAGTTGACCCTATAAGTCAATATATCAGTTTTGTTATTGCCATGCTAGTGGCACATACTTCGTTGGATATCACTCAGGATAATCCAATTAGTGATTATGATACTCTTTGTGAAACAGGGTTGTTAGAGCCAATTGTGATGTTATTTCAAAAAGACTATGACGAATGCAAAGTAGTGCTTGATATGCTTGTATCTCAGGTACTTGAAGATAATAATTTTAATGTTATTGTTGGTAAGTTTTTAAATGGCATTTTAGCTCATATAGATGTTTTTGCTACCACGCTAAAAGAATCTATGGGTAATGTCGATATAGCAAAAATACTAGGAGACAACTTTAAAGAAGAAGATATGGTAAAACTACATAGTTTCTTAGACTCATACAATAAATAATTTTTCGAGGAGTTGATTCAATATGGCACAAATCATAGATGAAAAAGCATTAGATAATGCTATTGATGAATTGTTTAAAGATTATAAGAAAGCACTTCGAGTTGCTGCACAAGAAGCCATTGATAAAGCAAGAGATGACATATATATTAAATCAATTTCTTGTTTAGTTGATTATTATAATGATTATCCACCAGCAAATTACACGTTAAGTTATAATCGCACATACAATTTAATGAAATGTTTAGTGCCATATTCTAATCCAGTAAAAGAAACGGCAGATGGTTATGATTGTGAGGCGGGAATAGAATATAACGGGTCATTGCTAGAAAATACTTATTCTGGTTCAAAACAATATAGCCCTACTGACCCAAACTGGATTATAGACAATTATCTTGCTGGTATTCACCCTCGAACTGATGGCAGCAGCGAAATTGGTGGGGGTAATTATGAAGAGGAAAAATATCAAGGAACAGTGGTTCCTTTTAATATAATGAACAACTATATAAATAGTTATAATGATACTTTTAATAAAAATTTAAGATTTTCATTGAGTAAGCAAATTTTAAAACTTACAAGAAAGTGAGGTGAAACTTATGGCAAGTAAAAGACAAGAATTTTATATGTCTGTAAAAGCAATCTTGGATAAGACTCAGGCAAAGAAGGATGCTGCTGAATTACAAGAGCTTTTATCGCAGACTAAAATAGATTTTGATACTCCTGAATTCGAAAGCAAGGTACGAGCTGTAGTTCAAAAAATGAGCAAGGAAACAATGTCTGTTATTGGTCAAAGCTTCAACGAAGCATTAAGGCTACTTGGTAAGGAACAGATTAATATTGACAGTTTAATTCAGATGCCCAATGCCGATATGTGGACAGAAATGGGCAAAATGGCTGGGCGGTTTTATGGCGAAGGGTTACAAGAAGCAGTTAAAAAGGCTCTAGAGGGTATTGATTTATCAGCACTAAACGGTCAGAAAAAAACTCATGGATGGATTAAGAATCTTGGCGAAATAGATCAAGCCCTTAATAGATTAAAAGACAAAAAAGGTAATATTAGCCAAACCAAGGCAAAAAAGATTCAGGAAGGATTTTCTCCTAAACCAAGAAAGCAAGAAGAAGCACTTTATACTCAGATAGAAAAACTCCAAAAGAGTTATTCCGACAAGGATGAATGGGAAGTAAGGTATGCTAACTTAGTAGAATATATTAAATTATATGAATCCTATCAGGAGAAATTTAAAAATGTACCTAAAGAGTTAGCTTCCATAGGCAAATTTACTTATAAACAGGTAAAATCTATTGAACCACAATTACAGACATCATTGCAAAATATATTTAATGTTGCCGCAGGTAAACAGCCAATAGGTTTAACTGAAGGTGGTACTGTCGATGTAAATGTAATTCCACGTGTAATAGAAACATTGGATGTGTATGATATTCTTGGTGGTAAAGATAAAATCAAAGTTCCTGTTGAAGTTAAGGTAGAAAACGAACCAAAGAAGAGCAGAATGACTCCTAACGCGCTTAGAGGTGTTCAGTCACCTGAAGAGACTGCTGGTAATAGATTGTCTTCAAGAGAATATTTAGGTGGTACATACTGGGTTCCAAATGCGTTTAAAGACATTGCCAAGAATTATGGAGATGGTGGTAATGTCTTAAAGGCGGCGCTGAAACCACTTAATGAACTTATAGTATCTGTTGATGGTTTGGAGTTTAAAGACTTAGATAAAAATCAGTTATTGTCATATTTGTTTCCCGGATTTGATAAGTATGAACAGGGTGGACAGCCAGGTGATGCTCCACAAAAATTCTTCAACGAGATGGCACGACAGGCGGGCTTTGATTCACTTGTTATTAAAGAAGTTAACGAGGGTGGAAATGAATTAGTTGACACGATTGCTGTACTACAAGAAAGAATCACCCATTATACTGAGGCAATCCCTGAGTATTATGATGTTGAAAAATTAACCCCTGACCAAGAACGGGTTGTTTTATCTCAACAGAAAGGCTCTGCTGAAAGATGGTATGGCGAGACTATAAATAGATTGCACCAAGAGCGTGATGTAGCTTACGCTAATAGGGATGATATTAAAGAAGAAAAGAAGGTAAAAATTATTGATTCGGTTATCCCTATGTTAGAGCAAATGAAGGCAAAAGCAATGGTGGCATTTGACCAAGCGATTCAACCGCTAGGTGGATATCTTGAAGAAGAAGTTAAGCGTGGTTTGCCGGAAGTTATAAAGGATGTAGATGGTGGGCGAAAGGTTGCTTTGATTCAGGAGGATACTTTAAAATCATATTTATCAGAATATTCTGAACTATCTTCCAAAAAGACTAGAACCAAGGCGGAAAATGCCCGTATAAATGATATTAATAATGCCATTACATCTGTTGTGTCAGAGAACGACATTGATAATGTTTATGATTATTTAGATGCGTTGTCTGAAGGTGCTAAAACAATAGATGAAGTGTTTGATTTTTTAGCTCCCAAAATAAGTTTTAAACCTAATAATTTTGTCAATTCTGTGATAGAGCCTAATATATCAGGTACAGAGCAGCCCTCGAATGACAATAATGTTAATAAAACAATTCAGTCTTACGAGGAATTATGTGACGTTGTTAAAAGATATAATGAGCTTGTTCTTAAGAATAAAACAGAAGGACAAACTTTTACGGATACTGATCGTGAAGAATTGGATGGTTTAACCAATAGAATCCAGGCTACTCGTGATTTAACTGCATCTGATGATATCATTAATGAAATTAATGCTTTTGACCAAACATTGAGTGCCTTGGGTACTACTACACCCGAAAAACTTGCACATTATCTTGGCATAGAAATTCCAGAGTCTGCACGAAAAGCACAAGATAGTATCGAAGCTGTTAATGATAATGTAAATGAATTGGACAAGCAACAAAGTAATGGTAGTCAATCGACGTCTGGTGCCGAACCACAAACAAGTACATCTGATACTACTACAGCTGGTAAGGTAGCTATTGACGAGACAGCCTTGAAGAGTATTCTTGATAGTATTACATATAAGGTGCAGATTGTTGGTGACAACGAATCTTCAGAGCAAGGTACCACAGTTATCAGCGAAGAGTCACTGAAGACAATTTTAAGCTCTGTTACTTTTAATGTTCAAGGTTCATCCGAGGCGTCTACAGAAGAAGCCAATAAGGTTGCTATTGATGAAACGTCGTTGGAAAATGTACTAAACAAAGTATTTGGTAATATTTTAACTTCTCATGATGCATCTACAAAAGGCGATAACGCTGGTGCTCCACAAGCACAGTCTACTGAAAAAGTAGATGAAAGTTCACCTCAAGCTCCATGGGCAAGAGAAAGTACTCTTAGTGGTGAGATTAAGTCAACTTTAGAAGATATTAGAAAGAATACTATCTTAGATGAAAATAATAAACCAGAAACATCTTTAGGAGAAGATACGGTTACAAGATTAACAGATGCTATTAGTCAAATAAATATTACTTCTGATTTAACTACCGAGGGGTTAGCAACTCAAGATACTGTTAGTGAGATTTCGGGTCTTGTTAAGAGCATTAATGATAAGATTGTTCAGGGAACAAAGGTTATTGAGAAGGGAAAATCTACCTCAGTAGGTGATTCTAAAAATACTCAGAAGCATAATAGTACTATTAATCATGGACAAGCTGAAGGAACATCTGGTTCTGCGCAAAAAATGTTTGATTATTATTATTGGCTTGAAGAACAGATGGAGAAGTTCAAAAATAATACCAAATATTATAATGCATTAAAAAGTGTTCGTGATAGAATTACACCTAAAATTGTAAAATTCAATGACGAACTTGAAATAAGTGGTAAAGAATCTCCTGTTTGGAAAAAATCGCTTGATCAAAAACATGACTTGCACATGGCGCAAATTCAAGGTGGAGAAGAATATTCTGACAGTTTATCTACAGAAAAGAAAGCACTTGAATTACTAAAAGAAGAATATCGACTTAAATCAGAAATCTTTAATTTGGAGCAGCAGGGTGCAATAAAAGAAGATCTAGACCCACTTTATGAAAAGCTTGGCATATATCAGTCTATTAGAAATATCATTGAAGATGGCATGGATGATGAGGCTTTAACTAGATATGCTGTCCAGGCTGCATCGGTTCAGGGTAAAGGTGAAGACAAATTAACTGTTGCGAATATTAAGTCTAATATTAAGGCTCGGGCTGAAGAAGTTAAACAAGCTGCACAAAGCGTAAAAGAAGAAGAACAACAGGAAGCTACTGCCCTTAAAGAACTTAAAAAATTATATAGTGAACTCGGAGTACTTCAGGCTAAAAAACAAGCGTCTGACAAAGGTAGTGCTGTAGCAACAGAATTAAGAGCACAGATTAGTGCTAAAAAATCAGAAATAGCGGCAAAACAAGTTGACCATAACGTCAATCAACAGCTTCTTGAAGATGAACGGCAATTATCATATGAAAAGGAAAAAAGTTCAATTGCTATGCAAAATGCCGCTAGCAAGGATGCTACTGCGACAAAAGAAGAAGCTACTGCCCTTAAAGAACTTAAAAAATTATATGAAACCCTAGGTAAGCAAAAGGCTATCATGGACGCCGCTACACCAGGGGCACAATATGACAAGGCAAAAAGTGATTATGATAAAACTGTTGCCGATATCCAAAATATTCCTAAAGCCTCTAATTTTGAAGCGGAAGATGAAATTGACATTTATAATAAGGCTTATGAGGAGCAAAAGAGAGTGCTTGAAAACGAAAAGAAAATTCAAGACGAAAAGCAAAAAACGAATGATACACTTAAACAAACTAAACAAGCACTTGAAGAAATTAAAAAGCTTTATGCCGAGCTTGGAAAATGGCAAGCTATATTAGATACTAGTTATGATGATTCTTACGTTGCCAAGGATGCACAACTTAATATTGATAGGTTAAAAGAAGAAATTGAAGCAAAAAAAGAAAAGGTAAATATTTCTGAGGAAGAATTACAGCAAATATATGAAATTGCTAAGGCAGAAAAGCAACGTGCTATAGCATCGCAACAATCCAAACAAGCAGATAAGGATATACTTAAACAGCAAATAAAACAATCTCGTGAAAATGCTCGTTTTAATCGTGCAAATTCTGTATGGAATACAGGTGTTAGCACGATGGAGTCCTTGTGGGAGATTGATGATGATTCTATTGATATATCACAAATTCCTGCCGTTAGGCAGTTAAATGATGCATTAAATGCACACAAAGCCATTAAAGATAAAATAGCCCAACAAGGTAGCATTATTGACCCAAATGACGAGGCTTTGTTGAAGGCACAAACACAAGATGTTGCAAGACTTACTGCTCAAGTTAAAGAATTGATTCAAAATTATAAGCAATTAAGTGGTAAAAATGCTACAGAAATAGGTAGGCTTGGTGCCGGAGATCTTAAAGAGCAATTAATAGCTGCGGCGAAAGAATTCACACATGGCAAGGGTATAATTGGTGAGTTTAACGCAGAGGCTGAAACGTTAGCAGTTACAGTTCAACGTGGAGCCCATGAGTTTACTAATTATACTATAGCAGCCAGAAATGCTGATCAGCGTATAATGGCTTTAGAAGGTACTACAAAACGTACTGAAACATTTTTTGAAGCAAGTGCTCGTAAAATGAAAGAGATTTCTTCTTACATTACTGGCATGGGACTAATAAGTCGAGGAATGCAAGAAATTCGTCAGGGTATTACTTATGTTAGAGAAATTGACAATGCTTTAACGGAATTGAAGAAGGTAACTGATGAAACAGAAGAGAGCTATGATCGATTTTTGCAGACGGCATCCAAAACGGCTGCTAAAGTTGGTAGCACGGTTAAGGATGTTGTTAGTTCGACGGCTGATTGGGCCAGACTTGGCTATAGTATGGAAGATGCGGCTAATTTAGCGGAGAGCACTTCTGTACTAATGAATGTATCTGAGTTTACAAGTATTGACAATGCAACATCGGCACTGATAAGTACAATGCAGGCGTTTGGATATGCTGCTAAAGATAGTATGCATGTAGTTGATGTAATGAACGAAATTGGAAACAACTATGCAGTTTCTAGCGATGGCATAGCAACGGCATTACAAGACTCGGCAAGCTCATTAATGGCAGCGAACAACAGTTACCAAGAAGCGGTTGCATTAGTAGCGGCAGCAAATAAGGTAGTTCAAGATCCGAACTCTGTAGGTAGTGCCCTCCGTACAATTTCTTTGCGTTTACGTGGAACGAGCGTTGACGAATTAGAAAGTGCTGGAGAAGACACGACCGGAGTAGTTACATCTAAGAGTAAATTAAGAAGTAAAATTAAAACGCTTTCTGGTGTTGATATTTTAACCGACACGGGAGCTTACAAAAGTACGTATGAGATATTGCTTGAGATTTCCAAAGTTTGGGATCATATGAGTGATATTGATCAGGCTGCACTTTTGGAAATTATAGCTGGTAAATTTTACCAGTATGTATGGAAACATGCATATAGAACACATCTAAACCCAGTAACCCCTAAAGCCCTATTACTACAATGCGGATGAAACAAGCTGGCATGAATGCAACGAAAGTAAAACAACAATAGGGATGATATATGGACAAAATCCTAAGTATTGATGCAATGGGTGTTTGGGCGCGAAGTCCCGAAAAGGGATGTGTCAACAGACTATGGGAATGTCACCCAGTAAGATACAAGCTTATGGTATCTGAAATGATGTGGCGGTAGCTGTATAGCCCGTTAAAAAATAGTCGAAACATTTATGGAAACATAAAGAAGTATTTAGTTGTGGGAGATTATAGATATGAAAAAATTTGATATGGAGTATTCTACTCAATATACTCCAGAAAAAATATATTTATTAGCACACGGAATTACCCCTTCGTTTGTTAAAGTAATTAATGGAGTAACAACATATAAGTATACAAAAACGCCAGAGCTGTTTCAGTTGTTGGCGATTTTTTATGCACAAAAATAATTTTTATAAAAGGATAATATATAGGTGATAATATGAGAAACTGTTAGACTAATGATGAAATCGCAATAATACAGAATAATTATAGAATGTTTTCCGACAAAGAACTAATGGAATTAATCCCAAATCATTCAGAGGCATCCATTGCAACCAAAAGAAAACATATGGGGTTACATCGTACAAATCGAAAATACACATATAGTGACGTTCAAAATACATGCAAAGAAAGAGATTATACTTTGTTGTCAACTGTTTTTATTAGTTGTGCGAATGATGTTGATTTTATTTGTAATAAGCATCCAGATAGAGGAGTTCAGCATGTAACCTATGGGCATATGTTAGAAGGAAAAGGCTGTTATTGGTGTGGTCGTGAAAAAGTTGAACAAACACGTAAAGATATGGTTTCGATACAACAAAAAATAGATATATGCAATGATAATGGGTTGGAATATATGGGGTGTAATTACAAAGACAATCTTCTTAATATTGAATTCATTTGTAGAAAACACAGAGAAATTGGTATTCAAACAATGAGATATCAAAATATGAAACGGGGTATATGTGGATGTAGATATTGTTCAAAAGAAAAAGGCATTATAAAATCAAAAGGAGAATTGGAAGTAATAGATACATTGCAATATTATAATATTGATTTTATTGAACAAAAAAATTTATTTAGAATGCAAAGATATAAATTACTTGCCTTTTGATTTTTATTTACCATTTTATGATATTTTGATTGAGTTTGATGGTGAACAGCATTATTTCCCCGTTAGGTTTCATGGTATGGACGAGCAGGATGCAGAAAATAATTTTTTGTATGTACAAAAACACGATAAGATAAAAACAAATTTTTGTATTGAGAATGGTATTCCTTTGATTCGTATTCCATACACCGAACGTGGTAATATAAAAATATATTTAAAAGAGCAATTGCAAATTCTTAATATCTTATAAATTAATACACAACTAATACTGGTTAGGTGTTGCGAACCTAATTGAATATAATTGAAAAATAGAGCCAATACTGCGGCTGCTATACTTAGTAACCAAGTAGACCTCGAAAATGCATATGTTGATGCACTTGGAGCCGAGGGCTCTGCGTATGCCGAGAATGAAAAATATTTAGACAGTATACAAGGCAAGCTCGACCAATTCACTAATGCTGTCCAAACAATGTGGAACAACACTTTAGATGATAGCTGGATTAAAGGTTTTGTAGACTTTGGTACTATTATAATTCAAACAATTGATAAAATTGGCTTATTAACTACAGCTTTAATTGCTCTAGGTGCCGTTTCTATGATCAAAAATAAGACGGGACCAATAGTCTTTTTACAAGATTTGACTAAATTTGCAACTGACGCAAATGCTAAAATAGCAAATTTCCCAAAAACTATTAACACTTTAGTACAAGGTACTCAACGGTTAACTTCAGCGACATTAGAACAAGCAGTAGCAAATGGCTCTTTGACAACTTCGGAAGCTATTCGTCAAGCAACAATGAGTGGATTAGTATTGTCGCAAGTTTCATTAACTGCCGAGGAGGCAAAAGCATTATTGGCGACTACTGCTTTAAACGAGGTTGAACAACAGAATATTATTACAAAATTAGGTTTGTCGTCCTCATCTCAAAAAGTCACTCTTGCTATGCTTCAACAAGCCGTAGCAACTGGTAAATTAACGGCTTCTGAAGCAACACAAATGGCACTTGCCACAGGGTTGGTGGCTAAAGAAACAGCATTAACTGCGGCACGAGCTACTAAGATATTAACTACTAACGGCGTGGCTGCATCGGAAGCACAAGCTATTGTATCTGCATTGGGGCTCGGAAAAGCAACTCAAACTTTAACATTGGCAACTATTCAACAAGCAATAGCAAATGGTACTTTAACTAAATCTCAGGGAGCAGCAGCTATGTCTTTGTTGGTCACTCAGGGTGCTGCGACAGGTTTAATTGGCGTATTAGGCACATTAAAGACGTTATTAGCTTCTATATGGCCTTTATTGGTTATTGGAGGAGCTATTTTTGCCATTGTCAAGATAGTTGATGCTGTTGTTACAACAACTGAGGAACTTGAAGAAGAACTTTCTGGACTTAAGTCTGAACTTTCGGATATCCAGTCTGAACTTGATTCTGTAAATAATGAGCTTAAAACAACGCAGGAGCGAATGGCAGAACTTCTTGCACTGCCATCATTGTCTTTTACTCAAAAAGAAGAATTAGAAAGATTAAGAAAAACGAATATAGAATTACAGAGAAGACAAAAGATGTTAAAAGGAGAAGAAGAAAGAGCGCAGGGACGTGTCAATGCTAAGGCGGCTAAAACTGTAGAGTCACAGTTAAAAGACACATCATATAATGGCAAATGGTACGATATTGTTGGTAATGCTGCAATGAGAGCACTACAAGGGGCACTAGCAGGTGCAACCACAGGGGCCTTTATTGGTGGCGTTGGTGCTATACCTGGTGCAATTGTTGGTGGAATTACGGGTGCTGTTTCAGGCGTCGGAGAAGAATTGATTAGCAATCGTATTTCTACAAAAGACAAATTAGAGCGTGAAATTGCAGGGTATAGTGATTTAATTAAAAAAAAAGAACGGATTGAAAATGAATTAGCTACTGCAGATGGTACTAGGACGAAAATTTTCGGGTTTGAATTTGATTCGGAAGCAGATAAGCTGAAAAAAGATTTAGACGACATAGAAAAGGAAATAGCAGAAACAGAAGAATATATTGATAATACTTTTAATGAGTTAGGAGAAAATCTTGAAGGCATTGTTTATGGTGATGGATACGATGAACTTCTAGATTTCTATTATGAATATAAACATAAATGGGAAAACATTTACGGTAGTGATGGCGCAAAAGCTAATGCTATTGAATTTGTTTTTTCTAAAGATGAATTTGCTATTGTATCTGAAAGCATAGATAAATATGTTGAAAAGTTAAAAGATGGCGATCAATCAGCTACGGCAGTGATTGAGGATATAATTAGTAATAATGACCAACTTGTAGATACATTAAAAAAACATGGAGTAGAACTACAAGATGCACTTGATTATTTCATATTAGAAGAAGGCATTTTTGATTCAGATTCTATTAAAGGTATAACGGCTCAATACGCAGAAGCCTTGAATATTATGAATGATCTCAAAAATATGAACGAAGATGAGATATTTAATGTTCAAGGTGTGTACAACTGGGATGAGTTTTTTACCAAAAATGACGTGGGGGATTTTGAAGCCAACACAGAAATGTTTAGTAAAATACTAAAAGGAATGGATGAGAACTGTAGAAATACATTTATGTCCTTGTCAGAACAAGTTAAAAATGGAAAATTAACTTGGGAACAAGCAATAGATTCTTTTAGTCATTCTGGCACTCTTGCTGGTTTAAAAGTTTTAGAATCACAAATCATTGAACTTAACAATACGGAATTTAGTAATATCAGTGATGAATTGTCTGGTGTTATTGATACATTCTCGGAATTCGGTGTGGCGTTAAAAGAAGTTGCGTCTGCGATGGATGTGCTAAACACTGCGCAAACTCAAATGAATAGTGCTGGTCGAATTTCTGTTGTGACAGCATTGGACATTATTAATGCCACTGGTCGATGGAATGAAATCTTATCAATCGAAAATGGAAATATTCGTTTGGTAGGTAATGCTACAGAAGTCTTAGTTGAAGATAAAATTGCCTTAATAAAAAGTAATCTTCAAAATGCATTGTCAACTGTAGAAGAGCAGCTTGCTATGGTCGAGGCTACAGAAACATCTGACAAGATGGCGATGACCATGGATGAATCTACTAATCAAGCAGTTCGTCAGTTGGCTGGTAGTATGGCCTATTTAACTACTATGACAGAGGCATATACGCGTGCAGCCAATGGGGAAAAAATCAATGTAGATGATTATATTAGCAAGGCAACAACAGCCCAGCAAAATGCACTGGATGCATTGAATTGGAAAGTAAATTCTGCACGTACTATTGGAACAGAAGCACTTGAGAAAAAAAAAGAAGAACTTGAAACGCAGATTAATATACTTGAAGGTATTGATTCTTGGGATGAGCTTAAAAACAATTATGATTTCGATGAAACTCCTGGAGATAAATACACTGATAAGAGTAGTACGAAATCAGATTCTGCCCTTGAAAAACTCAAAAAGGAATACGAGAATAAAATTTCCTTACTCGAAAATCAGAAAACGTATATTGAAAACGAAATATCTCGTCTAGAAGCATCCGACCAACAAGTTAGTAGAAATTTATACGAAGAACAGATTAAGCTCGAACAGCAGAAGTTAGCACTTTATGAAAAAGAAAGAAAAAAACTACTCGCTCAGATGTCAACTGTAGCTAAAAATTCCGACGAGTGGTATGAATATGCCGATGCCATCTGGGAGGTCGAGCATTCTATTCAAGAGACAACAATATCCGTCGTAGAGCTTCAAAAAAAGATAGCTCAACTTTATATTGATGTCTTTAACAAAATAGATGAAGCATATAGTAAAGAGCAAAGCTTACATGACAAACGCATAGAAGCTCTTGAAGATGAAATTGAGCTTTTAAAGCTTCGTAATGAATATGCTACTATTTCTCCTGAAACTTATAACCAGTTAAGTGCTGAAGAAGATGCGAAAATTCAAAGTAATCAAAATGAAATTACCAGACTGAAGGCATTATTACAAAAGGGCATTGATGAAAATGGCGAAGCACTGACAGAAGAAGATATCTATGATATGTTGGAAACTATCTATGAAAAAGAGGCAGATATTCGCCAAAGCGAAATAAAAAAAGAACAGTATAAGCAAGACAAAAAACAAGCACATTTAGATAGATTCAATAATACATCAGAAGCATATGATAATTTAGCCAACGTTTATCAAGGTAATTATGATAATGCAGAATATTACAAGAAGTACGCAGACTTATATGGTATAAGTATTCCAAAAGAAATTTTAGATTATCAAACCAACCAGCTGGAACAACAAGTTCAAGTAACTCTGAACAAAAAAGCCGAGCTGGAAAGACAATTAGCTGAAGCAATTGCTAGCGGCGACATTCAAGTTGGCGATTCTCAATGGCTTGAAATGGTCAACGCAATTAATGATTGCACTTCTGCGGCAAATGAATTCCAGTATCAGATTGCTGAGGTTGCGCAAGAAATAAATGCTTTGTCTGTTGAAAAGTTCAATGACATAAAAGATGCATTCAGTAATGTTAATGACGTATTCAGTGATAGACAGTCATATATAGAAGAATATATGAACTATCTCGAAGCACTGGGCATAACTGTCCCTGCAGAAATGTACGAAGAACTTATTGCTAACGAAGAGCAAAGACAAGCGTCTAATATGGCAAGTCTCGAATCACTTCGTAGTCAACTTGCTGAAATGGAAGCTAATGGTTATACTGCAGAGGACGATGAATGGGTTCAGGCTCAAGCAGATATTCGTGCATTAGAAAAAGAAGTATTAGCGTCCGAAACGGCAATGGCCCAATGGAACAAGACCATACAAGAAATGAGCTTTGAAAAGTTCGATGAGTTCTTGAAGAGAATCCAGGATGTTTGTGACGAGCTTGAGAATGTTTATGGTCTTATATCTGATGAAGATGTTGCTCTTGAGGATGGTTCTTGGACAGAAGAAGGCATTATGTCTCTTGGACTAATGACTCAGAAGATGGCGATAGCCAAAGAACAGGCGGCCGAATATGCAAAAGAAATAGAAAAACTTGAAGAAGAATACCAAAAAGGTACAATGAGCGAACAGGACTATTATAATAGATTAATGGAACTGAAAGATGGACAATGGGAAAGCATCAACGCATACAAAGATGCAAAAGATGCTATTATTGACATTAATGAAGCTCGTATTGATATGATTGAGCAGGGTATTCAAAAAGAAATTGATGCTTACACTAAACTAATAGACTTGAAGAAAAAAGAGTTAGATGCCGAACGTGATCTATATAATTTTAGAAAAGATATTAAATCTCAGACAAAAGATATAGCCACACTTGAGCGCAAAATAGCAGCAATGTCGGGATCGACAGATGCTGCAACCATTGCACAGAGATCGAAATTAGAAGCTCAGTTGCGCGAAGCCAGAGAATCACTTAACGATACATACTACGACCATGCTATGGATTCGCAAAGCAATGCATATGATGACGAACTTGACAGCTATACCAAATCAAAAGAAGACTATGCTAAACAACTCCGTGAAGCTTTAAAAGATGTAGAAAAAATAGTAGCTGATAGTATGGCACAAGTGCTTGTCAATGCAGATTCAGTGCTGACAGGCTTGAATAATGTTTCGTCAGAATACGGCGTAACTTTGTCAGATTACCTAATGCTCCCATGGCAAAATGCCGCGCTGCAAGCTACAGCATATAAAGAAAGTGGCATTCTCGATTTAGCCGACTTCACTAACCAAACAGGAATCTATAGTGGTATAATTACTGAACAAATTAACAATCTGTTCGGTAATGGTTCATTGGCTGCGGGTCTGTTCCAAACAAGTGTCGAAGGTGTTGTGGAATCTGTCAGAGTGACTGTTAATGAAGCTACTTCTCCTTTAACTTCTGATTTACAATTGCCTTGGCAGACAGTTAAAGAGTATGCACAAAATACATTTGCTCCAGAAATAATGTATGCCCTACAAAGTGTAGCTGATGACGCCTCTGGCAAAAAAGAACAGTTAACAAATGATTTAATAATTGCTTTCCAAGAGGGAGTAAATAATGCGGAAGAATTTAATCAAGTGGTTATAGATGCATTGAACGATGTTATAAACAAATCTGATGATTTTGCCGATGTCGTTCCCTCAAATGTCACTGCGCCCTCAGACGATCCCTGGAGCTTGTGGTCTAGTAATGTTCAAAATCTCATTCAAAAGATTATTGATAAAGCAAACGATGCTGTGACAGCTATTAATAATATGAATAATGCTGCCAATAATGCACAGAGCATAGCTGATACTATTAATAGTACTGGTACGAGTGGTAATGGAGGAAAAGGAAATAGTGGAAGTACTAAAACCGGTCAACCTACATCGTCATATCCACCAATTGGATCTCAACATACCAAGTATACGGAAGCCGACGTGAAGGCATTGCAAAGTGTTTTGAATTCATTATTTAGCACAGGATTGACCGTTGATGGCAAGTTAGGCCCTGCTACTAGTGCAGCTATCAAGAAAGCACAGAGGATTATGTATCAAAACGGAAATGAAACAATGAAAGTGCAAGATGGTTTGTACGGTGTGGCAACTAGAGCTGCTATGATTAGTTATATTGATAAAAAAATTGATAACTTGCGCGGTCAAAGTGGATCGTCTATGATGAGCCAAGGTATTAAAAGATATACTGATATGAAAAAAACATTGCCCAAAGCATTTTATGCAAAAGGTACAATGGGTATCTCTAAAGACCAATGGGCGATTACCGATGAACCACAGTTCGGTGATGAACTTGTTCTTATCCCTGGTGCTTCAGGAAATCTTTCCTTTATGCGTAAAGGTACTAGTGTTGTACCAGCAGATATTACAAAGCGCATATTTGATCTTGCTCAAACCCCAACAAATGAGCTTGGTAACAACTTAGTTAAAGTATCTATTCCAAATGTTTCTACAAATAATAATATTGAATTAACATTTGATACATTATTAAAGGTAGAGAACGCAACAAAAGAAACTATTCCTGAACTTAAGAAGCTTGTACAAGAACAACTTGATGTATTTGCAAGAAAGCTTAACTATGGAATTAAAAGAGTTGGACAATAAAACAACATATGACAATCGGAGGGAGAAATCCCTCCTTTTGTTATATAAATATAGTAGTAGTTAGAAAGGAACGGTGATTGCGACGTGATCAGTCCGTACAAAATTAGATTTAGAAACAAGACTAATATAGATTTTGACGCCATTGTCGATATTGCATTTTCTGATGATAATGGTGAAACTGATAGCTTTTTAAATAAAGAAGTAGTGTCATCCACTAGTTGGGATGGCTCATATAAAAGAATACATGGCTATAAATACAACCAACCTTTAACAGCGACATTGACGTTCGCCAAAAATGATTTTAGTGATTTCAATGACTGGGAAAATAGACGTATGTTATCTTGGCTGTCTGGTAGTAGTGAAATGCAAAAACTTGAAATATACAAAGATGACACCGAAGTTGTATCGTATATCTTGTATGGCAACATCGTTACTTTACAGCAACAAAAAATAACTAATAATCGAGTAATTGGATATGTGTGTGAGTTCGAAAATATATCTCCATATGCTTACTCGCCAATAAAGGTAATAGAAAAAGAAGTAAGTTCTTCAGAGAGTATTTTAATTAAGTGTCATAGTGACGAAGAAGAGAAGAAACTATATCCAAAAATTACACTTACTATTGGCAATAGTATTTATTTGGATACAACGGAAGACCCTATGCAATCTACTTTTGATATGATGCCTAATACGGTCTATAGATATACGTATAAAGACCCAAAAAGTGGTTTAGACAAAATTGTTCTTTGCGTGAATATTGATGGGCAAAAATATACTTTAGCTGGCACTTTTTCTGGTAGTATTGAGAATCAAACTCCTAGTGCTGACACAACAGGCTTATATTATTTGAGTTCTAGTGATATGAGCGTATACAAAGGGGTGTACAACGCTCAAAGTTACAGCTGGCAACCAATAGGCAAGGTTGGCAATGGTGTAGAAATATCTAATATTTACACCAAAGATGAAAAGATTACTATTACAAAATCTATTATTACGGGTTGCTATAAAAATGAAGTGATAACTTTGGATGGTACCAATCGAGTTATTGCAAGTTCAAATACGCCCTTGCGAGTTTTTGGTAATGATTTTAATTGGAAGTTTCCTTATTTTATTAATGGAGAAAATAATATTACAGTGTCTGGAAATTGTGTAATTAAAATTGAATGGTCTGAACCACGTAAGGTCGGACAGTTATAATTCAAAGGAGGAGTAACTATGAATTTACCATCAAATTTATTTGAGAACTATACTCCACCTTCGGTTTTTCTATGTCAACCAAATAAAGAGATTATAGGAGAGCTACAGATTTATGATTTTTCAGGTGCTTTTAAATTTAATACCTATTCTGAGATTCAATTTTCTGTTGCGAAAACGTATAATGATCCAATACAAGGCAAGAGTGTAGAGAACTTATATTATCCATTAATTGATTCTTTGCGTGTCATTTATATTCTCGGCATAGGGCATTTTATTATTCAAGATGTTCAAGAAAATTTAAATGATTATGATAGTAAAACAGTTTCTTGCTTTTCATTAGAATATTCTACAAGCACAAAATTCCTTGATACGTTCAGAGTTAATACTGGTGAAGATGACTCTTTGGAATACATTTATCATATGCAAAAAAATGGTGTGGATTATTCTATAGATAGACCATATGTAAATGCTCCGACTACATTTGACCCATATGAACGATATTTTATTAAGGAATATACAGACAATGATTCCTATGTTTATACTGAAGTGAAAATTACAGACGCAAACGCATTTGCTGAATATGATGAACAATTATATATCAAAGCATTTCCTAATATCAGATTTTATAACCCATCTAATCCGGCTTTAAGTTTATTACACATTGTTTTTAATTATATCCCTGAATGGAAAATTGGAACAGTGGATTCAGACTTATGGTTTCAAGAGCGTACTTTTAGCGAAGATCGAATTTCAGTATATGATTTTTTATGTAATACTGCTGCAGAAACTTTTCAATATGTGATACAGTGGGATTCAATTAATGGGGTTGCTAATTTTTACGCAACCGAAGAAGATGGAATTACTGATAATAATGAAATTCAAACTCGCTGGGATACTGACGTATTTATTTCTAGAGAAAACTTGGCGTCACAAATTGATATTACGTATTCTACTGATGAAATAAGGACAAAATTAAAAGTAACTGGTGGAGACGGATTAGCAATTCGTGATGTAAATCTCGGTGAAAGTAACATAATGAATTTATCTTTTTACAATGACCCTATGTGGCTAGGTAATGATTTATATATTGCATATAATAAATATATCAGTCAAGTGGAAAGTAACACAGAGAAATATACGAATTATATGTCCGCGTGGGTGGCTGCTTATAATGAATATAGTGATTTAATGAATGCTATTCCCATATCGCAAGATGTGCTACGCATCGGAGATAAATTTCAATTATTATATTGTTTGTACAGACCTGTGTACGAGGATGGGGCTTCCGATAACGAAAAAGAAACGGCGATTAATGCTGCAAAAACATCCTTAGAAAAGAAATTAGATTTATATCATGTTAAAGAAGATACAAAATGTAATAAAACAGATAACGTACTATTAACTTTAGAAAATGCTGATTCTGATAGTGCAACTATTCGTGTTTATTATAATAGTGAGGAGTCAGTTTATAAAATTCGTAGGACTATAACCAATGCGGCAACAGGTGTTATTTCTTCAGTAGAATATTCTTTAAGACAATGGGTAACAGAAGTATTAACAGCTAATTATTTAGGATTAAATAATTATACCGTTAAATCAATTGGTATTTTGGGTGCTTACTTATGTCTCGTCAAAGATGAAACAAAAAAAGAAAATGTACAAGATTATGGTATTAAACTTCTTCAAGAAAAGCAATCTGTTTATACTAAAATCTTTATTGTGCAAACTGAAGGTTATTATTCAAAAGAAGGGAACCAGTGTGTTGCTAGTGATACACAACCAACTGGAGAAATAGCCGCTGGTACAAAATGGCTTGATACTGATAGCAGTCCATTAAAGCTTTATATCTATAAGAACGGGGCATGGATAGAGTATGACCCAACAGAGAATAATGAGAATCAGAGCGATTATGAAAATTATGCTCGGTATATAGAGAACTATGAAAAATTACAAGTAGTACAGGAAGTTCTACTTGAAAAAGAATTACGAGCATCATATTTATTAAATGGTGTTGCTGTCAAATCCCGTTATTTTACAAAAGATAAAGTCAACTCTGAAAATTTAATGAGCGTTATTGCTGAGTATTTCCCTGAAGAGTATCAGGAGGGAACTATTACGCTTGTTGGGTACGAACAAGAATTTGGTATTGTTCGTTTCACTATTGGAAGAGATTTAGAAAATGAATATGCTGTGTATATTGGGGAAAATGGTATTCCATACATTGCTTATAGTCGTTCACAAGGCGTTAATTTATCTAGAATGAATAGTTTAAAAAAGCAATCAGCAATGGAAAATTTCTTTACAGAAGGAGAGCTAATAAGACTATCTCCTTTCATTAGAGAAGATGAATATACTAATGACAATATTATTTTAACAGGGTATGAATCAGAAGAAGAAGAAATTTCAATTAAAAAAACATTGTTGCAAGAAGCAATAAAGGAACTTAAAAAGATTTGCCAACCTAAATTATCATTCAGTATAGATATGGCAAATATTATGGCTATACCTGAATTTTTACCGTTAAGAGAACAATTCCAACTAGGAAATTTTGTAAAAGTTGAATTAAGAGAGAATTACATTAAAAGAGCTCGTTTATTAGAGGTCTCTATTAATTTTGATAATTTGTCAGATTTTTCTTGCACATTTGGTGATCTAGTTACTACAAAAGATGAAGTTGATAAAACAGCAGATTTGTTGCAGCAAGCAGTAACAGCTGGTAAAACTGTTGCAGCGAGTTCGTCAAGTTGGCAAAAAGCGGTTGAAAAAAGTACAGCATTAGATAAAGCTATTAAGGATGGATTAAAAGATGCAGCCTTACAGGTTGGTAGCACGTTTAATCAAAGTATCTCGTGGGATTCTCGGGGAATTTTGGGTCGTAAATTAGTTGAGGGTACTGAGAATACATATGAACCAGAGCAGTTTCTTCTGAGTAACAATAAGCTTGTATTTACGAATGATAACTGGAATACTAGTACGGGCGTTTTTGGTAAATTCAAAATTACTCAAGATGGACAAGAAGTATATAGATGGGGATTACTATCTGACGCAGTTGTGGGAGGTTATATTGAAGGTTCTCAAATTAAAGGTGGCTCACTAGAAATTGGCGGAGAAGGTGGAACATTTAAAGTAAACCCAGATGGCTCGGTTGAGATTTTAGGGGCAGACGGCAATAGTACATATGCAACAAAAAGTGATTTTCAACAAGCCGTTGGTTGGACAATTGAAATTACATCTGATGGACCAACAATTTTTACCGACAAGAACCAAACAACTATATTAAGTTGCAAGGTTTATAATCAAGGTGAGGATAAGACAGGCACTATCAGTAGTAGCAAATTTAAATGGATTCGCACGTCAGCTGATACATCTAGTGATGGTATATGGAATTCTAAGCATATTGGTACAAAGACAATAACAATTACTCATTCGGATATTGAAAACAATGCGACAATTTGTTGCAAGGTTGATATTGAAACTACATAATTACGGAGGAACATAATATGATAGTTGGACTTATGTCAAATCAGCAAACCTTTATTGATATGACAGATTCTCAGAATTTATCAATCAGTATTGCATATAATTTACCTGTAGTGCAGGTTAAAAATAATAGCGAAAATCCAGCAACTTATTCTCCTTCGTGGGAGACGACAAATTTAATTTTGACACCAACAGTATTTTTAAATTCAGCAGACGTTACAACTTCTATTGAATCTATTACATGGAAGCGTCAAGATGGTGGGGCAACTCCTGTTAATTTAATTTCAGGAGAAACTGTTTCTAATGGGATTCTAACAGTAAGTACCAACAATTTATCTACTTCTTCAAGTGGAATCATTACATATATTTGTACTGCTACCACAGCAGACGGGTTAACTGCAACTGAAAAAGTATCTTTTTCTTTAATTGTATCTGGTGCAACCTCAACATCAGAAAATGCAAGTGTAACTTTTCAGTTGTATGCCCCTAATGGATATGTTTTATCCAACACAATAGAATCTATTACTCTACAAACTGTTGCATACGTTGGAAGCACACAGATACAAACAGGAGAAGCAACATATAGATGGTATGAACAAAATGATGCAGAATGGTCGTTGATACAAGAGGGCACTTCATCTTCATATATAGTTACTCGTGATGACGTAAATAAATTTAAAAACTATAAGTGCGACATGATTTACAACGGTAACACGTATACAGCAACTATTATGGTTGAAGATAAAAGTGATACATATAACATCGTTATATGCATATCAAGTAATATTAATATTTTTACTAAAAAATATTATTGGATTATATATATATTAATATACAACCAATACGGAGAAGTAGACCCATTGCTCGGCCCAGTTTCTATTATTGAGCCACAAAATCCCAATACAAATGACTATTGGTATTCAATTGATGGTAGCAATGAAACTGTTACATTGAAAAAATATAATGGAACTACTTGGGAACCATCTGATAATTTACAACAACTATCTTACTATTGGAGCCAAATAAATACCAATGGTAGCGACATTCCAATGGGACAATCTGAAAAAGTTAAAATTATATCAGCAAATGATTTTACATCAACTGCCACCTTTAAGTGTGATGTTGAAAGCCAAGAAAATGGTTTCTTAACAATGGATACATTAACATTAACAGACACATCCGATCCTATTATTTCTGATACGGCTCCTCAGAATGTACAAGATGGACAAATATGGATTAAAAAGAATGACAATGGCACATATATGATGTTTATTTGGGACGCAGCAGAAGAAAACTGGATTTCAGCAGATGCAGATTCGAACAACAAGATATATACAAGTAGACCTTCGCAATATAATGTTGGTGACTTGTGGATTACTAATTCTGATGAAGACCATGGGACATATTTACAAGGAACATTATTACAGGCACAAACTAGTAATACGACTTATAATGCGGATGATTGGACTCCAACATTAAAGTATGATATGGAATTAGATGATATACATGAAACATTGAACAATTTATCACAATACGTTCGCATTAATTCTCAAGGATTGCAAATAGGTGCAAAAACTGATTCCGGAGAAATTAGTCCGTTTACTAGTTTGTTTACAAATACGGAACTTGCTTTTTATCAGGATTCAGACAAGTTGCTTACCCTTGCGAACAACCAGTTAATTGCTCCAAAGGTAACTGTAGAAAATAATTTAAATGTTCAAGGTACTATTAATCTAGGAAATATGTATATGACAATTGAAGATAACGGTAGTTTTAGCTTTACTGTATTGAACTAATGAGGAGGTAATATTATGGCATCAGGAAATTTTTCGTCACGATCGGTCAATGGATTAAGCCTTTATGTGGCATGGTCGTCAACTGATAATATTAGTGCAAATACGTCTAGCGTGACGGCAAAGGTTTATGTTAAAAGTTACGGTCTAAGGGGTTCTGCACTGTCTGACTCTTATATTACTATTAATGGAAATAAGAAGAATTGGGCATACAGCTTTAATATTGATAACACTTCAGTATTACAAACAACCAAGGTCACAGAATACACTGTCACGGTACCTCATAATAGTGATGGTACAAAAAGTATTACAATTAAAGCCAATATGGAATTTAATGGTACTTATGGTGGAACATACGTGTCTGATTTAACTGCTTCTAAATCAGTTACTTTAGGTACTATACCACGTTCTTCGGCATTATCTGTTCCATCAAGTGTAAATACAGGCTCTTCATTAATATCAACAATAACACCATCTAGTTCTACATTTAAGCATAAAATTAGATTTGAAATAGATGGTAGCTCAAAATACACTAGTGGGTGGATTGCAAAAGGTACAACATCATTTGCATATACAATTCCACATAGCTGGTTGCCTAAAACTACAAGCACCAAAATGAAAGTTTTTCTTTATACCTATTTGGATTCTGCAAACAGTGATTCTGATTATATTGCTCGTATTTACAAAGAAATAACTGTTAACGTGCCATCTAGTATTAAACCTACGGTGTCATCGGTGAGTACTACATTAGTTAGTGGTTTGAATAATAAGTACGTGCAGGGTAAATCAAAAATTAAATTAGTAGCTTCTGCATCTGCGGGTAGTGGATCTTCAATTAGCTCATATGTCTTTAAGGGCGCAAATATCTCAGGCTCATCAGGCACATATAACAGTACAAGTAACACTCGTACAAGTAGCACTATTCAAACGTCTGGAGCAGTTCAGTATAAGGTTGCAGCCAAAGACGCTAGGGGTAGAATTTCGGATTACAAAACTGTATCCGTAAATGTATATGAATATGCAGCACCACAGATTAATTCTATTTCTGCACAAAGATGTAATGCTAGTGGTGTTTTAGATAATAATGGTACTTATGCAAAAATTGTTATTAAAACTAGTTATGCTTCTGTTGATGGAGCAAATACTCGTACAGTTAAATTATGTAGTAGCAAAGATGATTATGCTTCTACAATAACAGTTTTGGACACAGATAATACATCAAACACTTATACTGGTGTGTACAATGGAGATTTTGCAACATCTTCAAGCTACACTGTCAAGGCAATTATTCAAGATTCATATAATACAAACAATAAATCCATAGTTTTAGGCGTGTCTGAACGCACGATTAACATTGCCAAATATGGTAATGGCGTTGCTATTGGCGGTCTAAGCACAGTAGTTGATTCGACTGCTTCTGGTCTATTTGAATGTAACTGGCAGACACATTTTAAAGAAGGAGTTAATATAGACAATTCTACACAAGAATACGTTACTGTAACTCGTAGGAGTGTTTCTGATGATATCAATCAAGATGGTACTAATGAAACTGCAGATATTAGGGTGCAATTATATGTGAACGGTAGTGGAAACGTTACTTGTCGTAGAAGATATTCTGTAGATAATTCTGCGTTTACTACACAAGGATATTGGCAGTTAAGAGATAGTGATTTTTATGTAAATGAGAATATAGTATCTTATAAAGAATTATTTACTAATGGGAAAACAGACGCATATGATGGTAAACAGGGTGCGTGTATAAGCAATAATGGTAGAGTATATTTAGTAGGAACTACAGAAGGAAAAACTGGCGCAATAGCTCCGTACAAACCAGGCATCGTATTTGCATATGACAATGCAACAAATGTTACCTCTTCTATATTAGAAACCGCTTCTGGGGTACTTACATTTAATTGCACAGCAAACGTCACGGGCAATGTTGCAACAGATGGAAAATTTGGGTCAACGTCTACATATAATGATTTAGTTTTTGCCATGTATTGCCAATGGAAGGACAATGCAAATCATGATATTATCAATCGAGATATTGACGGATTAACAGCGGGTATTGGCTGGGCTGGATCATCTTCATACTCTACAGTTTTAAATCTAAGAGGTCAAACTGTAAGGGCACCTAACAATAGTGGCGTAGCTGTAACTTCAGACGAGCGACTGAAGAATAGTTTTATCGATTTGAATCAATATGAATCATTTTTTGATAAATTACATCCCGTTGCATTTAAATATAATGATGGGGCGTCTGGAAGGTATCATATTGGTTTTGGAGCACAGTCTGTTGAAAACGCATTAACAGAAAGTGGTCTTGATAACACTAAATTTGGTGGCATACTACGCTACCCAGTAAAAGAAGATTCAGATGATTATCGTGGATACAGTGAAGAATATGGTCTTATATATAATGAATTTATTGCACTTAATACACATATGATTCAGAAGCTAAAACAAGAAAACGAAGCACTAAAACAGACAATGTATGAATTAGAAAATAAATTGAACTATGTTTTATCAGAAATAAAAGGAGAATGACTAAAATGAATATTAATTATATTTAAGGAGAATGTGATATGGAAATATTTAAAAACATTGCTACAGTTGTCGGTTGTATCTCAGCTTGTATAGCATTATTAATCACAATTATTAAACCTTTGAGGCAGATACTTGTAAATTCTATTGCTCATAAATCTCAATATCAAAAAATGATTGATAATATTGAAAAATTAAACAATAAACTCGACGAGTCTTTAACTAACGATGCAAAAATACAAGAGCGTCTTGAAAAAGTTGAAAAGAATGTACTGGAAAATGAAGCGGAAAGACTAAAATCAGAACTATCAACTTATTATAATAAGTGTTGTAGGGGGTTGCAGATATTCCCAGAAGAAATGCTTAGAATAGATGAAGTATACGATAAATATCATAACAAATTAGGGCTAAATCATATCGGAACAAAAATGTATGACGCAATCGAAAAATATTATAAACAACAGGATTTTATCAAGATACACAATGATTAAATTACATGGCAAAATAATTGAGGTGGTTCTATGAAAAACAAGAAAATGGAAACTTCAAAAAAGATTATATTATTTATTGGTATTCTATTCGCTGTAGCTATAGTATATACAATCGTATCTTGTTCCATATCGTTGATTATGAATACGTATACTGACTGGACATCCATTGTAGCATTGTTAACATCCACTGGAGGTGCCTTTGGCACAGCTTGTGGATTTTATTATTCAAAAGCTAAATCAGAGAATAATTACAAATTACGTATGGCTTTTTTAAAGGAAAAGTATACGATTTTAAAAGAGATTGGTATGCTAGACGAAAATCGTGCAAAAATGGAAATTGAGAATGAGCTTGACACGATAAATGGAAAACTCGATATGGAAGCTGAAGAAGCGATGTCGATTGATAATTCTATATATCAAGATGCATCGTCTACGACAATATAATTTTAGGAGGATTTTAATTATGGAAAAATATTCGATGTGGATTGAACTTGTAGTAGCTATATGTGGGGCTTTGGCTGTATGTCTACCACTTGTTACTAAACTATGTAGTACAATTGTAGCATTTGTAAAAGAAAAGAATTGGAATAAGATTATTGAAATGACTATGGAGTATATGGCTACAGCAGAAACAATGTTTGAGACTGGGGCTGAACGTAAAGAATGGGTACTTGAAATGGTTAAAGCAAGCGCAAAAGTTTCTAATTTTAACTTAACAGAAGAATCTCTTGCGAAAGTTAGTGAACTGATCGATCAGATTTGCAAAACAAGCAAAAAGATTAATACAAAATCTAAAGAAACTGTTTAATATTATAGGGTGCAATATAAAAGTTGCACCCTATTTTTTTTGACTTTCAAGATGCTGTTTAATTAAATTTATAATCCATGAATTTATAGTACGATTATCTTTGTTTGCAGCTTTGTCAATTTGAAATTTTAGCTCAGGAGATACACGAATTGTAATCGCTTTTCGTTCATCTTTCACTATAATCACCTCTCCCCTGCATATTATCATAAAGCTAAAATGCCGTCAATATTGGGGTATTTGATAGCAAAAAAAATAAAAATGCCAATAGGGGATTATGTGGAATAAATTGGTCGATAACGGCAATAATATAAATACCATATCTCAATCACCACATTTTGTACTTCCAAATATTTAAGGGACTATCTTTTGATAGTCCCTTATTTTTTATGCTCGTAACAAGTGTCTTCAGATGGAGAAAGTTCTACACGTGGCACCAATGGCAAGTTTAAAACTTGCTCCACTCGAAACACAGAATCTTCGGCTGTTACGAGCCTATAGAAAATTTACTTTAATATCAATATTGTCACCTTGTTTTGTCCATATAATACTTGAAATTATGGTCTTATACAAGTCGTTAAGTTCTTTATCGTCAAGCTCATCTTCCCATCTACTTCTTCTAAATTCTTCTATATAATGAAGTTTTTCGTGGTTTGTTATAGATTGTGCTTTTTGTAATTTTAAATTTTCTATACTCAATTGACTCTCTAATTCATCCACTTCTTTGAGTATTCGTTCTTTTGCGGATCTATATTCGTCTAATGTATCAACACCTTCATCATAGGCTATTCTTGCCCTTTTTAAAGCTATATCTTTTTTATTTAATTTATCCATAATAGTTTTTATTTGAAGCTGAATCAAATCAGTTGATTGGTCTTCACAGCTTTCTATTTCTTTTCTTATTTGTTCTTCATACTCTTTTAATTGTTCATCTATTGCATCAATTATATATTGAGCTTTTCCGCTAGAGTTTGGACACTTATTACCAAGATAATCTTTATGCCAGCATTTTTTTACAATTAAATCTTTGCCTCTTTTATATTCTAATGGTAAACCATATCCACACAATCCACATTTAATCAGTCCTTTTAGTGGGTAGTAATGATCACTCCGTCTATATGGTGATTTTAAATTTTTTTGAATTCCTATTAATATTTTTTCATGTTCATCTTGTGTTTTTATTGCTTCATGTCTATTTTCAACGACAGTCCATTGTTCCTTTGGTATTTTTTGAAATGGTTGTTTATTAGGAGATTTGTTTTTATGCCCATCGCCTTTAGTTTTGTTAGATATAATTTTCCCAAGATGTGTTTCATCTACAAGCAATCTACGAACTGTCATATTACACCAACGACCACCACGTGGAGAAGGTATATTACGCCTATTTAATTCCCAAGCAATTTCATTTGTACTCTTTTTGTCTTTTATAAATGAATCAACCATAAATCTATATATTGATAATTTCTGTAAATTAACAACAAGTCCTTTTTCGTTGTAATATCTTTTATTTGTTGCTGGGTCTATCCACTCTTGATATTCATATGGCATTGGAGGTGTGCCGTTTGTCCACGCGCCAAGTTTCGCGCCAACCTTCTTACCCATAGATAATCGATGGGTAATTTTCTTATATTCTCTACGCGCAAATAAGGTTTGTAAATCAACGGCAAATTCTTCATTGTCGTCATTTAGATTATATAAAGAACTTGGAGTCACCATATAAGTGTTAGTTTTTTGAAATACTCTTTTTATTTGTCCCCAATCTACTAAATCTCCTCTGCCCAATCTATCTAAATCAACACATACAACTGCATCGTAAATATTATCTTCAACGTCTCTTAATAATTGTTGCATAACTGGTCTTGCAAATAATGATTCTCCAGTTTCTACTTCTTCGTATACAACATAAACCCATCCTCTAGATTTACACAGTTCTTCTAAAATCGTTTTGTGTTTTATTAAGTCTTCTGTAGTTTCTCCTCTAGATTTTCTCAAATATTCTGCAACATATTTTATAATAATTGGATTGTATTCATTTCGCATTTCCAACGAATATCACCTTCTCTATTGATTTTATAAATATATGTTAACTCTGAATACTTTTGCTGTCAATTGTCTGCTTTAATTTTTGGGCATACTGCTTGATAGCCTCTAAAGAAGGTTCGTTGTTGTATGTAATAACCACCGTAGTGTTATTAGAATATTTTTTAATTATAGTTTTTGCCATTTGTCTCTCCTTGGTCGTTTTATATTATTGTGTATAAAAATAGCGATGATATTTTACTACCACCGCTATTTTATTTTTTTTATTTTTTATCTTTTTCTATATAGCCGAAGCATGTAGAATCTATTTTTTGATACGCCTTATAGCCCTTCCATTTAAAATGATAATCTGCTCGGAAAAATAATACATACTCAGGTATCGTGCATCCATTTTGAATAACTTCATCTACTGCTTCGTAATTAGTTTCATTTGGTGTGGTACAATACAGTAAGCTAGCGGGTGTAAACTGATCTTTAGCGTACACAACTTCTTCTAACGTATCTCCCCATCGACCATCTTGCCACTTGTTAATTACTACAGATACAATAGCTTCTTGACATTCAATACTTTCTGTATTAGCTTCTCTATAAACTAGTCGTGCAAGCATTTCACGCTCAACAGAAGTGATATTGTATACATGTTCTTGTTCTCTACCAATACCCGTAGATGCTTCAACAATTGGGTATTCCGGCATGTCAGCTTCACAACTACAAACACATATAAGTGTAATAATGAATATAATTGCTAATACTGTACATATACAAATCACCTTGGTTATATTTCTCATTTTATACTCCTGTTGAACCGTGTCCGCCACGATCTATGTTGTCTTCTAGCGTATTAGTAATAAATTCTATGCTTGGTTGATGCTCCATGATACGGAACTGGCAAATTCTATCGTTTTTACTGATTCTAGTGTCTCTCATAGCTAATGCTGGGAAAAACCATTGGTCATTGGGTCCACAATATGATTCATCAACAACTCCCATGTGATTTGTTTGGATAATACCAAAATTCTTAAAAGTTGAGCTTCTTGGAACTATATGTGCCTCATACCCTTTTGGGAGAGCCATAGCTACTCCAAGTGGAATCAGTTTAAACTCTCCCTTTTTCATTTCAACCGTTTCTGCCGCACGAAGGTCAATCCAATCCGACTTGCCATCAACATATCGAAGCTTATCGATGTCTTCTGTAAAGTATTTTATTTTAATATCCATACAGTCACCTCAATTAAAAGAACAGATGCCACAGATATGAAAATGGGTCTGATTCACTAGAATAACTATAGCAACCATAGTCATTTACATATGCCTTTTCGAGCTTTTCAAGTTCGTGCATCTTATCTTCAATCTCTTTTCTACGGGCTGCTTTCTCTGATGCGAGTGCAGCTTCTTTTTTCTTTACTTCTTCCGCCTCTTTCTTTTTAATAATTTCCTTCAGCGTGTTGTATTGGTTCTGTGTAGTTTCAAATTCCTTTTTGAGTTCTTCAAGTGTTTTTTCTCTCTTAAGTTCTTCCATAATTATGTCTCCTTTTCAATCACTTTGTTTTGTTTAGTCTTTTGTTATAGTTGCTATAAAACGTCCACAATGACATTCGTAAATACCTGGAACGTTTTTGTTGATTACTTCTCTAAAGCTTTCGCACATGCATTTGTCTTTTTGAATATCTCTTCTGATACTACAAGGACATATATAATTGTTTTCTTCAAGTTGCTTCAAAATTTCTACGAGAAGTTCCTTATCTTTTGTTTGTATAATTTGAACCATTTATGATATCCTCTCTGCCCATTGATTGTCCGAGGCAAGCATTACACCGAGTATAGGGTCGTAGTGTGGCTGTTGTCCTTGTTGATATCTGCCAAATTTAACTACTATCGGGGTATATAGCTTCAGCCACTCAATTTTATCTTGAATTTCGTTTTTATAGTAACCTGTGTAAATTACAATATCGTCATTGGACCAATATCTAAAATTCATAATAAAACATTGTAAATTTTCCCAACTGTCAAACGGTTCAAGTCCGGCACAAATAATTGCATGAGTTATTGGATTGCCGATATATCTTTCAATTAACTTATTTATATTTACCTCAATATCTGGTGATGTAGCCAAGGGACTGTTTTGACACAATCCCTTACCACATTTCCAATTACATCGAGGAAATCCAATGACCATAGACGGTTTTTTGTAGCTTGTAAAATCTTCGTCACGAATTTCTTTTACAATCATATTTAATCACCCATCAAAGAAGTTTCGCCATACATTGCTGCAGTATCATACCACTGTCTCGCAGAGAATTCTTTAAATCTCTCTTTGCTATAAGACTTTGACGGTGTAAGAAAACCAACCACGCGCTGATAAGTATCAGAAACCTGCTCACCACATTCAGGACAAATATTTATGTCTACGAAGCCATGATGATTTTTACATACATTAATCTTAGTGTTGTAGCAGAAATAAATCACTCCTTGGCTAGCAATATAATTTAACATATTCCATGCCATATCAGTGTTAGGAAAATTGTTGTCAATGTTTATATGTGCTATTGCTCCACCTGAACATTTATTATCAAGTACAGCACTAGTACGAATTTTTTCATTAATAGTACATCTTTCAGTAAGAGGAATCCACTGATTACTATAAATGAAATTGTCATGTACATCAAAAAGGATATTGTCTTTAGCACAAAGTTTTACTGCAGCCTGTTCTGCGGGGACACTTTCAATATTAAATGAATATTCACTAGTAAAATTGTCTTTGGTCTCATTAAGTACATCGAAAATTTTTCCTGCAAATTCCATTCCTTGCTCGGTATAATATTTGTTGCCAAATTCATCGGTTTCAATATATTTAAACTTTTCCATAGTTTCGTAAAGGCCTAGAATACCAACCGTGCAATATTGTTTATCCATCTCAATACCACCATCACAGTAATTAGGTAGCAAGCCTTTCTCGATGTTTCTTTGAATGATATGTCTTACTCTATCAAGAACCTTGCAACAAAGAGTGGTTCTTTTCTTCAGCAGGGTAAGATATCTCTTTTCTGATATCTCCTCGCCAAGTTCATAGAAAATGTGAACAAGATTAATTGTGTTAACTTTTACAGAACCAATACTCAGTGCCGTACCACCAATAGAATTGATGAATCCTTTAAGTTTAGATGTATCAGAGAGCAAGCGACAACAATTACTTAATGTAGTTACGTCGCCGCTAACAAAAAAGTTAGAATCGTTCCATTTGCAGTTGTGATCTGAGCACCATCTTGCAAAATCTTCGTCTACGAATTTACCATCTTTATAAAGCAGAGAGTATGTAAGCACAGGAAAGGTAAACATATTTTCCTGCCTTATTTTTGATACTACTTCCATAAATACTTTTTGATGTTCCATAAATTCGTCTACATAATCAATGGCAAATGTACCATCTGGGAATTCCAACCCACCAAAAAGGGCTTCATAGTATTCTTTATCAAAAATTGATACATTAACAAATGCACTCTGATCTATTCTCATAAATGGCTGATTAAGTCTATAAATCAATTTCTGAAATGATTGTCGTATATAATAATCAGGATTGTTGATAACAAATCCATTTTCACAATCTTTCTTCCAGAAATAGTATGTCCATACAAGAACATTTGGAATACCAACTGCGCCAGAAGATCTATTACTCATAAAACTTATAAATTCAATAACATCATCTATAAATGTTGTCAAATGCTTAGGTGGTTGAGAGTTATAATTCTTTAGAAAAAACAACCCTTCTGTTGCTAATCTACTAAGGTCATATGCATAACAATAAGGTACATATGTTGTAGAAGGAAAGTCATGTAAATAAAAACCACCAGTGTATTCAGTTTCAAGCCATTCCTTTGCAGTCTTAAGTCCATATTTCTTTTTAATCTCGTAAAAGATTTTATTGGCGGCAATAACTTTATCAATAGATTTTCCTTTTTCGGTTCTAAATGATGCAATGTCCTTATTAGAAGCATTGGCGTTTGCATCAATTGTCACGTCTGCTACATTTTTGTCAACAAATGCATCGATAAAATCAGAAAAATTCATCTGAGAATTATGAATACCATTCAAAATTTCGAAGTCTTCACCATACTTTTCTTTTAAAGCTTCAAGAGCTCTTTCAAAATCCTTATTAAATTTAAGCTCGATATCCATATTATTACTGCTCCTTAATCCACTCCGCTGCTTCTTTAAAATTCATCATTGTTCCGTCCACTTCAAGTGCCGGAGCCGTTTCAAGACCCTTCGAAAGCATAAGCTGTACGTCGTTACATTCTTCATATTTAACGCCTTTAGCTTGAAGCTTCTTTTCAAGAACCAGACAACGAGGGCACTTACTCGAATAAAATATTACTTTCTTGCTCATATAATTCTTGTTCCTTTCGTTCTATATTGTTAATAATATCTATAATATCCACCCAGTTATAAGCTCTGTGGAGATCATATACATAATCTTTAGTTTTATCGCGATTCCATGGGTAGTCTAATACAACCCTATTACACAAATTCTTAGTTAAATTATCTAATTTATCATCCACCATAATATCCGTATTAAGTAAACTTTTATCCTGAATACGTATAATATCATCTGAGGTTATACAAGGAAAATGCCTACAAACCCAATCTACTTTATTAGCAAAACTACGATATGGTGTAGCTGTTGCCAAAAACACTCGATGTCCTTGTTTCATTAATGTTTCAAGTCCCCACTGAGCATCTGGAATGGGGTTAAGGTAATTATAAATTGTTTGTCCCTCAAAGATATTTAGAATCATATCTGCATCTTGGGGGTCAAGACATTCGTGTAGATGAAAAGACGTAATATCATCAAGTGTGATATTCTTTCCCATTTTAGTATTATATAACTTAATACCTGTTGAAACTAAATCACACAGAATATCATCTATATCTAATGCAATTTTAATATATCATCACTCCTTTGCTCCATCTATATGATTCTTCCAAACCCCCTCAGCGTCACAAATCCATTTTAATACCGAATATGCGGTCGCAAAATCAACGTTTGGAATAACATAATCTACATCCATATTCTTTTTCATATCCCTAAATTGCTGTTTTTCCGATAGACAACGGCTTCTATATGTCATAAGATTATCACCTCGTGCCATAGCACGTTCTTTGCGTATATCTTCTGGAACATTGACGTACACAGAAACAATACGTAGATTTGGCAAGTCCAATGCTTTCAATGATGCTACGCCTAGTGGGTCTACCGTATAAAAATCTGAGTCGTAAAGCTGCTCAGTTGTTGACCAATAATGCTGATTATTAATGTAAGTATAGGCAGCAATTTCACCGTTTTCTCTCATTGTCTTATAAGTATCCACCCCTACAAAAATATGTGTTATACCTTCATTTTTTCTCTGTTCACGAGTAGTATATGATATTAGTTGACTCCAACCATTTCGCTTACAAAGCTCGTGAATCAAAGTGTCTTTACCTGCTGCCGACTCTGCCATTATACACATCAACACATGTTTATTCTGCATTAGTTTCACCACCTTGATAGGTTTGATTAAATCCACAGCAATTAAACTCGTCACATTTACCATTCTTCCAATAGCACATTGGTACTAAAAATTCAGTAAACTCTGGGTTGACTTTAATCACTGCTTCGCAAATAGCTTGAACCACTTGACGAGTTTCATATGCTGCTTGTCTACATAATCGCTTATTAGCGATAACCATAAGTTCTTCAGCATTGACAAACCAGCACATATTAACTGGAGTATCCTGTCTATCTGCTCCTCTATCATGACCATTATTTCTGTCAGATCGTTGTGTTTTAACGAATGGGGTAGCATGGACGTGCCGTACAAGATGCGTCGCGCACCAGCTTGGTATGCCATTTAATCTAAAACAAAATTCAAGCGTTCTTATAGGAGAATGTCTTGCTTTAAGTATTTTCTTTTTCCATTCTTCTGTAGGCGGTTTTGAGCTTTCTTTTCCTACCGTAACTAACGTACAAGTTTTACATAATTGCCAATCATCTTCGGTAGGGTGTTTCAAAATTTCAACCGTAAAATCCATTTAACTCTTTCTCCTTGAAAAAATAATATCGAGTAAATTCTTTAGCGTATAATATATCGCATATTTCATAATCAATCCTTATTTGACACCATACTATCTTCAGCTTTCTGTATACCATAAAATCTTAATGCACATTCAAGACAACAGAAATAATAACCATCTTCGCTGATGTAAATCTCGGTATTATCATCATAGATGTCTTCATCACATTCTTCACAAACGCCTATTTTTCGGATATCATCCATATCCTTGTCTAAGTTGTCATAATAATCTTCATTCATTTGTGCCACTCCCTTCATTCTCAAACTTTTCTTTTTCATATAAAATTGAATTTTTAGGTGCCCTATTAATCACGTCCATTGGCATCAGTCTTGCTCCAATAGGATTTTCTTTATATGCCTCGCTCATCGTAGAGTCCCACTGAGATTTTGATAACTTGCACACTACCTTATCAGAGTAAACGGGGATACAATAAGGCATCATCTCATGGTCAAAGTGGGTAAAATTATATTCTCTTTTACGAATACGTTCCACCAATGCCTTTTTACGTTCTAGTGTAAAATTAACCGTTGGATAAACATCATCATAAGGAGAAGTCCAGCCGACAACTACCAATGCCATAATTAACTATTCGTCCTTTCGTTTAAATATTTTTTAATCAACGCATTTGCTGGCTGCTTAAAATAATTATTTTGCATCCAATACAAATACCCTATTTCTTCTTTTGCAACTTCGGGAATTGTTTTATCCTTAAACTTACCAAAATTAAATTTCCACTCATTTATGTCTGGAAGAATTTCTGGCTCTGTACCAAGAACTGTCTCAAGATATTCTGATGGAAGCATATCAATGTCTGAACGACTACTTAAAATATCACATTCGTGTACTAGAATTTCCATTTCATTTTCTGGTTCGGGAAGAACTATATTGCTGTGCTTACTGGTCGTCCATTCTCCACTATGTCGTTCGCACATACGAGCAATTCGTTCCTTAATCTTTTCGTCAATATCGTGCTCGACGTGGGCTTCTCTTACCCATTTACCAGCTAGCATTGGATGTTCATGCACAGAATATTCAGACTTTTCCCAATTACATTTCAATGCATCGTGAAATATGGGGACACATCTCATAGCATCTCTTTGTACGGGAGATGGGAACTTTTCCTGATTGCATTTGAGTTCCAAGAGATAGTTCATAATTTTACCAAACATAACAATGTGATAAACTTGACCATGCGGTTTACATTGTGTGGCATTATGAAATCTAATACTTGTTGAACTAGGCATTGTAAAAATGTAATCTGGAATTTGTTCAATCATATCTTCACAATACAAACGCATATCTTCTGTCTCAAATTTATCAAGGAGTTCCTTAAATACTGCTTGTTTATTCATTTCTTATATCTCCTGTTGTTTCAGAGTCACTTTGTTCTGTAGATTGTGTAGCTTTTTCTTCCTCTGCTTTCTTCAGTGGAACAGATACGACTGTGACAATTTCAGTTATACATCTCTTATAGTCACGTAGGCTTATTTTAGCTGGCTGGTTAAGATGCTTGTCGATAATCTGTAATATAACACTACACATCATCCTTGCTCCGTAGGTCATAGCATCATTGCGAATTTTTTTCGCCATATGCTCGGCAGCTTCTTTAATTACTTTTGTCTGCTCGGATTCTTCGGCAATTTCTTCTTGAGGATTTTTGTTTTCGTCCATAAGTTTTGTCCTTTCTTAAGATGGTACACATATTATACATCAATCACTTTGTTTTGTCTATGGGCAAAATATACAAAAATTAATGAGATTTATCAGTAAAATCTGTTATATATTTAGTCCAAATTTCTGATTTATACCCATTATCAACTAGTAGGCTTGAAAAAAAGACTAACTAAAGTGTTGACTACGATACTATTACCTGCCTGTTTATACCTTGCACTCGCTGAAACATATTGTGCAGCCCTATTATAATCCTCATCAGTAAATCCCATAAGCCTCCAACATTCAACAGGCGTAAGCTTTCTAATTCTCCATCTAGTTATAGGTTGCTCTTTTTCAACAACGCCCTCGTAGCCCAACCCATTAATAATATTCTCTTCTATATTACGGACTCCTTGCTTGTAAATTGAAGCTCGTATAGCTGACGCTACCTGTTTACCACGAGTGCTACAAGGAAATTCTTCTGCTACTTCAAGACCTATACGTTCACTTCTTAGCGTCGGTGCAGTTTCTGAATATATTCTTGCTTCTCTACTCTTATAAAAATCTTCAATGATAACTGGTTCACAAATGTAATTGTCTTTAGCGACGCTTGTGAGACAGTTTGTTGTACCGCTAAAATTAGGTTCAAATCTTTGCTCAGTCGGTGCTCCAGTTGTTCTATCAGATGGATTCTCTGGATTTCGACCACGAGAGGCAACCACAAAAGGTTCTGTATTTGTGTTTTTAGATAAATTTAAAAGTTTCTCAATACGTTCATCGGGTAAATAATATTTATCATCAACATTGATTTCAAGAATATCTTTGAGACGAGTTGTGAGAGGAATGGGTTCGGGGAAAGTAAAGTCTTCCCAAATCTTTATGTTTGGATGTTTTCCTCTAATTTCTTTCATAGTGCTAAGAACTTGCTTATTAGAACTGTTGCATTCCCTGATAGTTGTGCTACGACTTTCTTCATTTTCAATTTTTCTACTTACGCAGAAAATTCTCAAACGGTTCTGTGGTACTCCATAATTTTTACTATTTAGTAGTTCAAATGCACTTTCATATCCCATCTCACTAAGTCTTTCAAGATATTTAATGAAGTTATGTCTATGTTTCCCACTCAACACAGCAGCCACGTTCTCCCAGACTATGAACCGGGGCATAGATGTGCCAATTAGCCTAAGAGATTCCCACATTAGTGAACTTGTGGTACCACTACCCTCGTCTCCACCTTCTCCCTTTCCAGCGCAACTGAAACTTTGACAAGGCGAACTGTGACAAATGATATCGACATAAGGTAAACTATCTACCTTCGATATATCTCCAAGGTTTCTACTAAGATAATCTGCTATATAGTATTGCTTCAACTTGTTAATTGGTGTTCTCTTTATGATGCTATGTTTTCCGTTTTGGAAATTATATCCTAGATTCTTCGCCTGAAGTTCTTCAATCATTTTGTCTTGTGAAGGGAACTCGAATGTCTCCATTTCTTTTTCTAAATCCCACCTCATTGCGGCATAGCTAAGAACTGCGTTGGGGTCACAGTCGCAAGTATGGGTTATTTCATAAGGCAATTTTAACTGACGAAGTGAACGTTCCTGGGCTCCGATTCCGGAAAATAATTCTATCATAGAAATTTGTTCTGTCATGACTCGGATGCCTCCCTTTCAATCACTTTGTCTTGTAGTCCTCGTTCACATAAAGAAACTATATAATCGCATAAAGCATCAGGAATTCTAGATCGATCCTTAGAGCCTTTAATCCCCTGTGTCCCAGTTTTACTACCTCTCGGTGCTCTTTCATGACAACTATCACCATTTTTGCAACATGGAAAGTAGGCATCTGGATAATTAGTAAACAAATCGGTAGGTTTCATGCGTTTGTCGCCCCATTGACAATATGTCGTAGTATATCGATTAAACTCCTGTATCCAATTCATTTTTCTAAGACAACCACGAGGATTTTCAATCCATATATATTTGGGATTTAACTGATGATAAAGTTCAATAACATGTTGGTCTACCTTATCACAAAATTTAGCATAATCGCTAACAGGATCTAAATTGCTTGTAATAGGATTTTTCTTACGATGATGGCTAACTGCCGCCACGCTGAATGTGGTACAATCAAAACTTGCCCATATGACATCGGGGACTCCATCGCACAGTTTAATAATGTCTTCAACGGTCAATTCTCCAATATCTGCCTTTAATGTTGGCTCAAATTGTTCGTCCCAATCAACTGTATAAGTTTCCCATCCCGCTCTTTCAAAGGCCTTAGCCATAGATTTTGTGCCACAAAATAAATCTAGCATCTTTTTCATATCTGCAACCTCCATTTAGCAATGTTAAAATATTCTTCACTCAATTCGATACCAATTGCATTCTGTTGTTTTTATATGCAACTAATAAATGACTGCCACTACCAGCACAAGGATCGAACACGATGTCTCCTTCGTTGGTATTGTCAAGAATGAGCTCTTGTAGCAAGTTGTGATTCTTCTCCGTTGGATGTAGTTTGCTACTGCCGTTAGGGTATCTAAAAACTGTATTTTTACAATGTGCATTAAATACTTTTGCTCCCCGCTTTTTAAACCAAACAGCAAACTCAACACCACTTAAATAAATATATTGTCCATTCATTGGACTGGGATTGCTTTTTTGCCATACGATAGGACGTGTAGTTCCTTGTTTATTGGCAAAATATTTATAAATGTCACTAAATTGTTCTTTTCCACAGAAAATACAAATACTGTTTTTAGTGACTCGATAAACTTCATCGAGAAAACTCTCTAAGTCAAAAGTCAAAACATCTGCATTGCCCTTATCTAATGTTCTAAGACCATTATCTTTCCTGTTAACCACATTGTATGGTATATCCGTTAATGTAAAATCAACACTGTCATTTAACATAGATTGCATTTTCACCATACAATCACCGTGTAGTAAATCTATCATTTTATTGCTCCTTAATCATTCTGTCTTGTGTGAACTTTCCGTTATAATTTGTTCCGGTAAAAAGTTCCAACAATAATAATTGCTGTTAAATGTTATTTTATTTTGCACCACACCGTTATTTAAAAATTTCATACGTTCTTCAAACATTAACAATTAAAGATCTTTGTCTTTAAATAATTGCTTTGGGGGTGAATTATTCAACCATGTATTTGCCATTATTAACGCAAATTTGTACTAATCACTTTGTTCTGTTATCTTTTTATGTCTTGCAACCACTGTGCATAAGGTTTTATCTTATCAACAATAACTTTATCGTCATCTTCTTTTTTGCACAGAACTGCAACCTGAGTGCCTTTGACTATTAAGTCCTGAAATTTCTTTAGTGCATCAGGCCAGCACGTAGCTTCTATCAAACCACCTGTACCAGTATAGATATTAATGAAACAGAATTGGTCTCCTTTTTTTGTTTTCTTTTTTTGTATCTTGGAGATAATACCAACAATCGTGCATTTATTACCAACTGGCACATCCTCAAAATCATCTAGAATTTCTAGAGCTTTTTCAAAAGGATTTGCGTCACTAATAAAAGTTTCAAGTGTTTGAAATTCCCAAAATTCTTCGTCCTGTAAATACTTCTCTTCACACTCATTGATATAAGCTTTGTATTTTTCCATTTGCTCTATATCATATTTCTCTTTACGTTTAGCATTATAAAGTGCTAATACCTTTTCTTTATCAATCTTTTTTCCAACTATAAAATCATCGGCATTAATACCCCATTCATCTAACAGTTTTGCTTTTGTACCGTATGACTGTACAGGAGTATATTCTTTGATTTCATAGTTATTTTTAAAATAATTAATTAAGAAATTTCTTTTATTTTTTGTAGGAATTGCACCAGATTTAACTAAACTAATTACTTGTGTTTTAGTAGGGCATATTCTTGCAGTAAAATCTTTAAAATTAAGAAATTTACCATTAGCATTGCGTTCTGAAATCAAGATTTCTGCCAATGTCTCGCCTATACCCGTAATAGCTGATAAGCCATATAAGATTTTACCCTCTGATACCGAGAAATTTATATCAGACTTATTGATATTGGGAGGCAAAACTTCCACTCCGCATTGTTTAGCATCAATGATGATTTTATTAACCTTACCTGCTTTGTCTTTGTTTAAGTTTAACATTGCCTTAAAGAAAGCAGTTTTATGATATGCCTTTAAATATGCAGTTTGCATACAAATCACAGCATAGGCTGCCGCATGGCTCCTGTTAAAACCATATCCTCCCTTGGTTGAGAGCTCCTTGCATATATACTCTGCAATATCTTCGGTATATCCGTTATTTAGTATTTCTTGATGAAGTAATGTAACTTCTTCTTTAACCTTTTCGGGCTGCTTTTTTGCAAGGCATTTACGCATTCGATCTGCTCCTGCATCACTTCTACCGCCAAAAACTTTTGTCAGTCTCATACTCTGTTCCTGATATAGGTTCTGACCAAAAGTTGAGTCAAAAATAGTAGCCATATTCGGATGAGGATAATGTATGTGTTCGGGGTGATTCTTACAATCCACATAAGCATCTATTGCTGGCATAGCATCTGGACGATACAAGGCGATCAGGGCTGTTAACTCATTTAACGATCTTGGTTGCAATCTTGCAATCAAATCTTTCATTCCTTGACTTTCTATCTGAAAAACTGAATCGGTGCGACCACTGCAAATTAAATCAAAAATACCCTCGTTATATTCAAATTTAGGGTTGTTGATATCAATTTCCCACAAATCAATATTGTCTTCTTGCATTGCTTCATTAATTGCAATAAGCGAAGCAACAGACAATATATCGAATTTAACAAGAGAAATTTTTTCATCCATAACCTTATCAACTGAAATTACATGTTCGCCATTCTGTCCTCGTCTTATACCAATATAATGGTCATATGAGTTACGACAAACAATACAACCTCCTGCATGAATACCATAACCTCTTGGACGGTTAGTAATATGTCCAGCGATTTCTAAAAGTTCTTTATACTTAGGATTGTTAGCAATTTCTTTATTGTTATTTAAGCATTCCTCCCAAGTATCTTGTATGAATCCTTTACTTATACGTTCCATTTCTTTGTAAGGAAAACCAAGTATTTTGCCTACATCTCTAATGCTTGTAATCGGAGATGTATACACTACGTTCATAACCTGAACTACCCTATCTTCACCATATTTATTCGTAAGATATTCGATAACTTTTGCCCTATCACTTACGTCAACATCAACATCAGGAAGGTCTTTTCTCTCAATAGTTAAAAAACGACCAAAATCCAAATCGTATTTGATGGAATCAAGTTGTGTAATACCAAGTAAATAACATATTAATGAACCACAAGCACTACCTCGTCCTGGACCAACAATAACACTATTTTGGCGACACCATCCAATGTAGTCTACAAGAATTAAAAAGTAGTCACAAAAATCTTTCTTTTCAATGACATTAAGCTCTTCTTCAATTCTCTTCTTGTAGATGTCTTGTTTTTCCTGTGACCATTTATCCATACCTCGACGAGTATACCCTTCCCACGCTAGCTTACGAAGATATTCAGCTGAATTAGCATATTTTATAGGAATTTCAATTTTTGGAAGCTCAGGTTCATGCCATGGCATATCAATATCATCACATAAGTCAGTGACTAAATCCGTATTTTTAAGACATTCACAAACGGCATCATAGCCAATTTGTTTATCAAGCACTTTATGAACTTCTTCATCTGACATTAAGTAACATCCATCATAAATTTCTGATGCAGTTTCCTTATCCTGTGCAATACGAAGAAAATAATTCTGATAATATAAGTCCTCTTTGGTAGCAGCATGGACGTCATTTGTTACTACCACTTTTGTGTTAGTATCTTTAGCAAGTCGCATAATTTTTTGGTTATACAACATCTGCTGTTCATTATCGTGTGCTTGTATCTCTAAGAAATAATATGGGAACAGCATTTTATATTCTTGCACGAACTTAAGACATTCATCATAGTTTTCTGTTCTAGATAATTTACTGGCAAGACATGCCGATAAAATAATAAGATTTTCTGCCCCTTCTTTTGCAATGTCAAAACGAGTTACACGTGGCTTATAATAAAACCCATGTAAGTGTCCGAGAGTTGAAATACGATTTATTGCACGACGTCCTTCTTCATTACGAGCAATAATAATCATATGATAATATTTATTATTCGGATCTTTTATTGCCCTATCGTCACATTCATATGCCTCAATACCAAACATCTGTTTTACATCTGGGTATTTACTTTGCAATTCGGCATAATATGGATGAGATGTAAGCTCACCATGCTCTGTAATAGCAAGACCCCTAAGACCCAATTCCGAGGCTCGTTTTAGATTTTCTTCTGGAGAACTATATGCATCCAAAATCGAAAAATATGAATGTGTATGTAAGCTACTAGACATTCCGTCACCCTCCTAAAAATTAATCACTTTGTGCTGTGCATATTATACTCTTTTATTTTCTATAAATCAATAGTCAAAAATGGAGTTAACAAATTTTTTACAATTTGCAACTCCATTTTTTTATAAAATGCTTTTATCAAATACGGGCGAATCCTTAGTTTCTATTTTAGTTAATGTGCCATCATCATTAACATTATATAAATGCCATTTCTTTTTCATTTCATCGCTAGTGACGACCTGTTTAATAGTACCATCAATAGCACATAGCGACTGCCAATGAATTTGACCTTTTGGAATTTTAATTTTCATATATCACCTAGTAGAGAGTTGTATTTATTATTGTAAAAAGCAATCAGTTGGTCGAGCGTTACTGGAATATAACCATGAATCATACAACCTACGTTAATGATATGTCCCCACGAATCAGAATTATTCATCTTAGTGCTTATTAGTTCTCTAGTCCAAGTCTCCACAAAACCTTGTTCTCTTGTTGTATGGGTATGCCCATGTAACATCCATGTTTTTGGATCATAAGAACCTTTATAACACAGGAGAGGGTAATGACACATAATGACGTGCCGACCGTTATCCGTAATTTCTTTGTACTCTTTAATATCTGCAAATTCATTTTTCAATGCTCTAGACATACTCCAGAGATCATGATTGCCTCGAATAAGTTGCTTCTTGCCTTTAAGCTGCCATAAATACTCCAACCATTTATCTTCTTTAAGCCAACAAAAGTCTCCAAGAATATATACCGTATCTTCGTTGGATACTATACTATTCCAGTTGTTAATTAGTGTTTCGTCCATTTCTTGAACATTTTTATAAGGACGGTAATCGAAGTCAATAATGTTAGAATGCCCGAAGTGTGTATCAGAAATATAATAATTACTCATTTAATCACCTATTTCTATTAAGTATTTTATTGTCATTTGATCTTCTTTGTATACTACAATTTCGTCATTACGAAGCATACCTTTATCTGCGTGCGCATGTAGACAATTAGCACCTGGCTGAAATTTTTGTAGTTTATCATAAGTTAAATCATAATATTTACTATTAAATTCATACACATTGTATGGTACTCCATAAGCGACATCGAATAGTGCCATATATGCAACATTACTTCCTCCCCTTGCCCAATATGAACCAGACAACGACGTATATCCAATACTTTTTGCACACTTAGGGGCATAGTAGCAACCAAATCCAAACATTTTTCCTGTAATCACAGCATTAGTTGGTCTAAGTACAAGCCCAGTTTTAATAATGGACCAAAAGTTTTCGCTACGGCTACCATGAAAAAGTAACTTCGTATTTGTAATATTATTGTCTTTAACGAATTTATCAAATCTTTCCTGAGTTTGTAAGTTAGTCACTTTCCAGGCATTCCTAAATTTACTAGCTGATTCGTTCATAAGAGTCTTAATTAAGGCAATATCATTTCTATCAGCTTCCTCAAAAACTAAACCAAACTCTTCGAGGATAGTTTTATCTTTTTTATCAACAGGATTATTAACTTCTATAGCGGGTTTTATATAAACCTGCCCTCTCATAACGTCAAGCAAGTCCTGTTCTTTAGAAACAATCTTTCCAAAATCATCTTCGGAAGATGCTAGATAATCAGCAACATTACCCATCCTTCGAGGGATAATCATAAAGAGTTTTAAAAGAGTATCATTAAACGCTTCTATTGATAAGCTACTATTTGCCAGCTCATTAATAGTCGCCTGTGCTGCATTAATCATATCAGATGTAACAGCAGAGGCTTTAACTGTGTAGTTTTTACTAATAGTTTCTTTAGCAAGAGACTGAAGCTTATCCACAATAGTCTTAATGGCCTTATTTTCAATCTCTTTATATGGACTATCAGGATTGGTAGAAGAAATATCTTCCACCAAGTCCTGTTTAAGATCGGTTACATCGACGTAGCCTTTCTTCAACTTATTTTTAATTTGCGATTCCCATTTGTTTATGGGATATCTAGTTATTGTTTTGGTAGCATCAATTCTTCCATACTCGACTCGAAATTCATTATTTTCAGGAAAAAGATTATAGTACTTATTATTGTTTGCTGCACTAACCATAACTAGGTATGTAGGTCTAATCTCTATCATCTTTGTTCTCCACAATTATTCCATATTGTTCGTATAAATGTTTTTGCGGCGCAAATTCTTTAAAATATTTTTGTTCAGCATATAATCTTGCCTTAATTGCATCGTCTTTGTTATCAAAATACCCTAAATGAATCACTTTTTTATTTATGTAAATTCTCGATTGCCATTTATTGAGAGTTTTATGCCATCCAACCCCAATAACACCAGACGTATTAATACTAGATTTTGAATGATTGCGATTATTTTCTTGTTGATTTGCTGGTCTAAGATTATGCCTTCTATTATTTAGTGGATTCCTGTCTTTATGGTCATAATATTTACAACCAATCATATCTGACATAGCAATAATTTTCTTATCTATTTTTGTTATTAATCGACGATATCCACTTGCGTAAATATGTTCGCTCCAACAATAATCTTTTATTTTGTCAAAATCATCTGCGTCAACAAAAAAATTTTGCATTTGTATTATTTGTATATCCAATATAATATTTTCCATATTGATCTTCACATACAGTGGAATATTTATTAGTTTTACGATTATTACGACATCTTTCCGCAGCCACTTCTTTGCGAAGACAACCGCAAGAAAGTGTTCTTTGTCCTCTTATGTTACTGCCTCTAAGTATAACTATATTATGATCTTCACAAGAACACTCACACATCCACTGATCATAATGCTTTCCATTTGAACCAATATAGTCATCTACCTGTTTGATAACAATTAATCTTCCAACTTTTCTTCCAACTAAGTCTTCCTTGGTTTTAACCATTAAATATCATCACCTTATAGTTCACATATCAAAATATCCACGTCAGTATCCTTAAAAACATCACAAATGATATCATAAACCTTGTCCCACTGTAGACGATCAAGTCCACAACCTATCTTTGGCATTGCCAACTTAGTAATGTCCAAGTATTCCATTTGTGTTCTCATAGCTTCAAGTGCTTCTCTTAAAGTATCATATGTTGGTTTATTATAACACTGAGGCTTAGTTACCAAGTTAAATACATTATCAATCAATAATGCTTCTCCACCATCGAACTCAAAATTATCATAATTATCATCATAATTCTTGAATAGCTTGAATTTCATGTTATATACTTCATCAAACTTCTTGGCAATTCCTGCTCCAAGCGCAAAGTCTGCCGAGATGCAATGAGCAAGATAGTATCCCTGTGGTACTGTAAAAAGGTCTCTCTGTTCTTCATGAATAGTCATAATTTTATCCTCCAATTAAATTTAAAAATTCTTCTTCTGTTATGATTTTGGTGCCAAACTTTCTAGCGTTATTATTTTTTGAGCTATTGCTATTGGGGTCGTTATTTATCAAAAAATCAGTTTTAGATGTCACGCCAGAAGCTACTTTTGCTCCAAGTTCTACAATCTTTTCATTTATAGAATCACGAGTAAAGTGTTCTAATTTTCCAGTGCAACAAATGGATTTTCCTATAAATGGGTTATCTTTTATTTTTTTCTTTTCTTCGATGGTAAAATGCATTTCATCTGATAGTCTATTAATATCATTAATATGTTCATCAAAAAATTTAACTAGGCTATCTGCGGTAATTTCTCCAATATCATCAAGTTGTGTGAAATCGTATTCATGATTCCACATATCCCACAAAATATCCCAGCTTCCATTACAAGCCTCAGAAATAGTCTTAGCGGCTGACAAACCAATTCCCGGAATCGAAAGTGCTGTGATAAAGTGAGCCAAATCAACATTACGACTTTTTTCAATGGCATCAAGGATTTTCTCTACGGACTTTTTACCAAAGCCATCGCATTTTTGCCATTCTGACTTATACTCTATAAGATGATATAAGTCTTTAAAAGTATGTATCCATCCTTTGTTGATTAAGAATTCAATTGTGGCTTCTGATAAACCATCGATATTGAGAGCCTTTTTACTTACGAAGTGTTCAAAAAGAGCAAGCTTTCTTGACGGGCACCTTTCGTTAGGGCAGTAAAGCACATCTGCTGTGCCCGTATTTTTTAGTTCAAGCTCTGTGCCACACGATGGACAATGAGTTGGTAAAGTAAGCGTATTACTCCTCGTGTTATTTTCTATAATTTTTGGTATTACCATATTAGAACGAATCAGTACAATTTCGTCTCCAATACCAAGTTCCAACTGTCTAATAATTGAAACGTTATGAAGCGTTGCTCTAGTTGTTAACGCCCCTGACAAATCAACTTCGTCAAATATGGCCACGGGAGCAACGATACCAGATTTTGTTGTAGACCATTCAACCCTGCGAAGAGTGGTACTATATTCATCATCTGACCACTTCAATGCCATGCGACAGCCTTCGTGATGAGTCGTTGCTGAAAGAGATTTAGAATAACTATCACTATTTAACTCAAATATAAGTCCGTCCACTGGGAATTCGTATAACTCTGGCGACATTTCTCTCACACAATCATCAACATTACCAATACATCTTTTGACTGTTGTAAATCCAAGATGGTCTAAATAGGCAAGCTGTTCCCATTTAGAATCCCAATCTTTATCACTGGTTTCTTCATCATATAAGCCAGAAACGCATTCAAAGACTATATAGGAAAGTTTTCTCCGTCTAGTAATATTAGTATCAAGATTTCTTAACGAGCCTGCGGCAAGATTTCTAGGATGAGAATAAGGTTCTGTGAGACTTTCGTTAATTTTATTAAAATTACCCCAAGATACAACACACTCACCGCGAAGTTCTATATAATCATCATAAGGAATAGTCATAGGAAGATTTTCAATCATTTTGGCTTGTTCTGTAACGTCTTCACCTATAAGCCCCGTACCTCTCGTGATTGCCTGAACAAATTTGCCATTCTGATATCGAGTACAAAGTGTTAAGCCGTCGAGTTTATAGCTACAGTAAAAACCATTATCACCAATAAACTTTTTAATTTCATTGACATCTTTTGTTTTAGCCGCAGAAAGCATAGGCTTAGAATGAGTTACCTTTTGGAAACTTTCAAGTACCTGCCCTGGCACTTTTCTCGTAGGACTATTAGCAAGCCAAAAATTAGCTTCATCTTCGAGATGTTTCAGCTCGTCAAATTTTTTGTCATACTCGGCATCGCTAATTTCAGGGGCATCTAAATCATAATAAAGATGACAATGATATAGCAATTCTTCAGTAAGCTCTTTAATTTTTTGAATCTTGCCCATTAAATATACTCTCCCTTCACGTGTCCACTTAATATGCCAAACGTCTGAAGCCATTCCATCTCTTTTTCGACCTTCTCGGCAATATCAAAAGCAAACTGAGGTGGATTTTCTTTTGTCTCAAGTATCATCTGATAATCATAAGGCTGAAGAAAATTTTCATCCAACACATCAATTGAGATGTCACTCCCACCAAGAGGAATAAATACATTGAATGTAATATCATTACCAAGAGACTTACAATAATACCAACCCTCATTTCTGTTATTACTAAATCTAGCTTCCCGCATTTGTTCATCAGATAAAATGTGTGCTTTGATTGCGGCATTAACGCCGTTCTTGTTGAGCTTGACCAACCCTACAACCCTCCTTAATCACTTTGTTTTGCATTGGTATTTTAACACAAAAGCACTTGTGTGTCAAGTGCCTTGTTAAATTATTTACATTTTATTCATAAATTACATTACAATCACAACCTGTTCAACGGCTCTAGTACAGGCTGTGTATAACCATTTTGCAAAATACTCTCTATCCCCCAACCTTTCGGCATACACAAGCACTTTATTTGCTTGGCTACCTTGAAACTTATGTACAGTAACAACATATCCATATGCAAATTCTTTAGGTTTCTGAACCTTGTAAAAATCCATATAATTTTCCTTAGTCACCGTAGGAATGCCTGTACGTAACAATTTGTAGTCTATACATACTTTACGGAACACCCCACTAGTATCACTCCAAAATTGCGCAGTCATTTTTGGTTTAAGCAATTTAGTATTTTGGGTACGAATATTACGAATTTCACCAAGCTCACCATTTATTAATGCTTCACCAGTATCACTAGAAAACCACCAATCGTTTTTGAGGGCAATAATCCTGTCACCTTCAATAGGAGCATCTTGATAATTATTACCCCATTTTAGCTTTCTAATATGTGAATTTAATGTCATTCTCGTATCGTTACGTCCACACAATACAATGTCTGCACCAAGTAATAATTTATTAGATACTTTTTCTTTTGGTATTATTCTTGCTTCTTTGGGACCACCATAAGACAATGTTTTTCCTTCTCTGATATCCATACTAAGCCGAATAATAGGATTATCTAGAGCCTGTCTCATAATTTCTGTAAGCACCACATGAGGATGCTCTAAAACTGTTGCATTGCCTGAAATTGGTGGTAACTGAAACATATCTCCCAATGCAATAATATATATCTGATGGGACAATAATAGCTCCCACATTTTTTGAGGCACCATAGAAACTTCATCTACAACAACTATTTTATAATCGTACTCAAGGGTAGCTCGCTCCTCAAATTCAACATCTCCGTTAGATAATGTCTTTGGAATATATAAAAGTCGATGTAATGTCATTGCGTTATGGCATCCTTTGTTGCGCAGAACTAGACTTGCCTTGCCTGTAAATGTCGCAAAAACGACATCACTCATGTCTACGTTCAATGCATCCACAATATACCTGACTGTGGTCGTCTTGCCGGACCCGGCTGCCCCCGCAATAACAGTATATTTTTCATTATCTTTATACCTTTGTACCGCTACTTTTATAGCTTCTTCTTGTCCTTTAGTTAATGTAATATTCTCCATAATATAATATTTCCTTAATCACTTTGTTCTGTTATTTGTACATCTTTAATAATACATTGTGGCTGTAGCACTCCCTGATAATCATTTAACGCACAGGTAGCTACCACATCAAAAGTAATCTTATCCTCAGGGTCTCCCCAACTGTTAACATATTGAAGTAGTGGTGCATCTTCAGGCATTTTAAATTGAACATATTTTATCCCATTACACTCAAAAGCTACACTGTTATTATCTTTGCCCTGAACGTAAATATCTTTACGGTGCAGGGTGATGTTAGTGATGGCAAATAACGGTTCTTCAACTTCTTTAGCCCAAACTGATTTATATTTATCTACCTCATTACATACATATGCATCAATCTTGCTGCTATCCACTTCAAAATCCACTCTATAAATTTTTGCAAAATCAACGTCGGACAACTTGTCATTAAACCAAAGAGTTGCATTATTCACATCCTTAGTAGGTATTTCTACACCGAATGCTGCTGGATGTCCTTGAGCTAAAGTAACATATGGGCAACTTTCCACTAGCCCCCTAAAATCTTCAATAGGACAATAGTCAAATGCCCTACCAGAGCCACCATACAAATCAGGGTGTTCTGCTTGTTGTCTTAATAACAGAGTGGGGCGATTATACTTCTCGGCAATCTTAATAGCTACCAAGCCTGTCATTGATTGTTCTAAGTCTTTAGTGCAATCACACATAATGATTTTATTATCTGTACCCTGAGCATCTATGATTTTTGTAATAGCATTAAAGCCTTTTTCTTTTAATCGATCCTGCTTACCTTTATATGACTTCATAAGACGAACGCAGTGTTCATAAATATTTTCTGTAATAGGTTCTGTCGTTCCTCTTTTGGTATATTCAAATGTCTTTGACTCATCTTCGCAGAAGGCTTTTAATAGCAGCTCACGTTCATCTTTCGTTGCCATACGTAGAAAACTGTTAATCAAAGGTGCAATATAGAAACTGACCGTAAAGGGATTGATGATACCTTTTGTACTAAACTCTTGTGCTTCGAAAATTTTAAGTAGCATTTTATTTTTTAAATTACATAATCCCCAATTAACAGAAGCTCGTGTTTCTATTGATTTAAGTGACATTACATCAGCTATGTTGGCTATCGCAACCAAGTCTATATATTTGTCAGCATAGTCTGTCCAGTTTTCATCATCGAAAGCTCTACAAAACTGCCATGTAATTGCCGCACCACATTCATCTTTATTATAATTTGGACTACATTGGTTGTTAACAACTATAGCGTCGGGAATTACCTCAACTGACTGCTCATGGTGATCTAAACAAACAACATCAATACCTTGGTCTTTAAGCTGTCTGTGAGCAATAATATCATTCGTGGCCGAATCTGGGCATATTAATAAGGCTGTATTAGTCGGTATGTCAAAATCGCCACAAAGACCATGAGACTTATTTTGAGTATGCACGAGAAGTTGTGCATCAACATCTGGTTTTATATCTTGCAAATACTTATATATAATTGTCGCGCTGCAAGTGCCGTCAACGTCTGGATCAACCAAGATGCAGATTTTATTGTTGTGATTCAAATGTTTTTTTACACATTCGACCGCCATGTGTATATTCTCTAAGTTTTGCCAGTCTGAGATATCTTGTTGTGATGATTGAATATATTTTTTTACATCAGCAATGCCTCTATTTTTTAATGTCGTTCCAATAATATCAGTGATATTATTTTCAGAATTTTTGATTAATTTATATTTCAAATTTTCACTCCTCCAATAAAAAAAATGGAGCGTAGTTCCCCACGCCCCACCATTTACTCTTCTAAAATATCGTGTTTTGTATAACAGTTTTCGCAAAAACATTCTCCTGTTTCTATCTTAATAAAGTCACCTTCGATATATTCACCACAACAATCACACTGGATAGCTTTGACAAACTCATCTGAATGACAATAAGGACACACACTAACCATTGGACCATCTGGGTAAGGGTCTGTGACTAGCATATCCTTATGGTACTTGGGAGAATCGAAAACATGGTGGCAATTCAAGCAGTACCACATAATATTTATTCCTGTTTAGGTAGACACTGTAGCGTGTAGCCACAATGATTTTTAAGGTAATCTGCCGCGCTACAAGCTACAAGTCCAGCAAAACCACCACGTACAATGATGATTTTATCCTTTACTTCATAACTTCCTGACAGGGCTGCGAGTGCTGTCTGAGGTGTCCAAATGTGTTTCATTGATTTAACTCTCCTTTGTCAATAAAATAACAAAACTCCCCCTGACGGTAATGCTCCGTCTTCTCTTGGGTCAAAGCCAAGTGTGTCCACTTGTCCACTAAGGGGGTATATGTGGCATTGTTATGTTACTCTTCGCCACTGGTAACACCACATTTAGATGGGTATGTGATAACCGTGAATTACAACCTCACTCCCTTGATGATGTACACTCTCTTGAGAGAAAACTAAAAAACTTTCGTGGCCAACGCCCTAGTTGATTTTTTGCAAAAGCCTATAGTTGCTGTGACTTTTTTAAGCGACATATCAGGCTCGAACTGACGCTTTTAGCTTGGGAAGCTAACGTGCTAACCACTAACACTAATATCGCATAATCAAATAGCGTATTTCGGATTCGAACCGAAACTACCGTGTGTTTGAGACACGCCTCTCTGCCTGTTGGAGTAATACGCCATATTAGATTGAGCTGTGTAACTCAATCCCTTTGTTGTGTATGTATTATACCATAACTTGCTTATTTTGTCAATATATGTTTTATGTTATTCATAATTTATTTACGATTATCAACAAGGCACTTTGGTATTATAGACTAACAGCCTATTCCAGTAAAATTGCTGTACGTGCCTTTATTAGCCCTATATTATATCTTCAACGCTTCTTCGATAGGCTTATACCTATCATCCTGTAATGCCTTTACCAAGCACTCGTAGGGGTCTGTTTCCCCAGACATAACCATTTTAACGAGATTCTGGCTGTATCCAGAAATCAGCACTACGCCAAGCTCATTCTGTTGAATTGGAACTACATTGCTATAATACTCATTGACATTCCAGAATATCAATCTCGGAAGCTGATATCCATACGTTGAATACTCCTGAGCAATCGCCTCAAACAATGGCTGAGTGAAATTAAACGCCTGCCCATCAAACTGCAAATCGCTAATAACCACAACATTCTTAGGCATATCTTCCTGGGACATCTTGCTGTTTATCGCAGTTCTAAGAATTAAATCAAACACAGCTTTAATATTAGTATTACTACAATCAGTCTCCTGATAAGTCTTTACAAGCTTTTCTCTCAAGGTATCCATGCCATCAAGACTAATCAGCTTCGGCTTTGCACCAAAAGTAATAAACTGATTATGGAACTCACCAGTGCTTCTTTCAGCCATATAAATTGCCATAGCAGTACTTACGTCCATTGGCTTACCATACATCGAACCAGAGCCATCACGAACAACTAAGGTATTTTCGCTAGTGAGTATCGGTAGTCCTTTCCACAGCCCCTCAAGGGTTTCGTCGTACTTTTTAACATGAGTGCCCCAACCCTCAGCATACCTATGAACTATATCATCAGGGAACAAAACAGATGCATTAATTTTAGCTTCTCCCTTAGAAAGGGCACCAAGATACGCTCTTCTACGTTCTTCATCATTTCTGAGGAACGCATCGTTATAAATCAGATTTGCACGAGAAGGCACAGCTTCATAGTTAATTTCATTCCACTGTTTGGCAGACATTTTGCGTTCTACCACATCAAGATATTTTCTCATTCTAGAAAGCGTCTGACGGTACTGTTTCGAAGCCATTCCCAGATACTTACGAATGATTACTGAATATCTTGTTGTTTCTATCGAAGATGCATTGGAACTTGGCAGCCATTTAGCCAATAAGGAAATGGACTGACCATCATTCATATGTGCAATGTCTATAGATAACTGTGTAGCAATTAATGCCTTAACTTCATCCTTAACAGGAGTATCAAGCAAACACAACAAGTCATCCCATCGTCCATAGTCACTAATCAGATGTAAAACACTACGTACCATGTCGGGTTTAAGAGTTGCGAGGTATGTCATGACTACCCTAAATAGTCTGCGCTCACCGATTCCATATCTACAATCCCTACAGTAAAATAACCAACGCATAGCCACAACAGGATCTTCGTAATAAGCATCCATAAACTTATTAATGATTTCTCGCTCCGGTTGCTTTCTCAGTGAAGTTACTGAAAAGTTTAAATCGAGCAGCTTTTTGCCAGAAGTTACGTATCCAACAGCACCATTGGTCGTTAAACATTTCTCGTCATTTAACTCGTTCTTAAGAGCATTTATAAAAGCCATTTTCCTTTTTCTCCTTTAAAATTGATTTTATTTTTTTATAAAATCCAAGACACCTTTGGTTATATGAATTACAAGTTCATTCCAATAAAGTTGCTGTAAGTGTCTTAGGAGTTTGCAAGAGACCGTATTGATTATTTGATGTTTTTTAAATATAGAATTATAAATATAAAATTTGCTGTTGGTCTCTTTGAATTTAGCAAGACGCATTTTTTTCCACTATGCAAGAAAAAATTTGCTGTTAGCGTCTTAGAGGAAGATAGATAGGACTCGAACCTACGATTACAGCTTGCCTTTTAACATTGCTGTATAAGATTTTAACAAACCTTATTATTTTGCTGTTGTCTTACCACTTGACTACTATCTCCAAATTGTGGACAGGAGCAAGACTCGAACTTGCGACCACGGCTTTACCAGAGCATTATAACATTGCAGTTTAGGCTTATAACTAAGCCCGATTATTACGTGCTCTAACCAACTGAGCTATCCTGTCCATAAACGCAGAGCACAGCAATCGAAGCTGATACTTTTTACAGTACGCACCGCTTAGCAGGCGGGCTCCGAACCTCTCGGATTTACTCTACATATTTACTGCGAAGAAGGGGACTCGAACCCCCAATCCCTTACAGGCAATGATTTTTAAGACCATTTTGTATTCCAATTCCAACACCTTCGCATATACAGTGGTTTTTAAAGTGAACCACCAAACACATAATCACTTTGTATTATAATTAGCCTACATTATCAAGGATTTCTTTAATTCCTATCAGTCCAGCGTAAGCATCTCCGTCACCTGATGTAATAATCGTTTTAACCGAACCATTAATCGCCTTTACGGCCTCGGACTGTACATCAAGTTCTTTGTCTCTAAAATACTCATCAGTATAAGCTTTCTGTTTTTCCAGCTCCGCTTCTTTAGTAAGTTTAGCAATCTGAAGTTCCTGTTCTGCAATCTTTATATTCGCTTCAGAAACCGACAGTTCTGCTTCAGCAGCTTTCTGTTTTTCGTAAGCCGCAGCATCAGCTTCATTCTGACGCTTAATCAACTCCACTTTCGAATTAGCTTCCTGCTCATCAACTATTTTCTGATTTATTTCATTCTGCTTATCTCTATCAAGTTTTGCAAGCTCCACCTCATTCTGAGCCTGTGTTTTCTGGTCAATCTTTTCCTGAATATCTGCCGGAAGAATCAACGTACCAATTTCAAATCTAACAAGTTCCACACCATAAATCTCATTCAAAGTTTGTGAAAGAATTTCAAATACCTGATTCTGTATTTCAGATCGAGACGATTGAATGTCATATACCGAATAAGCCTGTGATACTGTCGAGAGTTTACCTTTAGTAAGACCATAAATGTCATTGTCTACAATACTGTCAAACGACTTCGTTCCAAAAGACTTAATAATTCTTTCGATATCCACTGGACGAATACTTATATAAATATCAGCATCAATATTTTTGCCTTCCTGCGAAGCAATCTGCATTGACATGTCCTTACTGTTGTCGCCTTCAGCAAGACTCGTCCAGTTTTTCGAAATGATTGTGGTCGGGTAGGTTAGTACATCCTGGGTAATAGGATTTATACGAATACGACCTGTGCGTTCAACATTAATTACCGAAGTGCCTTCAATGACATTATCATCAGTAGGAGATGCTGTCCTGTCATAAACATAACCTACATAACCTGCATCAATTGTTTCATGAGTTACCCCGTACCCAATCAGCCCACCAATAACAATTACAATTGCTAATATTAATGATATTATAACTTTATTCATCTTCGTCCTCATCTTTTTCATTTGTAAAAAATTTTTTAATTTCAATATAAATTTCGTTGTGGAATAACAACGCCACAACAACAGCGATTAATAATAGAAGAATAATTCCCTTAATAGGCATATTACTTCTCCTTGCCCTCACATAATATATTAATTTCTGTCCATGCTCTCACATATGCCTCTTTCTGAGCCTCAATACTTTTTTCACGCTTTGCAGCTTCACGACGCGCTTTCTTTTCTTCATTCTTCTTTTTGCGTTCCTTGCGCTCTTCCTCTATCTTTATCTTTTCGGTTCTCTTGGCATCATTCTTAAGAAAAACTCTGATAGCTCTATCAATCAGCTTATTATAAATTGAGCTACCACCAACAAGCTTCTTAGTGATACAAATTGAAATGCCCTGTTCTACAGAGAATTCATCGCACTGATGAACTACTGCTTTTTCGGTTGTACCATCCATAAACTCTACAACAATTGCACAATTATTATAAATTCTTACATCTTTGATATCAGGAATCAGTTTCTTAGTGGATTGTAGGAATCCATCTTTATAAAATTTAGCGACTAGCTTACCGTCATGATCATCCCTCGTAAGCATTGTTTTTACTTCGGGGTTAACATCTGGTTTAACGTTTGCTTTCACCAAAATATCATCAAAGTTATCTTTTGTGCTATAATCAATGGTAGTACTTATACTAGTAATAGTGTTACTAATTGGAACTGTAGTCGCATTTACAGTTGTAGTTTCGCCATTATCAAAATAAATTGTTCTACCCGTCGCATAAAAACTATTAATATTCTTATCGTTGTTAGTGCCCATAATTAATTCTCCCACCTATTTTTTTATTAAACATAGCAACTGTTATCATCGTCGCCACCAGAGTTAAAGAATTTTAAAATTATCCACATTATTAGTAGCAAAAGCCCTAGTGATTCTAGTGCCGCTAATATACTCCATACGACCTCTCCCATATTGTTTGCCCCCAACCTCTTTGTTTTGTGTATATATTATATCATACTATCTTTTATTTGTCAATACGGTATTTCCGTAATTCACAATTTATTTACAATTTACCTAATTCGTTGCAAATCATGATTCAATAGATTAAACCACTTGTCTGGCTCGTCACTGGGACTTTCTTTTTCATCCAGAATGTCATCAGCATCGATAATCGCCCAAACAGGAACACCTTCTAAAAACTGATTAGCAATGTCTTGAATAGTTTCTCTATTAATATCTTTATCATACGCAAAAATAATTTGCACACCCAGTCTAATTAACATTTGGATTTGATGCTTAGAAATCTTACTACCACCCGTAGATACACCATAAAACCCCATCTCGTATAGCTGCATTACTGCTTTTTCTGACTCGACTACGAACACTCTACCTTGTTGAATAATATTATTAAGTAGCTTATCAAGCCCATATAGTAAACGTGACTTTGAACAAGGTTCAAGGTAAATGTACTTCATATCAGACGAATCTAATTTCTCTTTAAAAATACGTCCTTTAACACCTACTAAATCCCCTATCTCTGATCTAATAGGAATAGTAATGTAATTGGTCTGAGGATCATACCCAACTTCAAAGAAACGCTGAGTGCTCAAAGAAATATTGTCTTTCTCAAAAAGATGATTCCCTATTGGTAGATAATAGTTCAATATCTTCTCGCTAATCGGTTTAACTAGGATGTCATCTGAACTGTTAATACAGTCACCTGATTGCATATCCTTTAATAGTTTTAAAATTTGCAAGCTCTCAGGAATTGGCTCTTCTTTTTCATAATAATCAATAGCACAAATATTACAAAGATGCCTGAGGGCATCAATGAAATTTAAATCTTTAGCCCACATTACAAGGTCAAGAATATCTGCTGTGCGATTCTGCTCCTGAGGTAATATATCACGAGAGTAATCAATTACAGTCAAATTGTCATTTAAATATACTGTAATAGCGCTCTTGTTATCACCATCAGGATTCGAGCATGTAATATACCCATTACTATGACGTCGAATAAAGCGACAACCAATGTCTTCGAGAATTTCTTCAATCTTATTTTCTTCTAAGATTTTTTCTTTTAAAATCTCGACCCTCATCGATTATCCATCCTCTCTTTTAGTGTGACATTATTATATCACAATCACTTTGTACTGTCTATGGACAATGCCGCTAAATTATTCGACAATGAATTCTTTTAATTTGTTATATATATCTATATCAGAAACACACCAAAGTTCATTCCACTCCAGAGAACATAATGCTCCAAGTATTGACTTTGCACTGACAGTGTAATTATTACCATCAGTAAGATAAATATTCTCTCTTTCAGCAGAGCATATATTAACAAACTTATTAATGTCTTCCATCTTATCCAATCTAATCTTCACTCTCATATTCTTATTGCCACCTTTCTTCAGCAAATCCATTTTCTATCGTATAAAATACTTTTTTGATGCCAAGCGAACGAATAACTCTTTCGCAACCCTCACAGGGTCTAGCTATCGCAGGTTCTCCATTCTTATGTTGGCGAAAAATATAAATAGACGCATTGCTTAAATCTATTTTATTTTTAATCAACGGAAGTAATGCGTCTATTTCTGCATGACATTTACCAGGACATTCTATGCCATATCTTTCCGTATCAAGCTTCGCCTGTAGTGGATTGCATTTAACATTGCTATTACACCCACTAGAAATAATTCTGTGTTTAAGTACCACAACTGCCCCAAGGGGTTGCTTGTGGTCTGAGAGTTTTGATACCGCCTTGGCAGCAGCAAAATAGGCTTTCTGTGTCCTAGTCATATCTAATTATCCTTTTTACTTTTTCTTTGTGTACTTGAGCGAAATCCATCCAGCACCAGATTTTAATTTTCCCCAACCATTCTTCTCTTCAACAATAGTATATACTTCGTTCTTTTTGATAGAAGTTGTTACTTTATACCTTGTCCCCGGACCAGACCGAACATTAAGTACATTCGCTGTTACTCGCACTGTATAAGGCATAAATGTCTTTACTGCAATTTCCTGTAGGTCAGTTGCGTCCACCCAACCATATGCTGTAGAGCCACCACCAGAAACGGCTATAACCATATATGGATGTCTACTTTTTCCTACTCGATAAACATTATTAACCTTTACTTTGCCTGGTTTACAAATATAACCTTGAATTGCGTCGGAGGACTTGTAATGCTTAGTACCATTGAACTGTACAACCTGCCCTACTTTAAAAACTGGTACTATAGTATTAGTTGTATTAGAAGACGAAGAAGAATTAGTTACTCCGTAATATTTCTGTACTGCCTGAAGAAAATTATTCCAAAGCCCCTTGTCTCTAATTGTTTGAGGACAGTTCTTTCCATCAGGAGCAAAGTCATGATGTTGTTTAACAGCACCAATAGTTAGGTTATGTTCTTTAAGAAGCTTTGCAGTAAGCCATGCAGCATTATCTCTAGCTTTGTCAAAGTTTCCATCAGAGTTGACGCAGATTTCTATGCCTATTGATGCCATATTACCACCACCCTCTACTCTACCATCAGAAGCATGATACGCAATTTCGTTGTCTGGAATATGGTGATAAATTGCATGATCGTCAACGGTGTAGTGCCAAGAGACATAAGTTGTATTTGCCTTGGCAAGATTCTTTAAATAAGTAGAATGGTTCTTTGCGTCGGCACCTTTAGATGAATTGCCTGTTTCGTGAATTACAATCCACTTCTTTTGTCGCACATCTCCTGGTCTAACTTTTCCACCTTTCTGTGGAATTATATCTTCAATAATATTCACTTTACCCACTCCTTTATTATTATTCATTTCTATTGGATTTTTGGTTGGCGTGGTGCTCGAAGATGTTTTGAGATAAATTACCAACATATTATCAACTGCCCTATTTTCCAATCCATTCGTAATGGTCTTGCCATCATAAATCATACGACTCGAACCACCACCATCAGCATTTAACATAAAACTCAAACCAAGAGATAATCCAAGATTTTGAAGTTCGTCATAAGTCATACCTGGAGAGTCAACGCAAATTACATAAATATAATTCGCATCATATCCTATACAAGTACGTCTTGTTTTGTATGCCAGTTCTGTCGCATATGTAATGATAGTCTTCTTACCCTCCTTAATAAGCATCGGGTACGCACTACAAAAATCTTTCCAATCTCGTTCTTTATGCCGCCCATATAAAAGCTCATTGGAATCAGTGATTCCAAAGCCTTCGGTTCGTAACCCGTCATATGCATACTGTTGATGATTGCTCACTAACGAAAAACATGGTAAACCAGCACTATTCATGCCGAAGAGCCCAAGATTCGTAACTAAATTGGGTTTTTTAGCCTGCCTATCGTAGAAAGACTGTAATGTCTCGCGAGGCTGTTGCCCTATTTCAATGCCAATTTTGTCAATTTCCTTTTTAGAAATTTTAACAATATGAACGTATTTTTTGTTTGTAGGTTCATATAATTCCATAAATACTACTCCTTTATAATCTCACAGACAACCACTTTGTTCTGTTTGCTGTATTCTATCATAATTATTTTGCCCTGTCAATATGCACAACATACAAATATTTTAATGAGCTGCTAAATCACATTCGTGCAATTCATCAATCATCTTTCTGAGATAGGGTGACAACCTGTTATAATACCTTGTATCTAAAAACGGATCCATATGTGTCGATACAAGCCATGCTATCTCTATCGCAGATTCACCAAGACCATATATCATATAAGCCGAAACACATTGATGCTGATAATAATGTGCTGAATCAGACAATTTTCCTTTTGTATTTCGAAATGATTTTACATAAGGTTTTCCTATGTCATGATAGAGCGCAGCACTGTACACGTCCCAATCAAATGCTTTTGTTACCCCATAAGAATATGCCTTCATACAATGATCATATATACTCAACGTATGATGTGGGTTATCATGTGGAATTTTTGCGCTATTCAAAACTTGCCTGATGTACATTGTTTCATTAAAATCGTCAGGACGAACAACTTTAATTTTAGAAATTCCTTCGTCGTAATAAGGTGCCTGAAAACGCTTAAGCATTCTATCAATCACCTCTTTGCCAACAGTACGCTCCCTCGCCGCATCACGAGTAATACAAACTTCAATCGGAGCCCATATGATATGACATTCAATTTTGGCAAACTTCGGGCATACATTAATAATGCAAGACCGATCTTTGCGAGTCATATTCGTGGCGTCATACCAGACAGTTCGTCCGTCATTTAATGCTTCCACAGCCCTCTTTTGCATAGTAGCAAATACTTCTACTGGGTTTTTCTGAATTGATTCATCTCCATAAAATTCTTTACGAATAGAGTCAGAGCTTAAGATAATATCATCTTCAAATGCGTTTGTTTTAGCATATGTAGTCTTGCCACTTCCTGGAATTCCACATAGCAAGATTAATCTAGGTCTATTCATTTTTATTCCTTTCTCTTGAGTAAATACTCGCGGCTTACGTTCTTAAATGACCTCTGACCATCAAGACTTCTATAAACCCAACCTTCTCTTAGTCCTTCTCCAACTAAACAAGAACCATCAGCGTCTTTTTTTAATTCTTCCATCGTATCAGGAAGAATATAATGTTCGTCGGCAATCGGCACCCACGGAATACCATTTCTGTTGCAAATCTTCGCAGCATCAATAGAATTTATTCTACCAATATCAGAACGAATAAGGTTGTATCCAAAGAAACAAATTTCTTTAAGCTTGTGAGGATTACCCTGAATGTTTGGTCCCGCAGTTTCTCCCTGTATACACACATAACTAAGATGATTTCTTTCTAGATATTTTTTCAAGAAATCAAATATGTGATATTTCTCCGCCATCATCCAATATACATTACCATCAATATCTTTATGATAATTTGCCTGCGATGGAGTCAGCTGTCTTACATTTCTAGAGCATACATATTGTTCGTATTTTTTGCCCTTTTTCTCAAGAATGTAGGTACTACTTGTTCCGTCCACCTTCTGCGTTTTAATCCACGGTTCTTTATTTTCGAGAATATACGGAAGATTTTCGCATCTTTCCTCGTCGGTGACTTTAATAAAAGGAAAATGTTTTGGAAAACCTTTGGGTGCATCTTTCTTCTTTCCGAGAAAAACAAAAATAAGTTTTCTAAACCATTCATACTTCATCAATTTCTTAACAAACTTGTTACTAAAAAACTTGGGATGACGTGCCTTCATAAACTTATACTTAGCATTAGGATCTCCATTACTTTTTCTAATATTATCTTCTTCAACTGAATATTTAATACCCAAAATATCAGTAACATCAGTTCCCTCTCTGAGCCCATCCAATTCTTTGAACACAGACTGTGGCAGTGCAAGTCCCTGTGAAATACAATTAAACTTACCAAGCTTCATAGTCTTAACCTTAAATCCCTTGGTACGCAAAAATTCAAACTCTTCTCTTTCAGGTACTTTTGAATCAATCTCAATATATACGCAAGGATCTCCCTCTTTGAATTCACCCTTCTTACATATCAGATTCCAACCAAGAACATAACATTGTTCGATATTATCTGCTCCTTCAATAGGCCTGATATTGGTGACTTTTTCAATATGAGCCAATGCTCTCTTTCCGTTTACAATCATATTTATCTCCTTAGTTCATTACATTTTTAAACTCTTTCGTAACTAACTTCAATCCGAGTTATTTCTTTTTCAATCTTCTTCACCTTATACGGTTGATTCCAATACTCATCCTCCTGACACTCTGTCAACCCCCTCTTCCAATCGATCCTCCACAGCTCACCATCAATTTCAATAATAGTACCAATGTGCTGCGTCCACCTACCACTATCACCTTCGATTTCGTCAACCCTAACACCATTCCACACAAGGGTGTCAATTTCCCTCTCGTTTAACTTTTCACCCTTCTTAAGCTTGGCTACAGTTTCATCATAATCTGCCCAAAATCCCATAATTAATTCCTTTCTATTTTATTATGTTCATCACACCACTTTTGACATTCTTCCATAGACTCAAAGCACATATCTTCTCTGTGCCGTGGTCTAAAATCATTTTTCACCTGATAAGTTACATTCATAGTGTTTTTCTCAATTTCAATAAAAATTTTTGCTATCTCAAATGGTCGCTTGGGTGAAGTCCATTCATCCCAATATATTGGAATGTAAACCTTGCTCCCAATATGATACTTAACTTCCATCTTTGTATCCTCTCAATCTTGTTGATTTCTCTTGTGCTTATTGACAGCTCTGAGCGTTCCTGGTACCTGCTGCCAAACATTCCTATCTAAATCCGCTTCTAACGCAAACATATCCTTACCACCATTTCTATTTTTTATCAAATTGCATAATACATATTTCTTCTTTTTGTCTAATGGTGTACTAGCAACCTCATCAGTCCAACCTACAAGTGGTTTATCAGTATTAACTATTTCGTAATCATCATATTGATTAGACTTCAAATGAAGCATCATGACCATATTCGAAAATAAATGGAATATATGCTTTGCAGTAGCAACAGAAGTACTATTTACATCTTCAATCTTTAAAGCATTCGCTGCATCTGCCATCTGAAAGCTCATAATGGCAGCAACATTCAAAGAAACATTTAATTCCGTCAGAAGCGTTGTAGTTTTTACAAAATCAGACCATGATGACATATCTGAATTAGACGAATGCTTTAGAGTGTCATAAAACCAACACTGTGTTTTATTTACACGCACAGTTTGCCTTACTAAACGTGTGATATTCTCATCAGAGTAATTCGCCGCAACATTCTTGAATAAAATCATATCTTTACGCTCTTCAAGCCATTTCATAGCATCTTTTACATTGCGATATTCTTCTGATTCATTCTGTAGCCGCTTGATGAACTGTTCTACTGTTTCTTTTTCGGGATTGCGATAGATTATTTCTTTATTGCTATTTAAATACAATCCATGTTTAAATCTCTCTTCTGTGATAGAAATTTCGTGCCCAAAAAGCTTCTGAATCGCCGGAGAATTTAACACAGACACGTGAATGCATCGTAACATCTTATCTGTCTGCATTTCGTTAGCAAAAAATGCGCACTTAACGTTCTCTACTAAAGCCAAATGTGTGCATAGATAAATCAATGATCTACCTTTACCTGAGTTGCTTAAAGCTCCAATTCCGTATGTATCGCCCGGTAATATGCCACTACAATATTTAGTAATAAAATCCCATGCACAATTATAACCTTGAGCAGGTGTTTTGAAATACTCATCCATAATAGAGCTTGCATTTGCAACTGCATCTATTGGCTCATCAAGACCAGTAATTACTCTAGAGCATATAGTATCAAGTCCTCCACGAACAATATTGGCACAATCATCTGCCGTTAATTGCTCGAACTTAGGATGAGATAGTACTTTTGTTACATCATAGGTCTTGTTGAGTGAACGTAATAAACTATATTTTTTAAGCTTATCTACGAATTTGCCTAGCTCATACTGCTCAACGGCTACGCTCATAACTCCTTCGATGAACTTAAAACCACCAAATTTTTTATACCCCTGTAACCGTACCTCTGATGATGCCGCAAACATATTGGCTTTTGCAGCAGTGAATGTATCAGAACAATTTAAAATATAATCTTGAAAGAACTGATAGAAAAAAGCGCAACCTTTATCGAAAAAGTCATCATTTTTAATGACGCTAGTATAAGAAAAAGATACTAAAGAATCTTTAAAAAATGTTCCAAGCACAATCATTTCTGTTTGCGTAGAACATAATTGTAGTTCAAGTTCTTCATTCATAAACACACCGCCATCTTATATAAAATCGTCAAGAATATTACTCAAATTTACATTATTATCCTGTGTATGGGTTCCTTTGAGACCTTGCACCTTACTGTAGTCAATATGCTCTTTTGTTGCTTCTTCTCTTACCCTTTCTTGTTCCGCTATCTCTCGTTTACGCATGTCTTCTCTATATCTTGCATTCCAGTCTACTAATATACTCAAATCATACAAGATTGCGTTAATACCACCTTTTATATTTCGCCGATAATGGATTGCTTTTAAATCATCTATATAATATTTCCATTCTTTAAGCAGTTCTTTGGGAGAAATTTCATAGATTTGCCCTTTGGCTTTCCCCTTGTAAACCTGATCGAGTTTTTCAAATACTCTATCGTTTACTTTAGAAATATTATATTCCTTGCTAATCCAGACAAAAATATTATCTTTGTCTATCAGCGCATTTATCTTTGATTTAAACTCTGCAACAAACAATGGAATGCCACTTAAAGCCTGTTTCCAGATAGCTATTCTTGCCCTTGGACTACTAATTTTTATTTCGCACATTTTCTTAAAGCAGTCTATATGATAGTACTGATTTTTATAAAACAATATATCATCGGGGATATTATCTTTATCTATAGCAATATTTTTTTTACACTCATTACATATTCTATTAATCATTAAACCCCTCCAAATCTAAAAAAATATGAGAGTGGGAGTAATCACTCCACGCTCCCATTTAGTGTTTAATTTATGCCTTGAGAACTGTAAGAATTTCCTGAAGAGTTGCTACGTCAGATTTCTTCATTGCTGCTGGGGTTGAGGGGAGGTTTGCTGAGGCGAGAGCGGACTTTTTCTCGGATTGTTGTTCTTTTGTCAGCCCCTTCATAATATTAGAAATTTCGCCGAATAGCTTATCTTCCTTTGCAATATTAGATGTAGCTTCAAAAGCTTCTACAGAAGAAAGCTCATCTTTATGTTCGTGATAATACGTTTCTTTTTCATTCTGTTCCTGTTTCATTTTTTCAGCCATATACTGATCGTCTGCTTTTGTGGATGTGATTGATTTTTTGATAGCTTCCGTAACAACTCTAATATAGTTATCTACAGAAAAGTCAACTTTTTGTTCAATATCGGGGAATCTACCCCCTGCGTCCACAAACCCGTCTCCGCGGAACCACATATATCTTTGCGTATCAACAACCTTGTTATCTTCAATTTCCTTTTCAGCATTAATCATCATAACTATATCGGCCTTATTTGCAAAAATACCGTCATAGTCCGTATTAAGGTTACTAGTTAACAACTGATAAGCATCACCGTTTTTCTCAGTAATTTCCTTATATTTAGTGTGACCAATCCAGATTAAACCATATCCGCTTCTTGACAACCTAGTCATTATATCATCAATAAGCGTTGTTAGTTTTTCTCTAGGCGCCCCAAAACCACCAAAACAGGCATTGAATCCACTAGGAATTTCCCCCTTTTCTCTTCTATGGAGCCTGATAACTTCCTTTTGCCCAATTTTAATTAATTCATCCACGGTATCGAAGCAAACAAATTTAAAATGATTGTCTTCTTTATTCTCGCACAGGTCATCTACAATTTCATTTAAAGTTCCCCAGTCCGGAACAGTATCATATACGACCCCATCTAGTGCTTTCTGTCCTTCCTCATTACCTATTTCAAGCAATAATCCATAACTTAAGTCTCCATAAAGCTTTTGAATAAAATCTTTAAATAAAGTAGTTTTTCCTATTTTTTTAATACCTCGCCAATAGTGTCTATAGTTCGCAAGATCTACTTTTACTTCATTTGTTTTATATTGTCTCGCCATCGTCTACCTCATCTCCTCTTAAAGTATTCAAATAATTATTTAGCTGTTCCTATGTTACATATCCCTATTCTATTGCGTTTTCAGCAAATGACCAATGAAGCTTTTCTTAAATCACTTTGTGCCGTATGGAGTAGATACTAAAACCTACCCAAACAACACGATTCTTACTCCACTGATTACCAATCTACCTCATCTTCGTTACTACTTACATCATCGCTCCAAGGTAGTTCATTGCTACTTGCTGATGTTGATGCTGTTCCCCATGTATCTGCATCCTTTTTAGGAGCTTCACCAAACTGCTTATCAGCTTTCTTATTCTCCTCAATAGCTTTTCTCGCCGCAGCAATTGAGTCTTCTGCATAAGTCTCCTTATCAATTGTGCTAGGCTTTGCATTCTTAACAACAAGCTCGGAAATTCTTCTACCAGTAGGTCTATCAAATGTGGTTTTCTCAGTGCCCCAAGAATCTTCCACTTCTACAGTCTCAGTAGGCACAAAGCTAGATATTGAACCAGCAATCTCAATAGAATTAAAAGGCTTAAGTCCTTTTTTTATATTCGTTGCCAGTGAACCATCTGTAGCAACGAATGTCGTCGGAACGATATCAGCATAAGCAACATGCAGTGCGTCAATTACAAATCTACCAGTTGCCTTATCTTTATCATCTTTCTCTTTATCAATGCCCTGGTAAATAATTGTAGCCCTAAAATCTGCCGTGGGCTGAAAATCATCTGCGTCAAAATCTATAGGCTTAGATAAGAGAGAAATCTGCGTTGGTACAAACTTAGTGCTTCTTTTAGGATTACCATCTTTATCAACGTAAAGACTAAAATCAATTGTGCCACGAATATATACAGACATATCGTCCTTAAGATGATTTCTAACATATTCGCAAGCATCGTATTCCGTCATGTTACGATTGATATTCTTGCCAGACTCAACATCTTTTTCAAGACCAATCTTAATACCAATTAACTGTCCATTATGAGACTTATTTCTATCTGCCCAAGCTACAGTTTCTGTTTTCTTTGACTTCGAATCATAGAAATATACATTCTGTCTTGGCATACCATTTAAAGATATATACTCAGTCTGTCCTGGAGCAAATTCTACTCCGAAATTAATTGCTCTAAATCTAGAGCCATTTTTGGCATCCTTTTCAGTATAAAACCCATTTTTTTCAGTGCCACTTATTATGCCTGAAAGCACAAATTCTGTTTTTGTAACAGGTAAATCAAAAATTCTTTTGCTAGCCATATTTATCTCCTTATTAAATATAAAATTTTAATCACTTTGTTCTGTATTATACGTATAATAACGGTCATCCGATACTACATCGTATAATTCATATCTTTCTAATATGTCATTGCCTACATAAAGATGAGATGTAACTGCCCTACATTTCGAGCAGTATACATCAATATATAATTCATCTTTAATTTGATTGTAATTTATATTAGAACAATGTATGTGTCCACATATACATTGGAAATAACTCTTATTATGTTTCAAATCTGACATTTCTCATTGCTGTCCCCCTTAGCCTCTTTGTCTTATGTACTGCAATGATTATACTACACTTTCACGTTTTTGTCAAGAGTCATTTTATAATATTCACAATTTATTTACAAATACCTTAATTAGCTGCTTGTCTGACTTAATTAAAAAAACATTTTTGTCATATGCAAACTCGATGACATCATTCATTGGGATATATAAATCTTGATCCTTAAACCTCACTCCTATCTTGTCTTCATTGCAAATAATATGAATACAATCAGTTTTATATCTTTTGCCGCCAAATAGCTTATGATAAATATGAATAAGTCCTGGTGAATTATTGATTGAATTAAATAATGTTAAAAAATCTTGCATTTTCTGCCCTCCTCATTTGTCAATTCAAATAATATTTTGTATTCAGATTATACATTTTTTAAAAGACCATTGTCAATAAATATACATATGGTAAATTTTGGCTAAAATAATATAATCACTTTGTGTTGTATGTAATGCTAAAACTTGCTAAGGACAATAACGTCCTTAGCAAACTATACATATTGCTCAAATTTTGCTTTTAAAATCTGTGGATATAAGTCAGAATAAATATCATATCTCCTAGCTATTTTCTTACAATTTTGAGTTGTAATAAAATTATTGAATGTCATATTTTCTTTTTGCATTTCAAGTTTAATGCAATGCAATAAACCACTTTCTTGAATACTTGTTGGTGTCATATTAATATCTAAATACTTTCGAATTGTCATAAAGCGTTTCTGGCACCATCTATAACGATGCTCGGCATCAGAGGGATTATTTGAATCTGAATATGTGTCTTTTACATTCGCATTCATTTTGTAGATACCTAAATTTTTTACTTTTCGCACAATTACCGGATCAGTAGAATTATATGATACTAATTCCATTTCACGAAGGGATTTTTCTAAAATAACATATGCACGTTCATCTAAAGGAACAACTTTTCCTGTTTTAAAGTAAATACACATATTATTTAAACTAATTTGTGTTCTTTCTAAGTAACATAATTCCTTAAGCCATTGTCCTCCTACCCCCAAAAATAATAATTCTAATATAGCTTTATCTGTCCAATTAAGCAATTCATTTTGAATATCTATTAGCTGCTCCCTTGACAGTATCATACTACGTTTTTTATCCTTATTTACACAAGGAATCAAATCCGCTTTAGTAATTTCATCATATACATTTAATATCTCTGACCCTTTTTTATTCTTTGCCCATCGTGCAAAATATTTGGCAATCATATTAAAATTTTGCAAATACTTTACTGAAATTGTGTTTGTCTCTCGATAAATATTTAATACTTCTTCTCTAGAAAAATCATAAAAATATTTTTGATATTGATCCTCATATGATACAAGTTTATATATTTTTGCCTTAACAGATTCTTCAATATCAAATCTACTACGCATATATTCCTCTAAAAAATCTTTTAATTCCACCTCTGTTGTATAATTCATTTCGCTTCCACACTCCTTGTGGGTATTTTTAATTTATTATTCTATCATCACTATACAATATTATCAATCATTTTGTACTATATCAGAACAAATTATCCAAAACTTTAATTGTCTTTTCTTTCTCTTCTTTTAATACATCAACATATCTTTGTGTAATTGCTATATTGCTATGTCCTAATTGTTTAGCTATTGCTTGAATACTTACACCTGCTGCTGCCAAATTAGTTGCACTTGAACTACGTAATTTGTGAGCAGTAATATGTTTTGCTATACCAGCTTCTTTAGTATATTTTTGAATCATATTATTAATTGCGTCAGGAGATATTCGATTGTGCTTTTGGGAGATAAATAACGCATTAGTATCAACATCCTTAAAAGCCCTACCTCTGACAGCAATCCAGTCACGTAGCAGTTCCGCTGTTTGTTCTCCAATTTCAATATTACGAACCTTGTTGCGTTTTTCAATAACATGGATAACATTGTTATCGAAATCTATATCCTCTATATTTAAGCCAATAATTGCTCCTGCTCTTAAACCAGTAGCTAATCCAAGCCCAATAATTGTTTTATCTCGTGCGGCAGTAATCTTATATGGATTTTTATCAACAACATCCATAATTTTTTTAATTTCTTGTCTAGTTAGATAGGTGACATTATGCTCGTTATTAGTGGTGCTAGGTCTCGATGTCTTATCAATGGGATTAGAAACATAATAACCACGTTTTACTAAAAAATCATAAAAGTTTTTTAGACCACTCCATCTAGCGGCCTGAATATCTGTATTAATACGTTTAATTGTTCCATCTACTTTTCTTGACGTTTCCATAGAAATCAAATACTTTTCAATGCTTTCAATATTAACTTTATAAAAATTTTCATCATAAGAATTATGAGTAACAAATTTCATAAAACTTATCACATAATTTAAATAAACATCAATAGAAGAAAATGCTTTCTTATTTGCACGAAGATAGGTGTAATAAGTGCGTAAAATTTCTGGTTGCCCTTTAAGTTTTTCCTCTATTCTATTTTGAAGTTTTTGTTCTTTCTCTAGTCTACCATTCATAGTAATACACCTCCACTTTTTTATTGATGTCTAGTTCTAAATTTTACATACACAATTGTTGCCACAATCCAAATTATATATCTATCCTTAAAAATACAGCCACCAACCATAGTGGCAATATAGAACAATAATGCCGTACCATTTGCCATAGTCCCAGGACGATCCATATATTTATAATTCCAATGGTTGTTATATACGTCTTGCTGCTGTAACTGGCATTCTTCATTACTAGTATCCTGATTTTCTAATACTTTTCTTTTTTGCTTGCCTATATACTCCCGGCTCTTTATCGCATCTTTAAGAGCATCCACTATACATCCTCCCTAAATATTTTATTAGCTTTTTTTGTTGCCTTTTTCTGTTCTCTTTGCCTCCAATAATCATTTTCTTCGTGCTTTTTAAGTGCATGACAATTCTTTTTAAGACATTCATGTCTTTTAAGTGTCGCTACAGTTAAATGAGCGTGATGTTTACGACAATAACCAACCGCTTTCGTTCGAGATATATAACTACCGTATAATCCAACTAAAGGCTGTGAATTTATCATTTCCATTTGTATTCCTCCATATCACATCTGTGCATCCGAAATGTAATCTATTGCTTCGTTTATTGAGTCCATTGCAGAATCTAAATTATCAATTGCTTCCTCCATTGCTGAACCTCGCATTGTTGCTTGAAGACCTTCTGATAAATTGTCAAAAGAAAGCTGCTCGTCATCCATAACGTTCTCAAGTTCATTTTTTGATTTTATCAAGTCTTCGATAATTTTCTGCAATTTTTGACGTCTTATCTTATTCATCTTCATCATCCTCATCCTTAGTCCAATAATTGCCAATTATTCTATCTGAACAATCACCGAGATCCCATACATATCCAGCAAGTAAAAGTGTTACATGCTCCTTGCCCGCATTCGCAACGGCAATTCCTTTGAAGTTATCGAGAAATTCTGATATCTTTATCTTAGTACCATCTTCATGAACAGGTTGCTTATGTTTTACCCATCCGTTATCTTCGAGGTATCTACCATATATATTTGCCACAAACATAATCTCTCCATATTTTACTGAATATTCGGTTAAGTCTCTTAGCACCTTTTCCCAAGGTGTATCCATTGCAATACATAATGCTCTGATAACACAATCATCGGTAAATTTATGTTTTGGATTAGCATTTACAAACTTCCAATATTTACTTTTACTTTTATTTTCCATATTGATGCATACCTCCGATATTTTTATTGTATTATATCATATTTTTTTGCGTTTGTCAATCACTTTGTCTGGTGTTTACATTTTATTTACAATGACCTTTGTCAGTTAATAAACGGTTTTATAGCTCTAAACAATGGTGCCGATTTTGTACCACCAACTCGCTCTATATTATTATGAAACAAAGCCTTAAGTATATTACACATCTCATTCGCAGACATATCTAGCTTTCTCGGTGTCTCTGGATAGTTCGCAATAAATTCTCCACCCGGCTCAAGACTATCGTAAATCTGCTTAATAGTTTCAACAAACATCCCCAAACTAGACTGGACATTCAGAACATTACTTGCGAAAATCACTTTATATTGTTTAGAAAGTGCGTTTTTATTATGAATTCCATTAATACAATTGTCACCAAAGTCGTAAGCTGTACAATCAAAACCCCCGATCTTGTAGCCACTGTGTATGAATTGCTTCCTTTCCTGCCCCATAGTCTAGAATTGCACTCTGCTTATCAATATGTTCTGCGATATAACGTGGAACTATCGCCCTGATGCTACCATCTTTGTTTATTGCCGAAGCTCCACGAGAACGACTTGTTGCATTAGCTATACGAACTTCTTCTGTTGTAAACATTTGTTTTCCTCCTTATTAAAAGACCCATGATTACTCACAGGTCTCTTTTTCAAAACTATCCAGTACACCAAATTTTTCTATCAAGCTATAATACGCTTCCATAAATGGACATTTAAGACAATCCATATCCAATTTCTGCATTTCTTCAAAAGCACAACCAGAGCGACACGGATTTGTATCAAACATAATTACTTCGAGCGCACGTTGTTCATTTTTTGTAAGTGTGATATTAATTTTTTTCATATTTACTTCCTTAATTCTGTTTCATATACTTTCCATTCGTAATAAATACTAGAATCTGCTACATAAATACCATACCCATCGAAACAAGGTGTATATCTTTGTTCCTCAAGTACCTTTGAAATACCACCTGTTCCACAAGCTGGTTCTAAAATATCTTTACTGAAAGTCTCTAATTCACAAAGCATCTCTGTTGCAATTTTTGGTGTTTCATAAAAATCATTTTCCTCTCTCTCTGTATCGGAATGATTCGAAGCCCCGTGGCAACTATAAATTGCTTTACTATTACCAGTCCAATCTTTTTTGCTCTTCATGATATCGTTCATTGACCATATACCTCTCTTTCTAGTTAAATACCTAAGTTAATTCTTAATTCTTTCATAAATTCTGCTTTAGCTTCTGCATCTAACAACTCTCCCTGTGGACTAAACGGATCGTGATTGGTGCCCTCTAAATCTTTGATTACCATTTGCCATACATTTTCATCATCATCGGTATCCAATTCATTTGCCCAAAATTCATAGCACGTCCACGCAAATTCTTTTAATAATGATTTTGTTTCTTTTGCATCTAACATTAATTACACAACCTCCCTATTTTTTAAACCACTTTGTACTGTAGGAATAAAGCTAAAACACCATTTAATTACAGGCAAGCACCAACCATCTCCGAGAACTCCACTTGCTTCATTTCTATTTAAGCAAGACGTATATCCATCAGAAACACCCTGGCATCTTTCAAGTTCAATTTGATTTAAATATCTAACTCCATCAAAAATATGTCCTTCGTACCCATCAAGGTCTTTCGCAGTAACTTTTCTTCTACCACCACTAATTCTATGATACTCATTAACACAAGCCCTATAGTGTTCTTCATCTTTAAATATCAAAGTCGTAAATCCTGAGCTCAAATATCTATGAACCATCTTCACAGGAGTTGTCAAAGGTCTTGAATCGCTAACTAGAAGCGCACGTGCTCTATCCCTATCAGTATATCCATTCATTAATATGTTCTGAAGTTTCGTACCGTGGTCTTCAGGTAAGTCAATTTTCCAATTTGCCCAATACAATCTATCTCTCAGGGCTGCTGTAAAATACGAACCATTAATTCGTACAGGTTGTACGCCAAGCATATTAGATATTGCATCCTGATCTTCTTTTTTCATAATTACATTTTCCATAAAATAAAAATCCGGGTTACATTCCTGAAGAATTCTAAGACATTCATAGAACAGACTTGATTTGCTGCCTTCGAGCCCCATTCTGTCTTCTGTATGCATGGCACGACTGAAATTTTGGCAAGGGCTTCCAAATATTACCATATCTATATGGTCTAATTGATAATCACCAAGCTCCGAATGTAGCACACCATCATTATACGAAACCTTAGTTACATCTCCCAAATTATGACTATCAGAAAATTGTGTTATAGCAACCCTATTTGCTGTTTCCTTAATTTCGGCACGGTAATAATCTACTTCATATCCTAGCTGTTCTAAGGCATATCTTCCAATTGAAATGCCATCGCATAAACTAACTACCACAATTTTTTTCATTCTTTCGTCCTCCGCAAATCACTTTGTTTTATCTTTAGTGTAAAATTATATCCCAACCACTTTGTTCTGTATAGTACTTATTTTATCTCTTCATTAATAACCTTTACTCGTCCACCTTTCTTGTAGCAAGCCAAACATTCTATGCACTTTCTGCCACCACAATTAATCTCAACATTCTTTGCGGCTTCTTTGTCCCAAACCGTAAAAGTCTTAACCTTTAACCCAATTGCCTCAAACGGTGCCGGATTAATAGGTTTATTAACCATTAAACTTGAGATAATTATATTCATATTCTTAGGCTGTTTATGTGTCTTAAAATAATCCAGAACAATCTTATATTGCTTGGTCCACAACGCAAACTGACAATGAGGATTCTTCTTTGCAATATTCACAAAGTTCTCAAGATGAATTGCATTATGTAAATCTCCATGGCTTTCAAATCTACAATATTGACTATTAATAAAGGGTAGCTGCTCTTTCGGAATAATATTACCACTCAAAATCTCTCCGTTTGCTTCATAACACCTTCTTACGTTCGGACGATAACTAAGTGCCGATTTTGAATAACAATGCTGACAAATAGTTCCGTTACACTTAGATAGTTTCTGACAATTTGCGTTATTTGTCATTGAACTACTTATTACAGTCATGTCTTCCATTTTACCTGTCAACTTTGTGCTAACTTTTAATAACTGTGCCATTTGCATAACCTCCTATATCATAATCACTTTGTTTTATTACTCTTATGTGAAAGAGCCATATCATTAATTACTGTTGTTTTATCTGTATATGTCTTTTTCTCAAATTTTGTTAAATCCTGATCGAGTAATTTGGTTACATTTTTACCCTGAAAGGAATCATATATGCTTCGTAGTTTATCACACTCTATTTTACATACTCTACGTTGCTGTTGAATATTTTTAAGTTGAACTGCTATTCTCACAAGATCTACTGCATCACAAGGTTCGATTTCCATATAATGAAGCAAATCCTGTATTTGTAAATCATAATGAGATATTTGGGCTGACAATTTTTCTCTATGGTTTACTATACTTTCGAGGGTTTGTTTTAATTGTGTCTGTAATTCTTTGGCTGTCATATTAAACTCCTTTTTATTTGTGTTTTATCATTCGTAAATAAAATTATCTCTTCCTATATACTCACCGTCAACGTAATCTTCATCGGTTACTCCTGAGTACCAAACTAAATTTCCATGCTGCTTTTGTTTTTCAATTCCCTCCATCTAAAATAATTCTTTTAATCTACTTTTAGCCAATATTTTTTAAGTTCATTTATTGATACTTCTACATCAGTTCCATTTTCTGTTGAGTGCATATATCCATTTTTATATTCGTAGACCTTACCACAAAGAAAATCTACTCCATATTCTTCAATTTCATCATTGTAAGTTTTCATGCACATGTATTTTCCATCCATTTTATGTCTTAATGCTGCCATTTCTTTGCCCCTCTTTCAATCCAATATTTTATGTTCGTTAGCTTGTATCCAATTGAACGATAGTAATTAACTATATGCCATTTTTTATAGTAGTCAAAATCAACGCCATATCCAAAATAAACTTTATATTTGTCTCCTTTATAATTCCATCGACAAACATAATAACCATTACGTTTAGTTACTATGATATCGCCGTATCTAGTAAGATGTTTCCACTTTGACCATATATAATCTGAGGAATTTAAAATTTCTATTTCGTGCCAAAATTCATCGTTAATCCTCCGTACCATCACTATTGTGCATTTATAGAATGCCACGGTGTATTCTTGGTCGCCAATGTACGCAAAGTAGTTTCCTTTAAGACGCAGGGGTCTATCTTCCTTTGTATCGAAGTCGTAGTATGTATCATGTTCGTCATCTTCCCATCCTACCATATCTTGCATTGGCGTAAACATATCAGTTGAGATGAGCTTTCCATTTTTAAAAGCTATTGCTCCATAATCTATCATTGCCATAAACTACCACCTCTTTTATTTAAAATATTCGTTAATAGGTTTATCGTTATCGTCTATCGGCTCTCCCTGAGCATTCACCACTGCAAGTAACCACAATACGCACTCACCATAGCTATCAAATTCTTCCATCCAGACATCTCCCTCAGAATTGTCCATAGCTATATATTTTCTATCATCCATTGAGTAGTAATAAAATAATCCGTATGGTTCTTTGTATTTACCATTACATTCAGTTTCTAGGATATTATCTATAAACTTTTTTGTAACATGTTGAATTGTTGTTATACCTAAAATTCCATTCATTTTATCTCTCCTCTATAATAAGTTCAATTTCTTCTTCTTTAATAAGTGCTTGAATCCAATCATCAAAATCTTCATCATACTCACCATATATCCACTCTTGTTCCAGTTCTCTTTCGGTCAATATTCTATCAAATTGTTTATCTTTGTACTTTAACATTATTCAATCACCTCATTCTCTAATAATCAATGCTGTATTTCCAACTCTCACTACCCATTCGTCTCCGTATTCTTCGCGGAGTTCGCTCATCCTTTCTTCGTCTCCGCTGAATGGTTCGACTTTAAAGATATCAAATATACCTTCTATCCATTCACACAGTCGTTTTTCAGGTAGATTCTTAAGCTCATCTACATACTGATCAGCTAATCCTGGTGCATCATCTCCCTCATCTTCAGCGTAGAAGAAATAATCAATAAACTCCCCGTCAGAATCGAGCAGGTCAAGTCTATCGTTATTCCATACAATTGAAATTAAATCATTTTTAAATAACACTTTATAGTTAGCATTCATTTCTGATTCTCCTTTGTAAATTCCCGTTCAAGAGATTTTTGAATATCCCATCGAAACTCTTCTGTTGCTACCCAATATTTGTCTTTATCAATTGCAATAATATAAGATGGTTTTATTTTGATAATATCATCAATAATTTTAATATAATGATAACAATTTGGAATACTATCTGAGCCAAATCCTCCGAAATCAAACTTATTATCTGATTCTAAACAGGCTGCATAATTTGCAGCAATAGCAATGCCAATTAAACGAACTTCTTGAATATCCATACTTTATTCCTCCTCAAAATCATGCTCATTAATTCTAAATTTATGTGTGTAATCTTCATTGTCCTCATCTGTCCACACAAGAACTTCGGTGCCAACGTTGACATCATCCACAATACCTATCCCCTTTTCTTTTGCTCTTACTAACACAATATCCTGTAGTGCAACACCTTCTTCATCTTGAATACATACCACAATTTCAGGTGGAATTTCGTGACCATAATCGCACAGCTCTGCGACAATCTTGTGTCCATTTGCTAATTTAATTTCCAATTTGTTCATCGCTCATACCTTCCTTTCTTCAATGACTTCTTCACAACAATATGCAAGCTGGTAAAACCAATCTTCTGATTCATATTTTCGGCGATATAGTTCTACGACCTTTTTCTTTTCATTTTCGGTTAAATCATATTCATTTACCTCACAAACATTTTCAAGATCTTCCATATCATACTCTCGTTGTTTTTCACAATAAGCGTCATACACTTCTTCTCTTGTTAATTCAATTTCTTGTCCATTGCGAATGATTTTCATTATTCATTCCTCCTCATCTTCTAAAATTAAGTAGCCATATCCTAACTGAACAAGCTCGTCATTACTAAAATCAGCATCCTTAAGTGCATTATACGTCATAGTAATTTCATCCTCGCCGTTATGCTCTATGATACAGTCTATCAAATTCGTCAATAGTTTAATTGCTTTCTGATAATCAAGCCCACCTTCGAGCGACCAATACATTTCCTTTTGAATATATATCAGCAAGTCATACGTTGGAATTTCAGCCAACTCCTTGGCACAATTTAGAAATGCCATATCTAAGCTTCTTGTTGTGAATGTAATTTTGCTATTTGCTTCACGTTCATCATGATAATCATTAATCTGTTTTATTTTCTCAGCAAATGTTTCTTCATTTTGAAATTCTTTCTGCCCATCCTCTAAAAGATACTGGAACGCAACTTTCATAATAAGATTGCCAGCACAGCTATATTTTGCTGCTATTTTATCAAGTGCTTTTTTGCTTTCTGTGTAGTTTTGCATATTTATATCTCCTTTTTTATAAAGTTATTGTCGCTTGCACCATATTTATTAAATATTTCATAGTGCAAGGTTCGTAAACATTTCCACAATTAATAATATTTTCATCATGATATACAGTCCATGTATTATGACCGAGAGAATAATGATAGTCTCCCCAAATTTCATTTGTTTTTGGATCATAATTTACTTGTATATATTTTCCACTATAATATCCTGAGAGATTTTTTGTTTCTGATGAGAGCTTCTTAAGTCCTTTTAATTTCAATTCCATAGCATATCCTCCAATCACTTTGTTTCCTTTCTGCCGGAGAATAACCGCTCCAGCTCGGTTAATATAAAATAGTAGTTTTATGTAGTTGCAATTTTATTTAATTGATTATTCGTCAACTTCTTATATACTCCAAGAATTTCTACATTATCATCTTTTATCATTTGTCGATAATTCAATTCAAAAGCGCACCCCGAAGTCCAAGTATTTATAGTGTTATATCTTTTATCTTTATAAATAATCAAGTATTCAAATCGTGTATCTAAATCTAAACTTCCAAGGTCCATTTTCCACCTCTTAAAATGTAATTTTTATTTGCTTCCGGCAAATCTTTCAACTTCCGTGATTATTTAATTTCCGTTATTCGCTCGTTCTCAACGTTGTCAAAGTCGAGTGTTGCAGTGTTTTTAAAACCACCACATTCGACTTTTCCGCGCTTGATATCTTTCAAAAACTGGTCGAGCTGATTTCCCGTGATGATGTATTCACGGCGGGGTATTAGTATGATGTGCTCGGCGTATTTTACAAGATATTTCGCGGATTCTCCTTGCTTGATATCCAGCTTTGATTTGAGGATATCGCGCTCTTCTGTGATTTTCGCGTGCTCCTTGATGAGATGATATGTTGTTGAGGTTTGCTCCGATCCGTCTTTGGCTATTGCTGTTCGTGTGATTTCATATATTGTGAGTTGTTTCTTTTCCACTGTGAAAACAGCATCCTCACCAAAATAATCAATGTTTTCAATTGTTTGTACTTTCATATAAATATCCTCCCTTATTAATCAATAAATTTAATTTCCATAGGTAACTCGTCTAATATGCCATTGCTTTCAAGTTCATCCCCATAAAATCCACTACAACCGTCAATCACCTCCCAATCATCATCATCATGTATTTCAATTACTTCACCACAATGAGGACATTTTGTTTCATTATGAACGTGAACCTTTTCTTCCAAAGTGTAGCAAAAAACTTCTCCTCTGAGATAATCATCAAGTGTTTTAACTTCGCTATCTATAATATCCATTGCCCGACGTTTCCAATCCTTATAAGCACCACAATTAGTCTCAAACGTTTTTTTGTCTATGAAAGCAAATCCTATAACGCCTGAATCCCATCTGTCATTATAAGGATAAGTAGTTATTGCTGTAGATATTGTAATTCCTGAATGTTCATAACATGAAATATACTTAATTACAATATCTTTCGCTTGCTGAAGTTCTCTTATCATATCATTTTTGGAAGCTGCATCAATATCATCGGCTTCCATATCAGTATATTCCTTGCACATATCTGCAAGTACGTCCCATGCTGTTTTCCCTTTGGGCTTGTCATCTCCGATTGCATAATGCTTATGCCAGCAATAGATAGTTGAGATGTTATCATACATATCACGAGGACTCTCTGTGTAGTCATCTTGTTCAACTGTCAGAAGATATTCTTTTCCATCTTTATCAATCATATTAAAGGATCCTGGTGCATAGTGTTTCATAATTATTTACTCCTTTTTTATTTTAATTGTAAGTTACTGTTTTGCCGTATTTCTTTCATCAACGTCAAGCAAGAACAATGCTCTTTCGTTGATGTCCATATTATTCCATGCTGTATTAACAATCTGACAAAAGATTCGTTTTAAAGATATTTTGCCCATTCCTCGAATTGGCTGCTTGTTGGATATAGCGTTAATAAATTCTCCATACGTTGTTATTCTATTTCGTAGCAATCCATTCTTAAGTTTTCCATCCAAGTTAGCATCTACTATAGACATATTACAAATCTTGTCATTCAAACGAAATCTAATTTTTGAAGTAGAGTAAGTCTGAAGAATTGCTGAACTGATGGTTGAGCCGCTTGCTACGAAATTCATTACCTTTTCAATAGAATTTGTCATAATTTTAATTCCTTTCTTGTTTCTCAATGAAATACATTGTTCCATGCCGCTTCTGCTATTGCACCAAGACTATTTCCTGTAACACATATATACCTACCACCTGCGTCTGTTTCATTAGGATACAGTGCAATAAATGCTTCCGAACTATGCCCACACCGAATAACATGATATTTGCAATGATCCCAACCGCATTTTGCGTAATGAATAGATGGTGATAAATATTGTTCTACATATGCACTTGCTTCAAGCTGTGTATCAGAATAATCACGCCATTTTAATTCCTCTTTATATCCTTTAGCCTCAAGCTCCCATTTCCAATAATACTTACTCATTTCCATCATCCTTTCGTGTATATTCTTGTAGCATTTCTTCATCACATGTTTGTCCACGCCAGACTTCATACTGAGTTATCTTTACATAACTTACACCGTCTTTAATACAGTCATAGTACCAATCCCACGCAAATCCTTCATCTCTAAACAGATTAGATTCTCCATACTCGTTATAGTAATCACTTTTCTCCGGAAACTCCCAATAAACTACCCAATACATTGTTCTTTATCGTCCTCCTGTTTATCGTTGTACCATTCTCTTAAATAATTTTCATCAAAACAATCAACTTCCCAAGAACCATCTAAAAAATCTCCATTATCTGGAAGAGGAATAACTCCGTCTTCGTCTTGTGCAATATTGATTGCTTCCTTGAGGGTATTTGCTTCTACTGTTATCATACCCATCATAGTCCATACTACAGGAATTTTCCAAGTTTTCACTTTATTCATTATCTCCTTCCTTTATATTAATGCATATAATTCACAAAATCCGGTTTCTTCGCACAAGTCACATCTTGATTCGTCTTCATCTATCTCGTCAACATCGTGTTTAAATGTTGCCTGACGTCCTTCGTGTGATTCAATACCACACAAACAATGTTCACAAACCCACAGATGTTCTCGCAATATTCTTCCGTCTTTTGCAATTGTCATTATAGATAACGTTTCGTACTCTTTCAAATAAAATTCTGCAAGTGCTTCATAATTTTCATTCGGAAAAATAGATTTATCGTCATTCCATACTTCGCCACCTTCATAATATGGACTATTAATCCAGTCAAAGTCAGTTCTGAGATCATCACTAGTCCATACCTTAATTCCTGCAGTAATACAAAACGTAGGATTTTCTTTTGAATGAATGCCCCATGCGTCGTTCGGGTCATATCCATCACTCCATCCAACGCACACAGCAAGTTTATCATCGAGCTTAATTGTTGAACAACCACAATCTCCTTCGATGAGCCATTTTACAGCATATTGAATTTCTTTTGCAAGCACATCTTTTGTCATGGTTAAACCTCCTTGTTATACGCTATATAGTATTTCATTTTTAATTCTATCCTCTTACTGACCATTCGCTCGGATGCAACAGTTCTGGAAAGTCACTACACGTGATATATTTTTTTGCCGCTTCTTCTGTAGCGAATACACTTTCTATTTCCCATGGGTCTGGACTATATAAACTTCCACGTTCAACAATCCATACTGTTTTTGTATCTTCTGTTGTTTCATGTGTTATTGTAAAATCATCGCCAAATGCAGCTCTGAAATAATGTTGCGCAAGGTCAAGAGCGAGAAATTTGCTCTCGCTCTCAACTTCTACAGTCAAATTGCCCTTTGAGGTGTGTGCCGTTATTTTATAAGTCATTTTTAATTCCTCTTTAATAATTCAAATATACAATTCTACCGTCTCTGAGTTGACAATAATACGAACCATCTCTTACTAAATCTTCTCCAAATTGTTCAAAATCAAAATACCTTGAAATCAAATCATTCTTATTGTCAATGTAGCCCAACGAATATGCTTCTTCATATCCACACTCGTAAGCATCTTTAAATACACAACCTATAATTCCTCTATCTCTGTAGTCGAGATAATACTCATTGAAAATATCTTCAATGTCATATTTATCAAATCCATATTCATATTCCATCCAATCAATTTCTTCTTCAATGACTTTCTGAAAAAGTTTTTGATTTTCTTCACTTTCAAGTTTATTGATTATTTCAGCTAAATCTTGTCCTTCAGGATTACACAATCTATGGTATTCATCTTCAGTAAGAATTGTTGTTTCTATATCTTCGTAAGGTATACCATATTTTCCATTGTCCATAAGTGACATTGAATAGCAAGCACCATGCTTATTGAAATGACCATCGCAACATAAATGATTTTCTTTCAAATTCTTCAAATCTATATATGCTACGCAACAACTATCGTCAGTATTGTCTTTGTATAAAAAGGTATACATTCTCATTCCTCCTCACTGTATCTCTTGCATTGCCTCAATTTGCTCTTCTGTGAAGCAGCGGCAAACATCATTGTATTCTTTCACTACAGCGTTGTAGATATTCTGAATTCTTTTTACGTCGGCCCATTCATTAACTTCGTATCCAAATTCACTCATAAAGTCATCAATGGTTCCGACATCGTATTTTTGCAAGCATGAAAGAATATCATATACTGTGGGATAAATTCGTGCCCTATTAGGATATGAGTTTTTAATTGTGTTACTGATACTATCCCAGAATTTAACTTGCATGTTTCCTTTGGGAGTTACAATGTTTATTATATAAATATCCCGTTCTTTATTATCATCCCAATCTGCATTTGCTTCTTTTCCGAGATACATAAATTTCATTGTTGCATTACAATCTTGCATAAATTTCCTTGCTTGTTCTGTATATACTGACATATGATTTAACCTCCTATAACAGTTGATTCTTTTTCAACTTTTTCTCTGTGACATTTCATTCTTGAAGCAAATCTACCACAAGAATTATCTCTATATTCCCTAAGTCTTTGTCGAGCCTCGCTGTAAGTGTATTCAGAACGTTCTACTTCCCATCCATAGCCCCAGTTGGTTTCTATGTCGTAGCGATCACGAGTTTTACGTTTATACATTATTATTTCTTTCCTCCTGTTAATATAGCCCGTATAGCCGATAGCACAGCTTTTATTTATCTTACCAACTTGAACGGTAGCTGATTACTTGCTTGTCAAAATCTGTTTCTGATATTATTTTCGGAAGCAATTCAAATGTGTATTTGACATATTTTATATAATATTCATTATAATTTGTGCTTCCAAAGAAGAATCCGCTCTGTGTCGGCAAGAGTTTTGCGGCTAATTCTGGATTAGTGATAATATATCCATCTACATAGATATTTTCCCATTCTCCAGTTTCGTTATTAAAACGCTGCCCGTTTATTACTTTGTCTGGTGCAAGAGTTGATTCTGTGACGATGGTCTTACAAATCAAATAGAGCTTCATTAGCTGCTCTTTGCTTACTTCGTGTGGTTCGCAATCATCTTCGCCGTCTTGCACATTATCCACAAACCATGCATGAATTGCATTTGCTTTTCTCCAATAACCAACATCCTCAAAGATTGTGTCGAATCCATATTCATGATTTGCATCCCATACTCCATATCGTTTTGTGAAATATGACTCAAGCTGTGTGATTGCTTTTTTATTCACCTCCTTGTAAGGAATGCCACACCATTCTTTAAGAGTGCATTTTTCTCCCCGAGTTTTTGCATCTTTCCACCTAAAATATCTCTCTACCACTTTGATGTCCTGTAGTGTGCAATTTTCAATTTTTGGTGCTCTTTGTAAGTACATATCAAGCCCCATTTTGAATCCTCCTTATTCAATCACTTTGTTTTATTATAACTTCACATTGTTTCTAAAATTACTGCATTTTATGACTGTGATGTAAATTTCTCATCCCACCAATCCATATTGGCGAATGGGATATCATACCATAATTCGTGGTCAATGTTATCTTTGAAAGTCGTAACATTTCCTTTGAATTCATACTGTTCAATTAGTACCTTTGATGTAGGTGTGACTTTGAGATACAAGTCACTTCCTAATTCGTGCTGACTGTCTATTTCCTCTGGTGTCATTAGCTCTTTTGCCTTGTTGAACAATTCTCGTGCATTCATTCACTTAATCCTCCTTGAAAGCATTGAAGCACTGTTTGAAAAGATTCATTTTTGCTTCATATTCCTGATTTTTCTTTTCAAGCAATGCAATCTTTTTTATTGCTTCGTCGTTCATTTCTTTTGCCTTATGTGCTTTTTCCATAGCGTTAGAGATATCTATTATGTGAGATGACATATCCGAAACCAAGCAAAGCTGTTTGCCTTTTACTGTTTTGCACTTACCCGAACAACAATTGCTAATTGTACTATTGTCAACCCCAAATGCTTTTGCCGTTTCTTTCTGAGAAGGGAATATTTCTCCTGTTGTAATGCAAAATACGGGCTTGCTGTTTCTTGTGTTGTACCCATCAATAACGAGTTCTTTTGTGATAATCATATGCTTCATAAAGCTAATCCTCTTTTCTGCCATATGTTGGCTTATTTTATCTTTTGTTAATTGATTTACTTGTTTATGCAAATTAATATATCCACAAATTTGAGTGGTCTATAGGAATATATTTGTCATTCACATTAGGCCATTCAATTTCCTTGTCGGTAACGAATGTGCCACAAAAGTTAACTACTACGAGCGGTTCAATTGTCACAGGTTCACACCAATCTCCATTATCATCGTGACGACAATGATACATATATTTCCCTTCGGGAATAGTTGCTTTGTCTATGCGTAGGTCAATGAAGTCTCCTTTGTATTCAGTTCCGTCCTCGGCTGTGAGGATAATGGACTGTAAGTACCTTTGTACTTCTTTGCTGTTGTAATCATATTTCATTTAATTTTCCTCCTTTTTGCTGTTTCTGAGAGTTAGCCATTCGTGGTCAGAAGTACTATAATATACTTCATTAAGAGTAACTTGCACCTTTGCTGGATAATATTCATCTGGCTCAAAGTCAATTTTTACTGAATAAATTACTCTGTATGTTGAATCTAATTCCTGTGGAATTTTAGTTGCAATATATGCGTTATTATCAACTCCGTATCTTCTAAATCCTATGTATAATGTTTCTGATTTTTGCGCTTCAAGGTGATGTTCAATGCTCTGGATATCATAAAGCAAATCACTTGCAAAACGGTCACAATAGCGACCTGCTTCTTGTATGAGCTTTGAATAAATGCTGCTCATATTGATTTCTGTTTTACCCTCGTAAACATATCCTGTCGCTGTGATTTCTGGTTGAGATGTATTTTTAAAGCATTCAAAGTAAATCATTTATATTTCCTCCCATTCAGTTTCTTCTTCACCATCTTCTGTTATTGCGTGCATAAGCACAGCCGTTGGTGCGCTAAATGACTCTATAACAAAGTTGCCGCAATCATATTCCTGTGTAGCAATTTTAATTGCTTCCTCTAAAGTTTCAGCCTCAACTTCAAAAGCCTGAGAAATATGTTCTTCTATTGTTACAATGATTTTTTTCTTTTCCATTTTAATAAATTCTCCTTCCTATTCTTATTACTGTATCAACGAGCTTGCCATTGTTCATTTCGCACATTTCCTGTGTGAAGTTTGATACAACCCATACTTCATCAACGCATTTGCTCATTGTTGTTGTTTCTGTTTTCCATCCTCTAATGGTTTTATTATGGAGCTTCTGAAGTCCATTGTTGCCACAAGGCACACGCATTCCACCATTTCCGAAATTTACAATTCCTACAGCATACATTTTTTAATTCCTCCGTTCCATAATCACTTTGTGCTGTATATTGCTTAGAAAAAAGGGCTGCTTTGTGCAACCCTTATGTTATGCTTTGTAATTTAATTTGTCGTTGATAAGTGAAAACTCTAAGTCATATTTCTTTGCGTCGCTTTGCATTAGTCTTACAGAGTTAGTAAGTCTGTCAACTTTTGTTTCCAATGTATCAAGTCTTGTTTCCATTTTGTCAAGTCGGTTTTCAATTCCGTCAAGTCGCTTGCCCAAAGTTGTCATTTGCTCTGTTACATTCATAAGCTGTTCCATAATTGCATCGAATTGTTTATCTTGCATTAAATCACCTCTTTTATGTTATTATATTATTTGCTCAGAGAATAATCAACTTCCTTATGTGCTTCATATCCCCTGACAAAAGCATCAGTGTATAATTCTAATTCCTTCATAGTCATATAGCCATTTATTTCCGACAGAATGCCATGATAGATGATATATAATTCCTTTGAGTTGAGATAGAAATATGTGCTTCGTAAATAACTCCAAACGGTTTTTGAATCCTTCGTTTGGAAGTCGGCAATATCATTCCATATCCAACAGCCATTTCCTATGGGATAAAGATGGAGCGTTTTGCCATTAATAGTGAAATCCTTGCCTTTGAATTCCTCCGTTTCGGCTTCGTCATAGCCATAGAAAATGAATGTATCTTCTGTTTCATTATAGATTGCTCGTGCCTTATCGTCAGGCATAAGTACATTGTAATCGTCGGCAATTTCTAAAGCTGTTGCCTTTGTGAACCAAGGGCAAGCCCATCCATTCCAATGAGTGCCATCGGTATATCCGTCATAGATTGCTATGTTATCATCAATTTCAAATGCCGATTCAAGCATTTTTGAATTCCTCCTTTTTTGCTGAGTCGTTATCGCAAGCTGAAGTTATGTTTCCTATGATTGCTATAGTTATAAGGGCAAGAGCTATTTTTCCTAATATGTTATTGTTGTTTTTCACGATTCTATCTCCTTTATATCAATTCGTCATACTCAAAATTGAGTATGAGAATAGGATTATTTGCTAAATTTCGCTCTATTTTGACCGTGATAGACTTCACGGCATCCAACTCATCCTGAATAATGGCTATACGAGCATTACGAGAATGCTCATTTTGACGAATTGCCTGTAGAGCAAGTGCTTTTTCGAGTATTGCCTTTTGGGCTTCAAGCTGTTGTATGCGAGATTGTAATGTTGTCTCTGTATTCATGGCTATATTCTCCTTCTTTATTTTAATACATTGCCTTATAATATTCTTCTTCTTCCCATGTTGTACACCCTTTTTCTTCTAATTTTTCAAAATCTTTCTTAGATTCAAAATACCTTTCTCTAAAGTCGTATTCTTCTTCCGTGTACCATTTCCACGCTAATTCCCAACTGGTAAATCTCACTTGATAAATAGGAGTTCCGTTTTTTTCGCTTACTCCATATATCTCACCATACTTTTTAAAATTACTTTTTGCATACTTTAATCTCATTTTTCTTTCTCTCTTTCTGTAGCTATCAGTTTATGATAGCTGACATATTCAATTTTACGGGCTTAACGGTCGGCTTATTTCGCGGGGTACTCCTTATAATTAACACTGAGAATGATATCGTCTGTAATATCAATAATAGTGCCGTTGTTGTCAAAACATACTATAACAGCAACGGCATCTCCACGAATGGTAGCTGTGTCATAGCTCCATTCATTACCATCTTCCGTGATGACTATACCATCAGGAAAATATGTCCCATTTGTGGTGTACTGTCTGTGCTTTGAAGTACACCCTACGGAAGATGATAATACAAGAATAAGGGCAACGGAAAGAGTCATTAAGCGTTTCATAATGTTATCTCCTTTTAAAGTTGTACTCCAACTACAAATTTTCCTATACATAGGCTTCCCGTATAGTGGTCTGATTCAATTTCAACAAGTACGTGACCGAAAAGACGCTGATAGAAGTCAAGTACATTGTTAATATCTTTTGCTTTAACGTCGTGGAATGAAGCCACTAAGGGTAATACTTCTTCAAGCATACCTGAAGCTATTGTGCTGTCGGCTTCACGAATGTCATCCCAAGTAAGATGACGTGGCAAGTTAAGATATAGTGTGTATGTCATATGAGCTTCCTCCTTTCAAAGTTATAAATATTTTGTATTTGACGCTTGAGTGTTGCAAGACGTTGTGATATAATGTCATCATCGTTACAGATAGATATCACGTAGTCAATATCGTGCAAGATTTTATTATTCTGTTTCGCTAAAGCTCATCAGCTACGGACTTTCACCGTAGGACAGAAGAGTAGTTTTGTGACGTGCTCAGGTCAAGCATAGTTGTTATGCGTTGAGATAATCTACAGAGAAGCCAAAGGGCTTAATAGTGCCTGCTTTTGCCATCATATCAGCAAGAACGCTATAGAAAAGGTCTATGTAAGGCTTTTTTGCATAGACAGCTGTAAAGTTCTTGCCCTCTGACTTGATAAGCTGAGTACCCGAAGCCTTTTTCTTGCCTATATCGGCAATAATAGTGTTGATGGTTTCAACGTGAGCTTTTACATTATGGGCAATAAACCATTCGGCAATAGCACGGACATACTCTTTTTTGTCAAGGGTACCCTCTTTGTATTCTTTATAGGCATAGTACATATTAGCGTCAACGTCACCTATGGTCATTTTGGTCTTATTAATTTTAGCTATCTTGTCGGAAGCAAGGCTATGAATAGCGTCAATTTCGTCATTAAGAGCTTTAATTTCGGCGTCAAGGGCTGTCTGATTGACATAGGTTTCTTTAGAAGCTCTTGCAAGCTTTTCGTCAATAAGAGTGCGACGGGCTGAAGTGGAAGTCTTGACAGTCTTGTTAATGCAAGCAATCTTACAAGTTGCGTTCGCATAGTTGTCTACAGCTGTAGTGAAGTCTTTAGAAGTCGTGAAGAAGTTGAGCTTACCCTTTTCAAGAGTGATTTCAGTGTTAGTTTTTACATAAGTTTTTGACATAATTTTACCCTCTCTTTCGCCTATTTAGGCGTATTAAATATTTTTTTTTGAAGTGAAAAGACTTTGTTTATCGGTACAAAGTCTAAAACCGTTGTCAAGCAATTATTCTTAACGTGCCTGAGCTTCACAAACAATTAAAGCCAATTCGGCTATAAAAGTCTTGCAAAGTGTTTTGTATGAACTATTGTTTTTAGTGTCAAGCATAGTGTTAGCACTTGCAAAGAAATTGCATTCAATGTTAAAGCGTAGCTCTTCACAAAATTCAATACCCCATTTGCCACGCATAAAGGAAATGACAGTAAATAATGTATCACGTACTGTTTGTTCATCTTCCCATAATTCGCCTATGGATAGATTGTCTTTTTTGCGTGGTTTATAGGTTATTTTGATACTCATAATGTTTTCACCTCCCGTTTATGGTATCTATATACCGACAAATTATAGACTTATCAGCATATAGATACCATAACCATAAGGTTATAGTATCTTTTTCTATAGTCAATCGGAGAGTTTCCTCCCTATGTAATCTTCCAATTTTTGCATACGGTTAATGCAAGGTTAGACTGATACATTTATCCTTCACTATGTGCCAAAATGTGGGACAAGTCAACCACCATAGCTAATAGGTATCGTAATGCCTGTTTGATATCGGAATATGCTTTCCGTTTACAATTGTAAGTTACAATTGTAAAAACCGTTGATTCAGTTGTCAAAGAACTAACATATAATATTATGTTTTTTTGTAAACCGTAGTCTACAATTGTAGTTAATTCAACCGTAGTCGGATTAACCGATAATATTATATCTTCAAAGAGTTAAACCGTTTCTTGTGGTAAGACG
>ENA-OOZQ01000038-OOZQ01000038.1-human-gut-metagenome-genome-assembly--contig:-NODE-38-length-120299-cov-7.654694_pt1 | contig 120299 bp, 123 predicted proteins | sample MGYA00241188_ERZ501399 | MGnify/ENA primary metagenome ERZ501399 (study PRJEB25962, sample SAMEA2042658) | human gut metagenome | biome: human gut; feature: human-associated habitat; material: faeces... | reverse complement strand
CCTACAGGGCCTACCGGCGCTACGGGACCTACAGGGGCAACAGGTATAACAGGACCGCAAGGAATAACTGGTCCAACGGGCCCTACCGGTGCTACGGGCGCTACTGGTATTCAAGGTGTTACAGGACCAACAGGGCCTACCGGCGCTACGGGACCAACGGGCGCTACGGGACCTCAAGGTGAAGATGGCGGCAGCTTCAATGCAGCAGCAATGGTTCATGACGAATCAAATTCTGTTGTACCAATAAACGAAGCAGTGAAGTTTAATGTTCCAAACCTTACAAACGGTGTTACATACGATCCTCTATCTGGGGAATTTACTCTTCCTGCTGATGGTCAATACATCATTCACTGGTGGATTAATGCACGAAGCAAAAATGATGAAGACAATTGTGATATGCACGTATTAGGAGTAGAACTTCACCAAGTTTATCCATACGATGTATTAATCGCCCATTCATCAACACACAACCGTCTTTCTCGATGCGATACGGGTACAATCAATGGTAATGCAATCTTCAATGCTACTGCAAACTCAAGAATTAGATTTATCAACACATCAGATATTCACATGCAACTAGTACCAAATGATTTGTATTCTGCAAGTGTTTCAATCACACGAATTAACTAATTTCAATCATTGGCAGATTGCCAATGATTTTTTTTTGAAATAATTCCGATTGTTCCTCAATTTTGTGTACGGATAATAGAAAATATGTTATAATAATAGAGAAAATATAAGGAGTATAAGAGTATGAATGAAAAAGAAGTAATTGAAAAATTATATAAAAACAGACACAACCTTATCGTCGATGGTGACATTGGTTGCGGAAAAAGTACTTGCCTAATGTTTCCGTTTTTATCAAGAATAATCAAAGCAAAAGAAAATTTTTTGATAATAGACAGTAAAAAAGAATATTACAACAAATATGCAAATGTTCTAAAAAAATCAGGATATGAAATTTCCATTGTTAATTTAAAAAGTCCAAAACAAAGTAATTATTGGAATCCACTTTGGACTGCATATCAATATTACCAAAATAGTAATCCAGATTTGTGCATAGAAGAATTAGAAAGCCTTTATCGCACATTGGTGGGTGCAGTAGAGGAAAAAGCAATGCCAATTCAAGAGTCAGTTCATCTATTAACTGGATTCACCTTAGTATTGTTTAAAGAAGGTGCTGAAAAAGAGATTCACCTAGGAAGTTTAGTACAAATGCTTAGTACTTGTAATCGAAATTGGCTTGTATTACAAGATTACTTAGACAAATTAGAAGACGATAGTATCATCAAAAAATACTTAAACCCAATCTGCAATACTCCAGGGCCTAGTAAAGATATGCAATTGAATCGTGCCTTACAACAAATGATGAACCTAGGAAGCAAATGGATGTTATCTAAGATGTTAAGTAAAGAAGAAACCATCGATTCCAAAAAACCACGAGCAATTTTCTTAGTACCATCAGTAGTTAATAACGATTCCAACATTTTGATAAATGCATATATCAACCAGTTATTCAATCAATTAAGCGTCAAACAATCAAAGTCACCTTACACAATGATATTGGATGACATCGAAAGTATTCCAAAAATAAAAGAATTAGAAAAATACTTAATTCATGGTGGATATTATAAACAAAGATGGATTATCGGAACAAGATCAATTACTACTTTAGAAACCATTTATGGCGATATATTAAACCATACTTGCGACTACATCAACGTCAGTAAAACAGATATCGATTATCGGATAGAAAATTTACAAGGAAAAATCGATCGCGAGTGGAAATTAGAAGATATCGAAGATGATAATCCAAATTATCCAACATTAGATACCAAAAATATTTCATTATTCACATGGGATAAATTATTAACCAAGAAAAAAGAAAAACCGAAAGCAGAACAAAAACCTGTTTTAAATCAAAAAGAAATTAGTCAATTGATTAAAAAAATTGACAACAACTTCGAATTACTAGAACCAGAAAGCAAATAAAAAGAATCGATTCATTTCGGTTCTTTTTAATTTTGATTATTACACTTTGCAACCTTACAGCAGCTTATAAATTTTCGCCTTGCAACCTTACAGCAGCCCGTCTGGCTTAAATATGATTTTTACAGCATCATCTTGACCGGATGTAAGACGTTCAAAAGAAGCTTGAGCTTCTTCTAAAGGTACCCTAGCGTCGATATATTTTTCTACATCTAAGTCTTTTTTGGCAATCAAATCGATTACAGTATCAAACTCCGCCTCTGTATACGCAATGGCCCCTTGCAAACGAACCTCAGCCATGACAGATACGACCGTAGGAATTGTAATTGGTTCCATAGAAACACCAACTAAGACAATTTCACCACCTGGTTTTGCTGTCATAATTGCTTCTGATACAGCAGGAGAACTACCACAACATTCGATGACGACATCATATCCATCTTTTGTTTTAGCCATGGCATCTTGAATCGCAGTTTCTTTCTTAGCATCGATAAAATCATCTACAGCTCCAAAAGAAAGAGATTTAGAACCACGTTGTTCATTTGTTTCCATCAACGCAACATAACTAGCCCCATTTTTCTTAGCAAATTCAGCGGACATTAACCCAATAATTCCACCACCAATTACTAAAACACTATCGCCAACTTTAATATTCGCTAAATTAACGGCGTGTAATGCGACTGCAGACGGTTCTACCATACATCCTTCGTCAAAAGAAACCTCATCCGGTAACTTTCTTACCATATCTGGACGACAACTCGTATACTCTGCATAACCACCTGGATTCGTCAAAGAAAGTCCTACTGCTTCGCTCCAAGTTTTTCTACAATACTGTGGATTTCCTGATTTGCAAGCCTCACATTCTCCACATGGAGAAATTGGAAGACCTGTAACGCGGTCTCCTATTTTTAAATCAAATCGACTACCAGGATCTACGACGATTCCAGCAAATTCATGTCCCATGACAAGACCAGCCGGAGAACCCATATCCCAATAATGAATATCAGAGCCACAAATACCACAAGATTTTACCTTCAATACAACAGAACCATCTCTAGAAATCGGTTGGTCGATTGTCGCCATTTGAAGATTTTTTTGCCCTACTATTTTAACACACTTCATATATACCTCCTAGTTTACCCTAATTATAACACACTTTAAAAAAAGTAAAGTGCTGATAGATCAAGATTTTAACAAGTTTACAAAAATAGACCAAAAAAAAGCAACTAAGTTGCTTTATTTTGTATACCAAGTTGTGTAAGTAGTACTTGGGAATGCTATAACACTTTCTGCTCCTCTAAATCCATTTTTATACTGTCGCTCAACGAAACTGACATAACGACTCCAATTACTACACTCACTATCGACGTAAAGTCGGCACGGCCATACTTCCAAATGTAAGTGAACACCGAAGGCATATCCTGTATCTCCCATATATCCCAAAATCGTATTTGGTGTGACTTCTTGGCCTTCATAAATGTTTCCGTAGCGACTCATATGTGCATAAATTGCTGTGTAATATTCTCCACCGTATTTGTATTGTACTGCTACACAAAGTGCACCATATGCATCTTTATAAATGTCTGTAATGACTCCGTATCCAATCGAATATAGCGGTGTATTTCTTCCCGTTGAACTTCCTAAGTCAATTCCACGATGAAGAGATCCCCAACGATATCCGATGAAACTAGTTACATAACCAGTTCTCATTGGTCTTGAAAACATAGCATTTCCTGTACTAGCTGCACAGTCAACGCCAATGACATCACTTCGGTTGCTACAACCTTGTGAACGATAATATTCAACCAAAGACTTTTTGGCTTCTACCTGCTCTTCTAAACCTGGTCCAAGAGAATCCAATTTTTGAATAGAAGAATTCAAACTACTAATTTCATTGTTCAATTCGACCATTTTTTGCTCATATTCTTCTTGGCGATTTGCAAGTTCCACTTTTCTATCTTCATTTTCTTGAATCATCGTTTCTAATTCTGCAACCATATTATCATTGTACTCTGCAATCTGCTCTACAACAGATAAACGATAAATCAAATCTGTAACGGTCTCGGCTCCAAATGCATACTCTAAATAGACGTTTTCACCTTGACTCAATTGTAAATACTCAATTAAACTTTTTGTCTGTTCTTTCTTTGCTTCAATTTCCGCATTGGCATCGACAATTTCTTGTTGTAGCTCTTCTGCCTCTTTCCCCATAGCCGAAATCTCATTTCGCAAAGATTGAATCGTAGCATTGTTTTCATCAATCTGATTTTCATTGTTCTCAATCGCATTATTATTTGCTTCTAACTCTGCTTCAGCTTGTGCTAAATCGTCGAGCATTTCACCGAATGTTTGCCCATCGGCATAGGCAACAACTGGTGTAAAAATAATAAATACAGAAAGTGCTAAAAACAAATATTGACAAAATTTTTGCATTATATTTTCAAATACTTTCTGACTGCTTGGTAACTGCCGATCATACCAACAATCATACCGATAACCAAAACGGCTAAAGAAACCCAATAGATAAATGGTTCCGGTGAAACCAATTTAATAATCGGTGAGAACAATTGTCCATCACAGTGATTATAGAATGCTAGATATCCATACGTTGTTAATAAAATTGGAATAATAGAACCAAGTGCTCCAAAAATCATCCCTTCTACAACAAATGGCGTCTTAATTGTAAAATTGCTTGCTCCAACAACACGCATAATTGAAATCTCACGTTTTCTAGAATAAATGGTAAGTTTAATTGTATTGACAATTAAGAATACCGTCACAACAATCAGTGCAATGACGACCCAAACAGATACCATTTGAACCGTTTCAAATGCCGAAATCAATCGTTCAATCATTCCTTCTCCGTAATTAACTGACGATACATGCTCAATCTGCTTGACTTCCTCGGCTGTATCATGAATTAAGTTAATGTCATCTACTTGTACTAAGAAAGTATCCTTTAATGGATTTTCTTCCTCACTCCAAGAACCCATAATGTCATTTAACGTATCATCAGTAGCAGCCATTTCAGTCTTAATCTGACCTTTTGACTGAAACTCAATACTATCTTCATTAATATTATCAATCGTTAACAATTGCTCACGAATGACACTTTCCTGCTCTTGAGTTGTGTCTGAATCTAAGAAGATTACCATCGTAACATCCTTTTTAATTAAATCCGCAAAATTATTTACATTGATACTCGCAATCAATGAAATAGTAACAATTACCAATGTAATAGTGATGCAGGAAATAGATGCCAACGACAGTGAAAAATTTCGGAAGACACTTTTAAAAGCATCTCGAATCGTCATTCCAAAAATTCTAAACAGCTTCATCTAAATATTTTCCTTTCTCTTGATCTCCAACTAAGCGACCTTCTTTCAAGGCAATTACATGCTTTTTCATCTCATTAACAATTTCCTTATTATGAGTAGAAACGATAATTGTCGTACCCAAAGTCTTGTTAATTTCTTCCAAAAGTTTCATGATTTCAATGCTTCTCTCTGGATCCAAATTACCAGTCGGTTCATCGCATAACATCAACTTGGGATTATTGACAATTGCTCTTGCAATCGCAACACGCTGTTGTTCTCCTCCAGAGAGTTGATCAGGATAATTTCGAATTTTATTTTTAAGTCCGACCAACTCTAAGGCACGTAACGTCTTCTTCTGAATTTCTTGCTTAGGGAGTCCTAAAATTTCTAAAGCAAACGCAACATTTTCATAGACTGTAAGTTTTGGCAACAAACGATAATCTTGAAATACGATACCTAATTTTCGCCGTAATTGGTATACCTTACCATTTCTTAATTTGGCAACGTCCAATCCACCAACCATGATTTTACCTTTTGTCGGTCTCTCTTCTCGGTATAACATTTTAATTAAAGTGCTTTTCCCAGAGCCGGAACTACCAATAACAAAAACGAAATCACCTTTTTGAATCGTTAAGTTTAAATCATAAATAGCAGTAACGCCATTTTTATACTGTTTTGTAACATCTTTAAATTTTATAAAATCCAAATGAAATCACCTATCCTATTTCACATCTTAAATTATAACATAAAAAAACTAATATTACTATTAGTTTTCAAGGTATTCCATGAATTACCAAAATTACTCTCCACCACTGGCCTGATAAGAGTCCGATGCAATAAAGAAAGCAGAAGCATCAATTTCCTTAACACCTTCAGTCAATTTAAAATAATCACGATTCGGAACAACAGTCATTAAAACATGTCTACGTTTGGATTCAAAGCCACCTTTTACAGGAAAAACTGTAACACCGTGTTTCAATTCTTTCATGATATATTGTTTCACTCGTTCCTCTTCCGATGTAATGACATAGAACGTTTTATTATGAGAAATTCCTAAAATAACTCGATCCATCAATACGCTTTTAATATAAATAACAATAACGGCATACATAACCATCGTCCAACCGAATATTACTCCTCCAACTAATACGATAATACCATTGATATAAAGAGAACTCGCACTGATAGAAATATGAAAATACTGATACAAAATCTGACTGACAATAGAAAATCCACCATCATTAAAACCTATCTTATATGTTATACCAGTAATAATTCCACTTGCAACTCCAACGAAAATGGCAATTAAAAGCAAATCAGATGTATCAATTGGAATCTGTGTAACAATTGGTTCCGTTAAATCAACAAAAACCGGATATAAAATCGTGGCAACAACGCTTCCCGTCGTCTTCGCAAATCCCAAAAACACAAAACTAAAAAGCAAAAGTACTATAGACAAAGCCAAGATAGTTATAGCAGGGTCAAAATGAAAAATCTCATCTAAAATGATTGCAACACCAGATGTACCTCCAGAAACCAAATTGGTAGGTAACTGTACCAAATTGAATAACAAAGCGGAACAAAACATGCAAAATGACAAAATAATATAACGCAATACCAAGTTTTTGCGATCAACCTTTTTTGTAATACTAATACTATCCATACTACTCTCCTCCGAATACTTCATAAGCATCCGTTACAACAAAGAAAGCATCGTGATCTATCATATGAATTCCTTCCTTCAAGCGGAAGTATTCAGAAGTTGGAACAACACACATCAATACTTTTTGACGTTCTTTTGTAAAACCACCTCGTGCATCAAAAATAGTCACACCATGATTCAAAGTCGTCATAATGTACTCTTTAATCTCCTCGTCTTTTTCAGCAATGATATAAAATGCCTTCGAATTCGAAATACCAAGCAATACTTTATCACTAATTAAACTGATAATATATAGAACAATCATCGCATAAAGAAGTTTCGTAATGCCGAATGAGAAAACACCAGCAACAACGATTAAACCATCACTACAAAGCATTGCAGTTCCCATACTGACATGTCCATATTTCGATATGATTTGATTAATAATATCTGTTCCGCCAGTTGTAAAACCTGCTTTAAAAATTAATCCAGCTCCAAGACCATACAAAACACCGCCAAATAAAGCCATTAGCAATACTTGAGAAGTATCAATTGTAAAATAATTTGGTAACATAGCTGTTAATTCAATAAAAATAGGAAGTAAAATAGAACCTAAAACAGAACCTGCTGTCACTTTTTTACCAAGAGCAAAATAACTGATAATCAACAGTACAATATCGCATACAAGAATGACAATAGAAGGAGACCATTGAAATGCCGCAGATGTAATAATAGAAATACCAGTTACCCCACCACAAACAATGTTATTAGGAAGTAAAAACATATTAAATGCTACCGCAATTAATAGAACTCCTACTAGAAGTTGAAAATATCGTCTCACACGAAACTTTTTATTAATATTTTTCAAGATATTTTCATCGACTTTTACTCGTTTTTTAAATAGCCACATATTACCGAACCTCCTTCAAATAACATTCTATAAAAGCATCTAAATCTCCATCTAATACTTTTTCAACGTTTGGCGTCTCATAATTGGTACGATGATCTTTTACCATCGAATACGGTTGCATAACATAACTGCGGATTTGGGAACCGAATTCAATATTTTTGGTTTCTCCTTGAATACTAGCAATCTTCTTCTGCTGTTCTTCTAAAGCCAGTAAATACAGCTTATTTTTTAATATCTTCATTGCTTGTTCACGATTTTGGATTTGACTTCTTTCGTTCTGACAAGTAACGACAATCTTAGTTGGTAAATGGGTAATTCGAACGGCTGAATCGGTCGTATTGACATGTTGTCCACCAGCGCCACTAGATCGATATACATCAATTTTCAAATCTTTCTCGTTGATTTCAATATCAGGAATCGAATCAAACACCGGTGTAACATCAACGGAAGCAAAGGAAGTATGGCGACGATGATTGGCATCAAAAGGAGACAATCTAACCAAGCGGTGAACACCTTTTTCACTCTTCAAATAACCGTATGCATAATCTCCTTGAATCATCAAAGAGGCACTTTTAATACCCGCTTCTTCGCCATCTTGATAATCTAAAATTTGATAAGAAAAACCATGTTGTTCTAAATATCTTGTGTACATACGGTAAAGCATCCATGCCCAATCACATGCTTCTGTACCGCCAGCACCCGAATGAATATCCAAAATACAATTTTTAGAATCATACGGTCCATCTAACAATAAAAGTAAAGACTCTTCATCCAAAGACTGTTGTAAAGAAGTAATATCACTCGCCACCAACTCAAGTAACTCTTGATCGACATCTCCAGAACTTAGTATTTCCAAATCGTTTGTTGCCAAATTGCGAATTTTTTCAAGCGAACCTACCATCTTTTTTAAGTTGGTAATCTTCTTTAACACATCGTTTGCACGAGTGCGATCAGACCAAAAATCAACTGCCTGCGTACTACTTTCTAACTCCGCAATTTCTTTCTTTTTGGCATCAGCGTCAAAGTGACCTCCATAAAGATTGTGCTTCTTCTACTACCGATTCCAACGTTCTTTTCATTTCATTCAAATCCATTTAAATCCCACCTTATTAAAAATAATTATAACATAACAAAATTAATTTATGAATTACTAGGATAATTTTCATATTCATTTTATCACGGACTTTTCCATTTCAGCAATGATGAAATGAATGACAAATGATAACACAAAAAAAATAAGCAAGCGCTTATTTTATGCGGAAGTAGTATCTTGGTAAGTCTGAAAAACTTCGTAAGAAACATCTCGTAAAGAGGAAACATCAGAAATACTTTGAACATTATAACCAAGACTTTGTAATTCTTTCAACAACTCCTCTTCTGATAAATAACGATCGGAAATATCAGTCCAAGAATTCTCATCAATACTACCACTAACAACTGGAACTAACTCTACTAGTACTCTTTGTTCTACTTCGCTGACGGTTCCTTTACTAAAAGATGGAACCAATAAAGAATAGCTTGACCAATCACTCCAAATCATCGTCGTGTCTAGACGAGTTGCATTTTCACTCGGAGCAACTGAATAATAGTCACTTTCATTCGTAGTCGTTACATTGTAATATCTAGCAGCATATGTCTTAGTGCTATCATCTCTTTTAGCACCCATAACAGGAGCAACTAAATAATATGTATTTTCATCGTCCGGATTAGTAGAACCAGATGGATAATAATACTTTGGTCCATCTTCTTCGTTTTGAATGTACCATTTATAGGCATAATTTTGAGAAACTTCTTTAAATGGATAATTAGAATCCGGAGTATCTTTATAATATTCAATTACTTTTTCACAATCTGTTTGATTGTATGGATAATAGCTCTTCACATCACCAGACCATTTAAATAATTGAGTACGATACCGATAATAGGTTGTTTCTTTCACAACTTTATATTCCAATCCGTCGGGAATTTCATCTTGCCAATACGTTTGTGTCTCACCAAAAACAACATCACTAGTATCTAAACGAGCAGCCTTATATGTAAAGTTTACTCTTGCATTTGTCTTATCGATAATTTCAGACTCATCTTCAATCTGAACTTGAGAACCAACGGCAACAGTCGTTTTATCATCACATGCAAGCGAAACTTCAAAATGATAATTACCACTTTCTAATTTACAGACTCTAACATACGTATTGGCACCATCACATTTATTATAATATTTGACATCTGAAATTAAGTGTTCTCTCTTGATTGTATCCAAAGTAACGTTAATACATTCTCCAACAGCAGACGGCAATTTCGTCGCATCAAAATCAAAATACGTTTTGGCACTAGAAAGCAAATAATCAGATGGAAGAGTAGAACCCTCTTTTTCAAATGGATCAATTTGGCTAACTTCATAAGCTTTAATTCCAAACGTAACAATTAAACAAATTGAAACTGTCAAAACAATTAAAAGACCAATTTTGTACCCTCTCAATATCTTACGACTTGAGTAATTTGAAGAATCATTCAAATCATTTGTATAATTCATACCATTATTCATATGATCACCCTATCATCCCAATTATATTCTAATATAAATATATCATGTGACCACTAATTTTACAAGAAACAAAAGAACTTTATTTTATAAAATAATAATTAAAAATTTGACAAGTCACTTGCCGATTCCACAAAATGATACTATAAATGTTTGATTTTTTCCTCCAACAGTGGATTTGCTTTTACAAAGGTATTGGTTTCTTCATCATAATCATACCCTAAAGAAAGAGCAATTCTTGAACTAATTCTCTCTTTTGTAATATCAGTAATACTTATAAAAAAGGTATCAGGGTTAGCAAATATCTTTTCTTCCGCTAATTGCACGGCCATTTTAGCATATCCTTTTCTACGATATTTAGGTAAAGTAGCTACAGTAATATCTGTGATTTTTTTATTTTTTTGAATAGCATTAATACAGGAAACAGGGATTCCATTGATTAATAGTAAGTACTCTGTAGATGCTAATTCTAAAGGAGATCTTTGCCTTTTCGTAGCCACAAAATATTCAAAATCCGATTTATCTTTTTGTTCAATTACTGGAAGCTGCTTAAAAATACAAGACATTTGATATCTGCTTTTCCAGTCAATACCAGTGGCCTCTTGTACAAATAAATAATCCAATTTCAAACTATTCTCGTCATCATTTGATATTTCTACTAATGTAGCCATAATTATAATCCCCTTTCGTTTGCAACGTATTATACTTTAAATACGAATCCGTGTCAAAGAAAATCAATATAAACGCTTATTTTAGAAGAATTTTTAAAATACTAAATAAGAAACACTATCGATACTAGATCAGTCACCAAAAGATATTTATAACACTTTATTGGATTTTCTATCAACTTTATAAAAAAAAACAAAAGGTACTTCAAAAGTACCTTTTCAGGCTGTTGACAAAGTCTCTTCTATTTTAACTCAAATGACATTTTTCCAACCCCATTTTCAACATCAATGGTTACAATTGAACCATTGATAATTGTAAAACAAGGTCCTTTATGGGAGATATCTGCATCATAGATAACAGGAATAGAAAGATGTCCTAAAACACTATCTAACAAACATTTTTTCGTATCATAACCATAATAAGATTCCATTTTTCCGAACCTACCAAAAATGACGCCTATACAATCTTCAAAGTATCCTAACTCCTGAAATTTCCACAACACTCGAATCGTCTCTTCCATCGTAAGTTCACAATTATCAAAATACCAAATGATTCCATTCTTTGAATAACGTCTATGAAATTCTTGAAAGCCATCGTATTTTGTTCCAGCAAGTTCAGCAATAATATCAAAACATCCACCAATGATTCTACCATGTAAATGTACAGGCTTTTCATCCAAAGTATTCCAATACACCTTTTGATCAAGTTGATATCCTTCTAACCCAGTTACTCTCGGTACAAATTCATTCTGATACATATCGTAACTTTCTTGTAAAATTAAATTTCCTGTTAAAAATTCTAAAAAAGTCAATTCACTCTGATGTAATTCTAATGCACCAAAGTCACTAAAATTATGGCCATATATAGTAGCAATATCATATTTTGTCGTAATCGGATACAAAAGACCAGTAGGATCAGAAAAACCTGCTACAAATTTTGGATGAGAAACAAGTAAAGAAAAATCAACAAATGGCAATATCTCTACTAAAAAATCGCCACCATCGCAACACAAAATACAATCCACATCATCAGAAGAAAACATATCATTAATTTCCTTAGCCCTATCTTGTGCAGAAGCACTTCGTCCCATTTGACAAGAAAACAAATTTTTAGAAAGAACAAGTTCAAATCCTTGCGACAGAAAATACTTTTCTGCTTGTAACAAACGCTGGTTCGATAATTTTTCACCTCCACTTGCAGAAGGCGTTGGAACACCAATACAATTTCCCTTTTGAATAAATTTTGGATATTTCATAAAATCCTCCTAGTTCATTATCTACATGTATCATAACAAACCAATAATTCTTAGTCAAACAAAAAACAGATATTGATTTTATTCAATATCCGTCAAGATAAATATCTATTTTACAATTGTTTTTAATTCACCCATACGTGATGTTGGAACAAATCCCGGCTCTGCTTTGATAACATCAGGAATTCGATTGACAACAGTAGCACAAGTTAATCTTACCGTATCTGGTTTTTCAATCACTAAAGTCGTATCTGGTTCACCATAAACAGTCCAAGCATTACGATCGAACTCATCTTTATTATAAACTTTTCCAATACACTCTGTTTCTAATGTAACACCCTCTTTGGTTTCTGTCGTAACGACGGCACTCATTCCTGTTGCCATACCTGCTTTTACAGTCATTCCTAATGTACTAGATTCAATATCATAATCATTGAACTGCGGAACACATTTTTGACGTTGACTAATAACTGTTAAACCTAACTTATCACAAAGCCAACCGTTAACATTCCACATATAAGAAGGCGCATAAGCCCCACTTTCAATAACCTTTTGGCGTTCTTCATCAGAAATTTCATCAGCACTAGCAACTTGTGCATCAAACTCTTCTTTTGTAAGTCCGGCGCCATGTGCTTTTGCTAACGCAATACCGTAATCTTCAACGTTATAAGAAGAACTTCCTTTAATTTTAGTAATATTATGACTTGCTCCGACAAGCGTTGTAATTAAATTTCCCCAGAAAGCATCTTGATAGCCACTTCCGGTAATAGTACAATTATTTTCTTTTGCAAGCTGATCAATTTTTGTCGTTAAAGTTGGATTAGAATTCATCGGATAAAATGCTTCTTCACAAGTTGTAATAGCATTAACTCCACATTTGGCACAAAGCATTAAAGCATCCTCAACATCTGCCAACAAACTCATTGTTGTAACAATCACACAATCCGGTTTCAATGTCATCAACATCTGTTCAGCATTGGCAACATTTCCTACAACTACTCCTTTCTTATCGGTACCCATAATATCTCCGATATCTTTACCAATTACATTTGGATTGATGTCAACTGCTCCTACGATTTCACCACCATTATCGATTACATAACGCATCGTATAAACGCTCATCTTTCCACATCCATATTGGACTATTTTTAATCCATTCATTTTATCATCCTTTCTATATTCATTATAACATTAAAAAAATAAAAACACTTTAAATAACGAAAAAAGTTATGCTTCTAAACATAACTTTACAGATAAAAACTATAAATGAAAACAAATCAACTTTTTCTTTTAATATACAATTTTTTAGTCTACGTAAACCCTTATTTTATAAGTTATTTACCACAACAATTCTTATACTTTTTACCCGAACCGCATGTTCAAGCAATCCAAATATTTATAGTATTATTAGTATTTACGTAATTATCGGTATTTCAAGGTTTCGGGGTACTGGTAATAAAAATATTTATGTTATTTATAGTACTATTAGTGCTATGTTTATTTTATAATTTGAAAACAAATTGGAAACATTGTGTGCAAAACAAATTATATACAATGATTTTGTTTATTACAAAAAGACTAGTCATTACAAACCTATGAAGCTATTGCATTAAGAAAGTTAGATTTATATTTTGTATTTCTATCTTTAAATAATTACTTATTTTTTTCCTTTTGATAAATCACTTTTTAATGTATTATATACTTCTTTTAAATGTTCAGTATCAAGCAATGGTAATTCTGTTATAATTGCATGCGCCATTTTCGCTTTATCTTCATTACTAAATTGAATAAATTGATCTGGATCAGATAAAGGTTCTTCAACTCCATCATCGAGACGAATTGTATATTCAAAATCCTTTGGTGAATATCGTCTAGCTGATTCACTTATTGAAACTTGTTGCCCTTTAATAAATTCAGAGTTTTCATACCCTTTTTGTGGGATAATCAAACTTTCTGCATCTTTTGCTTTTTGTGTATGTTTATATTTCCTATACATAGAAAATACAAATTCTAGATTATATTTTCTTATAAAATTACTAAGTAGTATTAAATCAGTTTGAAGTCTTGTATTATATCCTAAACTTTTTGCTAATTTTTTATCATAAAAAATCATACCAGTTGAATGTTCTATAATTCCAATTCTTTCAAATGAAAATGCTTTCATTTCTAACTTTTGTGGATTTATAATAGGCTTTAATGTTCCGTCTAAAATTGCTTGCTTGATTATTGTTTCTCTTTGTAGTAGCTTTTCCAATACTTTAAACAAATCTTTTTTATCTCTCATCAATGATCTTATATTATCTTCTACTGGAAAAATGCTTTCAAATAATCTCATAGATGTTTCATCTTTAAAATTTTTTTCATCTAGTCCCATTAAATGAAAAAAACGAGTTGGTGAGATAGATATTTTTTCAGTTCTTCCTATGCTACTATCTATAATCCATATTTTATCCCTATATAATTTATCATATAATTCCATATTATGTTCAAGTGCTTTGAATATTTTATCAAGTCTATCCTCTGTAACTTTATATTCATTTTCAAATAATTCATTTGGCCTTTTAGTAGATAATCTTAGTGTTTCATCCGAAATAGTAAATATCTTTTTTTCAGAATAGTTAGCAAGCAAATCATACATATCATCATATAAATCATATTGTTCAAACAAATCAGATAATTCTTCATTGGCTAGCAATAACATCATAATCACTTCAACTTTATTATCTATATTCATTTCTATTAATGATTCTATATTAGTTTGATATTTACTAATTAAATATTTATCACATAATTTTAATATATGTGCTAATTCATATACTGTTACTATATTGCTCATAACGTCAGCCCCTATATTATCTGTATTATTCTATTATAAATATTTATCTACTGCGAACAATTTAAAGTGTTTTAAACCTCTCATAAGCTAATTATACTATATTTATAATATATATCAAATGTGGAATTAACTTTTTTATTTATCTTTAGTTTTATTTAGTAGTTTGTCAAAATCGGAAGCATAATTCTTATCTTGAATAACTTTATATTTATCATACTCACCATCTGCTTTTCTACAGCCATTTTATAAGATATTTTTCCTTTACCTTTTAACACTTCATAATGAAATAGTGTTAAAGTATTTTCTACTTCCTTTTCCCACCTTGTTATGTCATGTCAAATTTGTATTAAAACGTGCTTTTCATTTTTACTGCATTTATTTTCTTTATTACACAACTCATTACTTTATGTAAATGGAGTTACCTTTCAACAAAAAAAGTCAGCAAACGAATGCTAACTTTTTATTTTCAAACCATTTTTATATTATTTTGTTTCCATTTTCCTAATTTTGGAAACAAAATGAAAACAAATCGACTTTTTCTTTTAATATACAATTTTTTAGTCTACGTAAACCCTTATTTTATAAGTTATTTACCACAACAATTCTTATACTTTTTACCCGAACCACATGGACACGGATCATTTCTACCAATCTTTTTTACACGTTTTGGCTTCTTTTTCATATCTGATTTATCTTCGTTTGTAATTTGTGTTTTTGATACTTCTTTTCGTTCGATATTTTGCTTTACCTCAGCACGAATTAGGAATAATGAAATATCCTTATCAATTCTTTCTAACATCTTATCAAACAAATTAAATCCTTCTACAGTATATGCACGAAGTGGATCTTGTTGACCATATCCACGCAAACCGATACCTTCTCTTAAATGAGCCATCGTATTGATATGTTCCATCCAATGATTATCGATGACATTTAAAGAGATAGCTTTTTCAAATTCATCACGTATTTCAGTAGGAATATCTTTTAACTTTTCTTCGTATTCATCGATTACACGCTTATAAATAATGTCAATCATATCATCTGGTAGTTGATTATCCAATTCTTCTTTATCTAATGGTTTCTTTAATAAATTATCATTAACGTAATCTAAAATAGCTTTGACATCATCATTCGTTAATCTTCCCTCTGGATAAAGGTGAGACTTAACGACGTCACTAACATGATTATTCAAAGATACTAAAATTGTATCATGAATAGATTCACTATCTAAAATTTCATTTCTACGTCCATAAATAATTTCACGTTGTTGATTTTGTACATCGTCATATTGTAGTAATTGTTTACGAATGTCGAAGTTATTTCCTTCTACTCTTGCTTGAGCAGTAGAAATTGCATTACTAAATGTTTTACTACGAATTGCTTGATCATCAAAACCAAGTGATTGCATTAAATTTTTAATACGATCACTACCGAAACGTACCATCAAATCATCTTCCATAGAAACGAAGAACTGTGTAAAACCAGGATCCCCTTGACGACCAGAACGACCTCTTAACTGATTATCAATGCGACGTGATTCATGACGTTCCGTGCCAATGACACACAAACCACCTAAGGCACGAACTTCATCTGATAATTTAATATCGGTTCCACGACCAGCCATGTTAGTAGCAATTGTTACAGATTTTCCTAAACCAATCTTACTGATGATTTCAGCTTCACGAGCATGATTTTTAGCATTTAATACTTCATGAGGAATGTGACGTTGACGAAGCAAATCACTAATTAACTCACTGGTTTCAATAGCAATTGTACCAACTAAAACTGGTTGTCCTAACTTATAGCGGCGTTCAATCTCATTGATAATCGCTTTATATTTTGCTTGTTTCGTAGCATAAACTAAATCAGGGGCATCTTCACGAATAACAGGTTTATTCGTTGGAATACAAATAACATACATGTTATAAATATTACGGAATTCTTCTTCCTCTGTCTTTGCCGTACCAGTCATACCTGAAAGTTTTTTATACATTCTAAATAAATTCTGGAACGTAATTGTAGCAAGAGTCTTTGTCTCTTGGTTAATTGTAACTCCTTCTTTTGCTTCGATTGCTTGATGAAGTCCATCACTAAACGCACGTCCTGGCATCAAACGACCTGTGAAGGAGTCTACGATGACAATCTTATCATCTTGAACAACATAATCGACATCTTTCCGCATAGAATAATTTGCACGTAATGCTTGATTAATATAATGCACCAAACTTGCTTGCTCTAAATCAAACAAATTGTCAACTTTGAAGAACTTTTCACCTTTCTTCATACCATCATCAGTCAAAGTAACACTCTTCGTCTTTTCATCGACATTGTAATCATCTTCTTTTAAAGATTTAACAAATCGGTCCGCATCAATATAAAGATTAGCACTCTTCATATTTCCACCAGAAATAATAAGTGGTGTTCTAGCTTCATCAATTAAAATAGAGTCAACTTCATCAATAATTGCAAAGTTAAGTGGTCTTTGGACACGATTTTCCTTACGAACAACCATATTATCACGTAAATAATCGAAACCAACTTCATTGTTCGTAGTATATAAAATATCGCAAGCATACTGTTCTTGTTTTTCTTTTACAGAAAGATCGCGTTTATTCACTCCAACCGTTAAACCTAAAAACTTATGAATATTACCCATCCAATTAGCATCACGATCTGCCAAATATTCATTGACCGTTACAATGTGAACACCCTCTCCTGTAAGTGCATTTAAATATGCTGGCATAACTGCAGTCAAAGTTTTACCTTCACCAGTTTTCATTTCAGCAATATTTCCATAGTGAATCGCAATTGCACCCAATAACTGTACATAGAAAGGTTTTTCTCCTAATACACGGAAACTTGCTTCCCTAACAACAGCAAAAGCTTCTACCAACAAATCATCCAACGTTTCTCCATTTTTTAAACGTTCTTTAAATTCTGCTGTTTTAGCCTTTAGCTCATCATCGCTTAGACTTTTCATTTCATCGTCTAAAGCATCTATTTGATCTGCGATTTTAGAAAATCGCTTTAATTCTTTATATTCATGGTCAAACAAACTTTTAAAAAGTCCCATACTATCATCTCCTATATGCACCTTTTATTCTACCAAAAAAAAAGAAAGAATAAAAGTTTTTTCTATTCTTTCCCTTAAAATTAAACCTATTCTGATTCAATGATACCATAATTACCATCTTTTCGTTTATAAACGACAGTTGGCTGATTTGTATCTGCATCTTTAAATAGATAGAACTGATGTCCAATTAACTCCATTTGAAGAATAGCTTCTTCTTCACTCATAGGTTTTACTTCAACCTTTTTCCTCTTCACAATGGTTTGGGCATCTCCTTCATCGTCATCATCCATCTCTTCGAAGTTGCTAAAATCGAATATATCCTGTTTTTTCGTCTTCTCTAACTGACTTTGCAAGCGTGTCTTATTTTTACGCAATTGCCTTTCTAATTTGTCGATAGCAACGTCGATTGCGGCATAGAAGTCATCTTGACTTTCTTCTGCTCTTAAAATGAATGATTTAACTGGAATTGTGATTTCAACTTTATCTTGATGATTTCTCTTCTTAGCGACGATAGTTGCCTGAACGTCTTCGGCGTTTTCGATATACTTATCTAATTTACTTAGTTTCTCTTTGGCATAATCGCTCATCGCCTTTGTAGCTTTGTTTTTTTCTCCTCTAAGTATTATGTTCATTAATCATCAATCCTCCTACACATAGGATACCATATTTAATGAAAAAAGTAAAATAGAAAGAAAAAAACTACCAGTTTAATTGGTAGCAACAACTTCTGGTTCCACAGCAGATACCTCAACTGCTTGGTACCCTTTCTCTGTATGAATCAACGTGAAATCCACCACTTGACCCTCGCTTAACGTTTTATAACCTTCACATTGAATCACTGAATAATGTACAAATATATCAGCCATATTTGGCACCTCAATAAATCCGTATCCTTTTTCATTATCAAACCACTTTACAGTACCTCTCACAACATATCCTCCTTTTAACTCTTTTTCTGTCATTTTTGTGAATTCACTTTCTGTGCTCGAGCACGATATAATCATAGCAAACAAATGCCCATTTGCAATAACTTTTCTGTAATTTGTCGTTTTGCTTCCTTTTTTGGTAATTTAGTAAACCAAATGTTAATTTTTTAACCAAAAAAAGAAAGAAAATTACATTTTACAGAAAAGTCGAAAAAAGTAAAACTTTTTGTACTACAATAGACATGTCGAGGAAAGTTTATGAAAGAAGTATTTTTAAAACATTCTCTTCAACTCATTACTGCTAACAGAGAATGGGATGAAGAGAGTTTAGAAAAAATTAGATACGGTTTAGAAGGAATCTATCTAACAATCGTAAAATTGGTCATTTTATTGGCCCTTGCAATTATATTAAATATAGAGAGACTTTTTCTTATCAATCTAGTATTCTTTAACATATTACGTTTCTTCGCATTTGGTGTACATGCTAGAAATAGTACGCAATGCTTAATTACGTCAACCGTAATGTTTATTATATTTCCGATACTATCAACCAGTATCGATTTCCCCTTACCAGTACAAATAATAATCGCTAGCATTTGTGTCTTACTATTTCTGCTTTATGCACCGGCTGATACTCATAAAAGACCACAGAAGAACAGAAAAAAACGACAAACCAGAAAAGCATTTGCCGTTACAATTGCAATTGTATATGTTCTTTTAATTATTATGTTAAAGGATTTAAGTCAAATTATACTTTGCAGCTTAATGACTGAAACAATCATGATTTTACCAATAACATACCACATTTTAGGAGTACCGTACAAAAATCATTAATTTGGTTAAATATCAAAGCGATATTTAATAATAAAAAATGAAAGAAGGAGAAGAGAGAATGAAAAAAAGAATTGGAATGTTATTGACAGCTTTGGCATTGTTAGCAGCAAAATCCGCTAACATTGGATGTATTATTTGGACTATAGATGAACCGGAAGCTCCTAAATCATTTGAATAAAAGACCGCACTGGTCTTTTTTTATTCCTCAATTGTTACTTTCTGAGTATAATATCCACCAATCAAGCTAGTTTGAAGTGTATACCTATTATCTCTAGCAATTATATTTCTAACGTAGTTTAAACCATTCCCATGACCTTTCCCTTTCGTTGTATATCCTTTTTCTTGAGTTTTAGCAACATTAAAGTCTCCTTTAAAAGTATTCATTACAACAAAAATGAGTTTTTGATCCAAACGATACATTTCTAAACTAATTCTCCTTTTATCGCTTTCGGCAGCAGCATCAATAGCATTATCTAAAAGAATACCAAAGATTCTACAAACCGTTTTAGATTTCTCAATATCCTTCCCTACACTTAAAGATCTCATTTTAGGACTAATACTTACATATGAATCAATCCCTTTTCTTTGAGCTTGAATTAATTTATAAAAAATTAATCCTTTCATACCACCTTTAGGGATATTAGCAATTTGAGTATCAATAATTGCAGAATTTTCAAAGCTTTCCTGTAAAATTGAATCAATATATGCAATTGCTTCTTTTTCCTCTACAATAGAACGAATATAGGCAAGTTGATTTTTATATTCATGATAGGATAATCTTTCATTTTCCAACCAACTTTCCAATGATGTAGCATGAGTAAATAATGCTTCGTACTGACTATTTAAAGTTTGATATTTATTACGTTCAAAAATATATAAAATCAACAATACAAATAGAATCATAATAGGAATTAAAACAACTAACATATCATTTAAATATAATAATTGTTTAGATGTTAACTTTAAATCTATCACACTAATAAAAATGATTGCTAATAAAACATACAAAATCACACTTTTCTCATTATTATAATTGATTTTATAAAGAAAACTTCCTAATTTCTTTTTATAGAATGGCATTAAAGAAACCAAAAAAGTAAACATTATAACAAAAACATTACCAATTAATAAAAATATTATAGATTCTCGAATTTGATTCAACTCAAAAAACAAACTCAAAGTCAAACCGTCAATCAAGTCTCCCAAAGCGGCAGTCAAATGAACAATTCCTGTTGAAACAAATGCCTTAATTAAAGAAATTTGAAAAACATAAGAAAATGCCAATGCTAATGTAATAAACATTACAATCTGAGCGACAGAACTATATATCGGCTGATATGCAACTAAACATACTAAAATCCAGCAAATACAAGATATAATAATCTTCTTTTTAGAAAGAGGAATATTAGATCCCAACAATCGATACACAGCAAAACCTTCTACAAAAAATAAGCAAGCTGAGAAAAATAGCTTAAGAGCGTTTACTATCACGGAACCTTAACTCCTTTTTGAAATTTCTAGACACTTCATAAACGATTTCACCATTATCAAATATCAATTCATTTGTTCCAGAATTATAACTCTTAATATGGTCTTTGTTGACAACCATACTTCGTGAAACTTTAGAAAAGCGTTTATCATCACTTAACATTCTTGCTACTTCATTTAAGGTTTTACCGATATATTCATCACCATAAGTCGTTCTGACCAAACATCTCTTAGAATCTTGCTCTTTTTCTACGTAGATAATGTGGTTGTATTCAATTTGATAGCTAGTATAATTATACTCATAAGATAACGTATGATTTCTGCTACCATACATCTTCATAATAATTTCTAATACTTCTTCTAACTTATGATCACAATCATCTAACTTGTTAATAAAATCTAATAAATATAATCGACTGCTCAATGCTTCCAATTTATATTGATTATATCCAGTTACAATCACAAGTAAAGAACGCCAATCCTCACAGGATTCACGTATATATCTAGCAGCATCTAGTCCGGATTCTTCACCCACCTCAATATCTAACATATAAATCTTAGAGCCAATATCTCTTCTTGTCAGATTGAAGAATTCCTCATCATATTGATGAAAAATATGAATTCGATATTCAATATCACTTTTCATCATCTGATTATTAATCAATTTAATTGATTTTTCTAAAAATCTATCATTATCATCGCAAACAATAAAATTAATCATGTATCTACCCTCGCATTGTTATTTTACCATATTTTACCAATTATTTGGTACAAATTATCTCTTTTTTCGACTTTTATGTCGTACTTTTTCTTTTACTTCCGAAAATTTAATTGGTCGTTTATCTGTAATAATGTCTGTACAGGTGACTAACCACAGCACAAACAACGCTAAAACAATATAGATAACGCGACCTGCCACTGGATCTTTTAATACATAGAAAATAGATGCAAGTGCAAATAATATATCAATAAAGTAAATAATTAAAACTGTCTTTCGCTGAGAAAATTTCATCTTTAAAAACTGATGATGCAAATGTTGCTTGTCCGGTGAAAAAATCGGTCGATGCTGGAGCAACCTTCGGATAATTGCAAATAACGTATCCAAAGTCGGAATTGCCAAAATTAAAAGTGGTACAAAAATAGAACTGAATGCCATTCCTTTAAATCCAAGTAAAGAAATAATTGCAATAATAAATCCCATAAACTGTGAACAATCACCTGCAAAGATTTTAGCCGGATAAAAATTATGGAGCAAAAATCCTAATGTCGAACCGAGCATAATAAAGGTTAGCAACATCTCTAAACTATTCGTTCTACCTTGATAAATACAAATAATACCAGCAGTCAAATAGAAAATAGAAGAAATACCACCAGATAAACCGTCTAATCCATCAATTAGATTGATGATATTAACACATGCAATAATAAAGAATATTGTAATTGGATATGCCCAAATTCCAAAGGATATTTCAGGTAAACCGAAGACTGTAATACTGTCCAACAAAATTCCACCATAAAAGACAATGACAGATGCTGCAGCAAGTTGTCCAATTAATTTATAAGAAGCACGCAAATCGTGAATATCATCGATAATACCTGTCAATATAATAATAAAACTACCAATTAAAATAGAGTTCATTTGTAAGCTATGTACCCCAAAGCACATATAGCCAAACAAGAACCCTAGAAAAATGCCCAGTCCCCCGAGTTTCGGGATTGGTTTATTGTGAATATGACGATTACCTTCCGTACTACGTGGTACATCGACCGCACCGATATGGTGTGCAATTCGTTTCATCACTGGCATAATAGCCGCACTAAAAATGAATGTTGTTAAAACAATTCTGATGACATTATCAAATGTATTTCCGAACATATTATCATCCCCATTTTCTTTATTATAACAAAAGTTAGAAAAATACAAAAGAAAAAACCTAAGGAAATAGGTCTTTCTTACAATAATTCTAAATGATTTAGCATCATACCGGCTCCATCTGCTACGCAAGTCAAAGGATGCTCAGCTACAAAAACAGGAACTTTGAGTTCTTTCGAAAAAAGATCAATCAACCCATTTAATAAAGAACCACCACCTGTTAAAATAACACCTTTGTCAATAATATCTGCAGAAAGTTCTGGTTGCGTCTTTTCTAATACACGTTTGGTAGCTTGTACAAGTTTTAACACATCTGGTTTCAAAGCCTCTACAACGTCGTTTTCTTTAACTGTTACCGTCTTAGGAAGACCAGAAACAATATCGCGCCCCTTTACCTCCATAGTAGTTTCTTCTTTAGAAGGAATCACAGAACCCATTTCCTTTTTGATGTTCTCAGCAGTCACTTCACCAATTAAGATTTTATAGTTTTCTTTTAAATAGTTAATGATGTCTTGATCGAAAGCATTTCCTGCTATCTTTACAGATTCACTAGTAACGATGTTGCCCAAAGACAGAACGGCAATATCTGTCGTACCTCCGCCAATATCAATAACCATGTTTCCAGTCGGTTTTGAAATATCTAAACCGGCACCAATTGCAGCAACTTTAGGCTCTTCTTCCAAATAAACTTTGCGAGCACCAGTACGTATTGCAGCTTCTTTAATGGCATTTCGTTCCACTTGTGTGATATTACTTGGACAACAAATTAAAATGCGTGGACGAAGGGAAAATTTCCCAATTGCTTTGCGCAAAAATTTATTTAGCATTGCTTCTGTAATTTCAAAATCTGCAATGACACCATCTTTCATCGGTTTCACAGCAGTAATCTTTCCTGGCGTTCGTCCGACCATTTCATTGGCATCTTTCCCAACGGCAAGAATTTCTTTTGTATCCGTATCAATTGCCACAACAGAAGGTTCATTGAGTACAATTCCTTTCCCTTTGACGTACACGACGACATTGGCAGTACCTAAATCGATTCCTACATCTTTCAAACTGTTCACCTCTTTAAATATTTTAGTCTTGTCGCTTCCCCACCCTTAATATGTCTCGTATTCAAATGTTCGTCTAAAACAGTACGAACTTGATAATAAAGTACTAAATCCAAATCGTAAAGGCGCACTTTCAAATCATAATGGACTGTACTCTTACTAACATGTAACATATTTGCAATCTCACGGATGGTTTTATCGGTTTGAATCATCAATTCTGATTCTTTTAATATTCTTTCTTTAATTTTCTTTTTCATAATATTCTCCTAATAAAGTATATGTTAGGAAAATATTTTATGAATTATTCTGTTGTTAATTCTTTTAAAGTTTTGCCAATAGCAAGATTAGGATTTAAAACAGTACCGTTTAAGTACAATTCAAAATGCACATGGTTTCCTAAGCTCTGATTGATTATAGAAGTACCACTTGTGGCAATCGTTTGACCTTGAAAAACTTTATCGTCTTTACTTACTTTGACATCAGTTAATCCTTGATAAGTGCTGATTAAGTTATTATCGTGTTGTATCGTAACACTTTTTCCAAACAATTCTGTGTCTTCCACTTCAATTACAGTTCCATCCAAAACGGCTAGAACAGCGAATGGATTGGCAGCACTATAATCGATTCCAGAGTTTTGCATATAGACTCCATCGTAAGAAACAAGAGCACTTTCTTGTAAGCTGGCATCACTCTGATAATCATAGAAATCTCTAGCAACCGTAACACTCGTATCGCTATATGGTGTCATTATGGTTTGTTCCGTTGCAATAACAGGAACGGTATATCCGTTAATTTCGTCAGAAACATAGTCGATATCCTCAGCTGGCTTTGCAACCTCTCTGTTTCCATAAAAATAGACTCCCATAACAAGTAAAAGTGCAGAAAGCACATACAAGCTTGGCAGCACATATGGTTTTAACTTCAATTTTCTTTTCTTCATCTTTTCCACCTCATTAAAAGTGTGGCAAAAGAAAAAAGATTTTATACATTATTTTAAAAATTGTGATGACAAAAAGAAATCGTAAACAAAATTGGTAACCAAATAAGAAAGAGACAAAGTTACTAATAGATAGAATACTCTAGCTTGAGCGACACGATTTTTTTTAAAAATAAAATTAATATTCAATCCGTCCATCGTCCATACGACAACTAAAGTAATAAAAATATACAAAAAAAGTTTAGGCGTCACGATGATGTCTCCTTTCATAATCCGTTATTTTCTGGATTCTTCTGACGTGACGTTCTCCGTTAGAAAAAGGTGTCTTCAAAAAGGCATCGACAATATCCAATGCTTTAAAGGAAGACATCGCACCAGAAATGGCAATGACGTTTGCATCGTTATCGATACGAGTCATTTTGGTCTCTTTGATTGTACTGACATGGGCACAACGCACTCCATCTACTTTGTTACATGCAATTGAAATACCGATTCCAGAGCCACAAATGGCAATACCGTATTCCACAATATGATCTCGCACCGCTTCACCAAGAGCAAATGCAAAATCCGGATAATCGACGGATTCCTTTCCATCTTTTGTTCCATAATCAATTACTTCATAATGTTTTTTCTGTAGATATTTTACAATTTTAGTTTTCATTTGATATCCACGATGATCACTTGCAATACCAATCTTCATATTATCACACCCTAAAAACATTATAACAAAAGGATGGAAATCCGTAAATAATAGCAAGAAAAAAGAAACGATTATTTCGTTTCTTCAGTAAATCCATATTTTTTATTGAACTTCTCAACACGACCTGTTTTAGAAGCTCTAGCTTGTTTTCCAGTATAGAATGGATGACATTTAGAACAAACTTCTACTTCGATTGAAGGCTTTGTTGAAATTGTCTTAAATGTTTCTCCGCAAGCACATGTAACAGTACATTCTTGAGTTTCTGGATGGATTCCTTTTTTCATAAACATTCTCCTTCCGCGTTCACTCGCCATGGTTCACATCGAAACCATAGTAATTAATTGCTAGTTTATTATAGCAAGGATTTATTGAATTGACAAGTATTATTTTTCCTCGATTCGAATTTTTGCACCGACATTGGAAAGTTTTTCAACAATGTTCTCGTATCCACGTAAAATATGTTCCGCATTTGAAATTCGAGTTGTACCATCAGCAATCAAACCGGCAACAACCAAAGCAGCCCCTGCCCGTAAATCAGTTGCTACTACTTCCTCGCCATGCAACTTAGAAATACCCGTAATTTCGGCCGTATTTTCTTCTACATTACAATCTGCGCCCATTTTGCATACATAAGGGATGTGCATAAAACGGTTTTCAAAAATCTTTTCTTGAATTTTAGATGTTCCCTTGCACTGTGTTAATAAAATGGAAAACGGTTGTTGTAAATCAGTTGGGAAACCAGGATACACTGCTGTCGTAATGTTAGTAGCGCGATATTCTCCCTCATGATTAATGATGACATAATCGCTACCAACTTCATAATATACACCGATTTCGTCAAATTTCGATAATAAAGAATCGATATGCTCTGGAATCAAATTGTCGATTTTTAAATAATTTCCAGTCAAAGCAGCAATAATGGCATACGTGCCAGCCTCAATTCGATCTGGAATCACTTCATGATAACAACCATGCAATTCACTGACGCCATGAATTTTAATTGTTGATGTACCTGCTCCAGAAATAGAAGCTCCCATATTATTTAAAAAAGTAGCAACGTTGACAATTTCAGGTTCTTTAGCAGCATTATCAATAACCGTATCTCCCTTTGCCAAAACAGCCGCTAACATAATATTAATCGTTGCTCCGACAGACGCAATATCCAAATAAATATTAGCACCACGTAGTTCCTCGGCATCGACCACATACTTGTTACCTTCACTAGATACCGTTGCTCCCAATGCCTCAAACCCTTTTAAATGTAAATTAATCGGTCGTTTTCCAATCGAACATCCACCTGGAAAATACATTTCAACATGATGATATTTACCAAGCAATGCTCCCATAAAGTAGTAAGAAGCACGCAACTTCTTTGCTAAGTGTTCTGGAATTTCTTTATTTTCAATCTGACTAGGATCGATGACCATCGATTCACTCGCTCTTCTAACCGAAGCCCCTAAAAACTTTAAACACTCTGATAATGCATCAATATCTGTGATATCCGGAACATTACAAATGGTAACAGTATCACTTGCTAGTAAGGCAGCTGGTATTAACGCAACTGCACTATTTTTCGCCCCACTTATTCTAATACTTCCTGATAGAGTTTCGCCTCCATCGATTACTAACTGTTTCATTTTTACCTCCAGACTAATACACTATTATATAGTATTAATCACCATCATATTTGCTCAAAAAAACTTGAATTTTATGATCGATTTCTGCCTTCATTGGCTTTTCTCCACTACCGATGACTTTTCTCGGATCATAAACATCTTTATTTTCAGCAACAAACTCTAAGACACCATTGTGCCAAGCTTGTTGCAATTCTGTATTGATATTAATCTTACAAATTCCACAAGAGATTGCCTTTTGAATCATATTATCTGGGATTCCACTACCACCATGTAATACTAACGGTATCGCGACATTTTCTGAAATGCGTTTCATCGTATCGAAGTCTAACTTTGGTTCGCCTTTATAAATACCATGAACACTACCCAATGCTGGTGCAATCGTGTCGACATTTGTCTCCTCACAGAAGCGGATAACATCTTCGTATCTTGCATACAACTTTTCAGATACAAACCCGTCTTCTTCACCACCGACACAACCGACTTCACCTTCTACAGTCACATCCTTAGAATGAGCATATTGAACAACTTCTTTCGTAAGAGCAATATTTTCATCCAAAGGAAGGGTAGAGCCGTCAATCATAACTGATGTAAATCCAGCATCGATAGCAGCCTTACAGTTTTCTACCGAATGCCCATGGTCCAAATGAAGAACAACATCGATACTAGGATTGAAAGCCTGTATCATGCCATGAACCATTGCACTGACTACTTGAAATCCACCCATGTACTTAGCAGCACCTTCACTTACTCCTAAGATAACTGGACAATTGACACAGTTACATTCCTCTAAAATGTACTTCGTCCATTCCAAATTATTAATATTAAATTGTGGGATTGAATATTTTCCCGCTTTTGCTTTTTGCAACATTTCTCTTGAATTTACTAACATATTATCACCCATTTTAATCATAATATAGAACATTTAGAAAAGCAAGAAGTGTTCCGCAATTCATTGTCAAGTAAGTATCAAAAGAGGTAATCAAATAATTCAAACAAGAAAAAATCATATTCTACCTGATCTTCTTCTGTTTCCGTTGCATCTAACATACAAAACGGTGGAAATAAAACACACCACCAATTCTCTCCCGCACCTTCTCCTAATGTAATAACCAAAGATTCATAATATCCTTCTGGATACGTACCACCTTTATACTTTTTTTCCGGAAAATAGTTTTGACCAAGTGAGATGCGATACGAATATGGAACTTCTTCCTCTAAAATCTGTTCTAAATCCGGTAACATAGCTGAAATCGTTTCTTTTGTTTCCGAAATACTAGAAGCTGATGACATGACAGTGGATAATTTTTGATTGAACAGAGAACGAACATGCATTTTAATTTCCTGATCGTAACTACTATTGCTATTCGCAATGATACGAAATCGAAAAGACTCCTCTGGAATCACCGGTTCGACAACGTGCTTAAAACTGCCAAGCAAGATAACAAAAGCACCAATACACAAGATTATTTTTTTCATCCAATCACCTATTTCATATTGATGATGGAAGAAAATTTCTATACAAAAAGAAAATAGAAATTCTATTTTCGCATAACGAATACCATACGGTCTCTTCCCTGTAAGTCTTTCTTTGTGACAATCTGAACATTTGGAATATCAGAAAATAACGATACGACCGCGTCTTTTTGCAAATCGCCAATCTCCATCGCTAAAAGAAACTGATTACAGGTATGTTCTAGTAAACGTTCTCTAATTTTACGATAGCAATCTAACCCATCCGCTCCCCCATAAAGGGCAAGAGCTGGTTCATTATCACGAACGATATCTTGAATTTCTTCATCATTACGAATATAAGGTGGATTGCTAATGATAATATCGTACTTTTCATCGACCTCGCTCCACATATCACTTTGAATAAAGCAGACATCTAACTCGAGGCTTGCGGCATTTTCTTTCGCCACTTCCAAAGCAAGTGGACTGATATCTAACAACGTCACATCCAATTCTGGACATTTTTTCTTAATTGTCAAACCAATCGCACCAGAACCACAACCTAAGTCGATTACGCGCTTTGCATCTGAAAACTCATAACGAATATAGTTTAGCACATTCTCGACAAGTTCTTCAGTCTCAAATCTCGGAATCAAAACGTTTGGATTCACATGAAAAATATTTCCGTAAAAATTAACGGTACCAACAACGTACTGAATCGGTTGATTATCCCGAATTTTCTGAACTTTTTCCTTGTAATCTTGAACAATTTCATCACTGACAACCGAGTCCAACATCGTTAGTAATTCCAAAGAATTCACATCTAACAAGATGGCTAACAACATCTTAGCATGAGTACTAGATATCTTACTTTTACCATAGACAATCAATTCTTCAACTGTCATTATTCACCAGCTAACTGACGTTTTTGGTCTTCTGTAATCAAAGCATCGATAATACCTTCTAAGTCACCATTCATAACACGGTCTAAAGTATTGGTCGTATACCCAATTCTATGATCTGTAACGCGATTCTGTGGATAATTGTACGTACGAATCTTCTCAGCACGATCTCCCGTACCAATTTTACTCTTCCGTTCACTACCTAATTTTTCATCTTGTTCTCTTTGTTTTGCTTCAAAAAGACGAGCCCGCAATACTTTCATGGCTTGTTCTTTATTCTGAATTTGGCTTCTTTCATTTTGACACGTTACAACCGTATTTGTAGGTAAGTGCGTAATCCGAACAGCAGATGGTGTCGTATTAACTCCTTGGCCACCATGACCGCTAGCACAATAAACATCGATACGTAAATCGTTTGGATTAATTTCGATACTGACATCTTCTACCTCTGGCATAACCAAAACAGTTGCTGTAGATGTCTGAATACGACCGTTAGATTCTGTCACAGGAACTCTTTGTACACGGTGAGAACCACTTTCATACTTCAATTTTGAATAAACGTTGTCACCTTTTACCATAAACTCAATCTGAGCAAAGCCACCCGCATCGCCTTCTGTAGCATCGATAATCTCTGTTTTCCAACCTTGACTTTCGGCATAATGTTGGTACATACGGAATAAATCTCCAGCAAAGATGTTCGCTTCATCACCACCTGCAGCACCACGAATCTCAACGATAACGTTTTTACCATCGTTCGGATCTTTCGGAATTAGCAAAATTTCCAAACGATGATACAAATCCTTTTGTTTTACAGAAAGAGTATCGTATTCTTCCCTTGCAAATTCAGCCATTTCTGGATCTCGTTGCAACTCTTTTGCTTCTTCCATATCGGTAACTACCTTTTTATATTCTTGGTAGCAAGAAACCGTTTCTTCTAAAGATGAGATTTCTTTTGAAAGATCGCGTGTTTTATTAATATCACTCAATGTTTCAGGTTTTAATAGTTCTTGATTCAATTCATTATACTTTTTTTCAATTGCATCTAATCTTTCAAACATAGTCGTCCCTCCCAATAACGTTACTATTATATCACAATCTAAACTAGAAAAAAACTAGAATTATTGTTCCAATTCTAGTTCATCTTCATCTAATACAACTAAATCTTTTAAATCGTCACTGTCATCATCAAAATCGTCATCTTCGTTATCTGCAGAATCGTAAACAGAATCCTCATCATCTTCAGACATCATTTCGTCTTCATCATCTTTTTCTTCTAAATCCAAATCGATATCATCTTCATCTTCATCATCGATATTAGATAAAATATGGTCAGAAGTATGACGACTACTCAAATCCCACGTTCCATCTTCTAATAAAATAAAACGTTTATCTGTCGAAAGTGCCGTAAAGTAATCCCCAATTTTACTATCAAAAGTAGATTGCGGCAAATCAAGAGCATCGATAATCTTCTGATATAACTCTGCCGTCGTCTGATTTCCTTTTTCTTCCAATAATAAATTCGTAATGTCTTTATTGGATAACAACTCCAACTCCTCTTTTGACATATTTTTAATACCCATTTTTATAACCTCCAATAGCAAGAATACATATAACTACGATAATTATATGCAATGTATCATTTTTTGCTTATCTTAATAGTTAATTTCATAATATATTTTAGAAATCGTTTCCCTTTCGACTATAATCTCATAAGAAACTCGAAAGAGATGTTCTTGTTGTTCTAATGAAATCGTTTTCAAGTTAAAAGATAAAATTTGATTCATTTCCTTTAACTTACAATTCAAGATTTTATCTTTATTTATATCAAATGTCAATATATATTTTATGTCTTTATTTTCTCTGGTTAAGGTACCATTATGAAAATCCAATAATACATGCGTTTTAGAAGAATCACAATCGACATATTTTAAGATACCCAAATTAGCATCATATATGCCAAAAGTTTCAAAATCTTGAACAGTGTCATTAGAAATCATATGAATACGAATTGGTATTTTTGCCATAACATCATCTCAAATCATGCCAATCATTATAACATAGGATTCATAAAATGCATACATATTTCACTATTTTTTTAGAAATAATAAAAATGGTGATGAAACGTGAAAATTTTAAGAAAAATATTAAAAATCGGTTTCATCTTGACCACTATTTTTTTAATAGGTGTAACTGGTGCTTATCTATATGCTTATTTATCTCCAGAAATTCAAATAAAAAACGCAAATGCGTTTGTCATGTACGATAATGCTGAAACCGTTTTTTATCAAGGAAGTGGTAGTCAAGAGTGGACAGAATTAGAACAGATCTCAGATACTTTAATACAAGCGACCATTTATACAGAAGATAAACATTTTTATAATCATCACGGATTTGATATCTTACGGATCATCAAAGCATTGTATACAAACTTTATCAGTGGAAAAACAGTTCAAGGTGCATCGACGATATCGCAGCAATATGCCAAAAACTTATTTTTAGATTTCAATAAAACCTGGGAACGGAAATGGAAAGAGATGTGGATTACATTACGATTAGAGACCCATTATTCCAAGGATGAAATTTTAGAAGGTTATTTAAATACGATCAATTATGGACATGGAATGTACGGAATTGGAAATGCAAGCTATTTCTATTTTGGAAAATCGCCAAAAGATTTGACCTTAGCAGAGTCAGCGATGTTAGTAGGAATTCCAAAGTCGCCCTCGAACTATTCTCCAATCAGCAACTATGACCTTGCCAAGCAAAGACAACGATATGTACTAAATACACTAGTAAACAACGGAATGATTAGCAAAGAAGAAGCCGATCAAGCCTATGCAGAGAAATTGACGATTATCGGTGAAAAAAGTGAAAACGATTTATCTAAAATCATGTATTACCAAGATGCTGTCATGAAAGAATTGAAGACGATTAAAGCAATTCCTGACGATTTAATGGAAACGGGAGGACTCAAAATCTACACCAATTTAGACATGGAGACACAACTGAATATGGTTGAAAATATCCAAAATACCTTAGCAGGAGAAGATGAATTGCAAACAGCAAGTGTCATGATGGAAGCAAAAACAGGAAAAGTAATTGCCTTAATGGGTGGAAAAGATTACAATACCTCGCAGTACAATCGAGCGATTTCATCCAAAAGACAAGTCGGATCGGCCATGAAACCACTGCTCTACTATGCCGCATTAGAAAATGGATTCACTTCTTCTACTTCGTTCTTAAGTCAAGCGACGACGTTTACATTTGCAAACAATAAAACGTACTCTCCTCAAAATTACGGTGAAGTATATGCCAATAAGCCAATTTCACTAGCAGCAGCAATCGCCTACTCTGACAACATCTATGCCGTAAAGACACACATGTTTTTAGGAGAAGAAACACTGGTAGATATTTCCAAACGACTAGGAATTACAGAAGAGTTGGAAGCAATTCCTTCTTTACCTTTAGGAACCGCATCGATTAGTATGTTAGAAATGTTAACCGCCTACGGATGCTTTGCTTCTAGCGGATATTTAAACCATCCCTACTTTATCGAAAAAGTTACTGACTTAAATGGTAATGTCTTATATGAACACACCAAAGAAGAAACACTCGTACTAAATCCTAGCCTAACATTTATCTTAAGTGAACTACTAACAGGAACTTACGATCAAAAAATGATCGATTATACGTATCCGACTGCACTAACCATTGCGAATATCTTAACACACAAAGTTTCCATCAAATCTGGAACAACAAACACGGACCATTGGTCTATCGGATACAATCCAGATGTCGTTACAGCCGTATGGATTGGATATGATGACAATCGGAATTTGAACACGAGCCAATATAAATACTCGCGAAATATTTGGGCCAATGTAATGGAAACATACATGAGCAAAAAAGATCCAGTTTGGTACGACATCCCAAATAATGTCTCAGGAGTACTCGTCAATCCAATTACCGGAAAACCAGCAACTGAAAACGATAAAAACACCAAAATTATGTATTACATCAAAGGAACGGAACCAACCGATTCGGATCCTGTATTCGATGAAATAGAAGGAACTAATTTCGAATAAAAAAGACGTTAGTCTTTGATAATTTCGACTACGTCTCCATTTCGGATCATATTTGCATTCGCATCATCCGTATCCAAATGAACTTCGAAATATGCCGGATTAGTTTCCTTTAATTGAACATGATCTAAAATACCACCTTTTTCTGGATGGGTCCATTTTAATTTTACTTCATTGACATCCAAAAGTCCCAATTTAGCACGTGTCTCATGGTCGATATGAATATGACGATCCGCAATGATACAACAAGGCTTTGTTACTTTTCCAACCGGTCCAATAATTGTTACAACTGCAGCACCATCTAAGTGTCCTGATTCCCGAATTGGAGGATTGATTCCAAAAGCGTAACTATCTGTTTTAGATATTTCCACTTGCGTATAACTGCGACAAGGTCCTAAAATACGAAATTTATCCATCGTACACTTATCCGTTTGAATCTGACACATAGCAGAGGATGCAAATTGTCCAGGCTGATTCAATGGACGAACACTTTCTAACGTATAACCAGGTCCAAATAAAATTTCTAAATCTTCTTTTGTAACGTGCAAATGGTGATTGGAAACACCTACTGTTACATTCATGAATACCACCTCTAAAAAAGTATATCATTAAAATAAAAAGAAGACTGAAAAACGAGTCTTTTTTTTTAGATTTTACAGTCAATATTGAAGAATAAAATTGTTTTTGATATAATGAAAAAGAATAGAGGTGGATATATGGAACTGCTGATATTTGTTATCATCGCCATTGTTACAGTTTTAGCAATCATTTTAATTGTCGTTGTAAATACTTATAATAAATTTCAATTCAGTATGATTAAAATAAGCGAAGCCGAGAATAACATCGATATTTTACTAGAAAAAAAATTAGACTATATCGCAAGATTCATCCCAATTATTAAAGACAATTCAAAAGAAGATTGCAGAGAATTAGATAAGGTAAACTTATTAAAATCGAAAAAGTTAAATAATTTTGAACTGAATCAACAACTGGATAAATATAAAAAAGAATTGCACGAAATTTTAGATACGGATGAAACATTATCAAAAGTAGAGATTGTTACAACATTATATGCAGAGTTTGAAGATAACGAGGAAGAATTAGAAGCATCGAAAGATTACTATAACGACAATGTAACAATCTACAACAAATTAGTACATTGTTTTCCAAGCAACTTAATTGCTATTTTATTTCATTATAAACATAAAGATTTCTACATCGACGAGAAAGAAGAAATGTTCGAAATATTAAAAGATGACAAACGTTAGTTGTCATCTTTTTTTTCATCTATCTTCCAATTAATTTCAGGTAATTCTTTGCTTCTAAAAAACGCATTGGTTTTGGAAAAAGGTTTGCTACCAAAAAAGCCATTAAATGCTGAAAGTGGCGAAGGATGAGCAGATTCAATAACGTAGTGAATCGGGTTGGTAATGTATTTTTTCTTACTTCTCGCAAAACTTCCCCAAAGAATAAACACAACGGGTGTCGTTTTTTTATTCACTAACTGAATTACTTGGTCAGTAAATTCTTCCCATCCAATTTTAGAGTGTGACGCAGCCATGTCTTTCTCTACCGTCAAAATGGAATTCAATAACAAAACTCCCTCTTTTCCCCAACTGACAAGGCTACCGGATGCCGGTGGATCAATTCCTAAATCATCTTTTAGTTCTTTAAAAATATTAATCAAAGATGGCGGCTTTCGAATTCCATCCGGTACAGAGAAAGAAAGTCCTTCTGCTTGTCCAACACCATGATAAGGATCTTGTCCTAGAATCACAACCTTTACATCTTGATAGGGAGTTAAACGAAATGCTTTAAAAATCTCACTTTGTTTTGGATAAATGGTCTTCTTTTTATATTCTTCTGTTAAAAAGGAAGTCATCTTCTTAAAATATGGTTTCTCATATTCACTTTGTAATAAGGTATCCCAATCATTACCAATCATATTTTTTCACCTACTTATGATATGTCTCGTGATTTATAATTTTATAAGCACGATAAATTTGTTCTAAAAGAATAACGCGAAACAATTGATGCGGAAACGTCATTTTGGAAAATGAAATTCTAGCATTAGCACGACTTCGTACGGTATCATCCAAACCGTAACTGCCACCAATCACAAACGTGATATTAGAATTCGTAAGAAACGTCTGGTCCAATTCTCGAGCAAAATCAGAAGAAGATAACTCACGTCCATCAATATCCATCAAAATGACATAATCCTTCGCTTGAATTTGCTTCATGACGCGCTCGCTTTCGCGATGAACTTGTGTTTGTGGTTCCAAAGAACCATCATCTGCCACCTCTTGAATTTCAATGCGAGTATATTTAGAAAGCCGTTTCAAGTACTCTTGAACGGCTTCCCGATAAAAAGACTCTTTAATTTTTCCAACACAGATAATCTTAATCATAACTACACCTCGATTGTTTCTAACGGCTCATGTTGTTTCGCAATTTTGACATCTAACAACTCACTTGGAAATACTTGAAACGTATCATTTAACGTATCCATTGCTACTTCTGGGGTATTATTGATTTCGCTCAGATGGGCCAAAACGATATATCTAGTATCCGGTCCAATCCAATTTTGCAAATACGTGGAAGCAGTTCGATTTGATAAATGTCCATCATCACTCAACACACGTTGTTTTAATATGTATGGATACGGTCCATCCATAACCATCTTCTCATCATGATTGCTTTCTAAAATATAAATCGTACGATTTTGTAATAAATCGAAGTATTTCCGATTGACATAACCAGTATCCGTAATATAAACCAAACTAGATGAACCATAAGATATGACATATCCAACTGAACATGGTACATCGTGAGAAGTATGAATTAACTGAACACATACATCTGCTAGATGAAACGTATCGGAGATGATCATCAAATTATCACTCGGTACAACTTTTCGTAAATCGTTGGCAATGAGTTCTGGGACGAACACTCTCATGTTCGTCTTTTTAACCAAAGAGGCCAAACCTTTGATATGGTCCGTATGAATATGAGTAATCAAAACACCATAAAGATCTTTTGGTGTAATTCCTTCACTTTCCAAAGCATTGCATAGAGTTTTATAATTAATCCCAATATCGATCAAAAAACGCATATCTCCACAACAAACATAAGTGGAATTGCCCTTTGATCCAGAGGCCAAAACTTTAATTCGCATAGCTAACATCCTAACACGTTACATGGATTGAAAGAGGAACTTCTAAACGGATATCCATACCACATACCAAAGTGCAAGTGGGTTCCTTGAGCATTACCAGTATGTCCCATCGCGCCAATAACATCACCCGTATAAACAATTGTACCTGCCGATACCGTAACTCGTTGCATGTGAGCATATTCAGAATAATATCCATTGGCATGTTTAATCCAAACTGTATATCCAGAACCACCGCTTCGCCATCCAGCGAATACTACAATTCCGTTGTTAGCAGCATAAATTGGTGAACCTTCACCTGTACCACTAATATCGATAGCAGCATGTAATTTTCCCCAACGATAACCATATCGAGAAGATAAGGTATATCCTTGACGGGTTGGCCATCCCCAAGAACCTAACTCTACTGGTACAACAACATTATCATCAATAGTAGAACTAGAATAACTTTGTCTCAACTTCGTACCACGTACGACAATTCGTTTAACAGAAGGAACTTCTTCAATAGTATTCGTAACGACGACGGATAAAATCTGACCATTTTGTTTTCGAATCTTTTGAGTTACCAAATTGACACCGTTGGAACCTTCTTGACGAACGGACTCATATCCAACATATTGAGTATCATCGTTAATATATTCTGTTTCATAATTAACTGTCTGACGTTCTACAACATGTGACTCTTCAATAACTTTAACCTGCGGTTGTAAAATACCAAGTGTAACAACTTGACCCGGGAATAACAAATCGTTTGCCGTTTTAAAATTCGTATTGGCAATTAAAAATTCTTCTGTTGAAATTCGATTATTAAAAGAAACATCGGCAATCGTATCTCCTAATTGAACGACATATTGATCTTGTTCTTCCATCGTTCCATAAATCAAATATTTTGCTAAATCTTCTGCTTTGGTGTAAATGGTTTCAGTAACTGGAATCGTCGTTTCTACAGCTTTAATGTCATTACTAACGTAAACATCTTCTAAAATCGTACCAGTATCGACAATCGGTGCTTGATTATCATTCAAAAAGGCATCGTATTGATTAGTATCAACGAAAGCACGAATTGTTCTTTGAACCGCATCGACAAATACATTTTGATCCAAAACATAGATAACTTGATCTGGAATAACAGTAGTCGTTCCATCTTCATTGGCATCTTCTGAACCGGAGATGGAAATTGCGTATCCACTAATAGCAAACGGACTTTGGTCTTTAATTGTTTTATAGATTTCCTCTACAGTCGAAATCTTTTCTCCAAACGTAACTTCTTTTTGAATATCTAAGTCCGTAGGAGCATAAACCTTATCGACCCCGTATTGCTCCTTGATACTATTTTGATCTTGGTCGATATACTCATTTAATTTATCAGCCGAATAGATAAGTCCAATCGACTTTCCACCTAGATAGACACGGTACACATCTTGTGGTGTCTCCGCTTCAGCAGGAACAAATCCCATAAAAACCAGGGCACCACTCAATAGAAACGAAAAAAGAATATAAAATACGGTTCTTTTATTCATGTTTATCACCTTTACTTTCCGGATCTTTTCTAAAACTTAAGAAAGTAGCCATATCCCGTTTAAATAGCAAATCGATTGTCGTCGTAGAACCACTACGGTTTTTACCGATAATAAATTCACTGATGCTCGTACTATCAGAAGTTTTCGATTCTTTATTATAGTAATCATCACGGTATAAGAATGATACAATATCGGCATCTTGCTCGATAGAACCAGATTCACGCAAATCGCTCATAATTGGTCGTTTATCTTCACGAGTCTCAACACTACGAGATAATTGTGACAATGCGACTACCGGAATTTGTAACTCCATCGCCATGACCTTCAATGCACGAGAAATATCGGATACTTCTTGTTGACGATTACCACCGTAATTACCGACACCACTGATCAATTGCAAATAATCGATAATGACAAGACCGAGACCATCATCAGAAGATGCTAAACGACGACATTTACTACGAATCTCGCCAATGTTAATACCTGGTGTATCATCGATGTACATCTTAGCACCAGATAATTGACTGATTGCCTCGTTTACTCGTTTCCAATCATCATTTAATAGATTACCAGTTCGAAGTTTATTTAACTCGACTTGTCCTAAAGAACTTAGCATACGAGTTGCTAATTGTTCAGCACTCATTTCTAAGTTGAATACTGCAACCGTTTTACCGGTATTAATAGCAACGGACGTTGCCAAATTGAGTGCAAAAGCAGTTTTTCCCATAGCAGGACGAGCGGCTATAATAATTAATTCATTTTCGTGCAATCCTGTCGTCGCGCGATCGATATCAATCCAACCAGTTGGAATACCAGTAATATCGTTCTTTGTTTCAGCTAAACGTTCCAAATCTTCTTGGGCTTTAAACAAAACGTTCTGAATACTTTTAAATTCACTCGTACGACGATTTTTTACAACCGTCAAAATTTTTTGTTCAGCTTGATCTAACGTCTCACTGACAGAACGATCACTTTCGTATCCCATCGAGCAAATATTGGTTGCTGTCTCAATTAATTTTCTGCGAATCGCATCATCTTCGACAATTTTAATATACGAATCGATATTGGCAGCAGTTGGAACGATATTTAAAATTTCCGATAAATACTCAACGCCACCAACTTCACTCAACAAATTGCTATTTTTTAATGCTGCCGTTACAGTAGTCAAATCGATTGGAACATCTTTTTCAGCCAAAGACTGAATACATGAAAATATCTTAGCATTACTTGCCAAATAAAAGGAATCCGGTGTCAACGTTTCACAGGCCTGTTGCAATGCATATTTAGATAGAAACATCGAACCCAAAACGGATTGTTCTGCTTCGATATCATTTGGTAATGTCTTTACAGCCATAAAAAGCCTCCTTTCCAATTTATTTTACTAATTGCACTTGAACGACTGCCGTAATGTCCTTATAAAGAACAACTGTGACACGATGCATTCCAAGGGATGCAATCGGATAATCAATTTGAATATTCTTACGATCGATAGAATAACCTTTCTTATCTAATTCTTCTTTAATCTGTTTGGCACTGATACTGCCAAAAACACGATCATGATCACCTGTTTTTACTTGAAATAACAATGGTTTTTTTTCAATTTGTGCCTTTAATTCCATCGCTTTTTTACGATTTTCTTGGTCCAATGCATCTTCTGCTTTTTGAAGGCGATTCATTTTAGCCAAGTTTTGTTCATTTGCTTGTAACGCATAGCCATTTTTAATCAAAAAGTTTTCAGCATAACCGTCTTTTACGTTTTTAATTTCACCTTTTTTTCCTTGGCCACGTAAGTCTTTTATAAATATTACTTTCATACAAAAACCTCCTAATCAATTAATTTTGATAATTGTATTGATACTTCTTCTATCGTTGTATTCGTTAGTTTTGCAGCAGCCTCATGAACATCGCCACCACCACCGATTTTTTCTAAGATTTCACCGACATTGAGATTCCCAATACTGCGAGAACTAATTCCTACCGCATTTCCTTTTAGATTAGCGATTACAAACGATGCTTCGATATCGTTGAACATAATCAAAGTATCTGCAATCTTCGCCAAATCCTCGCGACGATATTTGATGTTTTCGTCTCCTGTTGTAATTGCAATTTTATTTTTAACTTGAACATCTGTAATGACATGTTGTCTTTCGATGTATTCTTCCAAATCTTGTTTCAATAAATACTGAACATCGATATTTTTCGCACCACACTTAGCCAAATAGTATGCTGCAAAATAAGTATTAGCAGTCGTTTTTAAGGCAAAGTTATTCGTATCCAAAACAATTCCTGCTAACAACATCACACTGATATCTTCTGGAATCGTTTGATTCTTACTTGCCAAAGAAAGTGCAATCATCTCACATGTACTAGATGCTTGAGTTTCTATAAAAGAGTATTTTGTCTGCAACGTATCCGCACCAACATCATGATGATCAATAACAATTTTAGTAGGAACCGATTCTGCAAATTTTGGATTTTGTGTTAACGAAAGTTTATTCGTATCGACGATAAATAGAACGCTCTTCTCATCGACTAAATCCACTACTTCCTTACTTTTCACGATATCGACATCATTTGATCTCTTTTTTAATATTTTAGCAACACCAAGTTCATGTGTGACATCATCGACGATAATTTTTGGATGATACTTTTGCAAAATATGATACATACCCAAAGATGCTCCCAGTGCATCTAAGTCCAAATCTGCATGTCCCATAATAAATACGGACGAAGCGTCTTGTAAAACTGTTTGCACTTCTTGTTCTAGATGTTCCTGTCTCATACTGCCTCCTAACTATATTAACAACAATATTTTCCGTACTTTCATAGGAAAACAATTGCTGTTAATCCAATATAATTATACTACAAAATAACACAGAACACAAAAAAAGATATCGGAGAGATATCTTTTATTTAGCATATGGTAATAAACCCATAATACGTGCACGTTTGATTTGTTGAGCAATATGTCTTTGATGTCTAGCGCAAGCACCTGTTACTCTTCTAGGTAAGATTTTGCCTTTATCATTAATATATTTTTTCAACGTTTCAACATCTTTATAATCGATGTCTTTTCCAGTACACATATAGCAAACTTTTTTCTTTTTCTTATAAAATTCTGCCATGCGTCATTCCTCCTTATTAAAATGGTAAATCGTCATCGCTAATTTCGATATTGTTTCCAAAATCAGCAAACGGATCATTTTTTACATCTGTCGTCTTTGGTTCTGGTTGACTAGCAAAATCATATGGAGTAGGCTCTGGTGCAGAAGTAGGTACTGATGCATCTCTAGATCCTTTAGAATCTAAAAATTGAACATTATCTGCGACAACTTCTGTTACATAACGTTTTTTGCCATCCGTATCGTCATATGAACGAGTTTGGATACGACCATCGATAGCAACTTGGCTACCTTTATGCATATAATTCTTTACATTTTCAGCTTGTTTACGCCATACGACAATATTGATAAAGTCTGCTTCTCTTTCACCTGCAGCGTTTGAAAAATTACGATCGACTGCAATGCTGAAAGTTGCTACTGCAATATTACTAGACGTATAACGAAGTTCTGGATCTCTAGTCAAACGACCAATTAAAAAAACTTTATTCATAGAAAACCTCTTATGCTTCTTTCTTTACGATTAAGTGACGTAAAATATTTTCACTAATTACAGCCAATCGGTCAAATTCTTTAACTGCTTTTGAATCTTTAGATTCAATTACAAATAAATAGTAATGACCTGTCTTATGATGGTTCATTTCATAAGCTAATTCTTTTTGACCCATATCTTGTTCTTCTACGATCGTTGCACCCTGATCCATTAAAACTTTTTTCATGTTTTCAGCAACTGCTTTATTAGCTGCTTCGTCTAGATCAGTTTTTACGATGAACATAATTTCATATTTTTTCATCTTTACACCTCCCTTTGGTCTTATGGCTCATAAATGAGCAAGGAGTACCGAAATACTCGCTAGTATTATAGCAAAGAAAGATTCATTTGTCCATACTAAAAATAGAATCTGAATCTACGAATCTTTGCAACAGGATAAGAAAGCGGTAAATAATCGTTTGCTAATTTCACTTTCCTCCAGTAATAATTCGGGATGCCACTGTACTCCTATGTTAAAACGGTTTCTAGGACACTCAATCGCTTCCGGAAGACCATCTTCACTATATCCGACAATTTGATAATAGTTGCTTTTTTCGTTTTCATTAATGTGATAATGATGTTGACTATTAACCTGAAAACTAACTTCACCGCAAATTTTACAAAGTAAAGAAGAATCTAACAAAGTGACCGAATGAGCAAAAGATTCTTTCGAATGATGTTCGATAGAAGTTTCATTTTTAATATTTTTAGTATAACGCGGATAATTCCACATAACTTGCATTCCCATACAGATACCTAAAATCGGAATATCGTGGCAAATGGCATACTCTAAAACATAATAATCGTATTCGTACATCCGGTTTCCACCAGGCAAGACGATACCTTTACAAAAAGATAGTTGTTCATCTAACATTGCTTTCTCTTCTTCTGTCATGGGTGGAACTTCATTCCCTTTCAAATGATAATAATCGATATTCTGCGGTGGCAAAATTAAAAAAGGAATGCCACCTGCTCCAATAATTGCACGACGTACCGAATCTGTAACAGCATTTCGAACATTACCATCAACAAGGGTAATACGACCAACAATTCCAATCACTGGTTTCATAGCATTCTCCTCTTATTAAACATTGAAGCGGAAATGACAAATATCTCCATCTTGCATCAAATAATCTTTTCCTTCCAACCGAACACGTCCCATTTCACGTACCTTTAGTTCACTGCCAGCCGTCATAAAATCATCATAAGACATAACTTCTGCTTTAATGAATCCTTTTTCAAAATCCGTATGAATAATACCTGCACATTCTTTGGCATTCATTCCTTTCCGGAACGTCCAGGCACGACACTCGTCAGGTCCAACCGTAAAATAAGTAGCAAGGCCAAGCAAATCGTACGTTTCACGAATCAATTGGTCTAAACCGCTCTCAGAAACACCTAACATTTCTAACATCTCTTGCTTTTCTTCTGCTTCCATATCACTTAAATCAGACTCTACTTTAGCACAAATCTTAACGCACTTAGCATGTTCCTTAGAAGCATATTCACTCACTTGTTTGACATAAGCATTATCCTCTAAAGAAAGTTCATCTTCCCCAACATTTGCCAAATAAATAATTGGTTTCAAAGTCAAAAATTGGTAAGACTTCAAAGCTTTTTTCTCCTCTTTTGTAAAATCGACAAGACGTAACGGAACATTTTTTTCCAAATTATCTTTTGCTTTTTTTAGTGCTTCTAATTCCAATAATTCATCTTTATCTTTAGATGCCTCAGCCTTTTTCTGAATCTTTCCGATTCGATTGGTAACAATTTCCAAATCTGCTATCGATAACTCTAAATTGATAATTTCGATATCACGAATTGGATCGATGGTTCCCTCGACGTGAATGATATTTCCATCTTCAAAACAACGCACAATCTCGCAAATGGCATCCACTTCTCGAATGTAAGATAAAAATTGGTTTCCCAATCCCTCTCCTTGTGACGCACCTTTCACCAACCCAGCAATATCCGTAAACTCAATGGTTGCAGGAACAACTCTCTTTGGATTATAAATACTTGCCAACTGATCCAATCTCTTATCGGGAACATTTACCATACCAACATTGGGATCAATTGTAGCAAATGGATAGTTCGCTGCTAAAATTTTCTGTTTTGTAATTGCATTAAATAAAGTAGACTTTCCAACATTTGGAAGTCCGACAATACCTGCTGTAAGTCCCATGAAGACACCTCCTAAATCTCTAAGTATTATACCATTTTTTACATATAAAAAAAAGCACTTTCATGCTTTTAAAGAATTGAATATTAAACGGTCGGATAAACTCCAGGACCAATTGGTAACCCAATTAAGTACCAACCAACTGTAATCAAAATCCAAGTAAGACCAATAATTAAGCAGTATGGCGTCAACCAACGCAATGCCATGCCAATCGTAATCGGTTTTTCTTTTCTAGGATTATAAATATTTAAATACCCTACATAGATGACGAAGAAAGCAAGTAAAGGTGTATAACCTTTCGTCATTGAGTCACCTGCACGTAAGATAAATTGTGCAAACTGTGGTGAAATATTAGATTGCATCAAAACCGGTACAACAACTGGTGCCATAATCGTCCACTTTGCCACAGGTGTAGTCGAAAATAAACTGACAACAGCAATGACTATTAAAACCAATAAAATTAATGGAATACCAGTGAAGTTAACACTACTAATAATATTAGCACCCCAAGCAGTTATAATCGTTCCAATATTCGTATGCCGGAAAATGGCAATAAATTGAGCAGCAAAGAAAATAGTCATAATTAAACTTCCGATATCGGATAGATATTCTCCTGCTTTATAAGCGACATCTTTATCGTTTTTAAACGTTTTAGAAGAAAATCCATAAACCAAACCCGTTACCATAAAGAAGATCGAAACCATATAAGTAAATCCATCTTGGAAATAAGAGTTCGATCCAAATAATTGACCTAAATACGTAGTTTCTTCCATATCCAACAACATACCGGATAACGGTAACCCAGGAATGATGCTATAAATGAAGATAAAAGCAACAATCAATGCTGCAATCAACGCATTTCGTAATCCCTTTTTCTCCAATAGCTCCTGCTCTAATCTAGATTGTTCATCGACTGGAATAATACTATATTCAGAAGTTGCCAAATCTCTCTTTTCATGAATTCTACCAATTTTTGGAACAATCAACTTTTCCATAACAAACGTCCCAACGATTGATAGAATAATACTACTAGCGATGATAATAAATAAATTGGATGTCAAACTAACATGCGTTGTCGTATCTACCAAATAAGCAGCTTGCGTCGTAATGGAAATTAAATTGACTTCCATACTTCCTACAAACACAGTTGCGCCATATCCAAATGCAACTCCGGCAAAAGCTGCTACAACACCAGCCATCGGATTCCGTCCAACGGCCTTAAAAAGAATAGCTCCCAAAGGGATTAAAATCGTATAACCAACTTCATTAATCAACGAAGATATCGTCGCAATAAATATCAATAAAAATGTAATTTGAAAATTAGACATCTTCGCCATATACTTCTTAATAAAAGTATCGAATAACCCACTGGCAGAAGCAATACTGACGCCAATTAATGAAATTAATAATGTACTAAGTGTCGTAAAACTAATAAAGTTTCGTGCCGCATTACTAATGATATATTTTAATCCGTCATAACTAAATAAATTTTCTACTGTAACCAAAACATTTTCTAATTGATTGTTACTACTGTTAATCGTACTATAAGAAGCTTGAATTCCCAAAACAGAGAAAATACCACTTAATATAACCGTTAAAAGCGTTAACAATATAAAAATGGTTATGGGATGAAGATAAAATTTTTTTAACTTTAACTTTCGCTTTTCCTTCATACGGATTCCCCTTCTATTACTTTTTTCAACTTTTTATTAAATTCCAAACGTGGCATCATGACGGTACGACCACATTTTAGACATTGAATCTTAATGTCAGCCCCTACCCGAACAATTTTCCATTTGTTTTCACCACATGGATGTCCTTTTTTCATAATGACCACAGAATTTAAAGAATATGTCTTACTCTCCATGGTGAACCTCAATCTGTGGATATGGAATTTTAATATTTTCTTGATCTAATCGTTCTTTCACTGCTTTACGAATTTTTCTTTCGACCCCGTAATGTTCCATTGATACACATAAGGCAGTAACACGAAATTTAACAGATGAATCAGATAATTCTTGAATTCCCAATAATTCAACAGGACCTTTCAAGTTATCCAACGAATTCGACAATTCTTGTACCAAATCTTTTAAAATAGACTCTACTTTATCCAAATTTGCATCGTAAGATACTCCAATATCGACAATTGCTCTAGAAGGAGCCATATTATAGTTAATGATATCGACAACATTTCGATTTGCTAAGATTTTAACAGAGCCATCATAATTTTTAATGCGTGTACTCTTTAAACTGATACTAATGACTTCACCTTCAAAACCACCAACTTCTATCGTATCACCAACTGCAAATTGATTTTCCATAATGATAGATGCTCCACCAATAATATCTTTTAACAAATCTTGAGAAGCAAGTCCGGCAATTGCACCAGCAATTCCAAGTCCAGCTACAAAAGAAGTAACATTTACTCCAAATCGTGCCATAATCATTAGAATCACGATAACGATAATAGAATATTTAAAAATATTTTTTATGATCATCTCTAACGTTTCTAATTTCTTATATGCATGACTATTTTTAGGCATTCCTTTTTGTTTGCTATCAAATAAGTTTTTATTAATTTTCTTTATAATTAAATAAATAATGGTTCCAAAAACGATATAACCAATCGACCAGTAAATAGAAAATAAAATCTGCTGCATCTCTACTCACCTCGATTGTTTTTCTCAATAATATCAAAAATACGGTTCAAATCACTATCGTTTACAAAAGAGATAACTAATTTCTTAGGACCAACTTTCACTTTTGTTCCAAGTAATTCACATAAAGATTCTTCAATATAACTGTAATCGCTTTCATGAGTAGGATTCTTTCTTACTACTTTTTGCTTCTTTTCATAGTGATCACCACTTGTAATTTCTTCGATATCACGAACGCTTAAATTCTCGTTGATAATTCGGTTGGCTAAAGAAATAACTTCTTGTTCATTTTCAATTTTGCTAAGTGTTCTAGCGTGTCCCATCGAGATGCTGCCATTGACAACTAACTCCTTTACAGGCGCAGGCAACGTCAACAATCCTAGCATGTTCGTTATATGACTTCTGCTTTTTCCAATGCGTTTTGCTAAATCTTCTTGGGTGATGGATAAAGTCGTAATTAATTTTTTGTATGCCTCTGCTTCTTCTAAAGCATTTAAATTTTCACGTTGTAAATTTTCAAGTAACGCAATCTCCATCATATCTTCATCAGAAAAATCACGTACAATCGCAGGAATCGTTTCTTTACCTGCCATAATAGAGGCTTTTACTCTTCGTTCACCAGCAATAATTTCGTATCCTTTGACACTTTTTTTAGCAATAATCGGTTGAAATACACCATGTTCTTTAATGGAATCTGCCAATTCTTGTAAAGCTTTCTGATCAAAATTTTTACGTGGCTGATATGGGTTACTTCTAAGTTCAGATAAATTTAATTCGACAATTTCTTCTTTGGGTGTAGAAGTGACAATTTTTTCTTCTAGTTGACTGTAATCTAATGGTTCGTTATGAAATAGTTCTTCCAAACCCATACCAAGTGCTCTTCTTTTACTAGATGTTTCCATTTCGTTCAATCACTTCCTTTGCTAAGTTTAAATAAGCTTCTGAGCCTTTATTCTTCGGATCATATGCAATAATCGGTTTTCCATGAGATGGTGCTTCTGTTAAGCGAACCAATCTAGGAATAATCGTATTATAAACTCTCTCTTTGAAGTACTTTTGAATTTCTTCTACCACTTCTAGACCCAAATTTGTTCTAGAATCTAGCATAGTCAGTAAAACTCCTTCAATATTTAAATTTGGATTCAAACTTTTTTGTGCTAACATGATTGTGTTTAATAACTGTGTGATTCCTTCTAACGCAAAGAATTCACATTGAACTGGAATAATAACAGAGTCGGATGCTGTCAAAGCATTCGTTGTAATAAGTCCCAATGAAGGAGGACAATCGATAATAATGTAATTGAAACTATCTCTGATTTGATCAAGAGCATTTTTCAGTTGCTTTCCTTTACCAAAAGTAGAATCTTCTTTACTCTTTTCCATTAATTCAATATCGACACCTGCTAAATTGATTGTAGCTGGCATTAAATATAAGTTTTTATATCCAGTCTTTTTAATTGCATCTACTACATTACATTTTCCAGTGATAACATCATATACACTTAAATTGATATCCCCTTTATTAAATCCTACACCAGTAGTTGTATTTCCTTGTGGATCTAAATCTACTAATAAAACCCTTTTTCCTAGTACAGCTAACGATGCAGACAGATTAATACTTGTCGTGGTTTTACCAACGCCACCTTTTTGATTAACTAAAGAAATAATTTTACCCATCTGAATCACCTTTTCTAATAATATGTCTATTTTATTGTATCAAATTTTAGGTCATTAGGAAACAAAAAGAGAAAAAAAGGAAGACAAATGTCCTCCAATATGTTTTTGCTCTGATGTTTCTAATTTTAACCCTGCTTATCAAGTCGAATATTGATTTGATAAGAATTATCCAAATCGATTTCTTCAATATCGATTTTAACACCATTTTTCTCTAATGCCTCAGTTAAATCTCTAAATGCATTGATTGCATCACGAATTGTATACTTCAATTCCTCTTGTTTCTTTTTAAAATTAGGAATTGGCAATTCCTCATTTCCAGATGGCGTCGTCCACTGTTGATTTGGTCTAGCACCAGAAGGATTAAGACCAGGAATATCAGTCGCTAATTGCTCTGGCTTCTTCTTATCTGATTCTACAACTAGGCCTGGGACTAGTTGAACACCAGTATCAGTATTCGCTGGTGCAACCACCGTTGGAGGAACAATTGGTTGTGATTCCTCTACAACTGGAGCAGCAGGTGCAGGATTAACTGCAGGAGCAGACGTAGATGAAGTTTTTTCAAAATCATCCAAGAACTTAAATTTAGGTCCGATTGCATTTGGATCGATTACTTCTTGTTTCGTTCCCTGCAATAATTCATTCAAGTTATTAGTCTGAACAACTTCTGGTTGAATATCTTCTGCTTGGGACTTCAAAGCATCTAAATTGACATCCATTCCAGCAGAGATATTACGGTCAACTGCATTAGAGTTAGATGAAAGAACCCCCATATTTCTAAGTTCATTATCCAAATCCCGAACCGTCATCTTTTCATTGATAATTCGGTGTAATAATTCAACTTGTTTCTCTTTATCTGTAACACTCAATAAACTTCTGGCATGTCTTTCCGAAATCTGATTATTCAATAGCGCTTCTTGAACTTCATCAGATAGTTGCAACAACCTCAATTTGTTAGCAACAGCAGCTTGACTCTTCCCCATCGTTTTACCTAGTTCTTCTTGCGTCATAGAATCCAAATCCAAAATCTTTTGATAAGTTCTTGCTTCTTCAATTGGACTTAAATCCTTTCGTTGTAAATTTTCAAGCAAAGCTACCTTGGCAGTTTCTTTATCATCTAAATTTCGAATAATAGCCGGAATTTTTGTAAATCCTGCAATAATAGTAGCCTTATAACGACGTTCGCCAGCGATAATTTCATATTTATCACCCAAGCGACGGACGATAATCGGTTGAATCACTCCGTGTTCTTTAATGGATGCTGCTAATTCTTGTAATGCTTTATCATCAAAAACTTCACGTGGTTGGAATCGGTTTGGAATAATATCATCAACGTATAATTCTACAACTTGACTACGAATATTGGTTTGTGTATTATTTTCTTGCATAGCTAATTCCCTCGCTTTATTCTTTTTACCCTATATAACATTATATCGTAAAACATACTATATTACAATGCTCTTTTTTTGATTTTATCAATCGGTCTAGGATATTTTAACTCCGTATTTTTAAGTTTTGAAACAACTACTAAAGTACGATTTCCAGCATCGTTTGGCAAAGAAAATGAAATCAAATCTTCGATACGACCAGACAGAATGCCAACTGCACGTTTACCAAGCAGTAATTCTTCCGTAACATTTCCCTTCATAGCTATGAAATGTCCGCCAATTTTGACCATCGGAATGCATATTTCTGCAATAATGCGCAATTCAGATACAGCACGAGCAACGACAACATCAAATTCTTCACGATGTTCTTTCGCATAATCTTCACCACGAACATGATATGCAACAATATCTGTCAATCCTAACTCCTGAATAATCGTATTCAAATAAGTAACACGCTTCTGCAAAGAATCAACCAAAGTTACCTTCAAATTTGGAAATACAATTTTTAAAACGATTCCTGGAAACCCAGCACCAGTTCCAACATCACATAAAGTAGAAACTTGACTCAAATCGACGGCTTTTAAAAGCGTTAAACTGTCGTAATAATGTTTTAAATAAACATCTTCTACATCTGTAATACGAGTTAAATTCATCTTTTCATTCCAAGAAATTAACAATTGATAAAATTTTTCTAATTGTGATACTTGCTGTTCAGTTAAAGAAATACCTAAATCTTGAACTGCTAAAATAAATTCTTCTTTAGTCATATGATTCCGTTCCTTTATGTAATTTTTTTAAGTAGACCGTCAATACAGCAATATCAGCCGGATTAACACCGCTAATTCTACTTGCTTGACCAATTGAAATCGGTCGAACCAATTCCAACTTCTGTCTTGCTTCAGAAGCAATATTTACAATTTTCTGATAATCGATATCACTTGGAATCAAAATATTTTCTAATGACATCATACGATTCGCTTCTTTTAATTCTTTATTGATATAACCTTCGTATTTTACCGTAATTTCTACTTGTTCCAAAATATCTTCAGAATATGGAAAATCAATAAAATGTTTCAAATCAACAATTTTTATTTCAGGTCTTTTTAAAAGATTCAACAAACTAACTCCATCGAGAATAGGTGCCGAAGATAAAGAGGCTAAATATTCGTTATTTTCTTTAGTTGGAATAACTTTAGTATCTTTTAACAATTGAATACATTCGTCTATATTTTTTTTCTTTGTTAAAAATTTTTGATAGCGCTCTTCATCAATTAAACCAACTTGATATCCATAATCACGTAAGCGCAAATCCGCATTATCGTGACGCAACAAAAGACGATACTCTGCTCTAGATGTTAACATTCGATATGGCTCTTTCGTTCCTTTCGTTACTAAGTCATCGATTAAAACACCAATGTATGCTTCGTTTCTCTTTAATATCAACGGTGTCTTACCTTCTAGTTTTAAAGACGCATTAATTCCAGCCATTAATCCTTGGGCTGCTGCCTCTTCATAACCACTCGTTCCATTAATCTGACCTGCTGTAAATAATCCTTCTATTAATTTTGTTTCTAAAGATGGTTGTAACTGCAAAGGATCGATAGCATCATACTCAATCGCATAAGCGTATCGCAATATTTTAGCATGTTCCAACCCTTCCAAACTGTGTACCATTTCTTCTTGAACAGAATGAGGCATACTTGTAGAAAATCCTTGAATGTAAATATCATCAAAATATCGACTTTCTGGTTCTAAAAATAACTGATGACGTTCTTTGTCTGAAAAACGAACTACTTTATCTTCAATAGAAGGACAATATCTAGGTCCGACACCAGACACATATCCGCCATACATGCTAGACTCATTTAAATGTGCTTTGATAATATCGTGAGTCTTTTGATTAGTATAAATCAAATAACATGGTAATTGATCTTCTACTTTATATTTGGGTTCTTCATCGAAAGAAAAAGTGTGTAAAACAGAATCTCCTGGTTCTAAACTCGCCTTAGAAAAGTCGATAGAAGAACGTTCAATTCTAGGCGGTGTACCCGTCTTTAACCGTTGAATTCGAAAACCTAATTCTTTTAAATGATCACTTAAAAAGTGAGATGGTCTTTCTCCATGAGGACCACTACTCGTCTTTTCAGAGCCAACTAAAATACATGCTTTCAAATATGTTCCGGTTGTCAAAATAACAATTTTGGAACGAATTTTCCTTCCATCTTCTAAAACAACTCCACAAACTTTTTGGTCTTCTACAATTAAATTTTCTACCAACGATTCGATAACATCTAAGTTTTCTTGCTTCTGAATTGCTTCTTGCATCATTTTTGGATACGTGATTTTATCCGCTTGCGCTCGTAATGCTTGAACTGCCGGACCTTTTTTCGTATTCAATAACTTCATCTGTAAAGAACTAGAATCGATCACTTTAGCCATTTCACCACCCAAAGCATCGATTTCTCTTACAAAAATACCTTTTGCAGGACCACCGATAGATGGATTACACGGCATATCACCTACATTTTTAAAATTTCCAGTCACTAAAACAGTACGATGACCTTTTCTTGCCGTTGCTAAACAAGCCTCACATCCAGCATGTCCGCCACCGACAACAACTACTTCATAATCCATCGAAATCACTCCTTTTTAGCAAACATATTATAGTATAAATTTACAAAAAATGACACTTTTTTTATAAAAATTATTTCCCGGGAAATAATTTTAACTATTTCCCAAGACAAAATTGACTAAATAATTGATCGATTAACTCATCAGAATAAGTTTCTCCAATAATTTCTCCTAAAGTACTCCATGCATCTTTGATATCGATTTCAATCATATCTGGTGGCAACAGTTGTTCTGCTCCAGATACTGCATTCAAAATACTTTGATAAGCTTCCTTGGCCAAGCGAATTTGACGAATGTTAGAAAGACAAGTGTAATCGTTCTTTTCTAATTGATCCAAATGAAATAACTCGACGATTTTGTTTCTCAATGTATCAATACCATCGACATCCTTTGTATTTGTATGAACAACTGCATAACCCTCAAATACACTTTCATCGATTTTAGAAGGTAAATCATTCTTATTTAATACGATGATAGATTTATGAGCATCTATTTTCTTTAACAATTCTTTATCTTCTTCATTAAATACCTCATTGCAATTAAAGACTGCAATGACTAAATCCGCTTTAGGAATTAATGATAAACTTTTATCAACTCCAATTTTTTCAACAACATTATCCGTATCACGAATACCGGCTGTATCAATAATATCTAATGCAACACCAGAAATTGTGATAGAACCTTCTACTAAGTCACGTGTCGTACCTGCAATATCTGTAACAATTGCTTTATCTTGTTTTAACAAGCGATTTAAAATACTACTCTTGCCGACATTCGGACGTCCAACAATAACCGTTTGAATTCCATTTTTTAAAATCGCACCATTTTCAGACTGTTCGATAATATGATGTAACTTTTCTTGAATACTCTTTAATACCGGTGCAATTTTATTAGTAGTCATATCCTCAGCATCTTCATATTCTGGATAATCGATATTCACTTCGATAGCTGCCAAAAGTTCCAACATTTGTTGCCGTAACATACGAATTAGATTTCCAACTTCTCCATCAACTCCACGCATAGCAACTTTTCGTGCTTGTTCACTTTTTCCATTTATTAAATCCATAACAGATTCTGCTTGTGTCAAATCGATACGACCATTTAAAAATGCACGTTTTGTAAATTCACCTGGTTCTGCCATTCTAGCACCATTTTCTAAAACCAATTCTAGTACTTTATTCGTCGTAGCAATTCCGCCATGACAATTGATCTCTACTACATCCTCTGTCGTAAACGTTTTAGGTGATTTCATAACAGACACTAAAACTTCATCTACATTTTCTCCATTTTCAACAATATGACCATAATGAATCGTATGAGATTCTACTTGACTCAAATTTTTTCCTTTAAAAATTCGATTGACAATAGAAATTGCATCTTCTCCACTAACTCGAATAATTGCAATGGCACCAACACCAAGTGTCGTTGAAATTGCAGCAATTGTATCTTTCATATCTGACTCACCCTTCCTAAAATTATTTCCCGGGAAATAATTTGATAACGATACTGATTATAACAGAACTTAAAAATTAAGTAAACTTATGCAAAAGAAAAAGAGAAATCAATTCTCTTCTTCTACTGGTTTAATAACCACACACCGATTTGGTTCTTCCCCTTCACTAACCGTTGTAACTTTTGAATAATCAACCAAAGCAGTATGAATAATACGACGTTCATAAGAATTCATTGCTTCAAGTTTTACAGGAATTTTTGTATGAGCAACTTCACGAGCTGTCTTTTTGGCTAAACGAATTAAATTATTTTCGCGTTTCTTCTTATATTCTGCAACATCTAACTGAAAGTGAAAATGTTCTCCAGCTAAATTCAGTACAGATTGCCTTACAACCGTTACAAGTGCATTCAAAGTACGACCATTTTTACCGATTAAAATTGCATCTTCATCAGAATACAATGTAATAGAAGGAATTCCTTCACGAACTTTAGATTCCATTTGGACTTTTACACCCATACTAGATGTAATTTTCTTTAATAATTCTTTTATATAGTCAATAACGTCTCTTCTAGTTACAATTTCAACCTCAACTTTAGGTGATTTAAACAAACCACCAGATTGTTTATCGACATTACAAACAATCAATTGATCTCTCGTCTCTTGTAACGTTATCATTGCTTTACTAATTGCTTCTTCTTCAGTTTTTCCTGTAAATACTTGTTTATTCATAAATCTTCTTACTCCTCTTTACAATTAAATTTTGTACAATTGTGAACAAATTCGAAATTGCCCAATAGATTCCCAACGCTGCTGGCATCATGAAAGACATTACAACAATCATACCAGTCATTACTTTAGACATACTTGCCATTGGATCTCCTTCGGTAGTAGCTGCTGTACGATTCAAACTGAAAGAAAAATAAGTTGTCAAACCAATTATGATAACTAATAATAAGAAAATCCAATTCCCCTGATTAATTAATCCGACCCACGGAGTCGTTCCCATTTGCATTCCTAAGAAATCTTCTTCATATAAAACCGGTAAACGATTAATCGATTCCAAAAAGGCAAATAGCAATGGAATTTGAATAAAGCTAAATAGACACCCGGACAATGGATTAATATTATACTTTTTATATACCATCGTCATTTCCTGACTCTTTCTCATTAAAGAATCTTGATCAGTTTTATTTTCGTATTTCTTTTCAATTCTATTCAGCTCTGGAGTAGCGTTTTTAATTAATTCAGATTGCATTGCTGTTTTATTAGTCAATGGATACAATGCTAAACGAATTGCAATCGTGACGATAATCATCGCTAACGTCGCACTATGTACATAACGAGAAGTAAATGTAATTAAAAATGCTAACGGTTTAACTAATATACTTTCCCATAATCCTTCATAGCCACCATCCATTGGGGTAAATTCATCACAAGAAACCATGCTATCAACATCGACTCCATTATCACGATACAATTGCAAAGTTGCTTCATCAGTTGGTTTACAAAGAATATTTTCCGTTAGGCTTTGACCGGTACTATTCGTAACAACATGATTTTCGCTATCCTTTAATGTCTTTGTACACCCAGTTAAACATAAAACGCACAAAGCCAAGATGAGTATTTTTATTTTTTTATGTTTCATTAATATCTCCTTTATTCACACGATGAATCTTTTTCATAAGAGAACAATAACTTCTCTGAATATCATCATATTCTACATTTAAACAGTTCTTTCTTATAATTATAATATAATCTTTAAAATTTTCATAGTTATTTTTATTTTGACTAATAATCATTCGCAGACGTCTTTTATATAAATTCCTTACGACAGCATGGCCTAGTTTTGTTCCAGCAGAAATGCCATATCGATCATAGGGAAGAGTACTATCCTTATAATATATAACAAGATTAGAATCTTTTACAGAAGGACAAGTACGAATGATCTCATTAAACTCATCATTTTTCTTAACAATAAATCTTTTTTTCATACCTAACTCCTTTCTAATTTTCTATCCTTATTATATATATAGTAAAAATCCACTGTAAAACAGTGGATTACTTAACAAGCTCTTTACGTCCTTTTGCTCTACGTCTATTTAAAACATTTGTTTTCTTACGTGCAAAGAATCCGTGTTTTTTAGCTCTTCTACGATTGTTTGGTTGATATGTTCTTTTCATAAATTTCTCCACCTCCAGACATAAATCTACATTATTATACTTATAAAATTATGATTTTGTCAACAAGAAATCGACTTTTTAAGTTATTCACATTATCAACAGGGTGTGAATAAGTTTTTTTACCATGTGAAATTCCCAATTGACAAAAAATTGTGGAAAAATAATTGATTTCTTTATTTTATACACAAAAGAACAGTGGATAACTATGTGAATAAATTGTTAATAACCTGTGGAATATAATTTTTTTTATTTTTATTCTTTATTTTTGCACAGTTTTAAGCTACAATAATTCTCAGTCATAAAAAGCAAAAAAGTAGGGAAGTGAGCGAATGGATCTAAAAGTTTTATGGAATAAATTTCTAGAAACTGTAAAACAAGAAGTTTCGAGCATTTCTTACAATACCTGGTTTGCAGAAACAGAACTACATGACATGAATAACGGAAAAGCACGTGTTATCGTACCAATGCCAATTCATAAAAAACATTTATCTGATAGTTATAAAGAAATGGCAACCCGTATTTTCAATGAAATCACTGGTTCTAATTTTGAATTCGAATTTTTGCTAAAAGATGAAATTGATGATGATAATTCAAGTAATGTACAAAAAGAACCACCAATAGAGGAGGTCGGAGTCCCATACAATAACCCAATTGCTTCTAATTTAAAACCGAATTACACATTTGATACGTTTATTGTAGGAAATAGTAACAAATTTGCTCATGCCGCGGCCTTATCAGTAGCGGAAAATCCAGGAAAAATGTACAATCCGTTATTTATATACGGAAGTAGTGGCCTTGGAAAGACGCATTTAATGCATGCAATTGGAAATTATATTGTGCAAAACTCCAATAAAAAAGTATTATACGTTACTTGTGAACAATTTCGCGATGACTTCATTGGAATATCCAGAAGAATGGAAGAAAACGGAAATAATTTTGATTATGTTGATTACTTTAAGAACAAATATCGCAATATTGATGTATTAATGATAGACGATATTCAGTTTTTAGGTGGTGCAACAAGCACACAACAAGAATTTTTCCACACTTTCAACACATTATACAGTGATAATAAGCAAATTGTAATTACATCAGACCGATCACCAGATGACTTAAAACTATTAGAAGATCGTCTTCGTACTAGATTCTGTTGGGGATTAACAGTAGATATCTATCCACCTGATTTTGAACTGAGAATCAATATTTTAAAGAAAAAAATAGCGGGTGGAGCAATTAATCAAGAAATTCCCGATAATGTCATCGAATACATTGCATCTAACATGGGAAGCGACGTAAGACAACTGGAAGGTTCTATCAATCGGCTTTTAGCATATTCAACCATTATGGGTGGCTCAAAAATTGATTTAGATTTAGCAATTGAAGCCTTAAAAGATTATACAAACACTGGTATTAGTGAGAAAAATAACATTCGAAAAATTCAAAAAGCAGTTGCAGAATACTTTCAAATATCAGTAGATGATATGAAATCAAAGAAAAGAAGTGCAAATCTAGCATTCCCAAGACAAGTTGCAATGTACTTATGTAGACAATTAACCGATGAATCATTTCCTAAAATAGGAACAGAATTCGGTGGAAAAGATCACTCAACTGTAATGCATTCTTGTGATAAAATAGAAGCAGAAATGAAAGTGAATAAAGAACTCGTTAAGACAATTGAGAACATTAAGAAGACAATCACATGATAGGGTTGTGGAAAAATAAAATTTTATCAACAAGTTATCAACAACAAAAAGTTGTTAAAATGCTTGCTACATATAGATTTAAAAAGTTATTAACAGTTTCCACGTTAATATAATAAAAAAATTTTAAAAGAAGGAAGGAATAAATATGAAATTAACAATTAAAAAAAATATTTTAGAAGATGCGATTAATAAAGTATCAAAAGCAATCAGTACCAAAAACTTAGTTCCAGCATTATCAGGAATTAAATTTGATTTAACAAAAAATGGATTAACATTAACAGCAAGTGATAATGATATTACAATTCAAACATTTATCGAAAGCAAAGATAATATGACTGTAGAAGATGAAGGTTCTATTATTATTCAAGGAAGATATATTGGGGATATCGTTAGAAAATTACCAGATGAGTATATTAATATTGAAGTAATCGATGAATTAAAAATTATGATATACACAGAAAACAGTGAATTTAATTTAAATGGTATCAACAAAAGTGAATATCCATCTATTTCTTTAGAAGAAAGCAAAACTCCAGTTATTATTAAAAATGAAACATTTAAAGATATTGTTAATCAAACTGCATTTGCTGCATCTAGTGATGAATCTAGACCAGTATTAACAGGTATTAATTTTAAAATCAATGGTAACACATTGGAATGTAATTCAACTGACTCTTATCGTTTAGCAAGAAAAATGGTTATTTTAGACGCAGAATACAAAGATACATACAATATTGTAATTCCAAGCAAAAACTTATTAGAATTTATTAAAATTATCAACGATGAAGATGAAACAATTGAAATGCACATCTTTAATAATAAGATTTTATTTAAATATCAAAATATTTTGTTCCAATCTAGATTGATTAATGGAACCTATCCAAATACTGCTAATCTATTACCAGAAGAATCATTATTAAAAATAACTACATCTATCAATGAACTATACAGTGTAATCGATCGTGCTAGTATTTTAACAAGCGATAAAGAAAAGAATATTGTTACATTAGAAACAAATGGAAATAAATTGTTTATTAAATCTTCTTCTGCTGAAATCGGACGTGTAGAAGAAAAAATGGTTGTGGAAAAAGATAATGATGAAGATATTCGTATCTCATTTGTTGCTAAATATATGATGGAAGCTTTGAAATCTTTCAATGAAGACGAAGTAGAAATTTCATTTGTTGGTGAAATTAAACCAATTTTGTTAAAGAATGTGAATGATGATACATTAACACAATTAGTTTTACCAATTCGTACTTATTAAAAAAAAATCTACAAATTTTGTAGATTTTTTATTTTTTCATAAAGCATATTTAATGTTTCGTCTCTATTATTAGCAACATCTATGATTTCATAATGAGATTTTCTCGCTTGTTCGATAATTATTTTTTGAATTTTTTCCTCTTCTTCGAAATGTTTTAATAATTCTTGATCCGTACGACGAGAGGACCAATCATTTGTTCTATCGTATTTTCTACAATCTTGTACTTTTTGTTCAGGAGTTCTCGTATTTATGAGAAAAAAACAGATATTTTGTTCTTCATCAAAATGTTGGTGATAATCTTCAGGCAAGATGGAGTCTCCTTCAATTATAAATAAAGTGTCATTATGTTTTCGAAATTCATAAATTAAATTTTTTATGAATAAAGATAATTTATTATCAGGTAAATACTCTTTACTATATCCTATTTTTTTATCCGAAAATGTTTTTTGATAAGCATTGATAATAGAATCTAATGGAATTGTTTTAAAATATGGAAATTCTTTTTCTATTTTTTTGGTAAGAGTACTTTTACCCGTTCTCGATGTTCCTAAAATGAATATATTGGTCATATAAATTCCTCCATTAATTATTTTAAAGAAATATGATAAGTAAATCAAGTTGTATGACTTTTATATTATAAATAAAAAGAGAAGAGTACTTTAATGAAAAAATAAACAAGTTCTTTAAAAAGTAAAATTGATACTTATTAAAATAATTTTCTGAATTCTTTTGAATTAAGAATCATAAAATGATGTTTTTTTTAATTTTTCCCCATATTTCGAGCAATTTCGACTAGTAATGGTGCTAATATAGGTCGCACAAATCGAGATTTGTAGATTATTTAGGGGGATTTTATGAATAATTATGAAATTAATGAAGAAACAATGGCAGTGATATCCACAGCCAAAGGAAAAACGAAAATTATTGAAGAACATCACGAATATCAAATTAACTGCGATGCATATGAAGTAATGGATGAAAGCTGCAAATATTTTGGTAGTAGTTACACGGGAAGGGTATCTGGTGCTAAAAAAATGCTTGGATACGAATATAAAGTACCAATTATTGTAGAAGAAAGTAAAGAAATGATATTTTTTCCTACGATTTCTCCACAAGCAGAAGGATGTTGCTGGATTTCACTCAAACATTTTCAGTCTTTAAAAGAAACATCTGGAAAAACGCAAATTCAATTTAAAAATGGATATAAATTACCATCTTCTATTTCCAAAGCATCGTTGGATAATCAAGTTTTACGTTCCACAAGACTAGAATCGGTTCTAAATGCAAGAAAAAAGGCTTAAAAAGTCTTTTTTTAATGATTTAAAGCCATTTATATGGTATAATTAATATGTAGGTAGTGGAGTATTAAATACAGGGGATGATAAAAATATGGGGGTTTTTAATCGAAAAAAATGATATTAACAAAATTAAAGTTGGTAAATTTTAGAAATTATAAGAAGTTAAATATACAATTAAATAAAAATTTAAATATTTTTATTGGTCCCAATGCCCAAGGAAAGACCAACATCTTGGAAAGTATTTATATACTTGCTATCACGAAGTCACATCGTTCAGGAACCGAGAGTAACTTGATTCGAATAGGGGAGTCAGCGGCTAAAATATCAGGTACATTAAAGGAAGATAAGTTAATAACAGATTTAGAAGTAGACATTTCACCTGTTCAAAAGAAAGTGTTTAGGAATCAAAGTGAAATCAAGAAAATTTCGAATTATATTGGAAACTTAAATGTAATTATGTTTTGTCCAGACGATTTGGATTTATTAAAAAAATCGCCTGTAAACCGTAGAAATTATTTAAATATTCAAATTAGTCAATTAGATGGCCAATATTTAAGATGGTTAAATGAATACAATAAGATTTTAAAAACAAAAAATGAATATTTAAAAGTTTTATCCACAAGTAACCGCCAAACGGATTCTTATTTAGAAACATTAGAAGAACAATTGATTGTCCGTGCTGTTAAAATTTATGAACTTCGTATGGAATATATTTCGAGAGTTAATAAATTAATTCCAGAAATTTATAAGAAAATAACTGGGCTAGAAGGATTACATATCGCATATGACAATGGTTTTGGTGATATGATAGATCCTTTTGATTATGACGAATACGGTAAAATATTACAATCTAAGTTTCATAAAAACAGAAAAAGAGAAATAATACAAGGAACTACTTTATATGGTCCGCATCGCGATGACTTCAGTTTTTATTTAAATGAAATCGATTTAAAAGTTTATGGCTCACAAGGTCAACAAAGAATTGCTGTTATTTCTTTCAAATTAGCAGAAATTCAAATATTTAAAGAATTGACTAAAAAAAATCCACTATTATTGTTAGATGATATTTTTAGTGAAATCGATATAAAAAAAAGAAATCGTCTTTTAAAATATATTGATGGCTCCATACAAACGATTATTACAACGACAGATTTAAAAAATATTAATAAAAAAATTGTGGAGAACGCTAAAATATTTAAAGTAATAGATGGAACGGTCACAGAAAAGGTGGGAAAATAATGGAAAATACAGAATTAGAAAAGAAAATTGAGGAAGAGGAATCAAAACTAAAAGCGGCAACAGCAGACGTTGAAATCGTTGAAAACGAAGAAGTAGATGCAAAGGTTGAAGGAAATTACGATTCTTCATCTATCCAAGTTCTAGAAGGACTAGAGGCCGTTAGAAAACGTCCTGGTATGTATATTGGTACAACTAGTGCAAGAGGATTACATCATTTGGTATGGGAGATTGTAGATAATTCAATCGATGAAGCAATGGCTGGATATGCACATAATATCGAAGTACGTATCAATCCAGATCAAACGATTACTGTATCAGATGATGGTCGTGGAATCCCAGTTGATGTTCATCCCAAAACTGGTAAAAGTACAGTAGAAACAGTATATACAGTATTACATGCTGGTGGAAAATTCGGCGGTGGCGGATACAAAGTATCTGGCGGGCTACATGGTGTAGGAGCATCTGTCGTTAATGCTTTAAGTGATTGGTTAGAGGTCAAAGTATATCGTGATGGTAAAGTATACAGTCAACGTTACCAAAATGGTGGCCATCCAGTTGCACCATTAGAAGTAGTTGGTGAATGCTCAGAAAATCGTACTGGTACAACAGTAACTTTCAAACCAGATCCAGAAATCTTTAAAGAAACGACAACTTTTGATTATGAGACATTAAAACAACGTCTACGTGAACTTGCATTTTTAAATCGTGGTTTAAAAATAACCTTAATTGATGATAGAGAACCTGATAAAAAAGCAGAATTCTTATATGAAGGCGGTCTTCGTGAATACGTTGCTATGTTGAATGAGAATAAACAACCAATTCATCCAACAATCGTCGATGTAGTAGGAAAAGAAAACGATATTTCAATTGAAGTTGCCTTACAATATAATGAATCATACAGTGCATCTATTTATTCTTTCGTAAATAATATCACAACACCAGAAGGTGGAACTCACGAAGATGGTGTTAGAAGAGCGCTAACGAGAGTTTTAAACAAATATGCTTTACAAGCAGGCCTTTTAAAAGGAAATGATGAGCCATTAACTGGTGAGGATGTTCGTGAAGGTATTACGATGATTATCTCTTGTCGTCATCCAAATCCACAATTTGAAGGCCAAACGAAGACCAAATTAGGAAATGCAGAGGTACGTGCGATTGCTGATCGTATTTTCTCAGAAGCATTTGAACGTTTCTTATTAGAAAATCCAGCTGAAGCGAAAGCGATTGTGGAAAAAGCAACGACTGCTACAAGGGCAAGAATTGCTGCCAAACGGGCTCGTGAATTAACACGTCGCAAGAATGTATTAGAAGTATCTTCATTACCTGGAAAATTAGCCGATTGCTCTTCAAAAGATGCATCAATTTGTGAGTTGTTTATCGTCGAAGGAAACTCTGCTGGTGGCTCTGCTATCGGTGGGAGAGACTCTAAAACACAAGCAATTTTACCATTGAGAGGTAAAATACTGAATGTAGAAAAGACGAGATTAGATCATGTATTGGGAAATGAAGAAATTCGTTCTTTAATTACAGCAATTGGAACTGGTATTGGTGATGAATTTGATATTAAAAAACTGCGTTATAATAAGATTATTATCATGACAGATGCCGATGTCGATGGTGCCCATATTGCGACATTATTATTGACATTCTTCTATAAATTCTTTAGACCTTTAATTGAACAAGGCCATATCTTTATTGCTCAACCACCACTTTATAAAGTTGTAATTGGAAAAACAGCAAGATACTTGTTAGATGATGCTGAATTAAATGAATTTTTAGCAACTTTACCAGAGAATACAAAGAAAGATATCTCTCGAAATAAAGGATTAGGTGAAATGGACCCAGAAGAATTATGTGCGACGACAATGGATCCAAAATACCGTAGTTTATTAAGAGTAAATATCGATGATCCAATTTTTGCTGATCAAACATTTACTTTATTGATGGGTGAAGAAGTAGAGCCAAGAAAGAAATTCATAGAAGAAAATGCTGTCTATGTACAAAATCTTGATATTTAAAATGGGGGGGTAAATTATGAACGAAAAAGAACTAGAACAAGAAGAAAACAAAGAAATCACCAATCCAGGTGAAATGGAAATTCAAACGGATCATAAACTAGTCGATGTAAATATCTCAGAGAAGATGCGTTCTTCTTTCTTAGATTATTCGATGAGTGTTATTGTCGCTAGAGCATTACCTGACGTTCGAGACGGTTTAAAACCAGTACATAGACGTATTTTATACACAATGTACGAAGACGGCTTAACACCTGATAAACCATTTCGTAAAAGTGCTACTACGGTTGGAGCAGTGTTAGGTAGTTATCACCCACATGGTGATAGTTCTGTATATGATGCTATGGTTCGTATGGCACAAGATTTCAACTATCGTTGCGTCCTAGTTGATGGTCACGGAAACTTTGGATCAATTGATGGATTCGAAGCTGCTGCATATCGTTACACAGAAGCTCGTTTATCTAAGATTTCATTAGAATTATTGCGAGATATTAATAAGAATACCGTTGATTTTGTCGATAACTTTGATGGAACAACGAAAGAACCATCCGTGCTACCTAGTAGATTTCCGAATATTTTGGTAAATGGAACAATGGGAATTGCCGTAGGTATGGCAACCAATATTCCACCACATAATCTAGGTGAAACAATCAATGCTTGTATTGCTAAAATTGATAACCCAGATATTACACTTCCAGAATTGATGGAACATATCAAAGGACCAGATTTTCCAACTGGTGGATATATTTTAGGAAATAGTGGAATTGTTAAAGCATATGAAACCGGTCGTGGAACGATTGTAATTCGTGCTAAGGCATCCATTGAGGAAAAAAATAATCATCAACGTATCGTTGTAACAGAAATTCCATATGGTGTTAATAAGTCAGTATTAATCACAAAGATTGCTGATTTAGTAAGAAATAAGGTAATTGAAGGAATCTCTGATTTACGCGATGAAACCGATTTAAATGGTATTAAAATCGTAATTGAAATTAAACGCGAAGCCAATGCCAATGTTGTATTAAATAATTTGTATAAATATTCACAACTACAATCTTCTTTTGGAATCAATTTATTAGCACTTGATAATGGCCAACCAAAAGTAATGACATTAAATCAAATTCTAGAAAGCTATATCGATTTCCAAAAGTCAGTTATAATTAGAAGAACTCAATTTGACTTAGATAAAGCAAAAAAACGTGCTCATATCTTAGAAGGATTAAAAATCTGCCAAGATCATATCGATGAAATTGTTGCATTAATTAAGGCTTCTAAAAGCGATGAAGAAGCAATTAAGGCATTAGAAGAACGTTTTCAATTAAGTGAAGCACAATCTCAGGCAATTTTAGAGTTAAAACTAAGAAGATTAACGGGATTAGAAAGAGAAAAGATCGAAGCTGAACTAGCAGAATTAGAGCAATTAATTCAAGAATTAGAATCTATTTTAGCGAGTGAAGAGAAAGTGAAGGAAATCTTAAAACAGGAAATGGCAGAGATTCGTGATAAATATAACGATGAACGTCGTACTGTAATTGATATGACTGCGATTGATTATATCGAGGATGAATCGTTAATTCCTGTGGAAAAATCAATTATTACACTGACGAATAATGGATATATTAAGAGAATGCCAGTCGATACATATCGCTCTCAAAATCGTGGTGGAGTAGGAATTAAAGGAATGTCGACAAATGAAAATGATTTTGTAAGTCAATTAGTATCCGTATCTACACATGATTCTGTATTATTCTTCACCAATCGTGGAAAAGTATATCGTATGAAAGGATACGAAGTACCAGCATTTAGTAGACAATCTAAAGGATTACCAATTATTAATCTTTTACCACTTGAGAAAGAGGAATCTGTTAATTCTATTATTGCATTAAATGATGAAACTGAAGATTCTGATTACTTAACTTTTATAACAAAAGAAGGTTTAGTAAAACGTACAAATGTTCTAGAATTCAAAAAGATTCGAAACAGCGGGAAATTAGCAATCATTTTACACGATGACGATGAACTTGTAGCAGTCAGAAAAACAAAAGGTAATAATGAAATTGTAATTGGTGCAAGTAATGGTCGAATGGTAAGATTTGATGAAAATGAGGTACGTTCAATGGGTAGAGGAACATCAGGAGTAAAAGGTATTGATCTAGATGGTGCATATGTCGTCGGAGCAGAAATTATTCACGATAATGCAGAAATATTAATTGTAACTGAGAAAGGTTATGGTAAACGAACTAATATTGATGAATATCGATTAACACATCGTGGTAGCAAAGGTGTCAAAGCATTAAATGTAACAGAAAAGAATGGAGCAATGATTGCTTTGAAGACAGTAAGCGGAGACGAAGATTTAATCATCATCACAGATAGCGGTGTATTAATGAGAATGTCATTAGAGCAAGTATCAACATTGAAACGTGCAACACAGGGTGTTCGATTAATCAACTTAAAGGATAATCAAAAAGTAGCAACTGTAGCACTTGTTGAAAAAGCAGAAGAAACTACTGAAGAAGAACAAAATGAAAGTGAAGATAAGCCAGTAGAAGAAGTGGAATAATATCCACTTTTTTTGTGGAAAATATTTCCCGGGAAATATTTTTGAACAGAAGAGCGAGAGCAAATAAATATTATTAACAGTGGATAAATTATTTCCCGGGAAATAATTTATCTTGAATGAAATAAAATATATACTTGATTATGAATAAGCAGATCATGATTATTGTAAACAGAGAACAAAATTTTTATAAATTGCTAATTATTAAATATAAAGGTGTGATTTGATAATATCCACTTTTTTTGTGGACAAATTATTTCCCGGGAAATAATTTGTCACACCTAAAAGTATAACAAAATAAACCAAACCAATTTCCAATAGTTGTAGTAAATGAATTTTTAAGTAAAACAAACTCTTGAAATACTTCAATTAGATAAAATTGTTTTTTTAGAAATATTTTATATTACTATTAATTTTATTTATTGATTTATCTTTTATAATCTGTGGACAAATTATTTCCCGGGAAATAATTTGTAAATCTAATTTGAAAAGGAAAGAGGTTATGAGAGAAAAAAACGAAATCGGAGATAAAAGAATTGTACAGGAAATAAATAATATTCACAAAAATTGTGAAAAAAAGGAATTAGCAGTTTAAATAGAAAAAAAAGCGTATCGGAGATAGAGATTACTTTGTGCAAAAACCGAAAAATTATTTCCCGGGAAATAATTTTGGAAGAATAATTGATATTTTTCTGTGAATTATTTTCATCAAAAAGAAAAACAATGAGAAACATATTCAATCGGAGTTTGTGACTAAATGTTTCACGTGAAACGTTATAAACAGTTCAAAACATCATAATATAAATAATCGAAGATAAAAAATAAGTAAATGTTCCACGTGGAACATTAAATTTTGTTGTGCAAATTATTTCCCGGGAAATAATTTTGGTGTAAAATCATGTGAATATTTTGAAAGAGTCTTGCATTTGTTGTGGAAATATAGTATTATAATCACGATGCAATGAGAAAGGTGTGAACCAGGTCAGGATCGGAAGATAGCAGCCTTAAACATACGATTTCATGTGCATCATTTTTTGTGAGGAAAAAAAGTATGAATGATAGATATTTTATGGAATTGGCCTATAAGAATGCTAAAAAGGCATATAGAATGGATGAAAGTCCAATTGGTGCAGTGATTGTGCGAGGAAATGAGGTTATATCTTGTGGATATAACAAAAAAAATAAAACGAATGATGTAACGAATCATGCTGAAATTATCGCAATTCGCAAGGCATGCAAGAAATTGAATAATTGGCGCTTAAATGACTGCAAAATATATATTACATTGGAACCTTGTCCGATGTGTGCTAGTGCAATTCGACAAGCACGGATTAAAGAGATATATTATAATGAATCTAATCGTAATTCGCAAAATATAGAAATTATAGAAAAAATATTATCAGTTACAGATATTAATCCAAAAGTGAAGATTACAAAGACTGATTTTTCTGATTTGGCCGCTAATAATATTTTGAATTCGTTTTATCAAAAAAAACGTTAAAACCATTGAAAATATGGTATAATAATTACAATTGTTATGAGGTGATTCCATGGAATATCAGGCTTTATATAGAAAATATCGCCCACGAAATTTTGATCAAGTTGTGGGTCAAAAAGTTGTAAAACAAACTTTAAAAAATGCAATTCAAACAAATAAGATATCTCATGCGTATTTGTTATCTGGACCAAGAGGAACTGGTAAAACAACAATTGCAAAAATATTGGCACGAACAGTAAATTGTTTGCATCCTGTTAATGGCAATCCTTGTGAAGAATGTGAGGCCTGTCTTGCATCTAAAGAAAAAGAATGCCCAGATATTATTGAAATTGATGCCGCATCTAATAATGGTGTTGAAGAAATCCGCGAGTTAAAAAATAAAATTAGCCATGTGCCAACTTCTTTGAAATATAAAGTATATATCATCGATGAAGTACATATGTTGACTACAAGTGCATTTAATGCCTTGTTAAAAACATTGGAAGAACCACCATCACATGCAATTTTTATACTAGCAACTACAGATGTACATAAAATTCCGGTTACAATTTTATCTCGTTGTCAGACATTTACATTTAAAAGAATTGCAGAAACAGATCTAGTTGAACATTTAAAGGATATTTGTGAAAAAGAAAGTATTTCTATCGATGAAGAAGTATTACATAAGATTTCTGATTATTCTGACGGATGTTTAAGAGATGCATTAGGATTATTAGATAAATTATCATCGTATGAAAAAGATAATATTACAATGAAAGATTTGTTAGAAATTAACGGTGTAGTGAATTCTGAAAGCATAATAGAATTTATTAAAGCTATTACAGATAAAGATATTGAAACAATTGTTGCAAAGTTAAATGATTTTTATAATGCCGGAAAAGATATGGTAATACTAGCGCAAGATATTGTAGAAATGCTTGAAAAAAATTTGATTGCATATTATACGAAAAAGAATATTAATGATCAAATTCCAATTGATCCAGAATTGATTTATGAATTAAATGATGTCATTTATCGAATGAAAAATTCAGGTAATCCTAAATTGGTTTTAGAAATTGCTGTTTTAAAATATATTGCTAACTCAGATTCTAGCGCCAAACCAGTCGAAATAAAAAAAGTGGAAAAACAAATGATGCCTGAAAAATCAAAAGAATCTGTTCCTAATATTCATGCAACAAATTTATCAGTATCGCAACAGTCAGAATTAACCAAAAAAGAGGAACCTCAAACTGTGGAAAAAAGCAAAATTATTTCCCGGGAAATAATTTCTCACTCAAAACTGTCCCCGGAACTCATTAAAATTAGGGTAAACAATGCTTTTGCTACTGCATCAAAGAAATTAAAGACAGATTTAGAAGATAATTGGAGTAAAATTAATGATTATACGTTTGATCAAAAATATGGAGCAATTGCATGTATTTTAATGGATTCAAGTATCCAAGTTGTTGGAACTCACAATATTGTATTTACATTTAATTTACCTTCTTATGTAGAGAAGATGAATCAAAATACAGAATTGATTAAAGAATTGTTGCAAAAAATCTTTTCCACAGAATATCAGATTGTTGCCTTGACAAATGAATCTTGGAGCGAATATAGAAATGAGTTCATTAACAATCATAAAGCGAAAATAGAGTACCAATATATCGAAGAACCAGCTATAATAGAAGAAGAGAATAATTTTCAAACCGAACAAACACTAGATACAGAAGATTTAGCAGATGTAGACCAAATCATACAAATGTTCGGAAAAGATATTGTCAAAGTGGATTAAAGAAAGGATGATAAAAAATGAATCTACAAGCAATTATGAAACAAGCCCAAGCGATGCAAAAGGATATAACAAAAGCAAAAAAAGAAATTGATGAAATGAAATTCACAGTAACACAATCATTTGTAACGGTAACACTAAGAGGGGATAGAACAGTAGAAAAAGTGGAAATTGATTCCGATACAGAATTAGGCAAGGATGATATAGAAATGTTACAAGATATGATTGTTGTAGCAATCAATCAAGCAATGAAAGAAATTGACAAAGTTACAGAACAAAAACTAGGTAAATATAGTAATGCAATGCAAGGTCTGTTATAGTTATGTACCCAGACAGCTTAAAAAATTTAATTGAAACGTTAAAATATTTACCAGGTGTTGGAGAAAAGACAGCAGAAAGATACGCATTTGCATTGTTAAATCAAGATGAAGAAAAAATTGAATTGCTATCTGATGCAATCAAAGAATCCAAACAAAAAATAAAACGATGCAAAAAATGCAATAGTTTAACAGAAAAAGAAATTTGTGATATTTGTCAAGATTCCGAAAGAGATCAGACAACGTTATGTGTTGTAGAAGATGTAAAAAGTGTATTTCTATTTGAAAAATTAGGTACCTATAAAGGATACTATCATGTTTTAAACGGATTAATTTCTCCTTTGGATGGAGTAAATCCAGAAGATATTGGTTTAGATAGTCTTTTAAAACGAATTCAAGAAGAATCTTTCCAAGAGATTATATTAGCCTTTAAACCATCAGTTGAAGGCGAAACTACAGCGTTGTATATCAAAAAGATCTTAGAAGGAATGAAAATCAAAGTATCTAAAATTGCAAGCGGAATTCCAATGGGAGCAGATATGGAATTTATCGATTCTATTACATTAGAACGTGCACTTCAAGATCGTAAGAACTTAGAATAAAGAACGTGGATTCGATCATAAAATGAAGTGGAGGTTTTATGATCGATAAACTAATAAAAATCTCAGAAAAAGGAATTTTAGCCTTTTTTGCGTTATATAGTTATAACTTACTGGCTCAGAACTTTAATTTAATTATTCCAATCAATATGATTACAGTCCTAGTTGTAACGATTTTTGATTTGCCAGGTCTATTAGGATTGATTTTCTTATATTTATTGATATTTTAAGGAGGTAACATGTTAGAAGAATTTAAAACAGAACAACCAGAATTTTATGAATATGTTATTTCTTCTATCGAAGAAAACCATAAGACGTCCCATGCATATTTGATTGAAACAAATGGGTATAAAGAAGGCGAAAAATTAGTACTTTCGTTTGTGAAGTTTCTTTTTTGTCAAAATCTGGACAACTCGTCTACAAAAGAATGTGATACCTGTAATATCTGTAATCTGATTGACTACAATACGTTTCCAGACTTAAAAATTATTCGTCCAAATGGCCTCCAGATTAAAAAAGAGCAAATTAAAGAATTAGAAGATGAATTTAAAACGATGCCAGAAGGTCATAATAGAATTTACGTGATTATGAATGCGGATACTCTAAATGCCAGTGCAGCGAACGCTATACTAAAGTTTTTAGAAGAGCCATCTCCTGGCATTATTGGTATTTTTGTAACTCAAAATCGTTACAAAATGATGAATACTATTTTATCTAGATGTCAAATTTTATCATTAAAAGGCACTCAAGATTCATTCGAAGATAATCAACAGAATGATATTGCCATGAATTTTTTAAAGTTATTAGAAACAAAAAAGGAACATGCTATCGCATATTTGTATCGCATTTTTAATTTAAAAACTTTGAAACGGGATGAATTATTAGAAATCTTCAAAATCATGAATCAAATGTATGAAGAAATATTAAATATAAAATGTATTCCTTCTTATGAAGAAAAAGTGTTTGCATCTTATACAGAGGAATTAAAAAAGATTGCGGACAAGCATACATTAAAAGAACTAATTCATGCTCAAGAAACAATATACGAAGGAGAATCTAGAATTCGAGCCAACGTGAATTTAGGATTATTTTTAAATCAATTTATTCTACAATATTCTAATCAATAGGAGGTGAAAGAATGCAATCAGCAGTTGGAGTTATTTTTAAAGAAAAAGGTCATATTTACTATTTTGCCTATCAAAATGAGCCTTTAAAAATCGGTATGGAAGTCATTGTAGAGACAGACAAAGGTCTACAGTTCGGATGGATTAAAACAGAAGTAAAGGAAGTTGCACCAGAAAATCTAGGGAGCCCATTGAAACCAATCGTCCGTATTGCAACCAAAGAAGATAAGAAAAAACACGAACAAAATTTACAAGACGAACAAGAAGCATTAAAAGTTGCAAAAAAACAAGTAGAACAACTACATCTACCGATGCGAATGATTGATGCTAACTTTTTGTTTGACCGAAAGCAATTGTTATTTCATTTCGTTGCAGACGATCGTGTAGATTTTAGAGAATTAGCAAAGAAATTAGCTCAAATTTATAAAACGAGAATTGAATTGCGTCAAATTGGTGTACGAGACAAAGCAAAAAAAATTGGTGGCTTAGGACCATGTGGCAGATTTCTATGCTGTAATAGTTTTTTAACAGAATTCGATAGTGTTTCAATCAATATGGCTAAAAATCAATATATATCTTTAAATCCAACAAAAATCAATGGAGTATGTGGCAGATTGCTATGTTGTTTAAAATATGAAGACCAAATTTATACCGATCTAAAAAAAGAACTTCCGCCAATGGGCAAAACGATGGAAACACCAGAAGGTAAGGGAAAAATAGTATCTGTAAATGTATTTAAAAAGGAAGCAGAAGTAGAATTACCAAATCATACTACAGTAATTGTTGATTTAACGGAAGGTAAAAATGGAACAAATTCATGATTTATTAGAATATGAGAACCTAAAAATCTATCAAAATAACGATTGGTTCTCTTTTTCGCTAGATTCAGTGTTGCTTGCCCATTATGCTACTGTTCCAATTCGTACTTATCGTATTTTAGATTTGTGTACCGGAAATGCTCCGATTCCTCTTATTTTAAGTCGTCGTACCAAAGCCCATATTGATGCCGTAGAAATTCAAAAGGATGTTGCGACATTAGCACAGAAAAGTGTCGAAATCAATCACTTGGAAACGCAAATAACCGTTATTCCGCAGTCTGCTCAAGAATTTCAAAAGTCATGTGAAAGTGATACATACGATTTAATCACATGTAATCCACCATACTTTAAGGACATACCAGATGCCACTAAAAATTTAGATATTCACAAAACACTTGCTCGTCACGAAGTGACAATTACCTTGGAGGAGATTTTGAAAATCGTGCGAAAATTGTTGAAAAACAATGGAACTTTTGCTATAGTACATCGTGCCGAACGCTTACCAGAGTTGTTATCTTTGTTCGAAAAATATAATATAACACCAAAAAGATTACGTTTAATTTATCCGCATTTAGATAGAGAAGCGAATATGTTGATTTTAGAAGGAACCAAAAATGGGCATCCTGGTTTAAAAATATTATCACCAATCCTAGTTCATAAGGATGATGGTAGTTATACGGATGAAATACTAGAAATATTCAAAGGAAGGGATACAAATGAGTCAGAAAAGCTATCGGGATAATAAAAAAAAGTTGTATTTAGTACCGACTCCTTTAGGTAATTTAGGCGATATGACGATACGTGCCATCGAAGTATTGAAAATGGTAGACATCGTTTTTTGTGAAGACACACGCGTAACGAAGGAATTATTAAAACACTTTGAAATTACCAAAAAATTGGTATCTTGTCATGAATATAACGAAAGCAATATGGTCGAAGAAGCTAAAAAGTATTTAGATGAAGGTCAAAATATAGCATTAGTGACAGATCAAGGAACGCCAATTATCAGTGATCCTGGCTATAAAGTAGTATCTTCACTGATGCAAGCAGGATACGACGTTGTATCGTTACCTGGACCAACTGCCTTTGTTCCTGCCTTAACGGTATCTGGATTACCACCACAACCATTCTTGTTTTATGGATTTCTAAGTTCAAAAAAAGGATTACGTGAGAAAGAATTAAAAAATCTACAAAATTATCCCTATACAATGATTTTTTACGAAGCACCTCATCGAATTGAAGAAATGTTACAATCGCTATTGGAAATATTTGGTAATCGAAGAATTTCTATTTCTAGAGAAATTTCAAAAATATATGAAGAAATTTATCAAGGGACCATTAAAGAAGTACAAGAAGAAGTTAAAGAAGGAATCAAAGGAGAAATCGTTGTAGTAGTGGAAGGAAATCAAAAAATGGTAGATTTCAGTACTTTGACAATTGAAGAACATGTAAATTTGTATATGGAAGATGGTTTATCTTCGAAAGAAGCAATAAAGAAGGTAGCAATCGAACGAAATATGCCAAAATCTATCGTCTATAATGAATATCATAAAATTAGGAAGTGATAAAATGTACTTAATCGTTGGACTAGGAAATCCAGGTAGAGAATATCAAAATACGAGGCACAATATAGGTTTTCGCTATCTAGATTTCTTTTGTGAAGAACATCAGATTGAAATGAATCGTTCTAAAATGAATGGAATTTATGGAGAAACGATGCTTCAAGGAGAAAAAGTAATTTTACTAAAACCGCAGTCGTATATGAACCTTTCTGGAACTGTAGTGCAGAGGTTTGTTCAATTTTATAAAATACCGCTTGACCATATCCTAGTAATTCAGGATGATTTAGACATGCCAACCGGAAAGATAAAGTTAAAAAAAGGCAGTTCCTCAGGCGGACACAATGGAATTCAAAACATCATCGATCAGTTGGAAACAAAAGAATTCAAACGCTTAAAAATTGGAATTTCGAATAATAAACAAATGTCTACCGCAGACTACGTATTAGGAAAGTTTAGTAAAGATGAAGAAGAGATTCTAAAAAATATTGCTCCAAAAGTAAACGATATTTTAGAAGACTTTATCCAATTACCTTTCGATCAATTGATGAATCGTTACAATCAAAAATAAGGTGGTGGAACCGTGAAACAATACCATCAAATTTTCGAGAATATGAAAAAAAGTAACATCGGTTTAACTGGATTGACCGATGATCTTTTTGTTGATTATTTAATGGACCGTTTTGAAACGGAAAAGAAGAGTATTTTAGTAGTGACTCCATCGTTATATGAAGCAAATCAACTTCAAAAAATTATAAATTATCGTACCAATCAGGTCTATTTATTCCCAATGGACGATTTTTTAACCAGTGAAGCAGTTGCCATCAGCCCGGACTTTTTAATTACAAGATTAGAGACATTGACGGCAATTACGCACCAAGAGCCAAGTATCGTCGTAACACACTATATGGGTTACACGAGATTCTTGCCGACACCTAAAACGTATTTAAAGAGTTTTATAAATCTTAAGATTGATCAGGATATCAGTCCGCAAGACTTGGTTCAAAAATTGACCGACATCGGCTATAAAAGGGAAACTGTGGTAACATCGACAGGAGAATTAGGAGTTCGTGGTTTCGTTTTAGACGTCTTCCCGCTAGGAGAAACTCACCCAGTCCGAATTGAATTCTTTGGTGATACTATCGATAGCATTCGCTATTTTGATGAGGAAACTCAAAAATCATTAGAAAAAATCGATTCCATTTCTATTTCTCCGTATACAGAATTTTTAACATCCACTAAGGAAGTGGCTTGGGATAGTCAAAAATATTTATCACTGACAAATGATGAAATCTGTAACATTACATCTTATTTAGATGATCCAATCATCGTATTAAAAGATCATTTTCAATTACTAGCAACCGAAAAAACAACGTTTCATGAAATTACAGAATATCAAAACAACAAAGATACGGACTTTCATGGAAAATATCTATTTTCTTTAGAGGAACTACCATTAAAAAATGAAGTTTACTATTTTACGATTAATAATTTAGATTCAACACTGAAATTGGATGAAATTTATCAATTCGATGCCAAAACGATTACCAATTTCAATGAAAATATAGATTCTATAAACGAATTTCTAAATATGTCTTTGCACCAAAAGAAGACTGTTTTGATTTATTTAAAATCATTTCAAATTCAAAACTTCGTAAAATTCTTAAATTGTCCGAATATCCTTACAAGCGAAGATGATATACATCCGCAGATGGTTAATATTATTGCAAGTGAGCGAAATCATGGATATCTATATCGTGACTTTGTAATCTTGACGGATAAAGATTTATTTAAGATTCAAGAGACGAAGCATGTCTATAAGACAAAATTCAAATATGCATCAAAGATTAAAGATATCAATAAACTTCAAATCGGAGATTACATCGTCCATAACGTTCACGGAATTGGTGTCTATAACGGAATCAAAACGTTAACAAAAATGGGACTAGAAAAGGACTATCTAGAAATTTTATATGCTGGAAAAGATAAACTGTATATTCCAGTAGAAAAGATTGATTTGATAAGTAAATATTCTGGAAATGAAGGAATGGTTCCAAAAATCAATCGTTTGGGTGGTTCAGAGTGGGCTAAAACCAAATTACGCGTCAGAAATAAAGTAAAAGATATTGCCAAAGATTTATTACAACTGTATGCGAAAAGAGAATCACAATCTGGTTTTGCTTTTAGTAAGGATAACGAATTGATGATTCAATTTGAACAAGCATTTGAACACGAAGAAACGCAAGATCAGTTATTGGCAATTCGACAAATTAAAGAAGACATGGAGTCACCTCGACCGATGGACCGTCTACTTTGTGGAGATGTTGGATATGGAAAGACGGAAGTTGCCTTCCGTGCTGCTTTCAAAGCCGTTTTAGATTCCAAGCAAGTCTTATATTTGTGCCCGACGACGATTTTATCAAATCAACAATATGAAAATGCTCTAGCACGTTTTAAATATTTTCCTGTTAACATTGGACTTCTAAACCGATTTACCAAACCATCTGACGTCAAAAAAATATTAAATGACTTAGAAACTGGTAAATTGGATATCTTATTTGGAACCCATCGTATTTTAAGTGATGATATTAAACCGAAAGACCTTGGCTTGTTGATTATCGACGAAGAACAACGATTTGGTGTCGTTCATAAAGAAAAAATAAAGAAATATAAAAATAATGTCGATGTCTTGACTTTGACTGCAACTCCAATTCCAAGAACATTGCAAATGTCATTGGTTGGTATCCGAAGCTTATCTTTAATTGAAACGCCACCGGTCGATCGTTATCCGATTCAGACGTATGTTGTAGAAGAAAACAAACAAATTATTCGCGATGCTGTCTACAAAGAATTATCGCGGAATGGTCAAACGTTTATTTTATATAATCGAGTTGAGAATATCGAACGAAAAGTTGCAGAAATTGAACTCTTGATTCCGGATGCCAAAGTAGTATACGCTCATGGTCAAATGACAAAGAACGAGTTGGAAAACCGTATGATGGCATTCATTAATCACGAGTACGATGTTTTAGTCTGCACGACAATCATTGAAACTGGTATTGATATTCCAAATGTAAACACGTTAATTATTTTAGATGCCGATCGCTTTGGTTTATCTCAACTATATCAAATTCGTGGTCGTGTTGGTCGTAGTAACAAGATTGCTTATGCTTATTTGATGTATCAAAAAGGTCATGTTCTAACAGAGACAGCAATCAAACGCTTAAATGTCATCAAAGAATTTACAGAATTAGGAAGCGGCTTTTCAATTGCGACTAGAGATTTATCAATTCGTGGTGCGGGAGATATTTTAGGAAGTGAACAAGCCGGTTTTATCGATACAGTCGGAATTGATCTGTATTTGAGAATGTTAAATGAAGAAGTTGCGATTTTAAAGGGTGAAAAGCAAGAAACGGAATCCCAAGAGGAAGAACAGGAACGTCCATTAATCGATGTTGCTACTCATATTGACGATTCTTATGTAGAGGATACGGACTTAAAAATTGAGATTCATCGTAAGATCAATGAAATCGACTCTTATGAAAGTCTACAATCTGTACGCAAAGAAATCGAAGACCGATTTGGTAAAATTACAGATACTATGGAAATCTACATGTATGAAGAATGGTTCGAAAAATTGGCAAAACGTTTAGACATCATTCAAGTTCGTCAAACTAGAAATTCAATCGAAATGATTTTTAGCAACCAAATGACACATCAGATTGATGGTGAAAAGATATTTGAAGAAGCATTCAAGGTTAGCAATATGTTCCGATTTGCCATGAAAAATGACTGCCTAATTATCGTTTTAGATACGATTAAGTTAGAAAAACATTACATTTACTATTTGATTGATTTGTTAGAACGAGTTCAAAAATGCATAAAAGTTGACTAAATTTACAAAAATTGATATGATTAACACGTAAAACAATAAAGGTGATAGCGATGGATAAAGAGCTAGTAGAAAAATTTAATGAAAAAAATCAGACGATGTTGAAAGAAAAATTAGCACTCGACATCAACAACAACAAAGACTCTTTGTTTCAAGCATTAGAAAATTACTTTAAACAGAAATTTATCGAAACAAGGGCTCATTTAATTGATATTTATCAAAGTGCAGGAACTGTGTTAGAAAATAAAAAATTGGCACCATTTTTAAATAACTATGCCAATATGGTACAGGGTGTTGCCAAAAAATTGATTTTGGATAAAATGAAAGAAATGCATGCAGCAGCATCGAATGTGACATTAGATGAATCTACCATAGAAGAGTATTGTAAAAAGATTAGTGATACGACTCAAAATTACCAAGAAAAATTTTTACAAGAGATTGAAGAGTATTTGGATAAAGAGATTCCAAAACATCTGTTGCGCCTTGCAAAAGATAAAGATGAAACGACAATTGCCCATCGTCGTGCCAAAGATCTTTTGACGAAAACGCTACCGAACTCGCTTGCCAAGAAAATCGTAGAATATTTAAAGGATCGCGATGGTGCTATTTCAAATAATGCTCGTGAATCCTATCAAAAAATTAAGAAAATGAACGAGTTATCAACCGGAGTTCATTCATAAAATCAATAAAAAAACATAGATAAAATCAAGGAAAAGGTGAATACCTTTTCTTTTTTTGGTTTCATTTTGTTAACAAATTAAAATAATTGGTAATATTTACCAACAAAATTAACAGAATAAATTGTTTATAATATATCTGAGTGAAGAGAAAAAATGGGTATAAGAAAAATATTTATTGGGAGAATAAATATTAGAATAGAAAGTAGGTATTACATGAAAACAACTGGTGTAGTTAGAAGAATTGATGGCCTTGGTAGGATTGTTGTTCCGAAAGAGATTAGACGTACCCTGAGAATCCGTGATGGAGAGCCATTAGAAATATTCGTCGATAAAGATTTTATTGCATTGAAAAAGTATTCTCCAATGACAGATTTTAGAACGTTAGCCCAGATTTTAGTTGACTCTGTTTACGATTCGATATCTTTAAATATTTTTATTACTGATCGGGATCAATGTGTTGCAGCATCAAATTCTATTAAAAAGGAATATTATAACAATCCAATCAGTAGTTATTTAGAAAAAGTATTAGCTGATCGAAAAAAAGTGAGTAGTCCAGTGAAGGAAGTTGAACTAAGTAGAAATCACACGGAAACAATCAGTTATACTTTAAATCCGATCATCGTCAATGGCGATGTCATTGGCTTAGTTGGTCTGACTAGTCCGACGAACATAACGGATTCCGATGAAAAAATTGCAAGTTTTATCACAGAATTTTTATGCAAAAATATTGAAGAATAAAAAAATGTGTGGTACGATAAAGCCATAAAAGTTTTGATGAAGAGCCAATTTGTAAACGAATTGAACCAGAGAGATGACGAATGGGTGCGAGTGTCATAATTCAAAACAGATTGGTATGGCTTCTGAACTGAGTTATCGATATTGTAGGTAACTCCGTACCAGGCGTTAACGATTCGAGTGTATAATAGAACTATTATAAACTAAGGTGGAACCGCGGTCTTTTGCCGTCCTTAGATATAATGGTTCTTTTTTTTGGAGGGGATATTATGGCACGTAAACTAGAAAAGATATCATTTGAACAATTTCAAAAAGATATTAGCAACAATAAAAAAGTATATGAATCTTATCATATTCCAGTGCGCAAGACAAAATATAGTGCAGGTTACGATTTTGAGGTAATCGAACCTTTTACCTTAAAACCGGGTGAAATTAGAAAAGTTCCAACTGGAATTAAAGTGTGTATGGAACCGGATGAAATGTTCTGTTTAATCATCCGTAGCAGCATGGGCTTTAAGTACAATGTTCGAATGTGCAACCAGATTGGTGTCATCGATGCAGATTTTTATAATAACGAAAAAAATGAAGGACATATGTACTATGCGATTCAAAATGAAGGCAAAGAAACATTACATTTTGAAGCAGGCGATAATATCTGTCAAGGAATATTCATGAAATATTATGTGACGGATGATGATAAACCTACCCAAACTACTCGTAAAGGTGGACTAGGAAGTACGACAAAGGAGAGATAAAAATGAAAGAAAAATTTTATATATCAACAGCAATTGCATACACATCTGGAAAACCTCATATTGGAAATACCTATGAAATTGTTTTGGCAGATGCGATTGCAAGATTCAAACGATTAAAAGGATATGACGTCTATTTTCAGACTGGAACCGACGAACACGGTGAAAAAATCGAGTTAAAAGCCAAAGAAGCTGGAGTTACTCCACAAGAATTTGTAGATGAAAAAGCCACTGAAATCAAACGTATTTGGGATATTATGAACACGAGTTACGATAAATTTGTTCGCACGACAGATAAAAATCATGAACGAGTTGTTCAAGATATTTTCAAAAAGATGTACGAAAAAGGCGATATTTACAAAGGAGAGTATAAAGGATTATACTGCACACCATGTGAGTCTTTCTGGACCGAATCGCAATTAGTAGATGGCAAATGTCCAGATTGTGGTAGAGAAGTACAAGAAAAAAGAGAAGAAGCATACTTCTTTCGTTTATCAAAATATCAAGATCGATTAGAGAAATATATTGAGGAGCATCCGGACTTCATTAAGCCAGAAGCTAGAAAAAATGAAATGTTAAATAACTTTATCAAACCTGGATTGCAAGATTTATGTGTCTCACGTTCCTCTTTCAGTTGGGGAATTCCGGTAGGTATTGATCCAAAACATGTCGTGTATGTTTGGCTTGATGCACTAACAAACTACATTACGAATATTGGATATGAAGTTGATCATCCGACCGAAGAGTTTCAAAAACTATGGCCAGCTGACTTACATCTAATTGGCAAAGATATCATTCGTTTCCATACGATTTATTGGCCTTGCTTCTTAATGAGTTTAGACTTACCATTACCAAAACAAGTATTTGGACATCCTTGGTTAATTATGGCAGATGGTAAAATGAGTAAGTCAAAGGGAAATGTTATATATGCCGACGATTTAGTTCATGAATTTGGAGTCGATGCCGTTAGATACTATTTCTTACATGAAATACCTTATGCTTCAGATGGTATTTTCTCTAGAGAGTTATTAATCGATCGAATTAACGGCGACTTAGTAAATATCTTAGGAAATTTAGTCAATCGTACTGTCAGCATGGCACATAAATACTTTGATGGAACGATTACAAATGCAAAGGTGAAAGAAGATGTCGATACGGATTTTATTCAAGCAATCTCATCTTTAGATGAAAAAGTAACAGTAAAAATGGATGATTTACATATCGGTGAAGCATTGGATGAAATCTTCGATGTCTTAAGAAAGAGTAACAAATACATCGACGATACGACTCCTTGGATATTAGCAAAAGATGAAACCAAAAAAGGTCGTCTAGAGACAGTTTTATATAACTTACTAGAATCCATTCGTATTTGTGCAATTTTCTTAAGTCCGTTCCTACCAGATACTTCAGAAAAGATATTCAACCAGTTAAATACACAGAATAGAACGTATGAAACAAAAGACTTTGGTATGCTAGAAAGTCCAATTACATTAAATACACCACAGCACTTATTTTCACGAATTGATGAAACTGTAAAATAAGTTGTAAAAGCAAAAAAAGATGGCAGAAATCATAGGACTGTCATCTTTTTTGTGTTATAGTGGAATGGTAGTTCAGTAGTTGGTAGTGCAACGAAAGGGCCAATTATGAGAGAAAAGAAAAAAGAGGTAAGGCGCAATTTTTTGTGGTGTAGTGTCTTGATTGGTGTGATAGGAATCATAGTTTTTGAAACCAGAAATAGCATCGATATCGCATATTTGTTGTTTCTAATCCTTATTTTAAGTAGGTACTTGATAAAAACTAATGGGTGAGCATTGGTTTTTATTATGGTATAATGGATGAAAGCAGGTGAAGATTATGTATATCGATACACATTGCCATCTATCTTTAGAAGAAGATATCCAAGATGTTATGAAACGATGCAAAGAAGCAAAGGTAAATCAGATTATTATCAGTGGTTGTGATTTTGAAAGTATTCCCGAATCTATCAAAATAGCGCATGATATGCAAGATATCTATTTGGCCCTAGGATTTCATCCCGAAACAGCAAGTGAAGTAACAAAAAAAGATTTAGAAATGCTAAAAGATGAAATCCAATCGAATCCAAAATTAGTTGCAATCGGTGAAATTGGTTTAGATTTTCACTATGGACGTGAAAATGAAAAAGAGCAAATCGAATTGTTTCGAACTCAATTGTCACTGGCCTCTGAATATCAGTTGCCAGTCGTAATCCATACTAGGGATGCTATAGAACTCACGTATCAAATTTTAAAAGAATACGACGTAAAAGGAGTTATTCACTGTTATTCCGGTTCTTTGGAAATGGCAAAAAAATTTATTGATTTAGGATATTGCTTGGGAATTGGTGGAGTATTGACCTTTAAAAACTGCAAGTTAAAAGAAACATTGAAACAAATTCCACTTTCCAGTCTAGTCTTAGAAACCGATAGTCCTTATCTAACCCCTGTACCTTATCGTGGTAAGCCAAATCACCCGTACTATGTTCCTTATGTTGCACAAGCACTAGCAGAAATATATCAAATTCCAACCGAAGAGGTGGCAAGAATTACCAGTGCCACTGCCAGGCGAATATTTGACAGAATGAAGTAAAGTGTGTTACTATTTTTTTATACATTGATGCTGGAAGGTGCGAATGAATGAAAAAATTCTTAGCTGCCATGCGCTTACGTTTCATATTTATTATGTTCGTAGCGGTGGCTTTAGTTGCGATTGCAACTGGTAATAAGCATTATAAAGTAACAACATACGATATGAATCGAACCAAATCACTAGAAGCAGTCCACATCGTTTCCAAATACGATGCATCGGTTGCGGCAAAAGCACCAGTTTTTGCCTCTTCATTATTAGAAGCAGTATCACTGGCTGCGGATAACGATGTAATCTTTAATGGGACGATGACAGGATATGGACCAGATTGTGTTGGTTGCTCTGGACGTGTTGGATGTGCTCCATATCCAAATGTTTCAAATGGAAACATTACCTATAACGATGCTAGTTATGGAACAGTAAGAATTGTTGCTGCTGACGCCAGTGTTCCTTGTGGAACACTTGTAAAAATAAGCAATGTGACATTTACAGATGAACCATTTTATGCAATTGTCTTAGATCGTGGTGGCGCTATCAAAGGAACCTTATTCGACTTGTTATTTGAAACAGAACAAGATGCTCTAATTGTTGGCAGACAGAAAAATGTTCAATATGAAATTCAAAGATTGGGATGGTAACTCAATCTTTTTTTTTGATTTTATTGCAAAGACCGGAAAAAATGTGTTACTATATAAGTAACAATAAGGAGGCTATGATATGACGAATCAAGCGACAAAGCAAGTCTTACTAACCGTGTTAGCAGTGGGAATCTTAGTAGTTGCTGCCGTAGGCGTATCGTTTGCAGCGTTTACATACTCAAAATCAGGTACCACCAATAACATTATTAGAACCGGTCAAATCTATTTCCGATACAATGAACCATCATCTGGTATCTCGCTATTAAATGCTGTTCCAATTCCAGATTATGATGGTACTCATCAAATTGGAGAAGGAAATGTATTCGATTTTGGTGTCACATCGACAATCAAAGGAAACACGACAATCGATTATGAAATTGTTCTAGAAGGAAGCGAAAGCAATACTTTAGATGAAAATAAGATTAAAGTATACTTAGTAGAAGTAGAAGATAGCAATACAGATGTTGCTAACGAAAAAGTCTTACTAGAACCGACATACTTAAGTGACCTTCCTGCATCTGAAAGCAAAGAGGGAGCAAAGTTATTATATGTTGGTACTGCTTCTGAAGGAGATAATATCGTAAAGAATTATCGCTTTAAAATGTGGATTCCAGAAATCGATGGTGATGGTCACGAAATCACATTATCTACTTTAGAAAGTAACTCTTCTGCATCTGAAGAGAGTAATCTAAAAATTGGAATTTATGCCAAACAACAATAGACACGACGAGTGTCTTTTTTTAGTCAAGTCGAAATTGTTTTAATCAATCGACTTGTTTTTTTTCCCCTTCTTTGCTATGCTAAGGTAGAATAAAAGGGCGGATGAACCATGAAGAAAGTGAAGAAAATTTTTTATTTCATAACCAGTGCCTTCATGTACACGGTTCTTTTTTTAATGATTTTAGTTTGTTTTACAGTAGCAATTTATGTATTAGAGTTTAATCGTGCGATGAAGAATGGCAATCCCCCCACGCCAATCTTTTCATCTTATATCATCGCTTCCGGAAGTATGACGCCGAACATTAATGTGAATGACATGGTCATCAATCAGCGTGTTCAAGCCTATGAAATTCAAGTCGGAGATGTCATCACGTTTTTATCAGAATCTCCTCTTTCAAACGGACTAACGATAACGCATCGAGTTGCAGCAATTACGCAAGCACCAGATGGAAGTTATCTTTTCAGAACCAAAGGGGATGCCAATCAAACCGCAGACGAATGGCTTGTACCAGAAGAGAACATCATCGGTAAAGTATTAGTCAAAATTCCATACGTCGGTTACATTCATTCGTTTTTATTGAATAGCTATGGATTTTTAATTGTAATTGTCATACCATTCTTAATCATCGTCATTTACGATTTTATTAAACTTAGCCGTCTCTTAGTTAAAAAAGGAAAAAATCAGTTAGAAAAAGTGAAAAAAACCAAATAAACTTGGTAATTTATATTAGTTATGATATAGTGAGATAGGTGATTTTATGAATCAACAATTTACGTTTCGCAAATCTTTTGGCCAAAACTTTTTAAAAGATACTAGTATCGTTCGAAAAATTGTCGCGACTGTACCACTGACAAAAGAAGATCTCGTCATCGAAGTAGGACCTGGTTCTGGAATGTTAACGAAAGAGATTGCACCGCATGTCAAACAGATGTTATGTTATGAAATCGATACTAGATTAGAAGAAATATTAGCAACCAATTTACAAGAGTTTTCTAACATCGATATCGTATTTGAAGATTTTATGACACGAGATATTTCAGCAGATCTAGCAAAGTATGAATACAAAAAACTATATTTTATTGCTAATCTACCGTATTACATTACGACTCCAATTATTACGAAGTTGATCGAATCTCATCTTCCCTTTGAATCTATAACCGTAATGGTTCAAAAAGAGGTTGGAGATCGTTTTAGTGCCAAACCTAGTAGCAAAGATTATGGCTCTTTAACAGTATTCTTAAATTATTATTTCGATGTCAAGAAAGAATTTGTTGTGAGTCGCAATTGTTTCGTACCGAAACCAAACGTCGATAGTGTCATTGTAACATTAAAGAAAAAAGAGACAAAATTCCAAGTAAATAATGAAGAACATTTTTTAAAATTGGTCAAAGATAGTTTTCAATATAAGCGAAAAAGTATTCGGAACAACTTAAAGTCATACGATTTAGAAAAAATAGAATCGGTATTAAAGACATATGGATACGATTTGAAAGTTCGAGCCGAATCATTACAACCAGAAATATTTGCAAGTATCAGCAATGAACTGACAAAAGATAACACATAATGAAAAGAAAAGCATATGATGAAGAGAGGTGATCATATGCTTTTTCATATTGGGGACTATGTGACAAGAAAATCCCACAATCACGATACCATTTTTAAGATTATCGATTTACAGGGAACGTATGCTATTTTAAAAGGTCACGATGTTCGTTTAATTGCCGATAGCGATATCGACGACTTAGTCAAAGTGACGGAACCGATTCCATCGACAGATCAAGAATTAGAAAGTAGAATCGATAGTCTGTTACCACAAGATAGAAACGAATACTTTTATTTACCAGGTAAAATTCTTCATATTGATGCGGACGATGAATACTTAAATCGCTGTATCGAATTTTATAAAAAATTAAACATTATGGCATACGGAGTAAAATTAAATGAACGTTCCATTGGACCTTCCATCACCAAGTATCTAGAAGATCTAAATCCAGATATCGTCGTTATTACTGGTCACGATGCATATTACCGGAATAAAGATGAATATAAAAATTCGGATTATTTTGTAGATGCTGTCAAAATGGCTAGAAAATACGAAAAAAGCCACGATAAACTCATTATCGTAGCAGGTGCTTGTCAAAGTAACTATGAAGAGATTATTAAGGCCGGTGCTAATTTTGCTAGTAGTCCAAAACGGATTAATATTCATGCCCTAGACCCAGCAATTATTGCTAGTAGTATCAGTCTTTCTTTAAAAAATAAACCGATCGATTTACTGAACATTTTATCTAAGACGAAGTACGGACCAGATGGTATCGGTGGTTTAGTGACGACGGGAACAATGTATGTAGGTTATCCGCGATAGAAGGTGTTCCCAAGCAAGATGGGCAATCAGTGCTCCCAGTGCAACTAGTAATAGGAAGTAAGGGTGAATGACACCTTCGTTTATTTGTTTTAATATTAAGAAGTAGAGAAGGGCTAAATCGATAAATAAGATAATACAAGAGATGCTCATCACAATCTTTTTGGCCTTTGCCATCAGTTTCTGGTGAAGACTCAGTATCCCATAAAGGAATATACCGAATCCCAACGAGATACAGAAACTGTAAATTTGAATGGATAGAATCATTTAAATAAACGATGAAAAATACTGTTTTCCTTGTCTTTTTCTTTATGATCTTCTAAGTATGAATAGGAGATAATTAAACCTTTAATAGAAACATTACCATCTCTTGTATCCAATTTTACGAGTTCCAAGTCTTCTCCTTTGATTAGTAGATAACCCATTACAGTTTCCAATAAGAACTCTTCATTATCGAAATTATCGATTTTCTTAACTCCTGTAATCACGGCTGTCTTTCTCTCTATCATGGTAAGTGTATGACTGAAATTGTTAATTTGTGTGTTTTCTTTATCCATAATCTTGTCCTTTCCCTAAACTTTATGCAAAAAAAAAGAAACTATGAAAAAAACTTACCGTTTGGTAAGTTTTTCTAGTTTTATTCCTCAGTTTCTGTTGCAGGTTCAGGATCTTCAGCCTTGTCATATGCTTCAAGGATTGCGTCTTGAAACATAGCTCTACCTTCAGAGTTAACTGGGTGAGCAATATCACGATATCCACCAGTAGCAGTTTTTCTACTTGGCATTGCGATAAATAGACCATTATCTCCTTCAATAATACGAATGTCGTGAATAGCAAACATGTCGTCGATTAATACTGATGCGATTCCTTTCATGCGAGATCCTTCTTTTTCGATCTTGCGAACATTTACAGATGTAATTTTCATTGCATATCCTCCCTCTAAAGTATAAACTTTATACATTAATCATATATCAAATCTTTCGAAAATGCAATGAATTTCGTATTAGTAAACCAATAATATCAGAAAATTCTACAAAATTGTGTGCTATAATAAAGAAGAAGGATGATAAAATGGACGTTAAAACAGGAAAGAAATTATTATTTTGTATGGGCTTGGCTATTGTTGGTTTCACATTGATTATTTCGGGAAGTAGTTATGCCTTATTAAATTCTACAAACATGCAAAATACGACGATTGCGAACAATTTGCAAATTCAATATGATGAAGGAAACGAGTCCGCAGGCGATATCGTCTATTTGACTGTGCCATATCCAATTTCTGATATGGATGCTATGCAAAGGAAACCGTACGTGTTTTCGGTAACCAATCAAACAAGCACAGTAAAAGATTACACCATTTCCATTATCGATGATACGGCAATGGCATCTTTAGAAAATTGTGACGATTGTTTACTAAGAGATAACTATGTAAAATTTAGCATCAATCAAAGTTCACCCAAATCATTAAGCGATATAGAAGATGGCTTGCTATTAAAGGATCAATTGGGACCAAATCAAACCAAAACTTATGAGTTAATATTATGGTTAGACGAATATAGTGATAATTCTGTGTTCGATAAGCACTTTTTCAAACGATTAAGTGTGCAATGAAAAAGAAGCCAAAAACGGCCAAAATCATTTATTTGACGTAAAGCGTTCGTGAAATCTAAAAAAATAAAAACAAGATCATAAAAAGCAGATATAATATATGTTAGGAAGGTAGGTGTTATAACTTGCGGCAACCAAAGAATAAGCATATTGTCAAAACGAAACGGCGTTTAGTATTGTTTGGTATCACATGCTGCGCTGTTATTATCGGACTTACCATAATGCTCGGCAAAACATGGGTTGAAATCTATCAAAAATATCAACAAAAAGATTCTTTAACTGCAAAATTAGAAGAATTGCAAAAAGAAGAGGAAGAATTGAAAGCCGATGTAGAACGTTTACAAGATCCAGATTACGTTGCTAGATATGCTAGAGAAAAATATCTATATTCTAAAGATGGTGAATTTATCATCAAACTACCATAAAATAGAGTATTCTATTTTTTCTTTTTGTTTAAATCTTGTCAGATGAAAGAAGTTTCGATAGAATGTAAGAAGAGATGTGATAAAAATGGAAGATGTAGTTAGTTTATTTGCACCATATCGAATTGAAAAGGGAGATACCATCGTCGTAGGAGTCTCTGGTGGACCGGATTCGATGGCTCTTTTAAGTATGCTATTAAAGTATCGAGATCAAAAAGAGATTCAAATCATTGCTGCTCATGTCGATCACAACGTCCGTAGAACGAGTGCAAAGGAAAGAGAGTTTGTAGAGTCTTGGTGTATGAAACATAACATTTTTTTTGAGACGATGACGATTGACAAATACGGAGATGACAATTTTGAAAACGAAGCGAGATCGATTCGATATCATTTTTTTGAAGAGGTCATTCATAAGTATCAAGCCAAAATCTTAATGACTGCCCATCATGGCGATGACTTAATGGAGACGATTTTAATGCGTCTGACGCGTGGTTCTACTCTAAAAGGATACGGCGGTTTTGCGGAAGTTGCCACGATGAAAGACTATCAAATCATCAGACCGTTACTCCGTTGCACAAAAAAAGATTTGGAACAGTACGATAAGAAACATAAAATTCCGTACGTTATCGATAAAAGTAACTTTAAAACCATTCATACGCGAAATCGTTATCGCAAACATCTGTTACCATTTTTTAAAAAGGAAGATCCAAATGTCCATCTCAAATTTTTAAAATTCAGTAAAATTCTAAATGAATACGATAACTTGATTGAAAGCCAAGTGCATCAATTGTTATCAAAGGTCTATCACGACAACACCCTTTTCATTAAAAAGTATCAAGAACTAGAACCGATTATGCAAAGTCGCATCATTCATACCATTTTAGAATCCATTTATAAGGACGACTTAATGTTAATCAATGATCGTCATGTGGAACTAATTCAAAAATTGATTCAATCTCGAAAAAGCAATTCCTATATTTATTTGCCAAATAACATTCGTGCCATAAAGAGTTACGATCAAATCAAAATTGTCATGTCGATCGATCAAGTGTCGGGATATGAGATTGAACTAAACGACTATGTGACATTGCCAAATGGACATCATCTAAAACGAGTTACAAGTTGTGATACCAACGGTAACGATGTCGCTAGATTAAATAGCGCAGACCTTTCCTTGCCACTATATGTTAGGACTCGCCGCCATGGCGATAAAATCGCTGGCTTCCATATGAAGGGACACAGTAAGGTAAAAGATATTTTTATCAATCACAAAGTCCCGTTAAAAGATAGAGAATTGTGGCCAGTCGTCGTCGATTCTAAAGGAGAAGTTGTCTGGATTCCAGGAATTAAGAAAAGTAAATTTAATAAGTCACAGAAAGAAAACTGTGATATAATAATAAAATATTACTAACAAGGAGGAAAAAACGTGAATAAAAATACTGTAAAAAGAGGATTATTACCATACGTGATACTGCTGGTTTTAATTTTCGGTATTTATTATGTGTATGCCGTAATGAATCAGAAAGTAAACGTATTGACATATCAAGAATTTAGCGATGCACTTACAAATGCACAAGTGACTGAAATGACAATCACCCCGAGATCGAGTGCAGGTGTTTACGAGATGGAAGGTAGTTTAGCCGATTACGACGATAACGAAACTTTCTTCGCTAGAGTACCGATGTCTGATGAGATTATCAGACAAGTACTAGCTGCTAGTGAACAATATGATTTTGAATTGGTAACGGAACAAGATCCAGAATCAAGTCCATGGTTACTAATTTTAATTAATGTTGTTCCATTAGTAATCTTAATTGGTGGTGCTTTATGGATTTTCTCTCGTCAAATGGGATCTAATAATAAATCAATGGATTTCGGACGTAGTAAAGCAAGATTGAGTACGGATCAAAATAAAGTAACATTTAACGACGTTGCTGGTTTAAAAGAAGAAAAAGAAGAAGTTAGAGAATTGATCGATTTCTTAAAAAATCCAAAACGTTTCCAAAAACTTGGAGCTAGAATTCCAAAAGGAGTTTTATTAGTTGGTCCTCCAGGAACTGGTAAAACGTTACTTGCAAAAGCAGTTGCTGGCGAAGCAAATGTTCCATTCTACTTTATTAGTGGTTCTGATTTCGTAGAACTATTTGTCGGTGTTGGTGCAAGTCGTGTCAGAGACATGTTCAAACAAGCGAAAGCCAATGCTCCATGCTTAATCTTTATTGATGAAATCGATGCCGTTGGTCGTCAACGTGGAACTGGTTTAGGCGGTGGCCATGATGAAAGAGAACAAACTTTGAATCAATTGTTAACAGAAATGGATGGCTTTGGTGCAAATGAAGGAATTATCGTCATTGCGGCAACAAACCGTGCTGATGTATTAGACCCAGCATTATTGAGACCAGGAAGATTCGACCGTCAAGTAACAGTAGGACTTCCAGATGTAAGAGAAAGAGAAGATATTTTAACAGTTCATGCTAAGAATAAAATACTTGCTCCAAGCGTACAACTAAATGCAATTGCTAAGAGAACACCAGGATTTAGTGGTGCTGATTTAGAAAACTTATTGAATGAAGCTGCCCTTCTAGCCGTTAGAAGAAATAAGAATAGTATTACGATGGCAGAAATCGATGAAGCAACCGATCGTGTTATCGGTGGACCTGCTAAGACGAGTAGAAAATATACTCCACATGAAAAAGAATTGGTTGCATACCATGAAGCGGGCCATGCTGTATTAGGTATTAAATTGGAAAATGCGGATGATGTTCAAAAGATTACGATTATCCCTCGTGGTCAAGCCGGCGGATATACGATGATGATGCCAAAAGAAGAGCATTATTTTGCAACGAAGACAGAGTTGTTAGATCAAATTACCGGTTTGCTTGGTGGCCGTGTTTCAGAAGAGTTACGGTTCCATGAATCGACAACTGGTGCTCACAATGACTTTGAACGTGCTACTAAAATTGCTCGTGCTATGGTAACAGAATACGGTATGAGTGATCTAGGACCAATTCAATTAGAACAACAAGAAGGTGGCGTATTCTTAGGCCGTGATTACAATAAAACGAAAGACTTCTCAAATGAAGTTGCTCATGAAATTGACCTAGAGATGCGTAAAATCGTCAACAGTTGTTATGAAAGAGCAAAACAGATTCTTTCTGAAAACCAAGATATGATTAAGTTAATCGTAGATGCTCTATTAGAACGTGAAACGATTACAAAAGAGCAAATCGATTACTTAGTAGAACATGGAACGATGCCTCCTGAAGACGACGAAGAACAAGTTGTAGACAACAAAGAAGAAAAAGATGTAGAAGAGACAGAATCATCAACTGAAAAGGTAGAAGAAAGTCCAAAGAAAGAATCAAAAAATAAGAAACAACACAATAAATCAAAACAAAACAAAGGAGAATAAAACTCCTTTTTTTGTTTACTTTTAGAAAAAACAATGATAAAATAAGCACTCGAGTAAAGAGGTGAAAATATGGCGGGATCAAAAAAAGCAGATGAATTAATTGTTTCTTTAAAAAATGGAAAACTTTATTTAGGGAAGAAAGCAGCCGAAATTATCAAAGAGAAAAATCATCTTTGTGGAGACTGTTTACGTCCTTATAGTCAGTGTCCTAAAATGAGTAGACAATGGCAACCGATTGAATACTATGGCTGGATTACAGAAGGAAGTCAAAAGTTTATTGAAGGAGAATTAACATATCGTTTATCTCCAGAGGAACAAATGGATTTGTTTGATACAGGCAAATATGATGCTGTGCAAAAAGTTCCTGATCGTGAAAAAGTTTCAGCAATGGTACCGGATACTTTTGTCGTAACGGGATGTCAAAGATTCATTGCACCAACTGTTGAAGCTGCAAGACGTGAACAAGCCGAAAAAGATCGTATCATGTCTTTGAAAAAAAGATAAATCCGTTTTTCTTTTTCCTAAATTTACGGTATAATAAATAAGCAATCATAATGACTAGAAACATAAACAGTATCATGAGTAGATATCGAAAAAGTTAGGAGCAGGGTATAAAGATGGAATGGACAATTGGAAACGTAAAAATCAAAAATCAAATTGTACTGGCCCCGATGGCAGGAATTTGTAACTCTAGTTTTCGTAAAATTATCAAACAGATGGGTGCCGGATTAATCTATGCTGAAATGGTAAGCGATAAAGCAATTTTCTATAACAGTAAAAAAACAATTGACATGTTATATATGGAAGACGAAGAAAGACCAATTACACAACAGATATTTGGATCTGATGTAGAGTCGTTTGTCATGGCCGCAAAATACATTTATGAACATCAACACCCAGATATTATCGATATCAATATGGGCTGTCCCGTTCCCAAAGTTGCCGTAAAAAGTCAAGCCGGAGCAGCGTTACTAAAGAATCCCCAAAAGATTAAAGAGATTGTATCGGCAGTTGTTTCATCACTTCCAATTCCCGTTACGGTAAAAATTCGTTCTGGATGGGATCATGAACACATCAATGCCGTGGAAGTAGCTAAAATATGTGAAGAAGCAGGTGCTCAAGCAATCTGTGTTCATCCTAGAACGAGAAGCCAGGGATATACCGGTAAAGCAGATTGGAGTATCATCAAATCTGTAAAAGAAGCAGTTTCCATTCCAGTAATCGGAAATGGCGATATAAAAAGTTGTTACGATGCCAAACGAATGTTAGAAGAAACTGGTTGCGATGCCGTTATGATTGGACGGGGAGTATTAGGAAATCCTTGGCTAATTAAAGAATGCGTAACGTATTTGGAAACAGGGGAAGTATTACCGAAACCATCTCCAAAAGAACGAATCGATATGTGCTTGAACCATTTAAATTTATTGAAAGAATTAAAAAACGAACATATCGCATGTTTAGAAATTAGAACCCATATTAGTTGGTACTTAAAAGGATTGCCAAAAGCAAACGATATCAAAAATAAAATCTTTTCTCTAGACCATATCAGTGATATAATTCAAGTATTAAATGAATATCAGGATTGGTTAAAGGAGGAACAAGAGTGAAAGCATATTTTTTGCCAAGAGCAATCGCATTTTTAATCGATGCCATTTTAATTAGTTTAGTAGCAAGTTTGTGTTTTAGAGTTTTTCCACAGTATACGAATTATACGAAGTTAAATCAACAATTGGAAGAGTCCTATAGAAGTTACTTGAATCAAGATATTACAATCAATGAATATGTTGCACAAGTAAACGATTTAAGTTATGATATTGCTTATCAGGAAGTCCCATATATGATTATTTATATCACTTTAACAATTGGGTATTTCGTAGTTTTCCAGGCTAAGATGAACGGTCAGACAATCGGCAAACGATTGATGCGAGTCCGCGTTGTCAGTATGGAAAAAGAAGAGCCAGTAACGACCAATCAGTACTTGATTAGAGCCATGATCAATCAGACATTGTTTTTAAATCTAGTTGATTTGGGTATGGTTCTATTTATGAGTAAACAGGTGTACGGCTATGTTAATATTATTTTAGTAATTACACAATCTATTATTATGATAACGTGTCTTGTCATGGTATTATATAGAAAAGATGCCCGCGGCTTACACGATTTAGCGGCAAATACAAAAGTAGTAATGAATGGAGCAAAGGAGTTGGTAGAATGCAAGAGTTAACAGAACAAGAATTGGTTAGAAGAGAGAAAGCAAAAAAAATTAGAGAGATGGGAATCGATCCGTTTGGTCAAAAGTTTGACCGGGATGCGTTTGCTAAAGATATTACAGAAAAATACAAAGACGTTCCACATGATGATTTTGAACAGATGAACGACTGTTATACAGTAGCAGGTCGTATTATGTTTATTCGTAAAATGGGAAAAGCATCGTTCTTTACGATTCAAGACCGGACTGGAAAATTACAAGTCTATATTTCAATTAACGATGTTGGTGAAGAAGTATACAACTTATTTAAGAGTGCTGACATTGGTGATATCGTTGGAGTATACGGTAAAGTAATGAAAACGAGAACTGGCGAAGTAACACTAAAATGTTTACAATACACGCACTTAGTGAAAGCATTGAAACCACTTCCTGAAAAGTTTCACGGACTAACGGATATCGAAGAGCGTTATCGTCGTCGTTACGTAGATTTAATTATGAACGAAGACTCTAGACGAGTTGCCTATGAGCGACCAAAAATCATTCGCTGTATTCAAAATTTCATGGATAATCGTGGTTTTATCGAAGTAGAAACACCAGTGTTAAACAATTTGTTGACAGGTGCTGCTGCTAGACCATTTATCACACATCACAATGCCGAAGATCAAGATATGTATTTACGTATCGCTCTAGAATTACCACTAAAGAGACTTCTTGTCGGTGGGATGGAATCTGTATACGAAATCGGTCGAACATTCCGAAACGAAGGAATGGATCCAAAACACAACCCAGAGTTTACGATGATGGAAGCCTATCAGGCATATTCCAATTTAGAAGGTATGATGGATTTAGCAGAGAACATGTTCAAAGAGATTGCAAACAAAGTCTACCATCGCACGCAGTTCCATTGGTCTAATTACGACATCGATTTAGGTGCTAAGTGGAACAGAGTTAGTATGGCCGATGCCATTAAGGAAAAAACAGGTATCGACTTCAAGTCTCAAATGACTGTAGAAGAAGCATTGAAGTTGGCAGAAGAACACAAGATTGAAGTTCAAAATCATGAACACACAGTTGGTCATATCATGAATTTATTCTTTGAAAAATATGTGGAAGAAACACTAATTCAACCGACTTTCTTGTATGGTCATCCAGTAGAAATTTCTCCACTTACAAAGAAAAATCCGGAAGACCCAAGATTCGTCGATCGTTTTGAATTGTTTATCGGCGGCAAAGAGTTCGCCAATGCCTATACGGAATTGAACGATCCAATCGATCAGTTAGAAAGATTTCAAGAACAACTAGAAGAAAAAGAACTAGGAAATGACGAGGCAAACGATATCGATTATGATTTTATCGATGCATTGTCTTACGGAATGCCACCAGCTGGTGGAATCGGTTTTGGAATCGACCGTCTATGTATGCTATTTACAGAACAAGAATCTATCCGTGACGTACTATTATTCCCGACGATGAAAAATAAGGTTCGTCCAGAGCAAAAATCAAAAGAAGATACCAAATAAGAAAAGAGAAAATCTTTTCTTTTTTTTTCACGAACTTTTCACAAGAAACTTTTTTGATTTTGTTTGTTTTTTATTTTGATAATGCTATAATGAATATGGGAGGGTTAAAATGAAAAAGCATAATTTAATCAAGGTAGTTGCTATTACCATCCTAGTGTTTGTTCTATTGAGCTGGATTTTCCCAACTGCAAGTTATAGTTCAACACAAGGATTAGTAGAAGCAGAAAGAGTACAAGTTGGATTCTACGAACTATTTAACTACCCATCATTAGCAATGTCATATTTCGGTTACATCTTTGTTTTTGTATTGATGATCGGTGCATTCTATGAGATTCTTTCTAAGACTGGTGCTTACCGAGAACTTGTAGATCGCTTAGTAAAACAGTTCAAGGGCCGTGAATCTCTATTCTTGGCTACTACGATGGTAATACTTGCTGCGATAACGTCGTTCTCAGGTTTAAGTGTAGGCTTGATGTTTGTGTTCCCATTCTTAATTGCATTGATTCTTTCGATGGGATATGGCAAACTAACAGCGGCTGCAACGACGGTTGGTTCAGTTATGGTTGGTTTAATTGGTACAACATTTGGTAACACATCTGTTTACTATTTAAACTATTATCTAGGAACTGAATTGACAACACAAATCTGGCCAAAAGTAATCATCTTAATTATTGGTCTAGCATTATTAATTTTCAATGTATTGAAATATGCAAAGAAAACAAAAAATGATGTAGATTTAGTAAAAGAAGATTACATCCCTGAAAAAGTAAAAGGAAAACATGCAATCTGGCCATTAGTAGTTATTTTTGATTTACTATTAATCATCATGGTAATTGCACAACTTCCTTGGGAAGAATGGGGAATTACATTATTTACGGATATGACGGAGGCAATTGCTGACTTTGAAGTATTTGGATTCCCAATTTTTGGTAAGATTTTAGGAGCCGTTTTACCTTTTGGACAATGGTCAATTTTCGATTTCGCAATCCTACTATTTATTGCTGGAGCCGTTATTGCTTTCATCTACAAGTTGAAAGTCAGCCAATGGATTTCTGCAATGTGTGATGGATTTAAGAAATTCGCATTACCTGCAACTTTGATGATGATTTTGTACATGTGCTTGATTATTGCTACATATCATCAATTCCAATTGGTAATTATCGATGCAATCCTAAGCATTACATCTGGCTTAAATTCATTTACGATGGCAATTGCTACATTCTTAGCAAGTGTCTTCAATATGGATCCGATGTATGTTGCTGCAGGAACTGTTCCTTATGTTGCTTCTCTATATACAGATTTGACAACATCAGGATATGGAATTATCGCAGTTATCTACCAAAGTATGTATGGATTAGCAATGTTAGTAGCACCGACAAGTGTTATCTTGATTGGTACATTAGCATATTTAAAAATTCCATACGGAAAATGGTTAAAACACATTTGGAAACTATTTGTAGAATTATTAGTAATTTTACTAATTATCTTCACAATATTAGTACTAATGTAAAAGAAGGAGCGTTAAGCTTCTTTTTCTATCGTTAAAATCAGTAGAGACAGATGAAAACATCTGTTTTTTTCTTTGTGTAAAAAATAGAAAATTCATCATAATATATAAAGAAAATAGAAAGGAGAAAACTATGTATCAATCGTTTGATGAAGAATGTCAGTCAATTTTATTAAAAACAGTTCAAGAAAAAGAAGCGTTAAAAGATGAATTTATTGGTAGTGAACATCTAATGCTGGCTATTTTAAAAAGTGAAAATACAATTTCGGCGTTGTTAAATCAAATGGACATCACATATCATAATTACAAACAAAAATTGAGAGAACTAGTTGGAAAACAATCTTCTAAAAAGACTTGGAATCTGTATACCCCGTTTTTAAAACAAGTTATAGTAAGTGCCATCTTAAAGTCGAAAGAAAACCATACTCCCGTTACTTTGCCAACATTGTTTCAAAGTTTGTTAGAAGCAGGTGACGGGTTAGGATTACGTACCTTATCTGCAATGGACGTTGACTTATCGGCATTTACACAGCTGTTCCACGATACAACGAAAAAAGAAGTATTACCAAAGAAACATTTGATGTTAGATTCTTTCGGCCGTAATTTAATTACAGATGCTCCTACATTTGATACTGTAATTGGTCGCGAAAACGAACTAAATCTCTTGATTAAAACTCTGTGCAAAAGAAAAAAATCCAATCCGATTTTATTGGGAGAAGCAGGTGTTGGAAAAACGGCATTGGTAGAAGAATTAGCTAGAAGAATTTCTCAAAAGAGAGTTCCAACTGAATTGCAAAATAAAAAGATTTACTCTCTGGAGACTTCTACTTTAGTAGCAGGTACAAAGTATAGAGGAGAATTCGAAGAACGATTTGGGCAATTATTAAAAGAAGTGGAAGAAGATCCAGATATCATTTTATTTATCGATGAAATCCATACCCTGATTGGTGCCGGTGGAGCGGAAGGTGCCATCGATGCTTCGAATATTTTAAAACCTGCTCTGGCTCGTGGTAAAATTAAACTGATTGGGGCAACGACAATTCAAGAGTTTAATCACTACATTTCAAAAGACAAAGCATTCTCTAGAAGATTTGAGTTGATTTATGTTTTAGAGCCAAAAGAAGAAGTTTTAAGAGATATTTTAACTTCAAGTGCAAAACAGTATGAAGAATACCATAACGTTCGTTTGGAAGAAAGTACGATTACAAAAATTATGGAGTTGTCCAATCAATTGAATAACGACAGTCATCAACCAGATAAAGCTCTCGACTTATTAGATGAGATATGTACCTCGAAACATCTTTTGTTTGAACGAACTTTAGTTGGATTAACAGAATCGATTCAAAAAGTTTCGGAAAAGAAAAACGAAAATGTCTGTCAAGGTAACTTTAGAGAAGCACTCCTTTGGCGTAACAAAGAATGCAAATTGCGAGAAGATTTAGAAAAACGAAAAATGGATACTCCAGAAAATGCTATTACTGCTGAAGATGTGACTATCTATTTCGATGAGAAATATCGAAGTAAACCGATGTCGTCATCTGCATTGAAGAAAAAATTAGAAAACGATTCGGTTCATAAAGAGAATCAAATTGCAAAGTTAATAGAAGCGATTCCTAAAGCATCCTCTTTCTTATTTTATGGTCCAGAGGGAACCGGAAAGAATTATCTAGCGGAAAAATGGATAAAGATATCCTATCCTAATCGCGCTTTTACTGTAGACATGTCCGAATATCAACATGACCACGATGTCAACAAATTATTAGGTGCACCATTAGGATACAGTGGATGCGAAGAAGAGACTCCATTTCTATCATTTCTAAAGAGCAACCCGTATGGATTAATTTATATTAAGAACATTCATCTCGCTTCCAAAAAGATACTCACAACTTTTGTGGATATTTTAAAGAGCAAAAAAGTTCACGATAATCGCGGTCGTATTTTAAATGCTACACAGAAATTTTTATTCACAGTTTCTGTGCAAAAAAAGAATTTAGGATTTGTCGAATTCAGTTCAGATAAAGAACTGACGAAACAAATTCCGCAGCTATTACTGGATCAAGTCGATGTTATGATTCCATTTGAAACGATGAGTAGTAAAGAGCAAATGAAAATAATAAGACAAGCAAATAAAAATATCGATCCAAAGCAATTGAAAGAAATCGAAACTCATTTAAAATTAGGAAAAATCACATTGTCAGAAGCGCTGAAAAAAGTCAAAAAGCGACAATTATTAGAGTCACCATCATAAAAGTGATATTAAGTCTCACAAATTCCAACCAAAAAAGTATGAAAAGTTCGGTAATCCATTTCTAAATCATATCCGATATGGTATAATACCTTTAGAAAAAGGACTGATATTATGAAAATTTATAACACATTGACAAAAAAAGTAGAAGAGATTATTCCTCACGAAGAGGGAAAAATCAAAATGTACACGTGTGGTCCGACCGTATACAACTATGCTCATATTGGAAATCTCCGCACTTATATATTTGAAGATATTTTTGAAAAGGCATTACGTTATTTGGGTTACGACGTAGAACGTGTAATGAACATTACAGATGTCGGTCATATGACGAGTGATGCCGATGAAGGCGAAGATAAAATGTTAAAGAGTGCTGAAAAAGAAAAGAAAACAGTAAGAGAGTTAGCAGATTTTTATACAGAAGCATTTTTTAAAGATTTTGCTAGTTTAAATATCGACAAACCGGCAATTGTTGAACGTGCTAGTGATCACATTGCAACTTATCAAAAGATGATTCAAAAAATGTTAAATGATGGGTATGCATACTCTTCCAACGGCAATATTTATTTTGATGTATCGAAATGTCCAAATTACTATGAACTTTCCGGAAAAAATCCGGACGATTTATTGGTTGGTGTGAGAGACACTGTAGAAGAAGATAAATCCAAACGAAATCCAGCCGATTTTGGTCTGTGGTTTACGAGTTCTAAGTTTAACAATCAAATTATGAAATGGGACTCTCCATGGGGAGTTGGCTATCCGGGATGGCATATCGAATGTTCTGGTATTTCTGCTGAATATTTAGGAGAATATCTAGATATCCATTGTGGCGGCGTCGATAACATCTTCCCACATCACTCTAATGAGATTGCTCAAAGTGAAGCATATTTCGGACACAAATGGTGCTCTTATTGGGTTCATGGGGAGCACTTAAATGATAAAAATGGTAAGATGAGTAAATCGAATGGTGAATTTTTAACCCTTTCCCTATTAAAAGAAAAAGGATACGACCCATTATCTTATCGCTATTTTTGCTTAAATAGTCATTACCGTAGTCAATTAGTATTTTCTTATGAAGCGTTGGACGGTGCTCAAAACGCATATTTTAAATTAAAAAATAGAATTAAAACATTAGATCGGACTCCAAATTTGCGAGAAAGAAAATTAGATGAGTATCAAGACAAGTTTAAAGCAGCACTGAGTGATGATTTGAATACTGCTAGTTGCATCACACTAATTTATGATGTATTAAAAGATGAGGAACTTTCTGACTTTTCAAAATTGTACTTAATTGAAGACTTCGACAAAGTTTTATCTCTTGGCTTAATTGAAGAAGTAGAGGCTCCTGAAGTTGACCAAGAAATTTTAGATTTAATTGAAAAACGCAAAGTTGCCAAACAAAATAAAGATTATGCCTTAGCAGATCAGATTAGGGATGAATTGTTGCAAAAAGGAATTCGCCTAATCGATACGAGAGAAGGAACAACATACGAACGAATTTAAAAGTTACATCTGTAACTTTTTCTTTTGTAAAGGAAAGATTGACATTTATGATATAATAAAAACGCATGAGAAAGGAGAAGTATCTATGAATCCAAATAATATGAACATTTTGGTTTTGGCATACTTAGGAGATAGTGTTTACGAACATTATATTAGAACCTATTTAATTCACCAAAATATCGCGAACGTGAACGATTTGCAAACGGCATCTTTACGATACGTCAGTGCCAAGAGTCAGGCTAAAATTGTTCAAGAACTAATTGATCGGAATCAATTGACAGAAGAGGAGCAAGCCATTTATCGCCGGGCTCGGAATGCCAAAAATAATCATCATCCCAAAAACTGTGATATTGTAACTTACAAACAGGCAACTGGATTAGAGGGAATCATTGGTTATTTAGAGATTTTAGGGAAAACAGACCGCATTCAAGAAATTATAAAAATGATAGTAGGAGAAATTGTATGTTAGTATATGGAAAAAATGTAGCAATCGAATATTTGCGAAAAAACAAAAAAATCAAAAAAATATGGATTCAAGATAGTTTTAACGATCAAACTATACTTTCTTTGATTCAAAAAAGACAAATTGGTTACAAAAAGTGTCCAAAAATAGAATTAGACCGACTTGCAAACGGTGTTCATCAAGGTATAATTTTGGAAGTAGAGGACTACCAATATGCAAGTCTTTCTGATTTTCTTAAAAATACCAACGATGGCTTTCTAATCATTTTAGATCACATCGAAGATCCTCATAATTTAGGGGCAATCATTAGAACGTGTGAAGCAGCAGGTGTCGATGGTATCATTTTACCAAAAGATAGAAGTGCAACAGTCAATGCAACGGTGTTAAAAACGAGTGTCGGTACAACTGAGAACGTAAAAATTGCACAAGTAACGAATTTAGTCCAAGCCATTCAAGAATTAAAAGAGAGTGGGTATTGGATTGTCGGAACAGATATGACGAACAGCACGGATTATCGCAAAATCGATTACACTGGTAAAACAGCAATCATCATTGGAAATGAAGGAAGTGGCATGAGTAGACTAGTACGAGAATCGTGCGATTTTATTGCACGGATTCCAATGTACGGAAAGGTAAATAGTCTAAATGCTTCCGTATCAGCAGGAATTATGATTTACGAGGTGTTAAGACAAAAAAATAAATAATGGAATATCAAACAAACGACTATGAATTAATCTATATGATTCGAGAACACAATTTGGAAGAAGAACTTTTGTACCAAAAGTATGAACCGATGATCAAGAGTGAAATAAAAAAGTATATCAAGCAGGCAAAGTATGCCGGATTAGATATAATGGACTTGTATCAAGAAGGTATGGTTGGATTATCCGATGCTTTGAAATACTATGATGAATTACAAGGAACCCAGTTTTCTACGTATGCATATAAATGTATTCGTGGTAAAGTAATGAATTGTATTCGCAAAGAAACTCGTCAAAAGCGTGGAGCCTTTGTCGAACGATACTCTCTATCTAAGGAAATGTCGTCTGGTTTAAAAATAGAAGATTTGTTAGCCAATGATGCTGATGTGGAAAAAGAATTATATTACAAACATTTAGCAAATGAAATCACTCGTTTTAAACACACCTTACCAATTATGCATTCCCTAGTCTTCGAACTGAGAATGAACGGCTTTAGCAGTCGAGAAGTTTCCATGTTACTAGAACTCTCTTATCGAACAGTAAACAACTATTGGCATCGATCAAAGGAAGCATTAAAAAGAAGTTTATCTATTTAACCTTTTGTTGATTTATGCTATAATGACTGTATCATAGGGATGTGATAATATGGCAAAGATGGATAATAAAATTTTGTTATCGGACTGGCTAGATGATTTCACAAAAAATACAGTTGACCGCCGAGAAATCCTATATGGACTTTCTTTGGCTATGCAAAAAGAAAATAATAACCAAAACTATATTCTGAATTTTGATCCAACCCAAATTGCCGTCAATTATACCAACAATCGCCAAGTTCTTCTTCACAATACGGTTCATGCTTTTGCACCAGAAGCAGAAGAATATAAAAAGATTGACATTAAAATGTTAGCGACGTTCGCGGTTGGAATGTATATCGAATGGCCATGGCGCAATGGCTTACTAAATGCGGAGGTACTGGGAAACAATTTTGAGACGTATGCCTATTTATTACCTTCCGAAGATACGGATTACTTTAGAAGAGTACTAGTAAATAATGAGCCGTTATATTATTCTGATTATCGTCAAAAGTTAGAAGAACAACAAAAAGAACAAAATCAAACTGGACTTGCATCAACAGGTCCTAAATTGGTCCTTGCCAATGCGGCTCAAACAGGCGTTGTTCAAGATGTATACGATGATTCGCAACAAGATGAGAAAAAGGATTCCAAAGCAGCATTCTCAACATCTGCATTCCTAGTTGTATCGTTTTCAGTCGTTTGTGGTTTGATGATGGTTCTAGCATACGTCTTAGCAATGTAAGAATTAGTTGACTTATCAATACTTTTGTGTTATTTTATAGGTAGCACGAAAGTGTTTTTATTTTGATTAAAAATAAAGGAATGGTGAGGTTTATGGCTGTAACTCAAAAAAAAGTAAAAGAAAATTTGTCAACTGCAGAAAAAGAAGCAGAAAAGCTAACTAAAAGCGAAAAGACAAAAACAAACAAATCAAAACAAAAACAGACGACAAAAAGCGCAAAAAATCAAGCGACAAAAGAAACGAAAAAACAAACAACATCAGGAGAAAAAAAGCAAACGAAAACGACAACTAGAAAAGAAGCTGAAAAGAAGAATACTAAAAAAATAGAAAAAGCACAAAAAGAAGGATTCTTCAAAGGCGTCCGTAGTGAAGTAAAAAAAGTAAAATGGCCGAGCAAGAAAGATATGATTAAGTATTCCATTGCGGTAATTTTATTAATTATATTCTTTGCAATTTTCTTCTATATTATCGATGTCATTATGGCATTATTAAAGGCGGTGGCTTAGTATGGAAAAGCAATGGTATGTTGTAAACACGTATTCAGGACATGAGAACAAAGTCAAAGAAAAACTAGAGATGCGTGCACAATCGATGGATATGAAAGATTACATCTATCGTGTCGTAATCCCTACAGAAACTGTAGTTGAAAATAAAGATGGAGTTCAAAAAGAAAAAGTCAAAAAGATGTTTCCTGGTTACATCCTAGTAGAAATGGTCATGAGTGATGAGGCGTGGTACGTAGTAAGAAATACCCCGGGTGTTACTGGATTTATCGGTTCATCTGGAAAAGGTGCCAAACCGACACCGCTTCAACCATATGAAGTAGACAAGATCTTAAACAGCATGGGAATGAGTCGTTTAGATGTCAACAAAGAACTAGAAGTTGGTACCAAAGTCAAAATTATCGCTGGTCCGTTCAATGGTATGTTCGGTACAATTGATAGCATTGATTTACCAAATCAAAAGATCAATTTGATTGTCGACTTATTCGGTCAAGAAACTTCTGTAGAAGTAGAAATGTCACAAATTGAAGTTGCAGCATAAAAAAACGTTGCAATTTTAAGAAAAGTATGTTATCCTTTAAGGGCTATATTTAATTTAATATAGATAAATTAAGTGGGAAGCACGCGGATTTATGCTATTTGAACCACTCGCGAAAACGAAAATATTATTTAGGAGGTGTTTTTCGTGGCAAAACAAATCACAAGAGAATTAACATTACAAATTCCTGCTGGGAAAGCTACACCAGCTCCACCAATCGGAACTGCGTTAGGACCATTAGGAATTAACTTACAAGAATTTTGTACAAAATATAATGAAGCAACGAGAGATAAGATGGGAGATATTTTACCAGCCAAAATTACTGTTTATGAAGACAGAACGTTTGACTTCGTAATTAAGACTCCACCAACAGCAAACTTATTGAAGAAGTATGCTCATATTGATAAAGGATCTGTAAAAGGAGCAAATCACATTGTTGCAACTTTAACAAAAGAACAGATTCGTGAAATTGCTGAAATTAAATTACCAGATTTAAATGCATATGATATTGAAGCAGCAATGAAAATCGTAGAAGGTACAGCAAGAAATATGGGAATCGCTGTAAAAGGCGTAAACGATGCTGAACTTGCTAGTCAAGAAAAAGAAGCACTAGAAGAAGAAAAGGAACAAGCTGAACGTGAAGCTGAACTTGCTGAATTAGAAGCAGAAACAGGTAAGGAAGCTCCAGAAGTTCCAGTAATCGAAGAAAAGAAAGATTCTAACGAAGAAGCATAATCATATAGGTTCATAAGACCTACGTGGGAGGAATCGTCCGCAAACACCACATAAGGAGGAATTAAAAAATGAAAACAAGAGGAAAGAAATATCAAGAAGCTCTAAAGAAAGTGGATCGTACAAAAGCTTATAGCAAAGAAGAAGCTATGACTTTGGTAAAAGAAACTTCTATTAGTAAATTTGATGGTTCTGTTGAAATTGCTATGCGCTTGAATGTTGACCCTAAGAAAGCAGATCAACAATTAAGAGGAGCAGTTGTTCTACCTCATGGAACAGGAAAGACTAAAAAAGTATTAGTCGTTGCTAAAGGCGAAAATGCTACAAAAGCAAAAGAAGCTGGAGCAGATTATGTCGGCGATATGGACATGATTACAAAAATTGAACAAGAAAACTGGTTTGATTTCGATGTCATGATTGCTACACCAGACATGATGCCATTACTTGGTAAATTAGGTAGAGTTTTGGGACCAAAAGGTTTAATGCCAAACCCAAAGACAGGAACTGTTACAACTGATGTTGTAAAAGCTGTCAATGATGTAAAGGCTGGTCGTGTAGAATACCGTACAGATAGTTTTGGAAACATTCATGCTATCATTGGTAAGGTTTCATTCAGTGAAGCAGATTTAGTAGATAACTTCAATGCTTTCGTAAGCACGATTTTAAAAGTTAAGCCTGCTACAGTAAAAGGTGATTACATCAAAAACGTAGCTGTTAGCAGCACGATGGGCCCTGGTATTAAAGTTTCTTTAAATTCCATTGACAAATAAAATAAACGAGAATATAATAACAAATGATTATTAAAGCGTGGTGCCATAGACAGCAGGTAGCAAAGTAAATCCTGCCGAGGAACTTGTTTGTAAATAAGATCTTCCTGTCTATGACTAGGAAGATTTTTTATGGTCATGCTTTTGTAATAAGGAGGATGAATATGGCAAGTCAAAAGATTTTAGCACAAAAACAACTAGTTATTGACGAAATCAAAGATTGTGTATCTAACGCAAAGACATACGTATTGTTCGACTATCGTGGATTAACAGATACAGAATCTAAAGAACTAAGAAGAAAGCTAAAAGAAACAGGTTCTGACTATAAAGTATACAAAAATACTTTAATGGACAGAGCATTCAAAGACTTAAACGTTGACTTGGAAGAAGGCTTAACTGGACCAAGCGCACTTGCATTTGGTGAAGATGAAGTTGCTCCAATCAAAGTATTAAGTGACTTTGCAAAAGATCATCAGGCTTTGGTATTAAAAGTAGGAGTAGTAGATGGCAAAGTATCAGATAAAGCTGCACTTGCTGAACTTGCTACAATCCCATCAAGAGAAGGCTTGCTTACAATGCTTGCTACTGGTATGATGGCAATTCCTAGAGATTTAGCAATTGGCCTAGATCTATATGCAAAACAAAAAGAATCAAATGAATAATAATTAAGGAGGAAATAAAAATGGCAAAGTTAACAAAAGAAACATTTATCGAAAGCTTAAAAGAAATGACTCTATTAGAAATCAAAGAATTAGTTGATGCAATGAAAGAAGAATTTGGTGTTGATCCAAGTGCTGTAGCTGTAGCTGCTGCTCCTGCTGCAGGCGCTGGTGCTGCTGAAGAATCTTCAACTGTTTCAGTAATCTTAAAGAATGCTGGAGCTGCTAAAGTTCAAGTTATCAAAGTAATTAAGGAAATTACTGGTCTTGGATTAAAAGAATCTAAAGACATCGCTGATAACGGAGGAGCAGTTAAAGAAAACATTTCTAGAGATGAAGCTAACGATATCAAAGCTAAGCTTGAAGAAGCTGGCGCAGAAGTTGAATTCAAATAAGATTCATCTTCCATTAGTAGACGGTTCAAACTGTCTACTTTTCTTTTGCTCAAAATCTTTATCTAGACATTTTACTAAAACTATTGTAAGATTAAACTAGAGGTGAGATAGATGCCAAAAGGAAAGAAAAAAGAAAATGTTGCATCACAGACTTTTAAATCAACGATTGTACTATGCTGTATGATTGCTTTGTGCAGTGCTGCCGTAGGAGCATTGGGTATGTATTTTTATATGAGTTCGCAAAGTGTAAATGACAACTGTCCACAAGTGGAAGATTCTAAAAATTAATGAAAAAAATTGTTGACTTATTTGAAATATTAGTGTACTATATTGATACGAAAGGGGAGCTAACTATATATTTTAACTTATAGTTGGCTCTTTTTCTGTCGTTAAGGGTTGATAATCACATGGGACAATACTTTAGTAATGAATCTCTTCCTAGTGAGATGAAAACCTTTGAGATATCGATATTAGGAGTTCATTTAAACCTTTCATCTGACAATGGTGTATTTTCTAAAAAAGGTCTCGATTATGGCACGAGGATTTTGTTAGAAAATCTACCATTAAGAGAAATTCGTGCCCCGATTTTAGATGTCGGGTGTGGATATGGACCAATTGGGCTTGCCATTTCGAAAAAATTGCAAGTTCCAGTCGACATGATCGATGTCAACAAGAGGGCACTTCATCTAGCAAAAATGAATGCTAGGAAGAACGAATTAAATTTAGTAAATATCTTTGAAAGCAATTGTTACGAAGCGATTGATGAGACTGTTATGTATGAAACAATCATTACCAATCCACCAATTCGAGCGGGCAAGAAAATCGTCTATGAAATTGTTATGGGAGCCCGTTTCCATTTGGCCGAAGATGGTAATTTATTCATTGTCGTTCGTAAAGAACAAGGGGCAAAGTCGATGCTCCGAGATTTAGAAGCGTACTATATTCCAGAAATTTTGACAAGAGATAAGGGTTATTATGTAATCAGGTGTAAGAAAAAGTAATTTTTCGGTTTTATGATGGACAAATAAAAATATAATATGTGGGGTGAATTTAGTGGCATACAAAATAACAAAATGCGGAGATTACAGAGAAAGAAGAAATTTCTCTAAAATTAGAAACACTTATGAATTAAAAGACTTACTAGAGATTCAAACAAAATCTTACAACAAATTCATTACAGAAGGAATCAAAGAAGTATTTGACGATTTGTTCCCAGTAGAAAACTTTTCAGGAACACTGTCATTAGAATTCGGCGATTATCATTTTGATGAACCAAGATTCTCAATTAAAGAATCAAAGGATCGTGAAACGACATATGCAGCACCATTGAAAGTGGAAGTTCGTTTATTCAACCACGAAACAGGTGAGGTAAAAGAACAAGAAATTTTCTTAGGTGATATGCCAATTATGACGGATAGTGGTACGTTCGTTATCAATGGTAAAGAACGTGTTATCGTATCTCAATTGGTAAGAAGTCCAAGTGTATATTTCAATAGCGAAATCGACAAAAATGGTCGTCAATTGATTACATCTCAAATCATTCCTTCTCATGGAACTTGGTTAGAATTCGAAACAGATGCAAGAGATGTATTATACGTAAGAATTGACCGTACGCGTAAAGTGACATTAACGACACTTTTACGTGCTTTTGGATTGTCTAGCGATGATGAAATCTTAAAATTATTCGGTGACAATGACTATTTGAGAAATACGATGGAAAAGGATTCTACAAGAAATACAGATGAAGCCTTAATCGAAATTTACGAAAAATTACGTCCAGGAGAACCAGCAACACTAGATTCTTCAAAGAACAATATCATTACCAGATTCTTTGACGAGTTTAGATATGACTTGGCAAAAGTAGGACGTTATAAATTCAATCGTAAGTTGAATGTAATGGATCGTTTGTTAGATCAAACGCTTGCTGAAGACATCGTTGTCGATGGCGAGGTGCTTGCTAGCAAAGGAACAGTTTTAACAAAAGATGTTTTAAATACATTAAAACCAGCTTTTGAAAATGGATATGGTGTAAAAGAAGTTACAATCAATCAAGAACTAGATACGTACAATAAATTACAACAAGTTACAATCTATAATCCAAATAACAAAAAAGAAAAAATGATTGTCTTAGGAAATGATCAATCAATCGAAGTAAGACGTTTGACGATTTCAGACGTATATGCTGCCGTATCTTACTATCTAAACTTACTAGAAGGTGTCGGCAACTTTGATGAAATCGACCATTTAGGAAACCGTCGTGTCCGTCAAGTTGGAGAATTGTTACAAAACCAATTCCGTATCGGTGTGTCTAGAATGGAACGTGTCATTAGAGAACGTATGACGACACAGGAAATGGAAGAAGTAACACCAAAGACATTAATCAACATTAGACCGGTAACAGCTGCTATGAAAGAGTTCTTTGGTTCCAGCCAATTATCACAATTCATGGACCAAATTAACCCGATTGCAGAACTTACAAACAAACGTCGTTTAAGTGCTTTAGGACCAGGTGGATTATCTAGAGACCGCGCTGGTATGGAAGTACGTGACGTTAACGTTTCGCACTACGGTCGTATCTGTCCAATTGAGTCACCAGAAGGACCAAACATTGGATTGATTACATCTTTGGCAAGTTATGCTAAAATTGACGATTATGGGTTCATTATGACACCTTATCGTAAAGTAGAAGATCGTCATATCACCGATCAAGTTGACTATTTAACAGCAGATCAAGAAAACGACTATATTATTTCTCAAGCAACTGTTAATACAGATGAAGACAATAATATTATCGACGAACAAGTACCTGCTCGTTACAAAGGTGATAATATCATTACGAAAGCAGATCGCGTCGACTACATCGATGTGTCTCCACAACAAGTTGTATCTATTACGACAAGTTGTATTCCATTCCTAGAACACGACGATGCTACTCGTGCTTTGATGGGTGCAAACATGCAACGTCAATCTGTACCACTATTAAAGACAGAAGCTCCATTTGTTGGAACTGGTGTAGAGTACATTGCTGCCCGTGATTCTGGTGCGGCTGTGTTAGCAAAAGCAGATGGAATTGTCGAATATGTAGATGCAAAACGTATTGTCGTTAAGAATAAAACAGGTAAAGATACATATTACTTAGCAAACTTCGAAGAATCTAACGGGGACTCTTGCTACCATCACCGTCCAATTGTAAGAGTTGGCGATAAAGTAATCAAGGGTCACGTCATTGCCGATGGTCCAAGTATGGATCAAGGAGAACTTGCTTTAGGTAAGAACATGGTTGTTGCTTTCATGACTTACAACGGATATAACTATGAAGATGCTGTCATCTTAAATGAAAATTTAATTAAAGAAGACCGCTTAACTTCTATCCATATCGAAGACTATGAAATGCAATGCCGTGAAACAAAACTAGGACCAGAAGAGATTACTCGTGATATTCCAAATATCAGTGAAGAAGCAAGAAAACACTTAGATGAAAGTGGTATTGCTATCATCGGTACAGAAGTACATGAAGGGGACATCCTAGTTGGTAAAGTAACGCCAAAAGGTATGGCTGAATTAACTTCAGAAGAAAAATTGTTACATGCTATTTTCGGTGAAAAGACGAGAGAAGTAAGAGATACATCACTTCGTGTTCCACACGGTGTAGAAGGTATCGTTCACGATGTTAAGATTTATACGAGAAAAGAAAACGATGAACTTCCTGCTGGTGTAAGCAAAGTTATTCGTGTCTACATCGCTCAAAAACGTAAGATTCAAATCGGAGATAAAATGTCTGGACGTCACGGAAACAAAGGTTGTATTTCCCTAATTGTTCCACAAGAAGACATGCCATTCTTAAAAGATGGTCGTCCAGTTGATATTATGTTGAACCCACAAGGTGTACCTTCTCGTATGAACTTAGGTCAAGTATTAGAGTTACACATTGGTATGGCTGCTAAGAAACTAGGTTGCTATGTTGCAACACCAGTATTCGATGGCGCTACAAACGATGACATTGCTGCTATGATGGCAGAAGCTGGTATGGATCCAGATGGTAAGACTGTTCTATACGATGGTCGTACTGGTGAACCATTCCATCAAAGAATTTCTGTCGGTGTCATGTACATGTTGAAACTACACCACATGGTAGATGATAAGTTACATGCTCGTTCAACCGGACCATACTCTTTGGTTACACAACAACCTCTTGGTGGTAAAGCACAATTCGGTGGCCAAAGATTTGGAGAAATGGAAGTTTGGGCTCTATATGCATATGGTGCCGCTCATACACTTCAAGAAATGTTAACAGTTAAATCAGACGACGTAATCGGTCGTGTCAAAGTATATGAAAACATTGTCAAAGGTCAAGAAATCAATCAAGCAGGAGTTCCAGAATCATTCCGTGTATTGATGAAAGAATTCCAAGCATTAGGTCTTGATGTAAGCATCATCGATGAAGATGACAATGAATTGGATTTAAAACAAATCGAAGAACAAGAAACACAAGAAGAATTTAAAGCAATGGATGAAATCGATGCTTCTCTTCCACTTCCACCAGTGACAGAAACACCAAGTGAAGAAGTTGAAGATGAAGAGGAAGATGAATTCGAAAAAGAAGATGCTGAGTTTGAAGATGAAGACTTCGAACCGACATTAGAAGATATGGAAGGAGATGAATTCTAATATGTTAGCAGCTGATAAGTTTAAAGCTATTAAAATTGGAATCGCATCACCTGAGAAGATTCGTGAATGGTCTTATGGCGAAGTTAAAAAACCAGAAACGATTAACTATCGTACGTTAAGACCAGAAAGAGACGGTCTATTCTGTGAAAAAATCTTTGGACCAACCAAAGACTTCGAATGTGCTTGTGGAAAATACAAACGTGTTCGTTACAAAAACATCGTATGTGACCGTTGTGGTGTTGAAGTAACTCGTAGCAAGGTAAGACGTGAACGTATGGGTCACATCGAACTTGCTACTCCAGTTTCTCACATCTGGTTCTTCAAAGGAGTACCATCTCGCATGGGCTTGGTACTAGATATGTCACCAAGAGAACTAGAAGAAGTATTATACTTCGTAAGTTATGTTGTAATCGATAAAGGGATCACACCGTTAGAGAACAAACAAACTCTATCTGAAAAAGAATACCGTTCTTATTATGAAAAATATGGTAACGGATTCAAAGTAGGAATGGGCGCTGAAGCAATCAAAGAATTGCTAAAGAAAATCGATTTGGAAAAAGAAGTTGCAGAACTAGAAAAAGAAGTTGCGGAAGCACAAGGTCAAAAACGTGTTCGTTTAATCAAACGTTTAGACGTATTAGATGCATTCCGTAAATCAGGTAATCGTCCAGAATGGATGATTCTAGATTGCATTCCAGTCATTCCACCGGATTTGAGACCGATGATTCAATTAGATGGTGGTCGTTTTGCAACAAGTGATTTGAACGATTTATATCGTCGTGTTATCAACCGTAACAATCGTTTAAAGAAATTGATCGATTTAGGTGCTCCTGGCATCATTATCCAAAACGAAAAACGTATGTTACAAGAAGCTGTCGATGCCTTATTCGATAATGGCCGTCGTGGTAGAAGTGTAACAGGTGCTGGAAATCGTCCATTGAAATCTTTATCTAGTATGTTAAAAGGAAAACAAGGTCGTTTCCGTCAAAACTTATTAGGTAAACGTGTTGACTACTCTGGTCGTAGTGTTATCGTCGTTGGACCATCTCTAAAGATGTATCAATGCGGTGTTCCAAAAGATATGGCACTAGAGTTATTCAAACCGCATGTAATTCATGGGCTAGTAGAAAGAGATATTGCTCACAATATCAAAGCAGCAAAGCGTTTGATTGAAAATAAAGATCCAGTTGTATGGGACGTTGTAGAAGACGTTATGAAAGAACATCCAGTATTATTAAACCGTGCTCCAACGTTACATAGATTAGGTATTCAAGCATTTGAACCAGTTTTAATTGGTGGTAAAGCAATGCGCCTACACCCATTGGTATGTCCAGCCTTCAATGCCGACTTCGATGGTGACCAAATGGCTATCCATATTCCACTATCTGAAGAAGCACAAGCAGAAGCAAGACTATTGATGTTAGGTGCTAACAACATCTTGAAACCTAGTGATGGAAAACCAATCGTTACTCCAGAACAAGACATGGTTTTAGGTAACTATTACATTACAATGGAAAAAGCGGGTCATGATGGGGAAGGAAGACTATTCAAAGATTCTAACGAAGCATTGATGGCTTACGAAAGAAGAGAATTAGACCTTCATACACGTATCGCTATTCCAGTTGATTCTTTCAAACATAAATTGTTTACGGAAGGACAAAAAGGAAAATATTTGGTTACAACAGTAGGAAAATTAAAATTCAATGAAATCTTACCAGACTCTTTCCCTTATATTAACGAACCTACTGACGATAATATTCAAAATATTACACCAAATAAATATTTCATTGAAAAAGGTAAAAATATTCCAGAAGAAATTAAGAAGATGCCACTTGTAAAACCGTTTGCTAAGAGTGTATTAGAGAAAACAATCGCTCAAGTATTCAAACGTTACAAGACGACAGAAACTTCTATTTACCTAGATAAATTAAAAGATTTAGGATTCTATTATTCTACAATTGCTGGTATCACAGTATCTGCAAGCGATGTTGCAAGAAGTGACCATAAGGAACAAATTGTAGCAGATGCACAAAAAGTTGTAGATAAAGTTAACAAGCAATACAAGAAAGGTTTAATTACGGAAGAAGAACGTTATAACAAAGTCATCTCTATTTGGAACGGTGCCAAAGATCAAGTTCAACAAGAACTATCCGAGAAAGCTGCCAATGACTTAGATAACCCAATCTTCATGATGATGAACTCTAAAGCACGTGGTAACTTGTCACAGTTAACACAATCTGCTGGTATGCGTGGATTGATGCAGAAGCCAAATGGTCAAGCATTGGAAATCCCGGTTGTATCATCATTCCGTGAAGGTTTGAGCGTATCTGAATTCTTCTTGTCAACACACAGTGCTCGTAAAGGTAGTGCCGATACCGCACTTAAGACTGCTGACTCTGGATACTTAACTCGTCGTCTAGTCGATGTATCACAAGATATCATCGTAAGAGAAGACGATTGTGGTACTGATAACGGTGTTGTAGTAAGCGACTTCATCAACGATAAGACAGGAGCAGTAATTGAAAAATTGTTCGATCGTATCGTTGGTCGTTATACAAGCAAAAAAGTTGTCAATCCAGAAACGAAAGAAGTATTGGCAGACAAGAACCAATACATCACGGAACAAGTTGCACAAAAGATTGTCGACGCTGGAATCAAAGAAGTTGAAATCAGAACTGTATTTACATGTAATTGTTCAAATGGCGTCTGTGCTAAATGTTATGGACGTAACTTAGCAACTGGAAATATGGTTGAAGTTGGTGAAGCTGTCGGAGTTATGGCTGCTCAATCAATCGGTGAACCAGGAACTCAGTTGACCATGAGAACATTCCACACTGGTGGAGTTGCCGGTGGTGAAGATATTACTCAAGGTCTTCCACGTGTACAAGAATTGTTCGAAGCTAGAAATCCAAAAGGAAAAGCAACGATTGCAGAAATCGACGGAACGATTTCTAAGATTGTCGAAGAACATGGCAAATTCAAGATTACCATCAAGAATAAACTAGAGACGAAAGAACATGTTACGAACTACGGAGCAAAACTAAGAGCTCAAGAAGGCGACAATGTCGTTCGTGGCGATAAACTAACGGAAGGTGCAATCAGTCCAAAAGAATTACTTGCTGTAACCGATCCGTTAACAACGCAAGAATATATCTTGAAAGAAATCCAATATACATACCGTTCACAAGGTGTAGATATTGCCGATAAACACGTTGAAATTATTGCAAGTCGTATGATTTCTAAGATTCGTATAGTAGAACCAGGCGATACAAACTTCGTATCTGGTGCCTTAATTAGTCTTCACGATTATACGGAAGGCAACAAAAATGTTATTATCCAAGGTAAGAAACCAGCAATTGGTAAACCAGTATTGTTAGGTATTACAAAAGCTGCTCTTGGAACAGATTCATTCTTATCTGCTGCATCATTCCAAGAAACAACAAGAGTATTAACAGATGCTGCAATCCGTGGTAAAGAAGATAAGTTATTCGGTCTAAAAGAAAATGTTATTATTGGTAAACTAATCCCAGCTGGTACTGGTATGAAACAATATCAAAACATCGATTACGAACTAAAAAGCCAGTTCACGGATGAAGAACCATTAGAAACGCTAGAAGATCAATTTATGGAGTAATTTAAAAAACAGGTAGAGTTTTCTATCTGTTTTTTTGTGGCTTGAAAATGTAAGGATAAAATGATATAGTATTTCTAGAATAAAGGATAATAGGGATATGAAGAGTTTATTATATTTTGAATACAAAAAGAATCGCACCATATCGACGATATTATTAATTATTGTTATTTTGTTTGCAGTTACTAATTTAGTTGTTTTTTTGGCTAGTCAACAATCATCGGTTGTAAGTGTTAGTTTTGCTTTAGATCAGGTAAATTATCAAGAAGCAGGTGAATAAGCAGACCAGGAATATCAATCAAATCCTACTTGTGAATCCTTTTATAAATATGTCTATTTTTCAGAATTAGCAGATATCCAAAAATTGTATGAAGAAAGTTCTCATAAAGGGGAAGATTACATTTATTATCTAAATTTCGATTTATCAACAATCATTGCTCAAGGATCTCAACGTGTTGAATCGAACTGCAGCTCGTCTGGACAAGAGGTGTATCCATTTGTTGGTCAAGAAGAACGTTTGCAAAAGATAAGAGAAGTTTTTATGGGTGATTACACGGACTTCATAGAATATATGGAATTTGATCAAAACGAAAAGTTAAATGATGAGACGATTACACAAACGTGGAAAAGTTTTTATGAAGAAAACTTAGATCTATTAGAACAGTTACGTGGCCAAGAGTTACGAGACTTTCAAAAAGTAATGTTACCGACACTGATTTTAGCAGAACCATCTGAATCTTTTGCTGTAAGTGAAGAACAGTTCAATCAAGATATTGCAATGATGGACCAATTTGGTAGTTATGATGCATATCTAAATTCTCTGGACGACAGTGTAGAAACTGCTCGTGAACAACGAGAAATTAAGAAATATCAATTATTGAATGCCATTGAACCTTCTGTCAATGAGAGCTTTTTATACAATGAAAAGAACGTTTACGGAAAACTACTAGATTATTTACCAATCTTGTTTATAATCAATACGTTATTAGTAATTGGCGCTTTTGCTGCTAATACAATAATCGATCACAAAAAAGGTAGAGATACAGTTCTACTTACAAAATCGTATAGCCGTAGTAAAATCATGGCTAGTAAACTTCTTTATACAGGGATGATTTTATTGGTTACAACCTTCTATTTGCTAGTATCACTATTAGCTTCCATGTATTTACAGGGATATAATCCAGAATTTATCTATACATTCTATCAAAATGGTGACGTCGTAACCTACAACTTAATTACGGTATGGGCAATGAATGCTGTGATGTATTTCCTATTAGGATTAATTAGTATTTCGGTATTTTATTTGATTGCCTCTCTTAGCAAGTCGATGTTTCTTTCATTATTGTTGTCACTTCTTGTGACAGTAATTCCTACTATTTTGTCATTTACGATATTTAAAGTGCTATTTCATAACATTTTTTACATCGATTTAGTGTTACTAGTAGTTGGTGTTCTACTTTTGATTTTAAGCTGTATCGTATTTCAAAGGAGTTGGTCTAAATGAGTGTATTAGAGGTAAGGGATATTCATAAGAATTACGGTAAAAAAGAAGTATTAAAGGGGTGTGACATTTCAGATAGATTCTTCCGAAATAGTCGGATTAATCGGTAAGAACGGTGCTGGAAAATCTACATTGTTTAAAGTGATTGCAGGTCTTTTGAAACAAAAGTCAGGAACAGTTAAAATTTTAGACCAAGAAGTGTCCTCTAAAAATCGAAAAATATTCCAACAAGTTGGCTGTTTAATCGAACAAGTTTCTTTATATCCACACTTGACTGGATACGAACATATTCAAATTGTAGCAAAATTGACGGATACAAAAATAGATGAACATGTGGAAACGTTGATTTCTACATTAAAGATGAACTCTTATATTCATAACAAAACGAAAACGTATTCCCAAGGAATGAAACAACGTTTAGGAATTTTACTGGCAGTCTTAAATAAACCAAAATTACTTCTTCTAGACGAACCATTAAATGGTTTGGATCCAGAGGGAGTTTATGAAATTCGTACATTTTTATTAAATATATGTCACCAAGAGGGAATGTCTCTGTTGATTTCTAGCCATATTTTATCAGAAATGCAAATCTTCTGTGACCGCTTCCTATTCTTAAAAGATGGTGTAATTTCAAAAGACTTAACGAAAAGTGATTTAAAAAATAGTAATCTAGAACAAGAATTTATCGAGGATAATCAAGAATGAGAGAGTTTTGGAAATCTTTTGTATCGCTTTAAAGACAAGCAAAAAAAGTATTGGAATTAGCATTATACTATCGTGTGCAATTCTTTGCTTTTTTTGGTTTCAAATCGTTCAGAAAAGTCAAAATCGTGATTTATTACTCACAGATGATGAACAAAAAGTAAAAGAACAATACGAATTGTTTGTTGAAAAGTACGAAATTGCTTCTAATCGAGATGAGTTTATAAACATTAATACTTCCATTTTAAGAAATTATTATATGCTGGAACTTTCAAAAAAATATGGCATTCAGTATACGATTGATGAAAGAGTAGATGATTTAAATCGTTTGGCAAGTCAGTATATTGAAATAAATTGGGAAGAAGCAGAGAGTCCAGTTTTGATGGAGAGCACTTACGAGTTAGAACAAAAGATGTCACTACCGTATTCTGATTATATTGAGGAGAAGTTAATGGAAATTGACACTTCTATCGAGCAGTTGCAGAGTGATTTCCCAACACCTGAAATTCACAACGAAGTGGAAAAGTTACTAGAACAGAAAAAGGTATATGAAACATTGAAAACGGAAAATGATTATGCCAATTTAAAAACAGTTCCAGTAGAAAAAGCTCTTTCCTTATTAGAAGAAATATATGAGCTTCCGAAGACAGAAGAAGAGTTAGTCGAAAATGATACAATTCCACTTTATTATCAGAATTATCAAGAGTATTTAGAAGCTTTTTCTAGTTCAAAAAAGTTGATAGAGCAAGAATATGGAACGATTCTAAATGCTTTATTGGAAGATCAAACGCTATCTTCAAAAGAGTTGAAAACTAGTCAATTGTATACGATAAAAGATGCTTGGCAAGCAAATTATACTTACATGATTGTAATTATTTTGATGGTTCTATTGTTGGCAATTCCGCTTGTAATTCAAGATTATGACACACATTTTGTGACACAGTACTATATTCATATGGAACAGAACCATTATTTAATAGGAAAATTAGGCTTTCTGTTTTTATGGTTATTGATATTGAGTCTATTTGGTGTATTGGCTATTACAATCTTTGCTATCATTTATTGCAACAATTATTCTATTACAGAAATTGGTGTGATTGAAAATAATATGTTGGTTCATATGAACATATTCGGTTTTCTTCTACCGTGCCTGTTGCAACTTTTAATTGGATTTTCATTATTAGAATTCATCCATTGTTTTGCTATTCGAGGAACAAAAAGTAGCATTCTTTATCTAATTGTTATTTTTGTTAGTGCTTTTCTTTTATACATTCCTTTTTTAATGGATTTACCAAATTTACAACTTTTTAAGGTGCTCCCATTTTCTTATTTGAATTATAGTCAAAGTGTTGAGAGAAATTTATTATCGCTTTCACAAATTTGGATGCATATAGGAATTATGATAGCAATTATAATGTTGTTGTACGGAATACAAAGATTATTATGTCTAAAAAGATATTATAAAGATTAAAAAATATGCTTAAATCCTTTTGTTCGAAATAAAGTATGTTATAATAAAAGTGGTGATAGATATGAAGGAACGTTTTCAATTGAAATGGAATCGTGAAGAGAGAATAATTTCTAATAAGAAAAAAAGAGTTGACAATACTAAAGTGAAAATTTTAAACCTTGACGAAGCAGGTTGGGGACTTGGTAGTATGATTATTTTTATGTGTATCATTATTATATTCATCATTATCGTTGCTGTTGAAATCAAACGGGTAGATGAAGAGAGAAGAGATGATAGTATTACTACGACAACCGCTGGTGAGAGGACTTCTACACCTTCTTCTATTACAGAACCAGATAATAGCAACTTTTCTAAAGTTGTTGTGACATTAAGAGATACTGCTCGAAAATATAGTGAAGAAAACGAATTGTATTTAACAGACGGAGAGCCTTATATATTGTCTATGTCACGTCTAATCAACGATGGTTATATGGGGCGTCCTTATTATGAAAATCAGTCATGCTCAGGGTATGCTAAGGTTACAAAATATGGTAATGATTTAGAAGTAGAATCTTATGTAAAATGCGGAACCTTTCAGTCAACGGGTTACGATGCAAGTCTAGATAATTAAGTATCAATTTTAAATAAGCGACATACAATATATAGAAGCACATATAGATATCGTTATATGTGTTTTCTTTTGATATAAATCGTCAAAAGAAAGAAGTCAGCAAAAAGTCGAAAAAAGTGAAAAAAAATCGATTTTTTTGTTGACTTAAATAGTGTGTTTTGTTATATTAGATAAGCAACTTGAAATTCAAGTTAGAAACGATTGTCAACCAAGAAAAAATAAAAAACTTTTTTTCAAAAAATGTGTTGACATCGCTGGTTAAATTTGATATATTAAACAGGCAACTTGAAAAAAGATTGCAAGATCTTTGAAAACTGAGCAAAACGTCAAAACCTTTGAAGTCAGGAAATAAGAATAAACAAACGAAAAAAATAAATTTTTTGGAGAGTTTGATCCTGGCTCAGGATGAACGCTGGCGGCATGCCTAAGACATGCAAG
>ENA-OOZQ01000032-OOZQ01000032.1-human-gut-metagenome-genome-assembly--contig:-NODE-32-length-129664-cov-7.440216_pt1 | contig 129664 bp, 126 predicted proteins | sample MGYA00241188_ERZ501399 | MGnify/ENA primary metagenome ERZ501399 (study PRJEB25962, sample SAMEA2042658) | human gut metagenome | biome: human gut; feature: human-associated habitat; material: faeces... | reverse complement strand
TACGGCAGCGACTGTCGGAAGTTAAGTCTGTGGAGAATAGAGGGTACTCTATCTAAGAAGCAGAAAGCCCGGAAGGTAACGACTGGGAGATGAAAATTTATTTTCACTTTGTTCTTGAAGGAGGATTTTATGACAAATTGGGAAGAATTAAAATGGCGTGGTCTTGTAAAAGATGTCGCTGGTGAAGGAATTGAAGATAAAATTAACAACGAAAGTGTAACGTTCTATTGGGGAACCGATCCCACTGCCGATAGTCTTCATATTGGCCATTACAGTTCTTTAGTAACAGCTAAAAGATTGATGCGGATGGGACATAAGCCAATCTTACTTTGCGGCGGAGCAACAGGAAGAATTGGTGATCCAAGACCAACTGCAGAAAGAGAAATTATCTCGATCGATACATTGAATCATAATATTGAAGGAATTAGAAATCAAATTGATCGTTTGTTTGAAGGAAAGGCAAAACTAGTAAATAATTATGACTGGTTCAACGGCTATCAATTTTTAGATTTTCTAAGAGATGTCGGAAAATATGTAAATGTAAATTACATGATCAATAAAGATATTATTAAAAGAAGATTAGAAACAGGAATTACTTATGCTGAATTCAGTTACATGTTAATTCAAGGATACGATTTCTTACATATGTATCGTACGATGGGATGCGAGATGCAAGTAGAAGGTAGCGATCAATGGGGTAACATTACAACTGGAATCGATTTAATTAAAAAAATCGAAGGAAAAGAAGCATATGCATTTACGATGCCTTTGATTTTAGATGTCAACGGAAACAAATTCGGTAAAAGTGAAGGAAACGCACTTTGGTTAGATAAAAACAAAACCTCTAGTTATGAGTTGTACCAATACTTAATCAATACAGATGATCAAAAAGTGGAAGAATATTTGAAAGTATTTACCTTCTTAACTCCAGAAGAGATTATAAATGTAATGGAACAACACAAAAAGGAACCAGAAAAGAGAATTGCACAACAACAACTCACAAAATGCATCATTACAGATATTCACGGTGAGGAAGAGTATGAGAAAGCACTAGCTATCAGCAAAGCATTGTTCAGTGGCAACATTAAAGAAATCCCAGTGGAGGAATTGGAAACGGCATTCAAAGGAGTTCCTAGCAGTGAACTTTCCAGTGATAAAAATATTGTCGATGTTTTAGTAGAATCTTCTATTTGTTCTTCTAAAAGAGAAGCACGCGAAATGATTCAGAATGGTTCGATTTCTATTAATGGTGACAAAGTAACAGACTTAGAATTTGTCGTAACCAAAGGAAGCACGTTAGGTGGAAAATACACGATTATTCGTCGTGGTAAGAAAAAATATCATATGTTAATTAGTAAATAAAGTTCCAATGATGGAACTTTTTCTGTTATAATGAATAACGTTAGTAGTAAGGTGGGATGATGGATGAAAAAAGTAGTTTACAATACTGGAAATTTAGAAATGAAAGAAATCGATGATTATGTAAAAAAAGCACGAGCTTTTCTTGTAAACGATAATGACGAAGTGTTACTGGTTCGTTATGCTAATATGTATATGTTACCAGGTGGTTCTGTCGAAGAAGGAGAAGAGACGTTTTTAGAAGGATTAAAAAGAGAACTGCTAGAAGAAACGGGAATAAGCGATTATACAGTAAGTGAAGAACCGTTTTTAGTTATTCAAGATTATATTAGAGATTATCCAAAACGGGATAATGTTGGTACAACAAATCGTTACACAGAAACGGAGTTTTTCTTACTTCATACAAGTCAAGGTATCGATTCCAGCCAAATTCACTTGACAGAAAGCGAACAGAAACGAGGATTTCAAGCAAAATTTGTTCCAGTCGAGCTTCTTTCTACGTTGATTCAAATGACTCCAAGTAATAATCCAAAAAACAAGTACTTTGTAAGAGAATTGGAAACAGTACTAGGTAATTTGCCGGATGAACTACTCGAAAAGGTAAAAAAGATAAATTAAAAAAATATCCACAAGAACTGTGGATATTTTTTAATAAAAGAAGAAGTTTGTGAATAACTTCTTTTTTTGCTACTCTTATTTATTGTAGAATTCAACGATAGCAGCTTCATCGATATCAGCGCTTAATTCGCTTCTTTCAGGTAGTCTTACATAGACACCAGCTTTTTTAGCAGGGTCAAATGTAACGTATTCTACACGTTTTGTAACGCTTTCTAAAGAAGCATTAGCAGCTTTGTGATCGAATGAATTTTCTTTCAAAGCAATTGTAGAACCAACTTTAACACTGTAAGATGGGATATCTACTTTCTTGCCATCTACTGTAATATGTCCATGGTTAACTAATTGTCTTGCACCACGTCTTGTCTTAGCGAATCCCATACGGTATACTAAGTTATCTAGACGAGACTCTAATAATCTTAAGAAGTTCTCACCTGTAATACCTTTCATCTTTTGAGCAGTTTCAAAAGTTTTTCTGAATTGTCTTTCGTTAAGACCGTACATAAATCTAACTTTTTGTTTTTCTTTTAATTGTAAACCATAGTTAGAAAGTTTTGCTCTACGACCATTACCATGTTGTCCAGGGCCGTAAGGACGTTTTACTAGTTCTTTGCCAGTCTCTAAAGTAGAAAATCCTACACGACGAGACTTTTTGTAACTTGGACCAGTATATCTTGACATGTTTCTTCCTCCTTCAATCAATGTTTTCCATAAACGTTGAATGCTATTTTAAAATACTTAGGGAGTTCTTTTTAATACGTTCACAATTGACAGCTTGTTGCTACTAGTAAACGGAAAGAACACATTAAATATTCTAAAATAGGGCTGTCAAACGAATATGCAATATAGATTATAGTAGAAAACCCTTGATATGTCAACAAAAAATTGAGGTTTCAATCCATTTCTAGTAAGATAAATCAAAATTATAGAGAAAAAACTCGAAATTTATGATAAAATGATTATGAATACTAGAAAATACGAGGTGAAGTCCATGACGACGGGTGTTTTATTGATTGTTGCAACCTATCTAATCGTCGCAGTCATTTTGGTTACCATTATCCTGCACTTGATCACCAAACACCATCAAACAGAAATAGAACGAGAAGTGGAACAACTAGATAAGGAAAAGAACTTGATTGCCAGCACTCCAGTTCTATCCGAACTTTCTAAAGTGGAAGCCATCGTAAAAAACGACAAGATGGAAGAACGGTACAAAGATTGGCAACGTCGTTTTGAACAAATTAAAGAAGAAAAATTAGTTCGAATCAACGATATGATTATCGACTTGGATTTGTTTGTTGAAAATAAAGATATTAAAAACTTACGTTTAAAGATTGCTAAGACAGAGATGGAAATATACAAGGCTCGTACAGCAGCCAATAAGTTATTGTCAGAAGTTCAAGAGATTACCGTAAGTGAAGAAAAGTATCGCCATATCATTACAAAATTAAAGACGAAGTACCGCGAACTTTTAAAAGAATTTCATGATCATGAGAGTGATTACAAGGATATTAAGGATGCCATTTCTCTTCAATTTGAAAATATCGAAAGAAGATTTGCTGATTTTGAGGAGACAATGGAAAACAATGAATATAGTGAAGTTGTACACATTGTAAAAGCTCTAGATACGATGATTAGCCATATGGGAATTGTCGTAAGTGAAGTTCCAAATTTAGTTTTGTTAGCAGAAGAATTAATTCCAAGACGAATTCTAGAAATCAAAAACACATCGGAAACGATGATAGAAAGTGGATATTCGTTAGATTATCTAAATATTCCATATAATATCGAAGCATCTGAAAAAAATATCAGCAACATCTTAGACCGAATTAAAGTATTGAACTTAGAAGATTGCATGTTTGAACTGAAGACGATGTTAGACTACTTAGATTCTTTATTCAATGATTTTGAAAAAGAGACGATTGCTAGAAAAGTATACGATGAAAACGTCAATGCTTTTGAGGAAAAATTATCTAAGATTAATTCTCTATTAGAAAACATTTACGTTCAAATGCCAGACATTAAAAACATGTATGATTTAAAAGAAAATGATGTGAAGGTAATCGATGAGTTAAAAGGTAGATTATTAGCAATCAATGTCAATTACAAAGCATTGTTAGAAGGTGTGAACAATCACGAAACGCCTTATTCCAAAGCAGCGAGAGAGTTAGAGACGATTTCCAATTTATTGAATACGTTACAGGATGACTTAGATATTTCGTTAAAGAATCTTGGCAGTATGTACGATGATGAGACACGTGCAAAAGAACAAAAAGACGAACTTGCTAACTTATTAAAGGAAGCAAAAAATAAAATTAAGAGTTATAAACTACCAATTATAACAGATAATTATTATGTGGAGTTATCAGAAGCAAAAGAAGCAATTCGTGAAATTGAACGAGAATTAAACAACAAGCCAATTGTCATTAAGACGTTAAACACTCGAGTTGATACAGCGAGAGATTTAGCAATTAAATTGTATAATACGGCGAATGAAATGGTTAAAACGGCTGAGATGGCGGAAATGGCAATCGTATATGGAAACCGTTATCGAAGTGATTTAAAAGAGATTGATACGGGATTAACGAATGCTACAACACTGTTCTACAAAGGAAAGTATAAAAGTTCCTTGGAATGTGCAATCCATGCCATTGAATTGATGGAACCAGAAATCAGTAAAAGTTTAGTGAACTTGTATAAGGACTAAAGTAAGGAAACTTACTTTTTTCTTTTGGAAAAAATATATTTTATAGTTGCAATTAGAACAAACGTTTGATATAATGGGCACAAGGAGGAAATGGATGAATCAAGATAAATTCCATTTAGTGAATCAATTATTTCAAAATGATACCATTCGAACAGTTTGGGACAAAGAAAGTGAAAAATACTATATTAGTGTTGTGGATATAGTAGGGATTGTTGCAGAAAGCGACAATCCAAGAAATTATTGGAAAGTTTTAAAACACCGTTTAAAAAAGGAAGGCAATGAGTCGGTTACAAATTGTAACCAACTGAAATTGAAATCTTCTGATGGAAAGTATTATAATACTGATGTGGTAGATATTGAGGGAATGTTTCGAATTATCGAATCGATTCCTAGTAAAAATGCAGAACCGATTAAACAATGGTTGGCAAAATTAGGAAGTGAACGAGTAGATGAAACGTTCGATCCGTCTCTTGCAGCAGAACGGGCAATCGATTTGTATAGAGCCAAAGGATATGATGAAAAATGGATTGCTAGACGAATCAAAGGAATACAAGACCACAAAGAGTTAACAGATATTTGGCAACAAGGAGGAATTGTAGAAGGACAAGAATATGCAATTCTGACCAATGAAATTTATAAAGAGTGGTCCGGTATGACCGCAAAAGAATACAAAGAGTACAAAGGTCTGCGCAAAGAGTCTTTGCGGGATAATATGGATAGTATGGAAGTCATATTGACGGATTTATCGGAGGAAACAACCAAAAGATTGGCTCAAAAGCACAGACCAAAGGGATTGGAACAAAATAAAGAGATTGCTAGAATGGGTGGACATGCTGCAAAAGTAGCAAGAGACGATATTGAAAAGAATTTAGGAGAAAGTGTTGTTACTAGACAAAATAAGTTGAATTACGAATATATAGACGAAAAAAACGAGTTAAATTGCTAATGATAAAAAATAATGCTTTGTTTCTTCAATTTTAACTTTTCATTTTAGCGGTTTTATGGTAATATTTTGAAGAAAACGAAGTGACGCATGTCTTAGATATAACGGTAAGGAGGAAGTATTATGGAACAAGTAATTTTAATTGAATACGGAGAATTGACAACCAAAAAAGGCAATCGAAATTTTTTTGTTCAAACGTTAAAACAAAATATTCAAGCAAAACTAAAAAACATTTCTTGTGAAATTATTTCAGATCCATCCAGAATGATGATTTCATCTGATAATTTATCAGAAGTTCAAAAAAAAATAGGTGAAGTGTTTGGTATTCACGCATATCACATTGCGTATAAAACAGAAAGTACCGAAGAAACTATTAATGAAACGGTTTTGGAAATTATGAAAAACAAAAATTTTCAGACGTTTAAAGTAGAAGTGAAACGAAGCAACAAGCAGTTTCCAATTCGTTCTATGGAATATGCAGCCAAATTAGGTGGTATCATTTTAAAAAATATTCCAAATGTGAAAGTAGATGTTCATAGTCCAGATGTATTGTGTAAAGTAGAAATTAGAAGAGATTTCACGTATATTTATTCAGAAAAAATTGCTGGACTTGGTGGATATCCAGTTGGGACACAAACCAAAGGAATGCTAATGTTAAGTGGTGGAATTGATTCCCCAGTTGCTGGATATCTTGCTATGAAACGAGGAATGAAGATTGATGCAGTCTATTTTGAAGCCATTCCTCATACTTCGATAGAAGCTCGCAATAAAGTCATTACCCTTACGAAAAAACTAAGTAAATACACGAATAAGATCTGTTTACATATCGTTCCTTTTACGAAAATTCAAGAAAGTATTTATAAAAAATGTGAACCGGATTATTGCATTACTATCATGCGTAGAATGATGTATCGAATTATGGTATTACTTGCTCAAAAAAATCATGCACATGCAATTGTCAATGGCGAATCGTTAGGTCAAGTTGCTAGTCAGACAATCGAGAGTATGTATGTCATCAATGAAGTTACGAATATGCCCGTGATTCGTCCAGTTGTATGTCTAGACAAATTGGAAATAATCGACATTGCTAAAAAAATTGATACTTATGAGACTAGTATTTTGCCATATGAAGATTGCTGTACAGTGTTTGTTCCAAAACATCCAGTGATTCATCCAGAATTAGAACTTGCCAAGGAAATGGAACAAAGATTTGATTTTGAAACAATGTTACAAGAAGCTGTCGAAAATACAAAACATATGACGATTAAGGAAAACGAAGAAAATCCATTTCAAGATTTGTTATAGCAAAAATTACCAATTCAAAAATCGTATAAAAAGTGAATTCTTTCACATTCTATTAGTGTAGGAGGTGAAAGAATGAAAGCTGGTTCTACAAAGATGATGGTTCCAGGAGCTAAACAAGCAATTGATAAAATGAAATACGAAATTGCTAATGAATTTGGCGTTAACTTAGGCCCAGATGCTACTTCACGTGCAAATGGTACAGTTGGTGGCGAAATCACAAGACGTTTAGTTCAAAATGGATTAAACCAAATGAGCGGAAGTTATTTAAATAAATAACGATCGAATAAAAGTTTTGAAAGATAGGAAAAAATCCTATCTTTTTTTAGTGTTTTGTAGTATAATATGTAGTCCAACGAAAGGGGGATAAAAATGAATGCAACAATAGAAAAACACAAAATTATGGCAAGTTCGCGTTCACGACAATTGACACAAGAAGTAATAGAATATCAACAAATGCCAGAAGGACCAGAAAAGCAAGCGAAATGTGAAAAAATTATGATGGAGAATGAACGCATTATTTTATCAGTTTGCAAACGATATCTAAATCAAGTAGAGGAGGAAGATTTGTTGCAAGAAGCTAGATTGGGATTTTTTCAAGCTATGCAACACTTTGATGTTACGAAAGAAACGCATTTTATATCGTATTGTATCAACGGAATTAAAATAGCTATTAGTCGCTTTTTTGAGAAACAAGTGAATCCAATTCGCGTTTCGCCAACTGTTATATCAAAAGAAAATATAATGAAAGAAGCATCTATTCAGTTTCAACAAAAGCAACATCGTATGCCGAACCTATTTGAATTATCAAAAATAACTGGCATCCCTGTAAATGATGTGAAAATGATTCTAACACTCCCTAAAATTTCTAGAACTATTGATGAACCAATCCATGTTGATGATGACGTGCTATTAAAAGATACAATAGAAGATGATTCTGCATCGTTAGAAGAACTTTGTGAGGAAAAAGAACATCGTGCAGAAATTTTAAAGTTATTTCATAGTGTCTTAACAGAAAGAGAACAAGCAGTTGTTTGGGCACATACAATTCAAAAGCTGAGCTTAAATTCAATTGCACAAAAAATGCACTTATCAAGAGAAAGAATTCGTCAAATTGAACAAAATGCATTTTTAAAATTTTCAGAAGCATACATGCGATTTTATGATAAAAGAGGCTATGAAGAACCAGTCGAGCTTCGTTCACGTAGTATGTCAGAGAGTCAAGACATAATGATTCCACTACAAGATAGGTATGAGCGAAACTTAAAAGAGTTTTCTAAAGTCAATGGTACACCAGAACAGTACTTTGCTGTATCTCATATGCTTTGTTTAGAAGATGCGCCATATATTTCGCAAATTTCTCTTCGTGAAACTTGTCACATCAATCCCAACACCTTATTAAATAAAGCTATGTGCGATGACACGTTAGCTCAATCGTTACGGGCAATTAAGGAACAATCACATTCTCAAAGAAAAAATATCTGCGCTAGAGAATGCAGCAATTTTTATCAAATTTTTGCAAATCGAAACATTTCAAAAGTGGAAGTAGATCTTGCGTTTACCACTCTTTCAAAAGAAGCAAGCAAATTAGCATATCAATACTTTGGCGAAGATTTAAATAATCAATTAGATTGGTCATGTCATCAGCATAGTTCAGAAGATACTATCTTGAGCAACTTTGTAATTCGACCTCTATATGCAAAAATATTGTATTTTCGTGAATTTGGTCAATATCCACTTTCTTTCCCAGAGAAAGAAGATGCAAAGTTACAGGAAACTTTGGCAAACCTAAAACAACCATTAGAAATGATACCAATTGTTACGAAAACAAAATTAGCTTCACGAGTTTATCAATATCAATAATTTCGATTATAACAAGAAAGATGGGTGAGGAAATGCAATCAAAAGAAGCATTGAAATCACAGTTAGATAAAGAATTTATAAAAAAATATCGTTGTCTATATAATAGGCGTTATAAGCCTGTTTTTAGAGCAGTAATTAGCCATCATGTAGATAATGTCACGGATATCAACGAAGAAAATTTATTAGAACGATTAAAAACTCAAATTGATTACACGATGACAGAATGGATGAAGGACTCTATTCAAAAAGAGAAGGACTATTTTCTTTTGGGAATTATGATTATGAATAAAAAAAGAGCATATAATCCTAATGCAAGTGTAGTTACTAGAATCAAATCATTGACACCGGTGTATACTTGGCTAAAAAGTCTTGGACTTCATACAGATAATGAAGTGATGGATTATGTCTACAATCAAGATGAAGTGTTTTCGTATCTAACTAGTCTCATTGATTGGAACCATTTAAATATGGATGAATTACAGATTAAATTGCCAGAAGATGCACTTCTTTTTGTGAGTGATTACATGACGAGAATGAATATAACTCAATCCACGCCATCTCAAATGGAAGAGACTTTTACGCAAAATAACTTGGAAAGTAAAATCATGAGATATCGTCAAATGCCAGAAGGAAGACAAAAACAAGAATATTTTGAAGCATTATTAAAGTCTTATGAACCGTTTTTAAGAAAAACAATTTCTAATTACGATATGAATGAGGCAGATAGAGAAGACGTCTATCAACAGGCATGCATCGGTTTTATGCAAGTTGTGTTATATCAACAATTTCCTGTTGCCAATCTTGCTGCAACAGTAAAAAGGACAGTATGTCAAAGTATCAAAAACTATCTTCAAAATCAAACGAAGACAATCGCAATTCCGAGTGCTATTGCCAATGCTAAGCTTCGCCTAGAAGAAGATATTCAATACTTAACCGCAGAGTTAGGAAGAGCACCTACTTACGATGAAATATCCGAGTATGTGGATATACCATTGGAAACGGTAAGAAATTATTTGATGCAACCAGAAACAGTAAGTTTAGAATCTTTGGGAAGTGACATTCCGTTAGATACGACATTAGAAACTCGTTATGAAGAACAAGAATACATTAAGAAAATGAAAACACTTTTAAAAAACCAATTTAGTGCTGAGACACAAAAAGTTCTAGAAGAAATAATTTTTGAAGGGAAAAAGTTAAGGAAATTAGGACGAGAGTTACATGTATCCGCTACTTATTTGCGGCAAATGAAAGTAGAAACCTTTAAAAAGTTGCAGCAAATGATCGAATGTCAAGAAGCAAGACGAGTAGTAAATAGAGACAGTGCAAGTGCATCAACAGATTCTCCAAATTCACAAAATCTATCACCAGAAAATCGTGTTTACACATATGTAAAAGACAATTATAATGAAGAGACACTTTTTGCAATTAATCATTTATTATGTCTACAAACAAATCAATACATATCAAAAATGTTATTACAACGAGTTTGTAATATTAAGATGTATAACTTTTTCAATAAAGTGACTAATTATCATTGGCTCACTCAATTAGTAGACCAAATCAAGAAACAAAATCGTTGTTTTTATAAATTGATTTCTGCATTAGATGACAAGGACTTCTATCGAATTTTTGAAAGAAAAGGAATTAGCCGTGATGAGGTAGACAGTGCATTTATGACATTATCTGACGAAGTGAAAGAACTAGCCTATTCCTATTATGGAGAAGAATTATCTAACCCATTGAACTGGCGAAATTATCGCGAGGAAACAACGTATATCAATCGTTTGATTATCCAACCGATTTATGTTAAAGCATTGTATTTTCGTGAATTCAAAAAGTATCCAATTTCAAATGCTATAGCAGAAGAAAGACTATGGAAAGAAGCACAGCAAAGAATAAAATTTCCTTCAAAAGCCACGAATTTCCAAAATAAAACTATCAAATTGTAAAAAGAGTGTTATAATAAAAGTTATTCAGAGGGAGGTTTGAAAATGCAAGAATTTAAAGATAAACGCATAAACCTCGCCTTGCAAGAAATGAAAGACACTATCAAGAAAAATCTACATAAAGAGTATGGATTTTTAGATCATGAACCGTTCCGCGAATCGCTTGACCAACTATTAGACCAATGTTTAGTAGAGTCGGTTTCTAGTTATTCACAGTCCAGTGAAAAAACATTGGCAGAATTTGTAACAGAAGAATTCGAAGAACAACTGCAATCGTGGCTACGAGATCAAATCCAAAATCATCATAATTACATATTATTGGATTTGATGATTTTAAATAAGAAAAAATATGTTGGCAAAGGTAAAACAACTCAATGCATTAAAGGGTTGACACCAATTTATATTTGGTTAAAGAATATTGGATTAGATGAGGATGAGGAAATACTTCAATATGTGATGAACGATACAGTTGTCCAGACGATTGCCAAAAGAGTAGATTGGAAACACTTGAATTTAAAAGCGTTAGAAAAGCAATTAACAGAAGATGAAATGTCATTTGTATATGCTTATTTAATGGTGTTTAATATTGATGTAACAACAGATAATAATTTCGTTGTATCTGAGCAGTCTCAAAAATTAACAGAGAAAGTTGTTCGATATAAAAACATGCCAGATGGATACAAAAAAGAATTTTTATTTGAAGAAATTTTAAATGAGAATAAGAGTTTTTTATATAAAATAGTGAGTCGTTATTATAATTCTGGAGTTGAACAAGACGATTTAATGCAACAAGCATCATTAGGACTTTTCACCGCAATTAAACGGTTTGAACCCGTAAGAAACGTAGCATTTTCCACATACGCAATGTGGTGGATTAGACAACATATCGTTCGATATATACACGATCATAACAGTACCATTCGGATTCCAGTTCATTTGCACGAGCAAACACTAAAATTACGAAGAGCACAAGAAAAATTAGAAGTAAACTCTAGTGTGACTCCGACGATAGAAGAGTTATCCAAAGAATCTGGGTTATCAGTAGAACGGATTCAAACCCTTCAAAATATCCCGACGGTTTCCACGTCACTGAATGCTTTGGTTGGAGATGAGGATACAGAATTAGGATATTTTTTCTCTGACCAAACATCTTTAAATTATATAGAAGAAATAGAAAACGATAGTGTCATTCAGGCATTTTCAAAATTGTTAGATGAAATGAAGTTGAGTGAACGACAGAAAGACATTATTATGCGTCGTTTAGGACTCGGTCCAAATGGAGTAGAAACTTTGGAAGTGATTGGAGCAGACTATGGATTAACAAGAGAAAGAATACGACAAATTCAAGACCAGGTAATAAAAAGAATACAGAATCCAAAGTATATCAAGCGAATGAAAGAACTATTGAAGGATCCAGAAAAGTTGACTCCAAAATCAGGACAAGAATTGCAAAAGAAAGAAGAAAGAAAATTTTTACATGTAGCTTGGAATGTCAAAAGTCATGTACGTCCAATAAAAGAAAGCCAAAATCAACCAAAATTGCTACCGCCAGATAAAAATGCATTATTAGAAGCAGATGTTATAACAGTGGCAGAAGTACCACAATCAGAATCAATAGAGAAAGAAGGAGAAAAGAAAATGATGTCAGAAGATAAAACGGAAAAGAAACCGAGAAAACCATGGGAAAGAATAGAAGGGTTTTATCAAACGTTTTTGAAAGATGGATTTACAAGAGAAGAAATAGACAATGCTTATAAAAGTTTGACAGAATTGCAGAAGAGTGTTGCCTGTGCAAAATGGGGCGAAAATTTAGGGGAACCAATAAAGGCTACTACAAAAGAACAACACCAGTTGCAATGTCAAGTTAGCGCTAGAGTAATCACACCGATGAGAACTAGGATGCTTTTCTATCGTCAATATGGTCGTTTTCCACATAAAGGAGAGCGGACACATATGATTAACGAGCAATTAGAATCACTTAGAAGAAGAGAAGAAGTTCAAACAAGAAAAATGTCACCAGAAGAAATGGAAGCCTTAAATGAAAGATTAAAGTCACAAAAGGAAGCACCCAAAAGTGCTAGTGTATCAGCAATTCTAGAACAGGTTCAAGGAAATCAAAGTACCCCACCACAAGATGCACCGAAAGAAGAACCAATCCGAAGTGAGATTGGCAAACCGGTTGTAATTTTATCAGACGAGCTGCCATCTAGAAATGAGCTGCCATCTAAAGACGAGCTGCCATCTGATTCTGTCACCAATGAGGAACAACCAGCAGTGCTACCGGCTTCGGATGCAAAGGCTATGGTACCAGAATCAGTTTCTGCACCTATTGTAGCAACACAACCTGTCCCATCGCTAGATAGATTACCATTAGATAATTGTTCGCTAGAACAATTGACAAAATTAAAGAACTTATTGCAAAGCGAAGCATTTACAAGATTATATCAATCCCTTCCATTATCAGAATCATTTGTTTTAATTTCAACTTTCTGCTTAGGAAAAAAGTCTTCAGAGATTGCCGATTATATGGGAATGACAAAAGAAAAAGTCGACCTAGCATACGATGATGCGATCGAACTTTTAGGAGCACGTTTATCAGATATTTTAGAAACGAACAGTTCATTTTCAAATGCAACGACAAGAGAAGAAGATTTGAAAGTGATGCGATTAAGCACGAATCCATTGGAACCTTCAAGCAAAAATTAAAAGGTTTCCTAATTGCTTAGTTTATAGTATAATGAATAGTATAGAAAGAGGGATAGTATGAAAATAATGTCAATTAATGCAGGTAGTAGTTCACTAAAGTTCAGTCTGTTTGAAATGACAGATAAGAAACTGATTGCCAATGGTTTATTTGAACGAATCGGTATTGAAGGAAGCCGTTATAAAATTAAATACAACGGTGAAAAATTAGAACAAGATGTCGATTTACCAAATCATACCAGAGCCGTAGAAATTTTATTGGATAAATTAGTTGCACTTGGAATTGTCGATTCCTTAAATGAAATTGGTGGTGTTGGCCATCGTTTGGTTCATGGCGGAGATAAGTATAAAGAGTCTGTCATTATCACAGATGAGGTAGTAGAAGACTTAAGAAAGTTTAGTGCTCTTGCACCACTTCATAACCCAGCAAACATTTTGGGAATTGAAGCCGTTCGCAACGTTTTACCAGATGTTCCGATGGTAGGTGTATTTGACACTGCATTCCATCAAACGATGGAGGAAGTAAACTATTTATACCCAGTTCCATATGAATGGTACGAAAAACATGGAGTTAGAAAGTATGGGTTCCATGGTACAAGTCATTGTTATATTACTAAGACGATTAGTAAAGAATTAGGTCGCGATGACTTACGAATTATCAGTTGCCATTTAGGAAACGGCGGATCGATTACTGCTATTAAAGATGGTAAATGTATCGATACTTCAATGGGATTTACACCACTTGCAGGTATTATGATGGGAACTCGTTCTGGCGATATTGATCCATCAATTATTCCTTATGTAATGGAAGCAGAAGGAATGAGCGCTGGTGAAGTCGTAGATGCTTTAAATAAGAAAAGCGGTTTCTTAGGACTTAGCGAATACAGTAGTGACTCTCGTGATATTGAAGAAGAAATGAATAACGGAAACGAAAAATGTGCTTTAGCACATCAAAAGTTCGTTCAGACCGTTGTGAACTACATTGCAACATACTATGTCGAATTAGGTGGTGCTGATGTGATTACATTCACTGCCGGTATCGGTGAAAATTCTATTGCCACACGCCGTGATATTGTTGAAAAATTAGCTTGTTTAGGAATTAAACTAGATTTGGAACGTAACAATGTTCGTGGTGAATTGAAAAAGATTAGTAGCGACGACTCATCTTGTCTAGTTTATGTCGTACCTACAAATGAAGAATTGATGATTGCAACTGATACACTAGATTTAATCACTAGATAGGAAGATATTATGTGGACAGAAAAATACAAAACGATCTATAAGCTGATTGAAAGCTTCGATACGATTGTAATTGCAAGACATGTTGGCGTAGATCCAGACGCAATGTCAAGCCAACTTGCTCTTAGGGACTCCATCTTAAAAACGTTCCCAAACAAGACGGTATTAGCCGTCGGTAGCGGATCTGTAAAATTTACGTATTTAGGAAAATTAGATAAATTAAAAGATGACATTCACGATGCGCTTCTGTTTGTATTGGATACACCAGATCAAAAAAGAGTCGATGGCATTTCTAACTTCGATGTATTTGCGAAGAAAGTAAAAATGGATCACCATCCTTTTATGGAAGAATTTTGTGATATCGAAGTAATTAATGATAAATCTTCAAGTGCAAGTGAAATTGTATTGGATTTTATCAAAGAAACAGGCCTAGTCTTAGATACTTCGATTGCTGAGAAGTTATTTATAGGTCTTGCCAGTGATACGAATCGATTTATGTTCAACAGTAGCAAAGATACGTTTCGGAAAGTGGCTGAATTACTAGAGACATACAATTTAGATATTCCCTCTCTTTATGAAAAGTTGTATTTACGACCAATCAATGAAGTACGCTTACAAGGTTATATCGGTGAAAACATGGTTGTAACCGAACATGGCGTTGGATATGTAAAAATAACGAACGATACCATTACAAAATTCCAAGCAGATGTCAGTAGTGCCGGAAACATGGTAAATAACTTTAACTACATCGATGGCGTCTACGTTTGGATTACGATGACAGAAGACGTGAAAAATAATCTCATCAAAGCAAATATTAGAAGTAGAGGACCAATTATCAATACAGTAGCAGAACACTATCATGGTGGTGGTCACAAGTTTGCATCTGGTGCTAGAGTATTCTCTTGGGAAGAGGCCGATGCTTTAATTCGTGATTTAGATACTGCTAGTAAAGAATTTTTGGTTCATCAAAGGAGCGATGAAGAATGAAAATCACTCATGCAGAGTTGGCTGTCAGTGCAGTAAGAAGAAGCCAATATCCAGAAAATAAAGAATCTGAGTTTTTGTTAGTTGGTAGAAGTAATGTCGGCAAGAGTAGTTTTATCAACACAGTTTTAGAGCGAAAGAATCTTGCTAGAATTTCTTCTCGTCCAGGAAAAACTCAAACATTAAATTTCTATCATGTGAACAACTGTTTTTACTTAGTCGATGTACCAGGTTACGGATATGCTCAGGTAGATCGTAAGACTCAAGAAAAGTTCGGCAAAATGATAGAGGAGTACCTAGAAAAAAGAGAAGAATTAAAACGGGTATTCATGCTTGTGGATTTTCGTATGAAACCGACAGAAGACGATGTATTAATGTATAACTTCTTAAAGTATTACAATATCCCAGTGACGATTGTAGCAACGAAAGTAGATAAGGTCGGTACATCAAAATTAGAAAAGAATAAAAAAGATATTTTAAACACGTTGGATTTGGTTGTCGGCGATAATTTAGTTCTTTTCTCCAGTGTAAGTAAAATGGGAAGAAATGAAATTCAAGATATTATCGAACCACTAATTGTAGAAACCATTTAAGACATGTTATTTACGAAAGGTATGAGAAATCATATCTTTTTTTGTCCGAAAATCTATATAACTTCTATCTTTTTAAAAATATCTACGATTTAATGATATAATAAATACAAGTATAATAATGAATACAGATTTACATTTCAATCAATCGGAATGAGTTAAGAATAATTAAAAAGATATAACTATAAAGTAAGGAAGTGAGATAAATGAATATTAAAAAATTAAAACAAGAACTAATCAAACAGAAAGAATCTAAATTTAAAGGAAATATCTATCATTTTTCACAAGTAAATTTTTCTTATAATTCCAATAAGATAGAAGGAAGTAGACTGACAAGTGAACAGACAGAAGCCATTTTTGAAACTTCCAGTTTTATTTCTAAAAACGATGATTTAATTAAATTAGATGATTTAATAGAATCTAAAAACCATTTTAAATTATTTGATTATATGTTGGATTATGTAGATGAACCGTTATCAAAAGAAATGATAATTGAAATGAATAAAATATTAAAAAGAGGTACCAGTGATGAAGATAATCCTAGATATAATGTTGGTGGATTTAAAGTTGTTCCCAATACAATAGGAGTTGTAAATATGATTGAAACGAGCAGTCTTGAGACGACAGAACAAGATGTCGACAGCCTGTTAGATGATTATTCAAAATTAACACAAGTTACGTTAGAAGATATCATTGATTTTCACGTTAAATTTGAAAGAATTCATCCGTTTGGTGATGGAAATGGCAGAGTTGGACGCATCATCATGTTTAAAGAATGCTTGAAAAACAATATTATGCCGTTTATTATATTAGACCAAGATAAGCCTTATTATATAAGAGGATTGAAAGAGTATAATCGTGATAAAAAATATTTGATAGATACTATTTTACATTCTGAAGACATTTACGAAAATAGTTGCGAACAATTACTAGATTTTGACATAAAAGAAGATTAAATGTAAAGAAACGATTTCAAAATCAATATTCTGACGAAGAGCAAAGTGATTTTGAAATTCTTTTTTTATGTAAAAGCAATATCTATCATATACTATGTTAGGTGATGAAATGAAAATTATCTTTTACGACATTGAACACTTTATCATATACGATTTTCATCCATTAGATAGAGGTAGAATCAAAGCCCAAATTTCGAAACTTGTTGCACACTTAATCAAACAGTATCATGAAAAACCAAACGGATTATACCAGGTTATAATTCGCTCTGATCATCTCATCACAATCTACGAGTTTCAAAAAACGATGGATTCCTTTTTAGAGGAGATGGAACTCAAAGTAGTTTTAGTAAAAGACGATATGTTATATGAATTTGAAGATTATTTTATGATTCAAGATAAAAAAGATGTTTTTTGTTACCAAGATAAATTTTACAAAAAAAGTATTCTTTTATCAGAAGTAGAGTACTGCAAACGAATTTTTGGTGAAGAAAAAGAAAAATTTGAGCCATTTTTACAGAAAGTAGAATAGAGAATGTTTGAATATAAAAGCAAAATCTGATATAATACAGATAATTTGAAAGGGGAAGTGTTTATGGCAACTGTTGCATTAGTAGGAAGACCAAATGTCGGAAAGAGTACAATATTTAATAAAATTGCTGGTCGTAGAATTTCTATCATCGACGATATGCCAGGTGTTACGAGAGACCGAATCTATAGCGATGCTACTTATTTAAATAAAAAGTTCAGTATTATCGATACGGGTGGAATCGATGCTGGTACGGGAGATTTCAACGATGAGATTAAAATGCAAGCGATGATTGCAATCGATGAAGCAGATGTTGTCGTTTTCGTTGTTGATGGAAAAGAAGGCTTAACGGCTAATGATTTAACGGTTCGAGATATTTTAAGAAAGAGTGGAAAACGTGTCATAGTAGCAATCAATAAATGTGACAATAAGGTGAGTGAATCGCACATTTATGATTTCTATGAATTAGGGTTTGATGAATACATTCCAATCAGTGCCATTCATAATACTGGTTACATTGAGTTACTAGAAGCAATTACGCGTGACATGAAAGAAATGACAGAAGAAGAATTAGATACGAGAATTAAGTTTTCTGTCATTGGAAGACCGAATGTTGGAAAAAGTAGTTTAATCAACGCCTTATTAAACGATGAACGCGCAATTGTATCCAATGTTGCAGGAACGACGAGAGATTCTGTCGACAGCATCTTAACGTACGACCACAAAGAATACGTCGTAATCGATACAGCAGGCATGAGAAAAAAAGGTAGAATTTATGAAAATGTCGAAAAGTATAGTCTACTGCGAAGCTTGAAAGCAATCGACCGTAGTGACATTTGTCTACTGGTATTAAATGCTGAAGAGGGAATCATCGAACATGACAAACACATCGCCGGATATGCTATTGAAGCAGGAAAAGGATTAATCATTGTCGTAAACAAATGGGATACGGTAGAAAATCCAAACATCAAAGAGTACACCAAAAAGATTCGGGCTGAGTTCCAATTTGCGACGTATGCACCAATTGTATTTGTCAGTGCCTTGACAAAAAAGAGAATTGCTACGATCATGCCAGAAATTATCAAAGTTAGTGAGAACATCAACCGTCAAGTAAAGACAAGCGTTTTAAACGATGTCATTTTAGATGCATACAACTTGAATATGCCACCGACTTACAAGACCAATCGTTTGAAAATTTACTATACAAGTCAAACGGGTGTCAAGCCACCGAAGTTTACATTCTTTGTAAACAATAAGAATTTAGTTCATTTTTCTTACGAAAGATATCTAGAAAATAAGATTCGTGAAAATTTTGATTTGGAAGGAACGCCAATTGTGTTACAATTTAAGAATAGAGGTGATAACTAATGGGTTTATTCAAACTATTCGATCGTAAAGATCCAAAAACAGAATTGGAAGGATTAAAACGAGCACAAGCGATGTTGGACGAACGCTTTCAAAGAAAAGAAGTATCTAACGAAGTCTATCAGAAACAGAGTTTGGCATTCCGCGAAAGAATTGAAAAATGTGAGAAAAAGATGGGAATCGATAAATACGACCAATATAATTAGAACAAAGTAAAACCTCCTACATATATTATGGTAGGAGGTTTTATGTTCGGAGATTCATTATTTAAAAAAGTTCAAGATAAAACGAATGTCGATAAAAAGACGATTTTAGAACTCGCTTCCAAATTGCAAAATGCCAATATGAAAGATGAGGCAACGTTACGAGCATTTATTCAGGAAGTGGGTGCGGTGACAGGTCGTGAGGTTAGTAAAGAAAAAGAAGATAAACTGGTAAATACGATTATGAATGATAAAGTACCGACCGATTTGGATTCGATGATGTAAGTACCAACAGGTACTTTTTTCTTTGAAAAAACAGACTTGGTTGGATATATAAGATGTACAAAAATGTCGAAAAATGGTATAATGACTTTGTATACTAGCAAGCGTAGGAAGTGATAAAGTGGCATCGAAAAATAAAACCTTGAACATAACCTTATCGATTTTATTAGTTGCTTTCTTATCTCTATGTTTTGTTTACTTTTTTATTACGACGTCTTTTTCGAATGTTTTAGGAGAAGACGAGTATTATTCTTATGAAAATTGGGATGGTATAACAGTTTCTGAAATCTTTAGCAGTGGCACTGGTACAGAAGAAGACCCTTACAGCATCACATCCGGTGCTGACTTAGCACTTTTAGCAAATAAAATTCAAGAAGAGGAGTCTTACCGCACCGCGCATTATCAGTTAAATCATAACATCAACATGCAAAATTTTACATTTGTAGGAATTGGTAGTGAAGAAATTCCTTTCGCTGGAACGTTTGATGGAAACGGATATTCGGTTGCAAACATCAATCTGACAACAGAAGGAAAAAAAGCTATCGGTTTTTTTAATCATATTGAAAATGCAACCATCGAAAATTTAAATTTAAAACAAGTGACTGTAAACTCTACTCTAGAGGAAACAGACGCAATCGGAATTCTTACTGGTGTGAGTTCAAACAGTACCATTCAAAATATTGGAATTTATGACTCTACAATTGAAACGATAACAGAAAATATTTCTGGTATGGTAGCAGGAAAAAGTGATACATCCATTTATCAGACGATAGTAACACGTGGTGATATAACTGAAAATGGAATTGTGAAAGAAACTCTTTTTGGAACGAGTACGAACGATGAAACAAGTACGATTGTCATATATCAAAAAGGAGAGAATATAACACTTGCTAGTCTATTAGATACCTTGACAATAAGTAACGTCTATACATACCGAGTAGAAGAAGAAAACCTTTTGATTAATACAGTTACTGTAAACGAAGATGGAACCATTTCACTAGATGTGGCAGATCAAACATTGGAAACTCTTGCTAGCATGTTGACCAGTTCCATAGATGACCGCTTCGCTTGGCGAAGAGATGAGGATTACATTCGATTTGATCAAACGACAAATGTGGAATCTACCATTCAGCCATTAACAATCGCTCCCCCAGAGATTGCTACTATGACACCTCACGATACTGGTATTGAAGGAGATACCGTTTACTTAAATGATTTGACTGCTGATTGGAATTACTATCAAGGAATGAACTATACAGAAAGTGACGATGAAACGTTGCCAGATGGTACCAATCAAGAAAAATATACGGAACAGACGATGATTGCTGTAGAGTTGAACTATCATGGTAGCGATGTAAAAGGATTGAATACCGGTTATGTTTCTCTAGAAGAACAACAATCTAATTTCGTCTATTATAAGTGGTATCCAGTCAATAACAATGGAACACCTAATAATATGACGGATGATTACGTTGAGATTGAACTAATCGATAACCCATATGCAGATCGTCCAGATAACTTAGCATTCAATGGTTGGGTAACGACTACTGCTGGTGCAGTTGTAGAACATCATACGGATTATTATGCCCGTACAGTAACTGTTCCAGTAACGTATACAAATGGAATTCCCAATGAACAAGTAATCGATTTGTATGCATCTTGGACGACTGCAATCTCATCGACGATATCTGGTAGTAACTGGGATAATGCATTCAGAAATCTTGCTACGGCAGGAATGCATACGGTAAGTTTTGATGACTTTATCGTTGAACTTCCATATTACATGGAAGGATATTACATCCGTGTTTCTGTTGCAGACGGAGACTCTTGTACAGGATTATACAACAGCCGTGGTGAATATCAAACGAATTGTACGTGTAATGGTTTCTGGGGTATGAGTTGTACCTATTACCAAGATGCTAGCGATTTGGCTTACTCAGAAGATGAAACCTATTATCAAGTATCTCGTTGGGGATCAATGAGTGTGGTATATCCCGATATCACTCCCGATACTGAAGTAGTAGAAAATCCATTAAAATATAGCAATATGGCTGGATTCTTCCGCCAAGTATCTATCTCTTACAATCAAAGTATGGAAGGATACTACGACAGTGATGGAAAATTACAAACTGGAAATTGTACATCAAGATGGGGATGCACAGCATACGAGTTAATTCCATATCAAGATGGAAATGACTATGTAACAGGAAATACGTACTACTATTTAGCAACGCGCGATACCAACATTATCGTTATGAATGGCAATACTTCTTCTGAATGGGACTATGATATGACAAAACCATTCACGTTAACCTCTTTGAATAATGGAGTAGATTATCGTTCTTCAGCTACTTGGACGACAAGTAACACGATAGGAACTGCTTATGCAGATACGAGAATCGAATGGGTAACAATCAGTACATCACAGAATTTTTCAAATAGTGACCCGCCATCATCTGCGTCCTCTAGAAGAATGTTCTACGGAAATTATCAAAATGTAAAATTTGGTCGTGGGATTAGTCAAGTCGGTAATTATACGAACTTTTCTTCTGTCATCGGCGGTAACAATACGAGTGGAACTGTCGGAAGTAGAACGAACTTAACAAAATATCGCTTAATCATAGAGTCGGGTGCTTACAATAATATCGTTCTAACAAATGGTCCGATGTACAGTACACGGTACAATATTTATATTGCGGCTCAAGGAGTGTACGGTAATGACTACGATCGTGCTACTCAAAGCAATGATAATTTACGTGTATACTTCGATACAAACGGAAGTTGGGGCGGTGTTTATTACGGTGAAGATGACGCCTCTATTATCTTTGATACGACCGTAAAAAGCGGTCAGTTTGGTACATCTCGTGATGATTATACGACGGGTATTTACGTCGGTGGAAGAAGTTATGGTGAACATCACGGTCTAAAACGTCTAAAATTTGAAGGCGGATGGGTTTACAATATCATTGGTGGACCAATCTCTGCAGATGATGCAAATGTAAATGATACCTATATTCAAATGACCGGTGGCCAAGCAGATATCATCTTTGGCGGTGCCGGAACCTCTGCAACATATGGAAACAGAATCATTCAAGTAACTGGTGGCCAAGTGAACTACAGTGTTTTCGGAGGTTCTAACAGTTATCAAGGTACTTCATCAGAAGGAACGATTATAGGAGATTCGCTTGTCTATGTTGGTGGCGATGCGATAATCGGAAATGAAAATAATTTAAATGGTACCTTATTTGGTTCCGAAGCGGGTTCTGTTTTTGGAATTGGAAACGGTCGAAGTGGAATGTCGTCCCTTGGTTCTAATGCAAACTCTAACATCATCATCGATGGTGGTACAATTTTAAGAAATGTATACGGTGGCGGAAACTACGGTGCTGTAGGAGCATCTTCTAGCAGTGCCACGACGACAACCAAGATTCAAGTAATCGACGGAACTATAAACGGTTCAGTCTATGGTGGTGGTAATAACAACGGTGCCGGTGCGACGAATAAACGAGCAACTGTTACCATCGATATGTCAGGTGGGACTGTAAACGGAAACGTATATGGTGGCTCTCGCCAAACGGGAACAATCTACGGTAACGTCAACGTCAATGTGACGGGTGGAACAGTAGAAACATCTGTATACGGCGGTGGAGAAGGAGGAAGTACCGGTTGGTCTTCTTCTGGAACATTCGTAACTGGAAACATTTATGTAACAATTGGAAATAGAAGTTTAACAACACTTCCTACAATCAATCAAAACGTATATGGTGGAAGTGCTTTCGGTACTGTTAACGGTTCTAGTGCTTCGTCGAATCTATCTAGTGCAACGACCAATGTAACTGTCAATTGTGGTACAATCAACGGAGCAGTATACGGTGGTGGACAAGGAAACGAAACGTATACACCGTATGTATTAGGAAATATTACAGTCAATATCAATGGCGGAATCATCAATCAAGTATTTGGAACAAACGATGCCGCCGGTACTCCAAACGGATATGCTAGAGTCTATTTAAATGGTGGCTCTATCGGTAAAGCATTCGGTGGTGGAAACCAAGCGGATAGTAGAGATACCTACATCTACTTACAAGGTGCGACTGTTACGGAAATTTATGGCGGTGGAAATCAAGCCGGTGCTGACAATACCTATGTCGAACTTTCAAAAGGAAGTGTTGTCGATACCTATGGTGGCTCTAACCAATCTGGAGATGTCGCAAGTAGCAATGTGGTCGTACAAGAAACGAAGACAGAAAATACCCAAGAAAGTGTAACAGTAGATGTTACCTTAAATAAAACTCCGAAATCCGAATGGGATCAAACCGATTATGCCTCTTATATTGAAGGAACGATTCAAATTTTGAACAACACAAGTTCCAACATTACAGATTGGACATTGACGTTCGATTTCCCAAGTGCTGATTTGGATCATAACTATTCTGAAACAGAATTCGTTCAAAATGGAAATACAATTACATTGACAGAAGCCAACCGCTATTGGGGAACCAATACCGTTCCAGCAAACGGCTCATATACGATTTCTCAATTTGGATTCTCATCTTACGTAAGTGCAGAAGACTTTAATTTAGCCAATGTAAAATTAGTGGCAACCGATGAAGTTGGTAAAACATATGAATATACAATCGATGGCTTACAAGTGCACACAATCTATGGCGGTAACAACGCTGGTGGAACAGTAACATCATCCGATATTCAAATTACAGATTCTACCGTAACGAACGTATACGGAGGCAATAACGAAGATGGTACAACAGGAGATACCAATATCGTTGTTACCGGATCTACTTTGGATAGCATCTATGGAGGCGGAAACTTAGCCAACACGACTGGTAATACGAACTTAGCATTGACAAATTCCACTGTTTCTAACGCGGTATATGGCGGTGGAAATAATGCTCAAGTGTATGGAAGTACGAACCTGTCAGCATCCAATCTAACAGCCGGAAACATTTTTGGTGGTGGTAATGCTGGTGATGTACTAAACAACAGTCAAGTAGAAGTGTCGGATTCGACAATAACAGGTTCTATCTACGGTGGCGGAAACTCTGCAGCAGTATTAGGGGATACCGTAACGACGGTTGCAGGTACAACGACAGTTGGCGAATCTGTCTTCGGTGGCGGTAATTCAGGAGCAGTCGGTGAGCAAGGTGTCGATGCCTCTACGACAACGGTCAACATTTTAGGAGCATCGATTGCGAAAAATGTATATGGAGGATGTAACACCTCAGTTGTATATGGCGAAACTTACGTCAACATCGGTAGCAGTGCAGCAGAAACAGACACCTTAAAACGGGATAACATCGAAATTGATGGTACTGTATTCGGTGGAGGAGAGGCGAACGCATCCGGTAGTGAAGATTACGACTTCACCTTCATTAGTGTTACACAAGGTATCACCATTCAAATCGATGGAACAGATTATACAGATCGAAACTTCTACTTAAACGGAAGTATCTTCGGTTCTGGTAACGCATCTTCTAGTTCCGGTGAATCTAAGATTTACGTTACAAACTTAGGAACGAGAGAACATCCAAACCGCGCAATTTCAATCCAACGTGCAAATCTAGTAGATATCGATTCTTCTACAATCGAACTAGTTGGTACGACCGATCGTACGAATGAATATTCAGATATCTTATATTCTTTAAACCGAATTGATTATTTAATTATTCGCAATAATACAACGTTACTATTACAACGAAATGCAAACTTACTTCAAAAGTTTGAAAGTTTGACAAAAGACGGTGAGAAAGCAACCGTAGAAATTACGGATGATGGTACGACGACACGCAATGTCGATAATCGTCTTTACATGATTGCCAACCGAAACTTAAATATCACGACGAATGAACAAGCAACTGCTTATGGCGAAGTACTGGGAATGACGTTCTTTGGAATGTATAACTCCTATGGTAACGGCAGTTACTCTTACGGTATTTACAACATGGAAAATAACGATGCCGCCGATGCCGGAGATGTCATCATGGGTGGATCTTACGTATTAGGACTACATGCCTTAAACATGGACTATTACGAAGATGGATTCTATACGAACTATATCGATGATGAATACACCAAAGTAACAACTGGTTACATCATTCCGACACCAGAAAGTGCCAATTATTATATGTGGACAATCGGAATGGATGCCATTAACTATTCGTTTACATTGACGGCATCTAAGTACGCATCCCTTGGTACGTATGAGTTATCTTTGATCGATTTCTCAGCCGGAAATACAATCTTCAACGTCGTCGGATTCAATGCCGAAGGACTAACCGAAGGCATTAGTTTAGTAGACTCTAATGACGTTCCGAAAGTCGGTATGACTGAAGAAGAAGCTAACAGTGTCTTAGGTCTATCGATGAAATCAGAAACGCAAGAGTGGACTAGTAGCAACACGACCAAATTCCTATCAGAAAATCAAGGAATGTTTACAGGTGACGATGTATATCGAACCGATAACCAAGCGACTGCACCGTCCTTGACGTTCTACTTGTACCATGCCAAAAACATTTCCCTAGAAGGAGAACTAGGAACCATTGTCATTACTTTGCAAGCAATGGTACCAAAGAATGAAATTGAATACGACGTGCAATTGATTACGATTACGATCGATTTAACGGCTCGTACTTATACCGATGCTGCTAGTTACGATGCCAGTATTACGTACGGTAAAAAGTATGAAATGCCATCTGCAACGGATGTAAACATTACCAATCGAAGTCAATTTACGGCGTATTACTCACTTTATTACGATGCTCAAACACCAGCCGATATTTATGGCCCAGATGAAAATTATCATCGGGTGTTAACTTCTAACTTTGCACTTCCAGAAAACACCAAAATAACGATGATCGATTTAGGTAGTGATCAAGTGAATCCAAAATACTATTACTATACGGTCACTGCTCAAGATTACAATGAGATGGTAACGGAGTTGCAAACAGAAGGAGAAGCAAGTATCCCATTATCGAAGTTCATTGCCATGGATAGTACGAGTACCAACAACACCTATGATGATGTGGCAGAAAATCAAAATTACTTTCATAACACACTGCATGCTGTTATGGAAGAATTCCTATTCATTGTAGACTTCTACGATACGACCATTACCGGAACGCATCAGAACAATACCTTCATCATGGAACTTCGTACTGATGAAGATAGAACGAGTATTTCCGTTTTAGGTATTCGTCAAAATTTGATGCAATACAATCTATACGATAGTAGTAATGCAGTCTTAGAAGCAGACATGCAAATGGATAACAACTATTTCTATGCTGAAAGCAACAAAGCAATCAACTATAACATTCATGTTGGCTACAATTTAACGGGAAATTTACAATCGATTATCGATACGAACTATGAAAGCAGCAGTATGGGTATTAACATCACATTACAAGATGCTACCGGTAACATAGTCAGTTCATCGATGCTTGTTGGTACAAGTATTACCATCGACAACGTTCAAAACTATCCAAGTAGCGATGGTATCTTCCGTATTAAATTATCGGATAAAGTATCGAACTTATCGAAAGTACTGAATTTCTATACCGGAAACATGTTACCAGCCGGCGTCTATACGATGAAGATTGAACTGTTCTCGTCTAGCGATGGACTTCACATGACTGGTGCTCCAGACCATACAGATGAAGTGACAATTACCGTCATCGGTCAAGGAAATGCCATCGTATCGAACATCTTAGATACTGCAAAACTAGTCGATGGTACGACCGGCCTAACTCAAGACGGAACCAATACGATTATGACGACTTTAAATTACGAATCCGTTTTGGTAAATCCAAACATTCGTCTCGTCGTCTACCGTCGAAACACTTCGTCTTATCAAGATACGGAATATACTGAAATTCCATTAGCAGAACTGTTCAAAGATAACTTACAAACGGTACAAGACTACGGACTACAGACAACACATACATACGAATACATCGTTACATCTAGTCCACGAGATGGGTTCCAAATCACCCATGAACTGCAAGATGCTTTAACATCAGGAACTTATAAACTAGTCTACGGTTTGTATGACAACAATCAATTGATTGACAGTGACACAGAATACATTATTATCAAAAAATGAGTTGAAGAAGAAAGGGTATTATGATACGATAATATTGGTGATAGTATGAAAAAAGTAGGGAAAATAATAGGGAAGACAATTTGGTATTTATTTGAAATTGTATTAATTTTATACGTCATAGCAGCAACATCGTTACTACTATGTACGAATGAATTTGGATTTACACAATTTGGTAAAACGACCGTCGTAGTTGTAGATGAGGATACGATCGATCAATTATCAAGCTATAAAGAAAACGATGTTTTATTGATTAAAAACGAAAAATTTGACGATTTAAATGTGGGCGACAAAATTTACTATTACGATACCCTAAATAATCAATATATCGTAAGAGAAGGAACTATCATGAGTAAAGATGGAAACAATGAATCTGCTCTTTACTTTTTAGAAGAAACAGGCAATGCAATTTCAGATCAAAGATTAATCGGTGTGCATGAGAAAACCTATGCCGGACTTGGAACCGCATATACGATTATCAAATCCCAAGTCGGTTTCTTATTGTTAGTTATTTTACCAATTTTCTTGTTATTTATTTATCAAGTATATCGAATTATTATTCTCATCAAAGATTCAGAAGAAGAGTAAACTCTTCTTTTTTTATGAAAGTATTTCCATGGATAACACGTTTACTAAAAAGGTAAGTTTTGATATAATAAATGTATAATGGAGGGCCATATGAAGAATATTAAACTGTTAATTACTATTCTTGCACTATCTTTTTTCTTATTCTTTCTCAGTGCCAGAACGTATTCTTCTCTTTCCTCAACGACGTCTGGAAATACGACTGCCGAACTAGCGAAATGGAATATTTTAATCAATAACACGAACATTTCTAGTACTTATACAGAGACGGTTTCCGTTAATAACATCGATTGGGAATCGGATCATGCGATAAACTACAATGCCGCACCGGGAAGTACTGGCGTCATCCATTTGACAATTGATCCGACGGATACACAAGTTGCCATTCGTTTTGATTTAACTGTAATCGATCATACAGTAGATGAAACGAAACTATTAACAATCGAATCGATGACACTAGATGGCAAAGAACTCGTTCAAACTGCTCCGAATACCTATACCGGAGTGTTCACACTAGATGATATTGAGGCTCATCAAACGAGTGAAATCACAATCGAAGCAACTTGGATAAACGATGAAGCAAATAACGAAAACGATTCTAAAATTGCCCAAGGTGAACTAGAACCGGACTATTTAGGATTAGATTTCAAAGCGATTCAATACCACGGAGAAGAGATTGTCCCTTACATACCGTAGGAGGAAGTTATGACAGAAAAAAAAGAGATTCGAATTTACAAATTACGATTTATTGTCTTCATGCTGTTGTTTACGTGTTTGCTTTTCTTCTTCTTGATGTTGATGCGCCGAACATTCTCAAGTTACGTATCGGATGTTAATATCGAGATTACTTCCAACTATGCTGCTTATATTTTTGAAACAGAACGTTTAAATTTTAACTTAGAGACAGACGGTATAATTCCTTCTGATACGCCGTACGTCTATCAGTTTACCGTTTCTAATTTTAATGATATCAGAAAAAGTGACGTCGATTTGTCTTACCAAATATCGATTCGTACGACGACCAATTTACCGCTTACTTATCGCTTGTATTACGAACAAAACTATAATGAAGCAGGTAGTGAAAATATCATCGACAGTACGACACAAGTGCAAGATGAAGATGGTGCCTGGTATCATCAAATGACAGTAGATGACGTCTATACAATGCCATATACAACGAATACCACTCATACGTTTTACTTGGTAGTGGATTTTCCCGCAACATATTCTAGCAGTGTCATGTACGAAGGTATGATGGATAATATCGAAATAACCATAGATTCCAAACAAATTGTAAGTTAGGTGATAATGTGAAAAAAATACCAACTGGTGCCAGGTGGTTTGCAGTTTTAGTTCTCGCTTGTTTGGCAGTTCTATTAATCTCTCAAACATCTTTGGCCCGATATATTTATCAAGCAGTAAATAACTACATATTAGAAAGTCAACACTTTTATTTTAACAGTAGCATTTTAAAAGAAGATAATCCCACCTACAGTATTGCGGATTGGGATGGAGTTAACCCATATACTTTGACGATAGACGTAAACAGTAAGAAAAACGAACTTGTTTCAACCGCATCTGATATTACCTACAATATCGAAGTATCTTGTCCTTCCAGTGTCATCTGTAATGTCGATAAAACGGAAGGAACTATCTATGAAAATGTCAAGACAGACAGTTACGTTTTAACCGTAATTCCCATTAACAGTTTTGAAGCAGGAGACCAAGTAACGGTAACGACGAAAGCCACTTCTACGTATCCCTATACAAAGTCAATTGAAGCGACATATTTAGTAGGAGTACAAAATTATGGCTTCTCTTATCAAGTGACAGATGCTTCTGGAGAAAAGTATTTGACACTAGAACTTACCAATTCCAGACCGTATTATGAAGTAGAGCAAGCATTTCAAAGTTATCAAGTAGGAGATATCATCTCGCTAGATACATATCAAAACTTGAGTGATACGGAAAAGTCATACTGTGTCTCGGCAAGAGTATCAATATCCTTTGATCCCAATCAAATCCTACTAGATATGACAGATCCTACGTATCTAGCAAACAAAGATACGCAGATGCTAACAACGATAAATTCCTATCAGTACGTAACGGGATTTACCTTTGAAATGGATGCAACGTCCAATACCAAAATCATTTTTTATAAACCCAATATTGCAGATAACTACAACGGGAGTACTTCTGTAATTCAAGTAAACCTACAAAATTAATTTCAAACTGGATATGAATGTGATATGATTATATATAGTAGGCGAGAATATCTAAGAACAAAGAGGCAAAGGCGGTGAGATATATGAACTTAACAGAATACTATTGCAATTTAGTAAAACAAAATCTGAACCATATCATCTCTATCATCATGCCTGGCACACACCCAGAATATCGAAAAGGAATCGATATTTATATCGACTTATATATCAAAGTAAGATATTTCCATGAACCAGAAACAGTTCCGAAAGAAGAACTAGAATCATTCGACTTCCAGACGGTCATTCGTGAATTCAATGGAAAACGAATTGAACTGCTATACGAATATAAGAAACAAGATCAAGAAAAATACGCGAAATTTGTCGAAGATGCGTATACCGCTGTAGCAACTGCCGTTTTGCTAGACGAATTTCAAACGGACTTGATTACGCCAGATAACATGAAGAAAGTAGTCGACGATGCCATTCCCATTTTATTAAGTGACGAAAGTATCAAAAAAGTTTGCAATCAAATTTTAAAAAACAGAGCTCTAGAATCAAAATTTCTAACCGGTATTGTCTCCGATCAATTTTATTTAAAATACGAACCATTCCGTTTTAAAAAGATTTATTTTAAAGTAGAATTATACGAAAAAATAAAAGAGTTAGATCCGTACAGCATTCGTCAAATCGTAAAGAATATGAAACGCGAACCAGTTTCTTCTCTAGCCACCGAAACGTTACTGAATTTACTAAATATGGATATGATCAGTTTAATGAAAGCCAATGAAGACCTGGCTCATTACTTTATTGCGATGCCATCCACTTTGCTAAAAGAAGAGAATCAATTAGAAGAAATTTTAAAAATGACATCGTTTTCTTTAATGAAAAAGCATCTGACTTGGTTAATTACAGAGAAAGATTACTTAGAAAACAAAGAAGTCGTAACCAAAATATCCAAACGAAATGCTTTGGCACTGGTTCTAGATGTCCAAGGAATCGAAGATTTAGAATCAAAATTAGAAGAATGTTTAACCTTGTTAGAGTTCGATTGCATCGTCTGTAAGAATGCTAACAAAGAGCAATATACCAAAATTACAAAATACAGTAAGTTGGTTACCAAACCAATATTCACAGATGAGTTAGTAAAGGAGTAAGATATGGATACATTTGTAAGATTTTTATTTGAATTTTTATCTGTTTTCTTTAATGGTATCGGACTCATCTTGAAAGGTATCGTAAACGGTTTCATTCAGATGTTTAACTTCAGTGGATACAAAGATGTAATCCTTTACTACAAAGATGAACTAAATGGTGGAGAATGGGCACTTACCATCGTAGCAATCGTCATCTTACTAGCAATTTTAGTACTAATCGGTCTACTCATTTTCTTCTTAATCAGAAAGTACATTCGCTTCCGTAAAACAGTCGTCGAACAAGAATCGATGTTAGAAGAAGTAGCAAACTTAAACCAACAAGTAAGTGACTTGATGAGTGAAAAAGAGAAAATTCTCGCTATGAAAGTATCGCAATTGGGATTAAAACCGGGCGAATCTCCAATGGAAGAACCAAAGGGGCAACAAGAGGAGGAAGAAAAACCGGAAGACGACGAAAATATTCGTTTTGCCAAATTACATGCTATCGATGTAGCATACAAAAATTACAAAGTTCAAAACTACAACAATACGTTTACATTACCAGAGTTAGTCGAGTTGTTCCGTAACTTCGCTGCATCGAAATTGGGACTTTACTACACCCCGCAGATGATTCGTTTGTTTATTTCCTCTCTTGCCTGTACGAGACTTGTAATCCTGCAAGGTATTTCTGGTACTGGTAAAACATCCCTTGCTTACGCTTGGGGAAAATTTATCAAAAATGATGCTGTCATCGCATCTGTTCAACCGTCATGGCGTGATCGTACTGAGTTATTTGGATACTTCAACGAATTTACAAAGAAATTTAATGAAACCGAAGTATTAAAGAAAATGTACGAAGCAGGTTACAATGACGATGTATACGTCGTCGTACTAGATGAAATGAACATCGCTCGTGTCGAGTATTACTTCGCCGAAATGTTATCTATTCTAGAAATGCCAAGCCGTGATGAATGGGTAATCGAAATCGTACCATCCAGTTGGCCAACCGACCCGAAGAACTTGAAGGGTGGAAAACTTAGAATTCCCGATAACATGTGGTATATCGGAACCATCAACAACGATGATTCTACCTTCGCTGTAACCGATAAAGTATACGACCGTGCGATGCCAATCGATATCAACGACAAAGGTAAAGTATTTGAACCAATTCCAACCGATGCCATGAACATCAACAGTAGTTATTTAGAAAATCTATATCATGAGGCTATTAAGAAAAATCCGATTTCGAAAGAAACTCAACAAAAAGTAACTGAAATGGACGACTATGTCATCAAACATTTCCGTATCGCTTTCGGTAACCGTATCGTAAAACAGATGAACGACTTTGTACCGGTATACGTAGAGTGTGGTGGCGAAGAAGTCGATGGTGTCGATTACTTTATCGCCAGAAAGATTTTAAGAAAATTTGAACAGTTGAACTTATCGTACATTCGCGATGAAATCGACGGCTTCATTGATTTCTTAGATCAAGAATTTGGAAAAGATAAATTCACAGAATGTAAAGAATACTTATTACGTTTGAAGAAAATGGGATAGAAGAAACATGAAAATAATAGGAGGTGTCAAAGATGGAAGAAGAAAAATTTCCGTTTCGAGTCGAAACCGATTCGGCTTTACAAAAAAAGTTTTTGGATTCAACTGATTCTAAACTTCATGTAAAGTTAGATTTTGAAAAAAAAGATATCGATTTTAGTTGGCTTCCAGTCTTCGAAGACACCTGTTATTATATCGATAATATTTTGAGAAATCCCAAACGGTTTATCATCAATGAAGAAGAAATCGTGAAAATTGAACAATCTAAGAAGGTTACAGTAGAAAGTATCATCCATTTGACACAACATACCAACCTAATTCAAAAGTATGATCCAGAGAAAAACGAAGTAAAGCCTTCTAAAATTTTAAATATCAACAAAGAGGAAAGTTTAGATACTTACGAGAACCGCTTTATCTATACTTTGATTCGTTTGATGGATGAATTCTTAGAGCGAAATGTAAAAAATGATGACGAAGAGTCCTATTGTATCGATGAAAAAAAGATGGAGTTCGATGGGGAATCCGTTCTAGGAAATGAAAAAGTAAACATTCATTTACAAGTGATGTCCAATAACAATAGTACGACCAAAGAGGAATTAGTCGGCGGTCTAACGATTGCCGAACGAATCAAAAAAGTGAAGATTCAACTTGCTGGATTTAAAGAAAGTGAACTGTATACGACGTTATACAAAGCTCATGTATCACAAGTTCGTCCACCAATTAGAAGAACGAACGTTATTTTAAAAAACCCAAATTTCATCAAAGCGATGGAAATGTGGAACTTTTTACAAAACTATGACCGTTCTAGTTTCTCTCTTGTGAAGGATCATCAAGATTATGTCGACACGGGTTATTTAAAAGACGAATTTAATACGACCTTTTTATTGAATTATTTAGCAATGAACTCTCTTTCAAGATCTGCTCAAAATCAAATGGAAGAGAGTGAATACGTTAGGGAAACCGTATCCAAGATTATGGAGACGATACTGGACCGTGACGAAGACCTAAACAAAGAAAAGTTTTATCAATTGATTGATGAAGAATATCAAAGTGCAAGAAAACGAATCGATGAGCGTGATCATTTGATTCAGACGACATTACAAGAAAAGTTACAAGAATGCAACGACCGAATTGCATCCGTAATCGCAGAATTGGAGGCGCAGGAAGATGATACAGAAAATCAAGAACAATAAAATTCTTCACATTCTATACCGGGTGTTAGAATTTATCGTATTTGGAGCATTAATTTTATATGTCGTAGCCATTGCCTTTCAAAGATTTAGTGATAATCAATCGATTTTTGGATACCGAGTATTTACAATTGCATCAGGAAGTATGAATCCGGCCTATAAAGTAGGGGATGTCATTTTAGTAAAAGAATCTACTCCAGAAGAATTACAAGTAGGAGATGTCATCACATACTTAGGAAATAAGTCTAGTGTTTCAGGCATGATTGTCACCCACCGAATTACGAAAATTGAAACGAAGAGTGATGGTTCATTGTTATTTACAATTAAAGGAGATGCCAATCAAGTAGAAGACCCAGTCATCGATTCCTCTCAGATTTATGGAAAAGTAACCATGAAATTGACTTTGATTACTTTAATTAGCAATGTGATTCACAATCAATTTGGATTTTTCTTCCTAATCTTCATTCCGATTGTGCTATTTATCTTCTTAGAAGTCGCAGATACGATTATGGATATGAGAGAAGAGAAGAAGCGCGAAAAAGAAGGAACGCCAGATGAAAGAGAAGAAGAGTGAGAAAAGTAAAGCCAAAAGTGCCATCTTATTTCTTTCTAAGAAAAAGAAGAAACTTTTAATTAGAACATTGCTACTTGCCGGAATCCTGTTTGGCATCAATGCGTATTCTTGGTTTATTTATATAGACCGGTTCGGAGGAGATATTTCTGCATCCGTTATTTCGTGGGACGTAACATTTTGGGATGATACAGAAGAAATTAATAACATTGCATTGAAAATTGATTCCCTGTATCCAGGAATGGAACCTTTTTATAAAGAGATTATGGTAGAAAATAAAAGTGATTTACCGGCAATTTTCTCTTTTCAAATTGAGTCGATGAATTTATTTGGACAAGAGTACACCGCTACTACAGTAGAGGAAAGTGAAGCACTCTTAACTGCTCTCGAATCTTCTTTTCCATTTGTGCTTCAGTTTACGTACGACGATGATTTTCTAGCCGCCGGAAGCGGTCGCCTCTTATTTAAAATCGATGCCAATTGGGATTTTGAAGGCGATGCAGAGTATTATCAACTGAGTTCTTACTTCGAATACGACGCTTCACTAACGTATTACTCGAGTGATGGCACGAATTATGTGGAAGATGCAACCGTTACTTCAGAAAACTTTGCAGATAAATTAGCCGCAGGTTTATATATGACTAGTGATGATGCTGATACCTATTGGGGTCACAAAGCCGCAGATTATAAAGATGGAAATCCAAGTGCACCATGTATTACATTGAATCTAAAATTAATCGTCAGTCAAAAACAATAAAAAATATCCACAAGTATCTGTGGATATTTTAATTTTTAATTTGGTTAAATTCGATTTTATTGTTGATAATTGGAACGGAAGTATGATTGATAATGACATCCGTATCCGCTTCATTATCCATCGAAGCATCGTCACTATCGTTCCATTCGAAATAAATGCGAATCGTAATTAAGTTTTGATCAACTGGAACTTCACCATAAATTTCGTCGGCATAAGTTACTACTTCAGTGTTCTCTTCTGGATTGATTGTATATCCAGATAAAACGATGTCGGAAATGACTTCATCTTCGACACGACTCAAAGTTAGTCGGTAAGAAAAAGCAACATCCACTTCGCTAGAATCGATAACGATATCGTAATATCCTTTGGCACCAGGGGCTAGAACTCCTTCGGCAATCGTATCGGTTCCTTCAAAAGTAGGAGTAATATCTGCCGTTAACGTATCTTGATTGGCAATTTCTTGATTGTTTACTTTGATGTTCCATCTCGCTAGTTGTACACTTGTGAGACCATCAAACTCATCTCGGTATTTCGAAAGAGTATTTTGAGATAAGAAAACAATCATACCAAAAAAGATGAACACCAATAAGATAAAATGCCCATATTTCTTGAGTAATTTCATCACTACCACCGCTCTTATATCCTTATTATATAACTACTATAAATATAGCATAATCCGATTTTATAGTCAATTGGACAAAAATTAGACAACAATTAGACAGAAAATTCGACACAAAAGTATTGAAAATGTAGGAAGATTATAATATACTTAGTATGTATGATAGGAGCTGGTAGATAAAATAGTAGGAGATCGAACAGCAAGGGTAACGGTGATGTTATGAAAAAAGAATACTCTGTAAGTCCTGAGGCAAAAAAACTCAATCGGCAAAAGTTATTCGTTAGAATCACCAAAGTTGTGTTCTTATTTCTATTATTTTTAATATCAGTAGTCTACTTCATACTATATGTATTGTATCAAGATGGTAGCTTCACAGTCACTCTTGATGGCAATGCAGATAACCGTAAAAACGTCTTTTTATCAGAGACCGGAGATTTAACAGATATGTCGATTAAGTTGTCTGCTAAGTCACTTGATTACATGGATAACATCTCCGTCAATTGGATAAAAGAAGACGTGGATACGGAAGCAGATGGGTCCCACAATGGTGACAATTACCTCGCATACAGCTTTTATGTCATTAATTATGGTAATGAAACAGTAAATTACTGGTACCAAGTGAATCTGCTCGACATCGTTAAAAATGTTGATGAAGCTGTCCGCATAAGACTCTACCTCAATGGTCACGAAACCACTTATGCAAAATTAAATCAAACCACAAACACACCAGAGAGTGGGACTACTGCTTTTTATTCGGAATCCATTCCAGTTTTAGAAGTAAGAGAGAACTTTAAACCTGGAGAAAAAGATCGCTTTACCATCGTCGTTTGGTTAGAGGGGGATGACCCGGACTGTATCGATGATATTATAGGTGGAGAACTAAAAATGGAAATGAATATCACGGAAGAACATTTAAATCAAGAAAATTAGGAGAGGTGTAAAATGGCAAAAGAAAATAAGAAGAAAAGAAAAAGAAGACGAATACTTCTATCGCTATTGATGATACTGTTCTGTGGTGTCATCTTATCGACAAGTACTTATGCCTGGTTCACAGCCAACAAAACAGTTACGATTAACGATATTACGGTCAACGTAGCAGCAATGAATGGTTTACAAATTTCCGTAGATGCTATTAATTGGAAGCCAACAATCACAACAGCAGATATTAGAGGAGCTCAAGCAACATATCCAACTGCCGTAAACCAACTGCCAAGTGAACTAAGTTCATTATCACCAGTTTCAAGTGTCGGAGATATTGATACAAGTACTGGATTTATGCAGATGTATGCAGGTGAAATTCAAACAGGTACAGGTGGCGGCAACATTTTAACTGCAACTCGTTCAACAGAAACTCACGGTGAAAATGGTAACTTTATTGCATTCGACGTATTTATTCAAACGACTGCATTAACACAAGTTTACTTGACATCTAATTCAAGAGTAACTGCTTCAGGTGCAAGTTCAGGTATCGAAAATGCAGCCCGTATTGCATTCATCAATGAAGGTAATGCCGCAACTGGTACTGCTCCAACTACGATTCAACAGTTGAAATCAACTGGTACTCCAGACCCATTCATTTGGGAAGTAAACAACGATGTTCATACTGCAGCAGCTGTTCAAAATGCAAACTCTGTTTATCATCAAACTACTCAACAAACAGATGCTGACCCACTTGAATACTATGGAGTAAAAGCTGATATTGGCGCAGGATTGGACATTCCGTTGGATAGTCAAGATGGAACATACTTTGAAAAAGTAACTCCAAGTGCTAGTACAGGAGTTGATGGTATTCCTACAACAGCATATCAAAGTTTAATGCAATTACAACCTGGTATTACAAAAGTAAGAATTTATATGTGGGTTGAAGGACAAGACGTAGACTGTGAAAACAACGCCTCTGGTGGATCATTAACATTTAGTCTTCAAATCAGTTCTAATACAAGCGCTGATGGTGCTTAGAACGAAAGGTAACCGTAAGGTTCCTTTTTTTTGTCAAAATACATCGTTGGAACATATTTTGTATGGTTCTTATCTGTTCAAATAAAAAAATTATGCTATAATAATAATAAGATATCATATCGAGGTGATGAACATGGACAATCCAACTGAAGTTTTGACAATCCAAAAACCAGAATTACCAAATCAACAGAGCTTGTTCAACGCCTCACCAGAGACGCTATGGAACCTGTATGAAGAAGTTAAGAAAGCAATTGCCGACTTAGAAAAACTAATTGTAGTAGAAGGAGCGGATGAAGATGAATAATCTGGACCTATATTTAAACGCCATTCCTTCTATTAAGGGAAAAATAGAAGCATATCCTTTGGAAATCACGGAAGGTACCCATAAAGTTATAGCGGAATATAAAATTCATGCCGCCAAAGAGCGAAATCGTTCGGTAAATGAATTACTAACATCCTATCGTAGTGATATGGAGAGTATCAAAACGGTTTTGCAAGCCAAGGCGCAAAGCTTGACACCAACAGGAGAGAATCCAAACATTGCTCCACTAACGGAACAAGTGCGAAACCTAAAACGAATTTTAAAATACGATAATCCTTATAATGAAGTATTTGAAAAGACGAAACTTGCTAAAATCTGTTACGATTTGGATCGGGTGGAACAAAATAATTTGACCGAAATCAATCAAATTTTATCTTATGTAGTAGAAAAGTTTAGACTTTCTGGCGTAGTTTTATCGGCCCAAGATTTCGATTATAGCATCTATGCGAGAGAATACATGACTGTGTTCTTTCAAGTAAGTGGAGATGCTAACAGAAGTGAAGAGTTAGAACGAACTTTCAATTCTCTTTATTGGAAGTGCCCAATGTTATTGACACACTTGAAATTGAGTATTCGTTCTCTTGTAAAAAAGCACAATAAAGCACTTTCTGCGTATTGCACTTGTCATAAAAAGGAATTGTTAGAACAAACCTCTACGACCGAAGAGACATTTAGAGAAGCATACTTACAAAAGAAGAGTCAATTAACGGTAATGAAACGTCAAGATGCGTATACTTTGGTGGAATCATTTAAAAACAAGGACGAAAATATTTCCGATTACTTAGAGACAAATACCAACCGCAATAAAAAATTAGATTCGTTCGTAGTTACTGGTTCTTTTGACACGTTATCGGAGCCAGAGCAAGAAAAGTATTTTCAAAACATGATGGAATTAAATCGCACTTTGGAAGAGTGGATGACCATCGATCATTTTCGTTTCGTCCTAGAAGACGTCAAAAAAAGAATGGAAGATGCAAAAAATCATAAGAACGATGTGAAGATAAAGGAAAAAGAAATCGCCAAACTAGAGAAAAATCGTGCAAAAATTGTCAAAAAATACGATTGGTGGAACAAAGTTAGTAAAAACAAAGAGAAGATTGAAAATAAACAAGCGGCTAGACTGGTGGAAATCGAAGAATTAATTCAACAGTTAAACACCAAATATAGGGAGTTAGACGATGCCAAAATCACAAGTCGAGCAGGAGCTTGTTTAGACAAAAGTTCGACGCTGTACGATGCTTTCGATTTTGCAAAATCTTTCTACGGTTACTGTAAAGAGTTAATCGCATCACAAAAAGACTTATCCGATACTGTGAACGAAGAAATGGATCGCTTTACCAAATTTATCTTGGATAGCAATCACATTTTAACGAAGAATTTAAATTTGGCAATGTCTTACGATGTCAAAGAAAAAATGAAAGAGAAATGTACCCTTCTCAACATTAAAATCGAGGATAGCAACTTAGAAGACTTAGACACATTGAAAAAAGATTTAGACATGATTCAAAAGATATACGATTTAACGACACTTGGTATCACCCTGAACGATATCGAGTTTATCTGTAATGTAAACGATTTAAAATAAAAAGGAAAAGAATAAAAAGAGGGAGGTTAAGTCTTTGAAAATTTTACAAAAGATACTGGAATATTTATCGAAGATCTTAATCTTCGAACTGATTGTTCTATGTATTCTAGCGTTTATCAGTACCGTAGTACTGCATAAGGATTATGTAAATATTGGGGGCTATACATTCTTTATCGTTGCATCCGGTTCTATGTCTGGAACAGTCGATGTAAACGATATGGTTATTGTAAAAATTACAGATGATTTTCAAGTGGGAGACATCGTAACGTATCAAGCCGATGGATACTTTGTCACGCACCGAATTATCAGTATTAATAAAGATCAAATTATTACCAAAGGGGATTCAAATAATACGGAAGATGACCCGATTGGTAGAGATAAAATTATCGGAAAAGTAGTAGCAATTTTTCCATTTATGGCAATATTCGAGATTTTAGGAGCCATCATTTTAATTTCGATTATCGTAGTCGTCTTCAATTTTGAAACGATCTTCCGCAAATTTATTTTCCGCAAAGACTTGTCGAAGTTGAAAACACGAGAAATCGATCGTTTAGATCAAGAAGGATACTCCGAATTCATTAAAGAAACTTTAGTCAACATGAGAAAACGAAACAATAACAAAGTTAAGGAGACACTATCTAAAAACTGGATTACTCGTCTTCGTTACGTTACTAAAATCAACGAGTTGCTACGAATGGGTAAATACGACGTCTTAAAAGAGTTACTAAACAGTTACGAAGTAGAAAACTTCGAAGAAGAAGATCCGGTATTCACTTTAGCAGTGGTAGAAAAATTAAAACGAGAACCGATCAGTACGTACACAATTTTACTATTGAACGCTATTTTGTATGAAGATAGAGAATCGTTCGATATCGTTTTCATGTTCTTTAGAAATAAACTGATCAAAGAATACTGTGATATTGAAATCATCTAAAGAAGAGAAATCTTCTTTTTTTGTGTTAAAAAAAGAAGTGTTTACATACATTGAAATAGATATAAGGAGAATGTGTATATGGATAATCAAAATATTATAAAGAGTATTGCCGCTAGAACGAACGGCGATATCTATCTCGGTGTAGTAGGAGCGGTTAGAACAGGAAAAAGTACGTTTATCAAAAAAGTAATTGAGACCTTAGTCGTTCCGAATATCGAAGATGAATACGAAAGAAAACGGACCTTAGATGAAATTCCACAAAGTGCCAAAGGGAAAACAATCATGACGACAGAGCCTAAATTCGTGCCCAATACGGCTGCAAAAATCAATATCGATGACTTTTCCTGCAATATCAAATTAATCGACTGTGTGGGCTATCTAATTAAGGATGCGAAGGGATATGAAGATGAGAATGGTCCAAGATTAGTAAAGACACCTTGGTACGATGATGCTATTCCTTTTGTAGAAGCAGCAGAAATCGGAACAGAAAAGGTAATTAAAGATCATTCGACCATCGGAGTTGTCATCACGACCGATGGCTCCATCGGTGATTTCACGAGAAGTGACTACGAAGAAGCAGAAAAAAGAGTCATCGATGAACTAAAAGAAATCGGTAAACCATTTATCGTCATCTTGAACTCTGTTCATCCGATGTTACCAGAAACCGCACGTCTAGCAGACCGTTTACATACGGAAAATGACGTTCCCGTCATTCCAATGAATATCGATTCGATGACTGAAAAAGATATTTACGACATCTTGAGAGAAGCCCTATATGAATTCCCAATTTTAGATGTCGAAATCGAAATGCCAGAATGGATTGCGATTTTAAACTCTAAAAACGAGGTCAAGAAAAGTTATATAGAATCGATTCGTAGTAGTGTCGATAACGTCGATAAACTGCGCGATATCGAAACGATTAATACGAAATTCTTAGATAACCCGAATATCGAAAAAGCATACATCTCGAATGTCGATGCTGGAACGGGAGTCGTGACGATTACATTGACGTCTCCGCCAGAACTCTACAGCAGAGTACTACACGATATCATCCAGATCGATGTCAGTAGTAAGGCCGGCCTATTATCGCTATTTCAGGAGTACAACGAGGCCAAGAAAGAATATGATCAATTTAAATACGCATTGAAGATGGTTAAGAAAACGGGTTATGGCATCGCCAATCCAACGATCGAAGACATGAAACTAGATAAACCCGAAGTCATCAAACAAGGAAGCAGATACGGAATTAAACTAAAGGCTGTCGCCCCTTCGATTCACATGATTAGAGTCGATGTTCAAAGTACATTTGAACCGATTATTGGTAGTGAAGTACAGTCAAAAGAGTTGATCGATCATCTACTAAAAGATAAAGAAAACATCTGGAAAAGTGAAATATTCGGTCGTAGTATCGATGCCATCGTTCAAGAAGGAATCCAATCTAAGATTAGTATGATGCCAGATAATATCCGTTATAAACTACAAACGATGCTGACAAAAGTTGTCAACAAAGGCTCAAATAATTTATTTGCTATCGTAATATAAGATTTTTCTTTTCTTTTCCGGAAAAAAATGATATACTAAAATTACTTAAAGGGCTAGTAAAGACTTTATGATTTTACCGAGCTCTTTTATTTTTGTACAGGTAGGGTAGATTATGAAGAAAATCACGGTTGGTCAAAAAATTGCGAAGAGACGAAAAGAAAAAGGGTTGACTCAAAAAGAGTTAGCAGAAATGCTACATCTGACAAACAAAGATGTAAGTAGATGGGAATCATGTGACTGGTACCCAAATTATGAAGTGTTAGGAAAATTATGTGAAATCCTAGATATTTCGTTGGATGATTTATTTGATACAAAATAAAAAGAAAAGGGCTTACCTTTTCTTTTTAATTGCGCTTCCAATGAAGTTTTTAAATAATGGATGAGGTCTGTTCGGTCTACTTTTAAATTCGGGATGGAATTGGCATGCAACGAAGAAATCGTTCTTTGGATATTCGATCATTTCGACTAAGTTAGAAGCCGGATTGATACCAGAGATGACAAGTCCGTGTTGTTCTAACATCTCTTGATATTTATTATTGAATTCATAACGATGACGATGGCGTTCTAAAATGAGGTCTTGGCCGTATATCTGATGGGTTAGAGTCCCTTTTTTGATTTGACATTCGTAATTACCTAGACGAAGTGTTCCACCCATATTGGTGATCGATTTTTGGTCTGCCATCAAAGCGATAACTGGATTTTTCGCAAGTTCATCGAACTCTGTAGAAGTAGCATCATCGATTCCACATACGTTTCTAGCAAACTCGATAACGGCAATTTGCATACCGAGACACAATCCCAAATAAGGAATGTTGTGTTCTCTTGCGTATTGACACGCTAAAATCATACCAGGGATACCACGACTACCGAAACCACCCGGAACGATGATGCCTTTGACATTCATAAATACAGCATCCAAGTTTTCTTCTTTTTCAAGGGCTTCTGAATCTACCCATAAGATTTTGACATTCTTTTTATGAGCATATCCAGCATGTTTTAAACTTTCTACAACAGAAATATAGGCGTCGTGTAATTCGACGTATTTACCGACCAAAGCGATTTCTACTTCGTCTTTTAAGTTGTCGACTGTATGAACGAGAGACTCCCATTCTTTTAAATTGATCTTAGATACTGGTAAATGAAAGTGATTTAAAATCTCTTCATCAAATTTCTGATTGTAATAATTTAATGGAATTTGATAAATATTCGTAACGTCGGTAGATGAAATGACACATTCTTTAGGAACGGAACAGAATAGACTGATTTTAGATTTTAAAGAGTCATCCAAATCGACTGGAGTTCGACAGACGATAAAATCTGGTTGAATGCCAAGACCACGTAGTTCGATGACAGAATGTTGTGTCGGTTTCGTTTTCAGTTCACCAGAGCCATAGATAGAAGGAACCAAAGAAGTATGTACAAATACCGTATTTTCATATCCTTCATCGCTTCGAAATTGTCTAAGTGCTTCTAAGAATGCCTCGCTTTCGATATCGCCGATTGTGCCACCAATTTCTGTAATGACGATATCGGCACCCGAAGATTTAGCGGCATCGTATACTTTGCTCTTAATCTCGTTGGTGACATGCGGTACAATTTGAACTGTTCCACCTAAAAAATCACCACGACGTTCTTTTTCGATGACAGAAGAGAAAATTTTCCCCATCGTCATATTGGATGTATAATTTAACTCTTCATCGATAAATCGTTCGTAGTGACCTAAATCCAAATCTGTCTCAGATCCATCGGCAGTGACGAAAACCTCTCCATGTTGATATGGACTCATCGTTCCCGGATCGACATTGATATACGGATCAAACTTCTGCATGAACACTTTATAACCACGTGACTTTAATAAAAGTGCGATGGAAGAAGCCGTAATTCCTTTCCCCAGACCAGAGACAACTCCGCCTGTTACAAATACATATTTTGCCATTTAAAACACCTCCCTAAATAAAAAAACCTTAGAGAACGGCTTTCTCTAAGGGCTCTCTTAAATTATACCATAAAAGGATAAGAGAGGGTATTAATTGACATTACGATTTACAAGTTTTTTCTTTCGGAATGGAAAAACACTCGAAATAATGGGAGTTAAGAAAATTCCAAGAATTGTAAATAGTTGTAAATAAGATGCAATTTGATGAGCAGTTGTACCAGGATACGTCAAAGTAAATGTTCCGTTACCAGATATCCTTACAGTTAAAAATCCACGTTCATTTTCGAATAGTTCTAAAGAATCTCCATCCTCACTTCCCAAGTGATATCCCAAATAGTAAAGACGAGGAAGTTCTAAGGTGACAGTACCTGCATTATCCGTTACTGTAAACGTTAAATCTGGCACATCACTTTCTAAAACATCGACAGTTGCATCTCCTTCTAGTACGATGACATCTCCATTCCTACCGTAATAGTAATCGATATTGTTTTTCGTATGAACTGGTAAATATTCACTTGAGTGTCCCATCGCAAGATTATCTTCAACGACATCGGTCGTCGTATAGTAATTCTCATATAAGTTATTTAAATAGCTGATAGAGGAGATAAGAATACAAGCGATTACCAAATAAGCAGAGTATTTTCGCAAATCCGGATTTTGAATGTAGATTAAGAACAATGGCACTAACAAAGACATCGAAATGGCAAGTATCGTCTGCATTCGCCATGGGAACTGAATCATATAGAATATTTCTGGTATATTTTGCCATGGAAAGTTTTTAAGTGAAAATAAGAAACATAAGAACGACAACAAGAAGAAAAAGAAGAACAACCGATTGCGCTGTGGTTTGACAAGATAAAATAAGAAACTGAGAACGAATCCGATGACGGTAAAAATGTTTAAGAACATCGGTACTTCCCAAGCATAATCGATATCTGGATTAAAGTATTGTCCTAAATCCATGCTGTAGTACTCCATGTAATCCAACCCGGCCATCTCGCCATCGGCATAGACGACGTAGTTTCCAAATAAGTTATGCTCAATAACTGTAACGAAGAAAGGAAGAACGAGTAATGTCACAATGCCTACTGCTAAGAGCAGTTTTGGAAATACTTCCCTCGTAAATAGTTTACGCATGAATACTAAGAAGAACGGAATTAAAAAAATCGTAAAGTACATCGCAATGACTAAGTGAGATAGAAATAATCCCGTATATCCGATGACAAAGAAACAGAAGAACTCCCGGTATCGTTTTTCTAATAAGTAGATGAGTCCTAGTAAAATCATCGGCATGAATAGGAATACGAACACTTCGTTTAATGCCCCTCGTACGACGATATCGCCAATCCGATATGGGAAGAAAATAAATGCTGCCGCAGCGACGAAAGAAAGCGTCTTAGAATGGAATAACTTCATCCCAATCCAATAGACGAAACACGATGATAAAATCGTAATCAAAGTATAGAGAACAGCCAGTGAATCTAGTATACTAGGATTGAATATCTTACCGATACGGTACGTATAAGCCAAAATCGTATGAGGTAAAGATGGATAGAAAAGATTGATTCCGTATCCCAAGTTATTGGCAATTCTAGGTGAAATCAAAGCAGGGAACGGATCATCCAAAGAAATGTAACTTTCAATCACAGTAGCATTACTCGTATGGAAATTCGTATCGTGTCCCAAGCGATGTGTATTACAAAGGAGTGGCAACATACTGATAATACTGAAGATGACGATTCCTAAAAGCGCCCATTTATGTTCCCAAAGTTTCTTTTTCATAACTATCCCTCGATTCGAATCTAATACTTATATTATACTAAATTCAGAAGTTCTCGTAAATCTGGAATTATAGAACACAGGTTATAAAAACAAGATGAGTAGATTTTTCAAAAACCCTTTAAAATCGGCCTGAAAATTAGTCAATTTGTGTTAAATTTGTTGATTTTACAGTTAAAACGTGATAACTTTATATATGTAAGCATAGAAGTGCTTAAAAAAACAACTGAATATATGGAGGAATTTTAAATTATGAAAAAAGTAGAATTAGTAGAAGCAGTTGCTGAAAAGACTGGTTTAACAAAAGCTGATGCAACTCGTGCAATCGATGCAACATTTGATGCAATCACAGAAGCACTAAAAAAAGGAGAAAAGACTACTTTAGTAGGATTCGGAACTTTCGGTGTATCTGAAAGAGCTGCTAGAAGCGGAAGAAATCCACAAACTGGAGCACCTGTTACAATCGCTGCTCGTACAGCTGTTACATTCAAAGCAGGAGCTGCTTTAAAAGAAGCTGTTAATAAATAAAAAGCCTTTGGCTTTTTTTTTGCCATTAATCCTGTTATAATAGAGATAGAATAGAGGTGCTAGAAGATGCCAACATTAACGACTCATATAGCAGTTGCAGAGAAAGTATGTACTAAGTTAAAGTTAAAAGATAAAGATCTAACGGTACTGGGAGCAGCGATTGTCGACTGGTCCAATAACTTTGAAAATAAAAAGCACACCATCACTCATTTTCAAAATCCGAAGAGTGAAGGAATCGAAAATTTAGAATCTCTTCCAGATGTCGATCAATTTGTCAAAAAGTACCAAAATCAACTGGATGACCCGATTGTCAAAGGATATTGGATTCACCTTTTAACAGATTTTTATTTCAACCGTTATATTTATGAGAATATTTATTTATATGATGTTCACGGTAATGTCGTAGGAGTTCGTCTTGCCAATCACAAAGTAAAATTGTGTTCGCCAGAAGATGCCATAAATTTAAAACATCAAGATTTCTATGAGTTCGATAACTATCTTCGAATCAAAAAAGAAGTGCATCCCTTAAAGTACGAAGGACTATTTGACCGTGTCAAAAAGATGGAAGAAGTGTTGATGAATCGAGAAACATATGAAAAAGATGCCAAAAGTTACAATGACTCCCTTGTCTTTTTTAAAGATAGAGGAATTCATATGACGTTTTATCAACCGGATTTAGAACTGTTTCATAAATACAACTTAATTAAATTATTAAACCAGTGTGTAGATTACATTGCTTCTGTGATAGAGAAGTAGTCAATCTGCCTTTTTTTTGGTATAATGTTGATGTGGTGATACCATGTTAGAAGAAGCATTAGAATTAGTTCGTTATATGGATTCATACGGGTACGATGCCTACATTGTCGGAGGGTTCGTAAGAGACTATCTGTTGCACATCGAATCATCCGACATCGATATTTGTACCAATGCGACTCCAAAAGATATTCGTGAGGTGTTTCAAGATGCCTGTATGCCAAACGATGATTACGGTTCTGTAACCGTTTATTATAAAGGAATTCGTTTTGAAATTACGACGTTTCGGAAAGAATTGTCCTATATCGATAACAGAAGACCAAGTAAAATTATCTATATTAATAATTTAAAAGAAGATTTATCGCGTCGTGACTTTACCATCAATACTTTTTGTATGGATAAAAACGGAACGGTGATCGATCTATTTGAAGCAAAGAAGGACTTAGAACAAAAGAGAATCGAAACAGTAGGCGATGCCATAGAAAAGTTTAGTGAAGACAGTCTCCGTATTTTAAGAGCAATTCGTTTTGCAACAAAGTTGAATTTTCATTTGAGTGATGCTGTGAAACATGCCATCGAAGAGACGAAATCACTATTAAAGAAATTGTCATATCAACGAAAGAAAGAGGAACTAGAAAAAATATTTACTTCGCCAAATGTCAAATATGGAGTATCCTTACTTTTAGAGTTGGGATTAGATAGCGAATTAGAAATTTCAAAGTTAAGAACGGTCGAAAGTTTTGAAGATATTCTAGGTGTATGGGCCCAGTTAGACGTATGTGATATCTATCCATTTTCTAATAATGAGAAATCTCTAATCGAAGCCATTCAACAATGTATGGAAAAGAATAACTTAGACTATCGGACTCTATATCAATACGATTTATACCCGAACTTAGTGGCAGCGACGATGAAGAAGATTCCAAAAGAAAAGGTGGCGGAAGCATACGAAGAGATGCCAATTCACAGCAAAAAAGAAATCGCCATTTCGAGTCTGGAGATTGCAGAGTTACTCCATCGTAAACCCGGTCCATTTATCAAAGAAATCCGTCAAGATATCGAACAGAAGATTTTGACGATGAAATTAAAAAATGAAAAATCAGCCATAACAGAATATATTATAAGTAAGAGGTTTGACAATTAATCAAAACGGTTTATAATAAAAAACATTTAGGAGGGATGTTATGAAAAGTGAACACATTATGAACTTTTTAAAAGATGGTTCTTTCAGCATGCCTTACTATTTGATTCAATTTCGCAAAGAGTTATCCGTATCTGATATGGATTTAATCGTTTTGGCGTATTTAGAAAATTTAGGGGATCATTTCCTATTTAATCCAGAAGAGATTCAAAGTAGGTTAAATATGACCCAGATGGAAATCATGATGTCAATTTCCAATTTGACAGACAAACATCTAATTACGGTGGAATCGATAAAAAATGAAAAAGGGGTTATGGAGGAATACATTTCTCTAGAAGATTTCTATCGCAAAGTCACATCCTTGCTAGTAGAACGTTGGAAAAAAGAAGAGGAAAAAGGCGAAGAAATTCAGGCCGGAAATGTATACGAAGCCATCGAAAAAGAATTTGGTCGGCCATTGAGTCCGATGGAATATGAGATCATCAAAGCATGGTTAGATTCTGGAACAGATGAAGACATGATTATGGAAGCATTGAAAGAAGCAACTTACAACGGTGTAGCAAATTTACGATACATCGACAAGATTATTTATGACTGGTCTAAAAAAGGATATAAAAGCGTAGAAGAAGTAAGACGACACAATGCCCGTTGGAAAGAAGAAAAAAGCAAACAACAAGAACAGAAAGAGGTGGAAAAGCCAAAAGAGATCTTCGATTTCGATTGGTTTGACGATGACAACAGTGAATAAAGTAGAACAAATTGAAAACTATTTAGAGGAACTTTATCCCAATCCAAAATGTGAACTAGAGTACTCCAAAGATTACGAATTATTATTAGCAACGATGTTAAGTGCCCAAACGACCGATAAACGAGTCAATCAAGTAACGAGAGTACTATTTCGCAAATATCCGTCGCTAGAAGCATTAAAAGATGCCCAAAGAGAGGATATCGAAGAGATTATTAAACCGATTGGAACGTATCAGAGAAAAAGTCTATACGTCAAAGAAATCGCCACGATTATCGTCGATCAATACGGTGGAAAAACTCCATCTGATCGGAAGATTTTAGAGTCTCTGCCTGGAGTAGGCCATAAGACTGTAAACGTGTTTCTAAGTAACATTTACGATGTTCCAGCAATCGCCGTCGATACCCATGTAGAACGAGTCAGTAAACGATTAGGGCTTGCCAAAAAAGATGACTCTGTTTTAGCAGTAGAGAAAAAGTTAGAGAAATATTTCGACCCATCTGTATGGGGAAGACGTCATCATCAGTTGGTCTTATTTGGAAGATACCATTGCAAAAGCATGAAACCAGAATGTGATAGTTGTAAATTACAAGAAATTTGTAAGTATTACAAGACTTTAAAAAAATAAGAAACAGTGATATAATAGCCACCAAAAAGGGTGGTTATTTTTATGTTGAAATTAACGTACGTCGATTTTGAAAAGTTACCATGTTTGATTGATCAATATGAATGTGTTCGCTTGTTGACACCACATACCGTTGTAAAGTTAGCATTTGGAATCACGCCAGAAAGAATGGCAGGATTATCTCAAAAATACATTGAAGGGTCCGCCTTACCAGTCGATTATTGTCAAATTGCAGAGCAAACATTTTTATATACGATGCCGAAAATCGAAGGTCTAAATTTGTCACAATATGCATTTCACAATTTATCTGATTTGACAGATTGTTTTACTCTTGCTTTACAAACCTTGAGGGAGTTCCATCAAAACGATATCTATCCGAGTGATATACATGAAGGCAATATTATCTTTGACGGTACAAGACTAGGCTTCATCGATTTAGAAGAGGCTGGCTGTGATGATCTGATGCCAATCAAACATTTTTGGCATAAAAAAAGATTAAAAAACGTGTATGACTTACCATTAGATGAACGACAGAAGAGTATTTTAGTTGGTAAAATGCAATTACTTCATTTATTTTTAAGTGCCACGTCTTCTGGAGTTTGTCACTTAGACTATGATACGATTGCTGAAATAGGAGAACTTAGTCCAGAGACACAGAACTATTTTAATTATCTTTTCGATCATCCTGCGATGATTTCGGAAGACGATTATTTAGAAGATGCGATTGCCGTACTTCATACTCATGAAAACAAGACGTTAAAAAAGAAAATGGATGACTCCTCTGTACGGATGATGCCAGTTTGGTAATAAACAATAGAACTATGCGTAAGGTGTTCTAAGTGATTGGGACACCTTTTTCGTGCAAAAAAAAGAAGGAATGAATCCTTCTTATCGAACTTCGATTGTAATATCGTGTGTTCTTGTATAACCGTGATAGTTAATAATGTATTTAATAACCCAACTGCCTGCTAGACTATCATCGAAAGCAGTCTTAGTCGTATCTTGAGTTCCGTTAGAATCGATATAGATATATTGAGTAGTAATACCACCTTGAGCCGCTACTGTAGAAGTAATATCACGAGTACCATCTAAAATCGTGACACCCTCAGTAACATTACAACTGCCGACGCTACAAGTGTAACTAGATCGACCTTTCAAAGAAGATGTAATATTTTCTTCTGTTTCATCTTCTAACGTGTAAGAAGTAGCAGAACTTTGATTTGCAGTATAGTTTTCAAATGAAGATACGACACTGTAAGTACCGTAAGGTTCTGATGTTTCAAATGAGTAAGTGTTTTCAGTTGTAAATCCAAGTTCTGTATTGTTGTAGTAAACACGGTATCCATAACTACCGTAACTTTCGTTACCAGTTTGTGTTGCTGTACGATTCCATGATATCGTAACTTTGCCATCTTCATATGTAACTTTCAAACCAGTAGGAGTTGGCAATTTAACATATCTTGTAGACGTTTCAGTAGGTTCTGTTCCTGCTTTAAAATACTCGTATACGATTTGATCAGCAGGAGTATTTTCGCTTGGAAGTTGAGCCGGATTAGAACCCGCTTCGATACCGACACGTACGACAGAACTTGGTGCTGTAAAGTCTTTTCCAGTTCTATCATAAACGACGTTTCCTAAGGCTTGATATAATCTTGTACGCCATCTAACAGCAGAGGCATTGGTACTAACATACTGACTGTCAATTACTTCGTAACCATACCACATAGCAAGAGCAATGTCTGGGTCATATCCAACAATCCATGCGTCTTTAACGGCATTGCTTGGTAAGTTATAGTATTCTTTAGTAGCAGCATCGAAGTTTGTTGTACCAGTTTTAGCAGCAACGTTAACTCCTGAAATATTTGCACCGCTTGAGATACCTTCTGTAACAGCAGAACGTAAACAATCTGTAATCATGAAAGCAGTAGAATCGCTCATGACTTGATTTCTAGATGATTCATGTTCGATGACTTCGCCTGTATCACGATAGACAACTTTTCGAACAGAATATGGCTCATTATAATAACCACCATTTCCGAATGCGGCATAAGCGCCAGCCATCTGTAATACAGAAGCACCATTGAATGCTCCTAAAGAGTGAGCCTCGTGAACGTAAGTGTCACCACTAGTTGTCTCAGGAGTAATTCCTAAACTTGTAACGAAATCGTAAATCTTTTGATTGCCAATTTCTTTATTTAATGTTTGGAATGCTTTTAAAGCAGGAATATTTCTAGATTGTGCTAAAGCAGTTCGAATACTGATTTGGCCCATAAATTTTCCATCGGAGTTATTGATTGCCTGACCAGATGAGTAAGACCAAGGTTCATCTACAAATTGAGTATAAGTAGACCAATTTAAGTATTCCATACCAGGAGCATAATCAAAAATCGGTTTTGCAGTTGATCCAATTTGGTTGAACACTTGTGTTGCATAGTTCAAAGACCGGATACCGCTTCGATTTCGTCCGGCACCAATTGCGAGGATTTCACCGGTATGAATATCGATGGCTGCTGCAGCACCTTGAACAACTTCATTTTCCCAAGTAAATGTTGTTCCATTGAAAATATCATCGACACCATCTTGTTTGGCTTGATCCATTGTCGTATAAACTTCAACGGAAACGTTATATGGATTGATATTGTATTTATCATCTAGTTCTTCTAAAACCGTATCGATGAATGCTTGATTCTTCATCGTTTGGGCACCATTATCAGAAAGAAGACTAGAAACTGGAATCATTCTAGCAGCATCTGCTTCACTTTCTGTAATATAGCCATGACGAATCATCATGTCTAATACATCATCTCTACGTTCAGAAGCACGATCTGGATTATTGTATGGATTGTAAGAAGACGGTGCTTGGAACATTCCGGCAAGTAGGGATGCTTCGGCAAGATTCAAATCGCTAACACTCTTGTCAAAGTACATTTGAGATGCTTGTTCAACTCCACATACCGTTCCGTTAAAGCATTGACTATTGACGTAAAATTCAATGATTTGCTCTTTACTGTAATTTTTTTCTAGTTTAAATACGGCAAGATAAATATCGGTAAACTTACGAATGATACCTTGAATACCAGTCGTAGCAGTTGCATCCGTATATGTATTTTTAACAACTTGCATGGATAGAGTAGAAGCACCACCGCCACCTTGACCAGTAACTTGTTTTAAAGAAGCCACTAAAAATCTGGCTGCATCGAATCCGTTATGTTGGAAGAATCTAGAGTCCTCGATTGCAATCAAGGCATCGACGAATACTTGTGGAAGTCGATCGTACGTAACATCTTCTCTAACTTCGGCACCAAGTTTTGTCATCTCATTTCCATCCCGGTCATAAAGAATACTAGATTGTTGATTCTTTAATGCGTTTGGATCAAATTCTGGAGCCGTATTGACAATGTATAGCATAAAGCCACCAACCGCCAATGCTCCCAAAATACAGAAACTCAGGAAGACAATTAAAACGACATTCAAAACAGTTCGCCGTTTGCCTTTCTTACCAAATTTCTTAAGTAATGCTGCGATTCCGATAATTAGTAAAATACCGAGAGCCAAAATAATCGTTACAACAGGTCCTAATGTAAACCATGAAACAATGGCTGCAATTACAAATAGTCCCAATAGAATTTGTACATCTTTTGGATTCATTTTTTTCTTTCTTTTTACTGGCACGGTATGCGTCACACTCTCTCTAATTTGATCGACTTCTTCTTTGGTTGCTTTATAGCGAGAAGTCTCTTTCTCTGTTGAAGTAGCAGACTTAGGATCTTTTTTCTTAATCACATTCGGGTCTGGTTTCTTCATATACGATTTGGAAGAACCTTTTACGGTTACTTTCTTCTTTTCTTCATTATTTTGATTCGAACTTTTCTTATAGTTCTTTTTGTAATTCTGATTCATTTGCACCTCCATAAATTTGGTCGATTACTTTTAAGTAATCCACTCTTGGATGATATTGATCTAAAATTAAATGCCCGTGTTGTTCAAAATAAGATACTGGGATAGATGCTCTATCATGATGATCGATATAGTCTACAAAATCTTCTCCAAATAATAAATACGTCCGATTTAATTTAACAAATCGAACAATTAAAAACACGATTCCTTTTTGGAGAAGAACTCCACGAATATGTTCAATTTGATGGGGATGAATATTGTGAAGAGGAAACGATGTTTTATTTAAAGTTTCCTTTGCTTCAAAATCGATATATAATCCATGATAGACACCGTTGTAGTCCGTTGTAGAAGGATGTTCAAAGAACCCTTCCTTGATGACGACACTACTTTTTTGATAGTCCACTTTCGTTACTTTGATCGGGGTAGGTTTTTTATAAATAAGTGCCCGGTTAGATTCCCGGTAATAATCGTTTGTAATGTTTAAGTCATGTTCCAAACTCATACCACGATTTCCGTACTGGATATCTTCTTTTTTGTGAACGGTTGGAACAACTTTGACACCAGCCGGGTATTTCATAAAATCACCTACATTACATTATACTATAAAACCCTATATTTTTAAAGGAATTTTTAAGATAAACTACGAAAAGATAAGTTCTTTTTTGTCGTGAAAAACCTACTTTTGTCTAATCCGTTCTAGTTTTGTCGAAAAGAATGCAAAATTTTGACGAAATTGGTATAGTGATAAAAAAGGAGGAAATATGACAAGAGATGACGTTGTTCTACTTTTAAACCGATTATTAGACGATTACTCATTAGTAGACCTAGAGATATCGAATACAAAGTTACTTTATACACTAAAGAAAAATTGACAAAATACACATTTTGCGATATAATGTTCATACTTTTTCGGGAGGGTATAAAATGGATGAATTAAAAGAGAGTATTAATCGTGGAATACCGATTGCAACACCGGTAACACTTAGTTCTACTGACTTAATTGCGCTTTGCGATGATAAAGAAACGACAAAAAAAGCAATCGATAATGCTTTTACAAAATATATGAACTATATGAAAAAGATAGGGATTCCTCCCATCGATATGGAGTTTTTCCAAACGTTAGGCATCGTTACGAACCCAAATACTCTAGAGAAACAACTTTGTTTTTCTAGAAGTGGTTTTATGATGTCAATATTTATGAATTTAAATATTGATAACATGTTTCGAAACCGCGATAATCTTTCTATCGACTTAAGAGCATCTAATGAAGAGTTAAGTAATGCATTAAGAGAAAAAGCATGGCCTCGTTTGGAAATATTTAAAAATCTGAAGACCAAAAGAGAATTGAAAAGAGAGTTTCCAGTCCTTTATAAGAAATATCAAGAACGTCAAGAAATGATAGCCATGTTGCGAAATTTCGTCCGCTTAATTAATCAAAAATCAAAGTCTGGACGAGAACGAATCGATGCCATGCAAGATATCACGGAATTTTTAGAAATCTTACACTTGGATAATATCGGTCAACTTGAAACTTACAGTTCTGAAGAGGATTTCACAAAATTTTGTGCCCAGTATTATGAATCATTGTCAGGTATTTTAAATCATTCCGAAGACATTATGCAATACTTGGATACACATCGTGTAAATACATGGCACTTTTCTAGTATGGACCGGGATAAAATATCCCTTTATATTGCATCGCGATTTTTATCGACAGCAATTACTGCTCCGAAAGAAGAAGCCCAACGTTATTTATATAATGTGACGGATTATTTTAGAGAAAACGAGAATAGAAAAACAGCAACTAGTCCACGAATTACAATTGGAAAATACAAAAACGAAAGTATGGGAATTAAAAGTGATGGCGTTGTGATAACACCAAAGTCTCTTTACGGTGAATATAAGAAAATGTTATTAGAACATCCCGAACTTCGCGTCGTCGATTTTTCTACCATCGATTTTACGGGAATGAACCTAGAAGAGGTTGAAAAATATACGCAACAGTTGCTATCCGATCTAGCAGCGAATTGGGAGTTAATTCCAGCAAGTCATTTAAAGGATGATTTTAGAGTTTCAGGTGTTCGTGTAAATGTAACTTCAGAAGAAGAAAGAAGACGAAAAACTGCTCGTCTAGCGGATTTATATATAGAAAAGAAAGAGTTCTACGATAGTACGAGTCCAATTTGTAGAGTAGTCGGTAAAAATACATTTTCTGGGTATGTTGGACATATCTATTCCAATGGTAAGGTCATTTTAGATCGTTTCTTTGAAAATGATAAAACGGGTCGAATTGCCGAAGGCCATGCCATCTATATTATGGATGCAACGGATTTTTGCAAATTATCCTCTTTATCAAAACGAGAGTTATTCCATCATCCATCTTGTAAGCGAGTTTACCATGCTGGCGATTGGCAAAGCAGAGTATCGCAAGAGATTGCAAAAGAGACAAAAGGTCGAATGGCAGATGGAATCGGAAAGATCTTGCAAATGACATCCCAAGAAAATTAGGGCCTTCACATTTCCTTGCAAAGAAATTGACAAACAATCGAATTTTTGTGATAATATACATTGTAAGGGATTGGTGGTATAAGTATGTATCAAAACAAAATTACGTTGACTCCACAAGATATTTTGGAACATGAATTTAAGATTGATACTAGGGGATACAGGCTAAAAGAAGTAGATCAATTTCTAGATGTGATTATTCATGATTACGAACAATTCATTGAAATCATCAACCAAGAAGAAAAAGAAAAAGAGAGTTTATTAAATGAGATTATGCATTTAAAACAAGAACTTCGTAATTTGAAGATGAGCATTGATATTGCCAAAACAAGTGATAAAGAAGTCACCAATGTCGATATTATGCGCCGCTTATCACAATTAGAAAAAATGGTTTATGGTGCAAAGAAAGAACAAACTGAATCTGTTTTAACAGACCTAGATGAAGATGACGAATAGTACTTTGAGACAAACGCGGCATCTAACCATGATGTTGAGGAAAGTCCATGCTCACAAAGACTGGGATGTCTTTCGTGTTTGTGCTGAGGGAATCAATAACCGAAGGTAGAGTAATCTAACGGCGAGGAATTAGCCTAAAGGAAACCATGGCTATAGTACTCATAAAGTGCCACAGTGACGATATTCTCTAGAAATGGAGAAAGTGAAACGTTGGTAAACCCCGCAAGTGAGAAATCCAAATTTGGTAGGAGAGTCGTAACAAAAGAAAGATAATGGCGTTACGGACCGGAAACGGTAGATAAATGTTTGTCGCCTAGAAATAGGAACAGAACATGGCTTACAAAGTATTATTTTGATAAAGAAGGTGTCTTATGAAAGAAATCGGTGAATATTTACGAGGACTAAGAGTAAATCACGGTGTTAGCGTGGAAGAAGCGGCCTCGGACTTAAACGTCTCAAAAGATGATATTAGCAACTTAGAAGACGGTATCACGAGAGCTTTCAAAGACATTTTTATTTTGCGTGATTTGGTGAATGAATACGCCAAGTATTTAGGTGCTGACACGGATAAAGTAAATGATGAATTCAATGATTTTATGTTCGAAAAAACTTCTAAAATTTCATTGGACGATATCAAACAGATTCGAAAAGAAGAAAATAAAAAAGAAGAAGAGAAAAAAGTATACTCGCCTTATACGAAAATTCCACCTCGTAAAACAAATTACAAACCGCTCATTTCCTGTATTTGTATTACGATTGCAGTCCTGGCACTCATCTATTGGATTTTTATGGTAGTTACGGAAGAGCCACCTAGGACAGAAGAATTGAGAATTGAGAAAGAAGGAATGATTTCGTATGAATACACCTACTAAATTGACCGTATCTAGATTGATTTTATCGTTAGTTATTATTTTCATTTTGTTGTTTCCATGGAGCATGATCAATGTGACAATTCCCCAGGTGTTGGTCTCTGGTGTAACAGTAGATATCCGTTATCCGATTGCAGGAGTTTTATTTATCATTGCTAGTTTAACGGATTTCTTAGATGGATACTTGGCTAGAAAAAACAATCAAATTACCAATACTGGTAAAATGTTGGATGCGATTGCTGATAAAGTATTAGTAGATTCCGTTTTAATTATTCTAGCATGTCAGGGATTCGTAAATGCAATTGTACCAGTTGTTATCGTTCTACGCGATATCGTAGTCGATGCCATTAAAATGGAAGCCGCTTCCAAAGGAAAGGTAGTTGCGGCCATTAAATCCGGAAAAATTAAGACAGCATCCTTAATGGTTGGTACGGTATTGATGTTGTTCTACAACTTACCGTTCGAACTGGTAAATGTTCATGTCGATATTTTCCTACTGTACTTTGCAACGATCATGTCGATCTTCTCAATGTATGAATATTATACGTTGAATAAAAATATCATTTTTCCAAAAAAGGAAAAGTAAAGGGTAAAAAGAATGAAAAAGGGATTTTCTATAAAGGAATTCCCTTTTTTGATAGGAAAAATCAGATAACAAACAAATGTTTGATAAAATGCTTGCAATTTGTTTGGAAATAAGTTATGATAGAAATGTATTTGAGAAAAACGGAGGATTTATGAGTAAAACGGAAAGCAAAGATAAGACTTTAGATGAAGTCTTAGCAGATATTGAAAAACAATTTGGAAAAGGTTCCATCATGAAACTAGGGGATGAGAGCCATTTAGAAATCGATACGATTTCCTCTGGTTCCTTAGCATTAGATATCGCTTTGGGAGTTGGGGGATATCCAAAAGGAAGAATTATCGAAATTTATGGACCAGAATCTTCTGGTAAAACGACATTTGCACTTCATGCCATTGCCGAGGCTCAAAAAGCAGGAGGAAGAGCAGCTTTCATCGATGCGGAGCATGCCTTAGATCCTGTCTATGCCAAAAATTTAGGTGTAAATATCAATGAGTTGTTGCTAGCTCAACCAGATACCGGTGAACAGGCATTGGAAATTTGCGATGCCTTAGTAAAAAGTCAAGCAGTTGCAATTGTCGTCATCGATTCCGTTGCTGCTTTGGTGCCACAAGCTGAAATTGATGGTGAAATGGGCGACTCTCATGTCGGTCTACAAGCAAGACTAATGAGCCAAGCATTGCGAAAATTAGCTGGTACAATTAGCAAAACGAACACGATTGCAATTTTTATCAACCAATTACGTGAAAAAGTGGGAGTTATGTATGGAAATCCCGAAACAACACCTGGTGGTAGAGCATTGAAGTATTATGCTACGATTCGCTTGGATGTCAGAAGAAATGAACAATTAAAAATGGGCGATGGTATCGTCGGAAATAAAACGACAGTTAAAATCGTAAAGAATAAGGTAGCACCTCCATTTAAAACTGCTGTTGTCGATATCATGTATGGCGAAGGTGTCAGTCACGAAGGAGAATTAATCGATTTGGCAAGCGATGCTGGTATCATCGAGAAGACAGGTGCTTGGTTCTCATATAAAGGAGAAAAACTTGGTCAAGGTAGAGAAAATGTCAAATTATTATTAAAAGATAATAAAGAATTAGAAGAAGAAATTTACGAAGCAACGCGAGAATACTATGGAATTGGAAAAAAGAAAAATATCGTAACAACAGACGAAAAAGAAAGCAAACCAAAGAAAAGTAGTAAAGATAAATAATAACGAAAAAGGAGAATGTATGAAAGGTCAAATTATTAAAATCAATACAGGCGAGGAATATCTAATTTTAGATGAGAAAAAAATCAATCTAAAAACATATCTATTGGCAAATAAACTAGATGAGAAGGAAGAAATGACAGATACATTTTCATTTTTTTCATTGAGTGTATTGAAAGATAACTATTTAAAACGGGTGACCGATCCGGACGAATTAGCAATGATTCAAAAGAAATTTGCAGAAGGAAATCCTTCTTCTGACACTGTCAAAGAGGGCTAGAACGAAATCATTCTGCTTGACACAAATTCCATTAAACCTTACAATAAAGGTAATGTTAGAGTTTTAATTAAGTTTAACATATAGATAGGGAGGAATTATGGATATGTTATTAATATCCATTCTAGCCCTTGTGATTGGATCTCTTTCAGGTACTGGATGTGCCTTGTTGTATCATAATATAAAAGGAAAAAACAACGATAAAGCCATTTCTGAAATGTTAGAAAAAGCCAAGAAAGACGCCGACAAGATGAAACGAGAGGCTCTTTTAGAAGCAAAGGAAGAAGAACAGAAACGGAAAATAGAAAATGATAAGTTAATCAAAGAGAAGAAAGCAGAAATCAAAGAAAATGAAGACCGCTTAATTCAAAGAGAAAACAATATTGATAAACGAGATCAACTACTACAAAAGCGTGAAACAACGCTAGATGAAAGAGAAAATAAGATATTTGAAAGACAAAAAGAAATCCAAGACGAACAAGCTAGAGTGGATGAAATCAAGCAAGAACAACTAGAGTTACTAGAAAAGATTTCTGGATTTGATAAAGAACAAGCCAGAAAATTAGTCATGAATCGTGTCGAAGAAGCAATGCAAAAAGAAATTGCAGAGTACATTAAAGAACAAGAAAATAATGCTAAGATGGAAGCCGATAAAAAGGCAAAGGATTTGATTGTTACGGCGATGCAACGCTTTGCAGCAGACATTGCAAACGACCAGACAATTACAGTTGTAACGTTACCGAATGATGAGATGAAAGGTCGGATTATCGGTAGGGAAGGAAGAAATATTCGTACGTTAGAAGCAATTACTGGTGTCGACTTAATTATCGATGATACACCGGAAGCAGTTGTGTTATCCTCTTTTGACCCATTACGCCGTGAAATTGCTCGTGTAACGTTGGAAACGTTGATGAAAGACGGCCGAATTCACCCAACTAGAATTGAAGAACTTTACGATAAAGTTTGTAAAGACATGAAAGCAAAAATTTTAGAATATGGAAACGATGCCTTATTTGAATTGGGATTGACAAAAGTTGATCCGGATTTAATCGAAATTATCGGAAGATTACATTTCCGTAGCAGTTATGGTCAAAATGCCTTAGCCCATTCCATTGAAGTAGCAAATTTGGCAGGTTTGATGGCCGGAGAACTTGGTGAAAATGTAACTCTTGCCAAACGTGCCGGATTATTACACGATATTGGAAAGGCTATCGATCATGAGATGGAAGGAAGTCACGTTGAAATTGGCGTCGATATTGCTAAGAAATTTCATGAAAATCCAGTTGTCGTCAATGCCATTGCATCGCACCATGGCGATACCGAACCAACGAGTGTGATTTCTGTATTAGTTGCCATCGCAGATGCATTATCGGCATCTCGTCCAGGGGCTAGAAACGATACGTTAGAAAACTACATTAAACGTCTAGAGCAACTGGAAAATATCGGAAACGATATTCCTGGTGTTGAAAAAACGTATGCTGTTCAAGCCGGACGAGAATTACGTGTCATTGTAAAACCAGATGAAATCGATGATATTACTGCTCACAAAGTGGCTCGAGATATCAAAGAAAAAATCGAACAGACGATGCAATATCCAGGTACGATTAAAGTAACTGTAGTAAGAGAAACACGTGCTCAAGAAGAGGCACGATAATCGATAAGCAGCCAAAACGGTTGCTTTTTTTTCGCTATAAAATAGAGGAAAAAGATTGACAACAGAATGAATGCTCGTTATAGATAAACTTATCTAGAACTAGGAACAATTGGGATTATTAGAGGGAGTAAGAGTATGTATATAAAAATGAAGTTGGCAAGTGAATTAGCCAGAAATCAAATGTATCAGAATCTATTGGGATTCAATCCGACAAATTTAGATTATGAAAACGACAAAAACAGCATACGAAAATTGCAAACTTTTTACAGTCTTCCCAACTATATTGTTCCTCGCAATAAAATCCTAAAGTCTAACTCACAAACAGATACTTACTTAGCATTATTGTATATGGAATACCAAAATCATAAAGAAATAATAAAAGGGTATAGTGAAAATCAAAAATATTATAATTTAAATCCAATCATGGATGAATACGACCAAATATTAGGAAATGTCAGTACAATAGAAGAACTACGATTTTTGATTACGAAAGACATAAATGTTTGGTTACTGATCTTACGAGTTTCAGCGGCAACCCTTCTAGAAAAATTACCATGTTATCAAACACCAGTTGAAGCAGCAAGATGGGTATATAACAAAATGAATCCATTTGCAAAAGAAGACAAGTTGTTATTAGATTTGATGAATCCTCAAGATGATGCTGCCAAAGAAGAAATCGACTTCAATAAGTTCTTTTTTGAACCGTCTCATACCGAAGGAGATGCTATCAAAAGTGTTCAATCTATGTTAAATTCTTATCGGAAATTTTCCAAAAGTTACGAGACACTTGTTTTGCGGATGACGGAAGAATACGTTGTCGATGCCATTTCGAAATTAGAACAAAATCCAACCGATGCAAAATTTGAAAAGAATATTTTGAAACGGTTGCTAATGTTACAAACGCAAGATGAAATTGTCTCATTATTTTCAGAAAATGAAGAACTTCAAAAACGAATATTAAGAAATTATTATCAACAAGGAGTAAAAGCGGATAAAGACTTTTTAGAAAATCGAGCCCGAATTATGGATCACAGCAAGACTTATCAAAAAATCAAGAGAAAGATGTATCCAAAAAGAAAGGAAAATTATAATGCAACATAATTATGAATCCGATTTGATTCGAGTAAATTTGTATTTACAAAAAATGTATCAGCAAATTTTAAATCAAAAAATAGAGGAATCCAGAAAAAATATCGATGAAAATGAAGTGATTGCAGCTAAAACAGAAATTTCAGAATGGCTTTCAGAAGAATATCAAAAACGTCCGGCTGAAATAGGGGCATTAATTTCCGTGATGGCACTCGAATGCTACAATTATTCCTACGATGATGAAGATGATGAAATCGTTTCATTGATGAGAGAGTGTGAGTCAAGACAAGATTTCCTGGATGCCGTTTGGGATAATATGGACATCCTATATGTTTTAATTGAACATGAAATAGATGTATACGAACCAAAAGGGTACAATTATCATTTTACAGATGACATATTGAAGACGCCAGAAGGAAGAGAAATGTACGAGAAATTTCATCCGAATTATCAGAAAGAAATGGCCTACGACGGGTTCTGGCTGAGACATCATGATTCAAAAAGTTTCGAAGTTATCAATTATCCGATTCATAATTTTATCGAGTTCTATTTAACGATGATGACGACATTAGATTTGTTTGAAGATAGTGACGAATCATGCCTAGTCGTATCGGATATTTTAGAGACAATTCACCACAAAGAAGCACCATTGGCTGATCAAATTTTAAAAGAAATGCTCAAATATTACTACACGCTTGTAAAAACAGATAAAACTTTTCAAAAGGGAAAATCTGTACAAACATTTACGCGTTTTTTAGAGAAAAGTAGTCGCACAGAAATTATAGATGAAATGTGGCAAGACGATAATGCTAGGTATGAATTAGTGCAATGTTTTGCTAGTCGCTATCGAATTGGATTGTATCCAGAGACGGATAATCAAAGCGTAAAACAATTTTGTAAGAAGATGGATGAAAAAAATCGTAGAAGGTGATAGAAGTGGATACACACGTTTCTTATTTAATCAATCTGAATCGTTTCATTAACGAGTTATACCAAAATTACTATACCAATGAATCCATTATGTTGGAAGAAGAGGGTGTAGAAATAGATGGTGGTTATGATGCAACAATTTATTCGATTGCAGAGTGGATTCGTAAAAAGTATAATGAAGGCGATAAGGAATTTGATGCCATTATCTCTGCGATGGCCTTAGAGTATTATAATCAGTTTGCACTTGAAAAAGGGCCATTTGAAATTATCGAATACATGAATTCTTGCACTAGTGTTCAAGAGTTCATCGAATATGCTATAGAAACCCATTCTGTATTGGAAGAACTAATCGATTGTGAAATTTCCGAAGTTGGCAGTGAATACGATTACGAACTGGTTGACATGGCCTTAAATACAGACGAGGGAAGAGAAATTTATAAAAAATTTCATCCTCAATATGAAGAAGAAAATAGGTATGATCAATGGTGGCGTCAAGTAGACTCTATTCAAACAAAATTTTATTCGTACCCAATTGAACATTTCTTAGATTACTACTTACTGATGATGAACGTAAAAGAGAAGTTTTCTGATATAGGAGAATGTACGGATTTGGGAATGGGAGTATTAGAAAATATCGATAGAAAAGACAATCTTTTATCCAAACAAATCTGGTTTGAATTGTTACGGTTTTATTATAACGATGTCCAACCGGAACGGGAAACAAAACAAGAGGAGTTAGACCAACTAGATAGGATGGAACCTAACGAGCTGCTAGCGATGATACGTTACGAAGATGACATGTGTTTAGATGTTATGAATCGTTTTGTACAAAACTATCAAATCGGTTTATTTAATCCAAAACCAAAGAATAAAAGAGTAAAACAGTTTTACAAAAAGTTGGAGGCAAAATAAAAAAGTCTATTGCGCATTAGCAATAGGCTTTTTGATTGGTAAAATCACAGGTAAAATTAAAGGTTTACGACCAGTTAAATCAGAAATAGCAGGAACTAAATCTGAAATTAAAGCTGCTTTGATTTCATTGAAGTTAGCACCGGTTGAAAGTTTGTTTCGAATCGTATTAGCAGCAAGTTCTTCAATTTTATGAATCAATGCTTCATTCTCATTAACTAATACAAAACCACGAGTCGTAATATTCGGTTTAATTAATAACTGTCTCTTATCTTGATCGATATTGGCAATGACAACTAAAATACCATCGTTTGACATTATTTTTCTATCTTTGATAACAGAAGAACCGATTTCACCGATACGGTTACCATCGACGTAGATGTCCTCTGCAACGACGCCTTCTGATGCTTTTGTTACAACATGATTTTTTAATGTTAACACATCACCGTTTTTCAAGACGAATGTATGGTCTTGTGGAATATCACAACTGACTGCAATATTAGCATGTTGTTTTAACATACGATATTCACCATGTCCTGGCACAAAGTACTTTGGCATGATGAGACGAATCATTAATTTTAACTCTTCTTCGTTTGCATGTCCAGAAGTGTGTAAGTCAGATAAAACAGAAGTTGTATAAACTTTGACTCCTTGAAGATACAAACGATTAATCGTTCTAGCAATGCTTAACGCATTTCCTGGAATGGCACTAGAAGAGAAGATAACGATGTCGTCTGGACGCAACTTAATTTGTTTATGAGTGCCATTAGCAATTCTAGAAAGTGCTGCTAAAGGTTCTCCTTGCGAACCCGTACATAACAAAGTAACTTCGCCTGGTTTTAGATGATTGGCTTCCTCTGGTGTGATGATCAATTCCTTGTGATCGATATAACCACCCTTAATGGAAATTTGAATATTATTATCCATACTTCTACCAAATACGCATATTTTACGGTTATGCTTGTAGCAAGTTTCAATAATATGTTTTAGTCGGTAAATATTAGATGCAAAAGTAGCAACGATAATTCGACTATTTGGATAATTATCAAAAATATCATTTAAGGCACTGTCGACTTTCGATTCGCTAATAGACATACCAGCATTTAATGCATTGGTAGAATCGCTCATTAAAATATCGACACCACGTTTTCCAATTTCAGCCATCTTATGTAAGTCAGCCATCGGACCAATCGGTGTAAAATCGAACTTAAAGTCACCAGTCGTCATAAATGTACCATCTGGTGTCGTTACTGCAATCGCATGAGAATCTGGAATTGAGTGGGTAGTGCGAATAAATTCTACCGTTATATCTCCAAATTTCAAGACGGTATCTTCATCATATACAAATAAATTATCGTAACGAATATTGCGGTCTTCTAACTTTAATGCAATTAATTCTTTTGCTTGATTCGGTGCATAAATTTTTGGGATTTCAACACTTTGTAAAAGAAATGGAATAGCTCCAATGTGATCTTCGTGTCCGTGTGTAATAATTAATGCTTTAATTTTATCTTGATTTTGTTTTAAAAACGTAAAGTCAGGTAAAACATAGTCGATGCCCAATAAATCATCTTCTGGAAATAAAATACCAGCATCAATGATGATAATTTGGTCATTGTGCATGACACAGTACATGTTTTTTCCGACTTCACCCCAACCTCCTAAGACAATAATCTTAGTATCTGTAGGTTTTTTCGTCATAATAACTCCTTTCTTTGTTAATTTTCTCCGTAATAGAACTAACGTAGTAGATTATACTATTTTTTTAAAAGTTTGTCCAGTTATCCATTTTATTTCCGAATTAATCTTTTTTGGGTAATGACGACATCCTTGTCCAGCAGTTCGGTTGGTAAAGGAAAAATATCACTCAACCGATATTTTTCATAGGTAAGACGATGTGTTTCTGCCAAGCGATAAACACTGTCACCTAAAAACTCGTTTTCTCCGTTTGGTTGGAACGTTTTCCATACTTTATGTTTGAAATCATCGTCATCTAGTTGGATTTGTTCAAAGATATCGTCTAAAGTAACTGGCTTACCAGTTCCAGGATTAATTTCACCAACTTTAGCCAAGTTAATATTAAAAGTCATTAAAAAATATTCTGTAATCAAAGACTTAATATCTAAATTTGGGTTAAATAACTGTTTTTTATTATCCCAATATTTTGGAATAAAATAATTATTTTGGTTTCCTAAAACAGTAGAAAAACTCATGGAAGGGTGGACTCCAATTTGCATACCATCATAATCAATCATAGATAAGTTTCTATCATTTCCTTTTCCATAAATATACAAATTATCTAACGAACAAAAATCCGGAAATACAAATCCAGCTTGATTAGCCCGTTTTACGAAGTCTTCCATCAAATGATATAAATCAGCATATTGTCGTAAATCTGTACGTTCTTTCATGCTAAGACGATTGTCTAGTTGATTTAAGGTAATTCCTTTTGCAGCAGGCATTATGTATCCGGTGAATAATCCGTTTTTTTCGTTGTAGACAGCATGCGATGGAACGATAATTTCAGGAACATTAGAAACCGGCTTGGCATCTATAATTTTACGTTCAATATCATATGGGGAAAGCTGTTTAATATGTTGTAAAAAATAAGGATCATAAAGTTTAACATAGCTACCGTTTCGTAGTTGGAACACTTTGGAAAACAAAGGTCCAAATGGTAATATTGGGTCTTCTTTAGAAATTTCTTTTTTTAATTGTCCCTGTAATGTTTGTAAAGCGATTCTTTTCATTTCAATATCCCTTCTTAAAGCAGGCTTATTATACTATAAAATGCAAAATTTTGCAACCAAAAGAAATTGATTAAAGGCTTGTTTTACGGTATAATGAAAGAAGTAGAATACAGGAGGAATTATGGGCATATTTAGTAAAATTAAAGAAATCTTTAAAAAGGGAAATCAAGAAGAAAACAAAGTAGAAGAAAAAGAAGTAGAAGAGACAGTTGCAGTCAAGTTGGAGTCACCAATCAAAGAACCGCAACTGGATGTAGATAGAATTGTAAAAGAAGTTAAAAAAGAAGAAAAAATGGAAGCGCTATCGAAATTGGATAAGACCAAAGAAGAACGCGAGGCATTGATTAAAAATGCAAAAGTATATGAGAAGGGATTATCAAAGACGAGAAATAGTTTTGTCTCTAATTTAATCAATTTGACCAATCGGTATTCAAAAATTACGGAAGCGTATTTCGATGAATTAGAAGAAATTTTAATTATGGCTGATATTGGTGTCAATACCGTAATGGGATTTATGGATCGCTTACGGGCTAGAGTGAAAAAAGAACATCTAGAGTCACCGGCAGATTTAAAAGAGATCATCGTCGACGAATTATTTATCATCTATGTTAACGACGAAGTATTAGTCAATAAAATTCAGTTTGCCAAAGAAGGACCTACTGTCATATTGATGGTCGGTGTAAACGGTGTCGGAAAGACAACTACGATTGCCAAACTTGCTTGGAAGATGAAAAACGAAGGAAAGAAAGTCCTGTTAGTAGCAGGCGATACGTTCCGCGCTGGTGCTGGTGAACAATTAAAAGAATGGGCCGATAAAGTTGGTGTTGGATTCTACGGAAAAGAAGATGGTGCTGATCCATCTGCAGTTGCATACGATGGCATCGAACTTGCTAAAAAAGAAAACTATGACGTCGTTTTTATCGATACTGCTGGACGACTACAAAACAAAGTAAACTTGATGAAAGAATTAGAGAAAATGAACAAAGTAATTGGAAATCTAATTTCAGGTGCTCCACATGAGACTTTACTGGTATTGGATGCTACAACTGGTCAAAATGGAATTAGTCAAGCCAAAGCATTTAAAGAGATTACGAACATAACAGGAATCGTTTTAACGAAATTAGATGGTACGGCCAAAGGTGGAATTGTCTTAGCAATCAAAGAAGCAGTTAATATCCCTGTTAAGTATATCGGGTTAGGTGAAAGAAAAGAAGATTTGCAAGTATTCGATATCGAAAATTATATTTATGGATTATTTAAGGACTTGATGTAGATGGATAAAAAATTATATTTAGTGAATTTGTACGATTATTACGGAGTGTTACTAACAGAAAAACAACAACAGTACTTTGAAAATTATTATTTTGATGACCTTTCATTAGGAGAGATCGCAGAAAATGATAACGTATCCAGAAATGCTGTACATGGACAATTAAAGAATGTAGAAGAACGGTTGCAGTTTTATGAAAAATCGTTACATCTTTATGAAAACCGTGGCAAAGTATTGAATTTGTTGAGTCAAATTAGTGAAAAAGAGATTGCCAAAGAAATTGAACAGTACATTTAGAATTGCATTCAAACGGAAAACAATCTATAATAATAATTAGAATAAAAGGGAAGTGGAATACATGTTTGATAAAATTGTATATATCAGTAACGAGGGTGCCAATGTAAAAATTAAAGATGGAGAAAATTTGTCAACCAATATTATGAATATGCATTTGGTGTTTGAAGACGACAAAAAGAAAATTTTAGGTGAAGTAGACGACATCGATGATAACGTCGTAAAAGCTCATTTCTTGGGAGAATTATTACCAGACCGTTTCATCGGTGGTGTCATTAGAAAACCGGATTTAAATGCCAAAGTGCGTATCATTACTCCGGAAGAGATGAAATTGATCGTCGGCGATGAAAAACCGTCTACGATGACTTTGGGTGCCAGTCCATTATATGATTCTTGCCCAATTAAAGTCGATATTAACGAATTGTTCAGTAATCACATGGCTATTTTCGGTAACTCTGGTTCCGGTAAATCATGTGGTGTTTCTAGATTGATTCAAAATATATTCCAGACACCAGGATTTATTCCGTTCCGTTCTAATTTCTTTATTTTTGATTCTTCTGGTGAATATCGAAATGCTTTTCAAGATATTAATAAGATTAATCCAAATTACAATTATAAGTTTTATACGACAAACTACCATGAACCAAATACGGAACAATTGAAAGTTCCACTATGGTTATTGACTGTAGACGATTTAGCGTTGTTACTTTCTGTAACGAATCACTCGCAGTTACCAATTATCGAACGGATGCATAAATTAGTTCGTATTTTTAATCAAGGCGATGTCAATGCAACGGAATATAAAAACCACATCATCGCCAAAGCAATCATGACTGTTTTGTATTCTAACGAAACTTCTACTTCGAAACGAAACGATATTTTCTCTATTATCGGTTCTTGCTCAACAGAACAATTCAATTTGGAAGCAGAACTTCCTGGTATTGGATATACGAGAAAATTTAGAGATTGTTTCCTAATCGATTCGGAAGGAAACTTTACGGAAAGTGTATTGCTAACGAAGTACGTATCAGAATTCATCAAACCAGAATTAGATAACTTTGAACCTGCTAAAGTAGTGTACTATACACTAGAAGACTTAGAGAAAGCACTAAACTTCACACTGATTTCAGAAGGCTGGTTACGAAATGAAAACACGTATGGCGATGCCGTTACAATTCGTGTTCGGTTACACTCTTTGATTACAGGAGATTATGCGAAGTTCTTTGCATGTCGGACATTTATGAGTGAACAACAATTCATTGCTAGCTTAATTATGATGCCAGATGGCAAGCACAAGGCGCAGATTGTAAACTTTAACTTAGACGATGTTGATGACTCCTTCGCGAAGACGATTACGAAAATTTTCTGCCGTATTTTGTTCGATTTTACAAAGAGTTTGAAAGACCGTGGCAGTCTTCCATTTAACATTCTTTTGGAAGAAGCACACCGTTACATTCAAAACGATACTGATACGTTTATCTTAGGATATAATATCTTCGATCGTATCGCCAAAGAAGGTCGTAAATACGGTTTGATTATGAGTTTGATTTCACAACGTCCTGTTGAAATCAGTGATACCGTTATTTCACAATGTTCCAATTTCTTAATCTTCAAGATGAACCATCCACGTGATTTGGATTATATCAAGAAGATGGTGCCGAACATTTCAGAAGAGATTGTAGAAAAGCAAAAGACATTGCAACCAGGTACTTGTATGGCATTTGGAAGTGCATTCCGAATTCCAATGATTGTTCGTATGGAAATGCCAAATCCACAACCTTACAGTGCCAATGCCGATGTATTCAAGCAGTGGACTACACAATAGAAAGACGTTTACCGTTTTTCTTTTTTTCGGATTATGATATACTAATGCAAGGTGGGTGATAATATGTTCGAGAGTTTAGGAGAACATTTACAAAATGCAATTGATAAAATTAAAGGTTATGGAAAGATAACAGAAGATAACATTTCCGATATGATGCGAGAAATTCGTCTTGCATTACTAGAAGCAGATGTTAACTATAAAGTAGTAAAAGAATTTACGACAAAAGTAAAAGAAAAAGCACTAGGTGAAGAAGTTGCCAAAAGTATTAAACCAGGGGACATGTTTGTTAAAATTGTAAAAGATGAACTAACGGAATTGCTTGGTGGCGAAAGTGCACCATTGAACACTTATGGAAATCCGGCCATCTTGATGCTAGTCGGTTTACAAGGTGCTGGTAAAACGACGACGATTGCAAAACTGGCAAATTTCTTAAGAAAGAAACACAATAAGAAACCGTTGCTAGTAGCAGCAGACGTCTATCGTCCTGCCGCAATCGACCAATTAAAACAACTAGGAAAACAGTTGAATATCGAAGTTTACGAAGAAGGCAAAAACGATCCTGTAGAAATCTGTGAACATGCCATCGCTTATGCGAAAGAAAAAGGCTACAACTATGTTTTAATCGATACAGCTGGACGGTTACAAATCGACATCGATTTAATGGAAGAGTTAAAGAACATCAGTGCCAGTGTCAAACCACAAGAGACGTTATTAGTAATCGATTCTATGATGGGACAAGATGCTATCAATGTCATCGAAGGCTTCAACAATGAATTAAATCTGACCGGTGTTATCTTAACTAAGTTAGATGGCGACACTCGTGGTGGTGTAGCACTTTCTGTAAGACATTTAACCAATGTACCGATTAAATTTATCGGCGTGAGTGAAAAACTAGATGGATTAGATACGTTCGATCCAGAACGAATGGCCGGTCGTATTCTAGGTATGGGGGATATCGTTTCCTTAGTTGAAAAAGCTACTGCTGAAATCGATGAAGAAGAAGCAATGGATGCTGCTAAGAAAATGAAAAATGGTAAGTTTGATTTAGAAGATTTCTTAAAGACGATGAAACAAATCAAAAAACTAGGACCATTAGAAAACCTGATTAAATTGTTACCTGGTGCCAAAAAGATGGGATTAACAAACGTAAAGATTGATCCAAAACAAACGTCCCATATAGAAGCAATCGTTTTATCGATGACTCCCGAAGAAAGAAGAAATCCAAGTATCATTAAAGCAAGTAGAAAAGTTCGCATTGCCAAAGGATGTGGACTAGAAGTACAGGATGTTAATCGTTTGTTAGATCAATTCGAACAAATGAAAAAGATGATGAAACAGATGTCAAACGGAAATATGAAATTACCTTTTTAAAAAACAGTAGAAAAATGAGCCTGATTTAGGACTCATTTTCTTATCAAAGAAGAATGAATTTGGATTGATTTTACAATAATTATAGGCGAATATCAGGCACAAATTCGTACCCTAACATATATTATCCTAGATAGGAGGATTATATATGTTTGAAGACCGTTGTTATGACAGAGACAACACGATCAATACGAATTTCACTGGCGATAACATGAACATCGACATGGATGTAGAAATGAACAACACAATGATGAATAACAACATGATGAACAATACGACTATGATGTCAGGAATGACACAAGCTCCAATCATGAGTCCAGTTCAAGAAAGATGCATTCACAAAACGATTGTTCATGAAGTTCCACACGTATGCCCAATTCATACGAAGATAATCAATCATCATGTATTTAGACATACGTATCGACCAGCATATAGTTGCTCAGAAGAAAACGTTTGCAGCAATGTTCAATGTGGATCATGCGATAATTTCAGATAAAAGACGCAAGTCTTTTTTCTTTTGGTATAAAATAAAAAAATTGACAAATAATAAAAAAATGATATAATATAGGACCGAAAGTGTGAGAGATATGAGAAAAAAAGAAGCCACAAAATTTATCATTTTAGATTTGATACAAGCAGTGATTGCATTGATTACGTTTGTTGTCAACTTTGTATTATCTTATATGGTAAGAAATACTTCTAGAGAAGCAATCTTTATAGGTATTGCCTTAATTGCATTTTTCTTCTTCGGCTCAGCCTTAATCGATATTGGAGACCAAAGAAGAATTTACAATGGAAAAAGTAAATAATTTGCAAATTAAATTGTAAAAAAATGTCTAATTTTATCATATCTATTGTGTAAAGTCAAAATAAGATATATTCTAGAGGAAAGGGAAAGGGTGATACGAGTGATATATCCATCTATCGACAAAATATTGAACCTAATCGATTCTAAATATGAATTGGTTCATATTATATCAGCACGAGCAAAAGAAATGACAGAAACTGGTCATTACCAAATGCCAGAAAATCAATATGTATCCAAAAAACCATTAGGAAGAGAACTAGAGGAAGTTGCGGCAGGATTGATAATTGTAAAAAAAGGCAAATAATGCCTTTTTTCTATCTGGAGAAAATGATAGAATAGAAAATGTCTTCAGTAGAAAGTAATTATAGAAAAAATATCCTTTGTAAGAAGCAATTATAGAAAACATATCCTTGTAGAAAGCTGGGTTGGTGATAATATGAAAGTAGATAAATATAGAATGTTAAAAAACGATATGTATGAAATTACGTTTGAAGGACACAGATACATAGTTCATAGCGATTTAATTTTAAAAAGTAAATTGTTGTTACGAGATGATGTAACCAAAGAGACATTAGAAAAATTAGTGTTCGAAAATCAAGTATACGAGGCATATAATATTGCTCTTCGTCAATTGAGTACAAAAGTTCGTTGTTATAAAGAGTTGCATGATACGTTAACAAAAAGAGGATACAATGGCGGTAAAATCAAAGAAGCATTAGATATTTTGATTAAACAAGGATATCTAAGTGATCGTGATTATGCTAAGTATTATGTTCATGATCAAATTGCACTAACTAACAATGGTCCATGGAAAATCAGAAAAAAATTAGAAGAAAATGAGATCGCCGATAAATACATAGATGAAGCCTTGCAAGTATTCACCGAGGATATTCAAAAAGAAAAAGTAAAGAAATTGATTGCTCAATTAGTGAAGACAAATCGTACGAAAAGTACGTATGCTTTAAAACAGAAAGCGATTGTCTATCTAATTAATCTAGGATACAGTAAAGAAATTATCAATCCGTTTATCGTACGAATTGATTTTGATGATGAAAAGATATTCAGAAGAGAATTAGCAAAATTAAAGAGGACGTTATCAAAGAAATACCAAGGCGAGGAACTTCAAAGACGCATTCGTCAAAAGTTATATGCCAAAGGATTCAATGTTTCTAATTTAAAAGAAGAAGACTTTGTTGAATAAAAAATAAAAGACCTTTTAAAGGTCTTTTTCTATTAGTTTGAACTAGCACTATTTAGAAGATTTTGCATGTAAATATCGTAACTGTTTTCTAGACGATCATCTTCAAAATGAATGCCATAATTTTCTCTTAAAGCCATCAATGCTCTCGTTGAAATAGTAGAATCTTCAGATAGATTATCTTCTGCGACACGTTCTGTAATCGTATCTTTGATGCTATCCAAACTTTCTTTATCTTTTTGTTCTTCTTTTAAGATAATGTGGTAACCGTATGAACTCTTAACTGGAGTTGCTGTATATTTACCTACTTCCAAATCTTTGGCAGCATCGATAAAGTTCTCGTCCATGTTATCTGTCCATGTGATATAACCTAAATCACCACCATCTTCTGCTGTTGCACTATCTTCAGAGTTTTCTTTTGCTAAATCATCAAAAGATGCTCCTTCATCTAGTTGTTTGATTAATTCAACTGCCTTATTGTATGCTTCTTCTTCAGCAGCGGCTTTTTCTTCATCGCTAGCACTTGTAGAAACAGTAGAACGAATCAAGATGTGACTTAATTTCATTTCACCAAATACTTGTTGGTCATAGTAATTTTGACGTTCTTGATCAGTTACTTGTTCTTTAGCATAATCTTCATACCATAGATTACGTTTGTATTGTAAAGATAAGTAATCTCTCAAGTCGTCCATCGTAGCAGCACCGAAAGCACTTGCCGTTTGTTGCAACATAGCAGATTCACTACCGAAAGCAGATGTCCAAGTAGCAATTTGTGCTTCGATTTCAGCAGTTTCATCATCATCTGTCGGATATTTTTGTTCTAATATTTTTCTATCGACCATATCTACTAAGATACTAGCACCATATGTGTCGCGTAGTTCCTCGTATAGTTCATTAACAGAAATTGCCCCAACAGATTCATCGCTAAAGGTAACAACTGCGTCCTGACCATTATCTAATTGTGCGACTTTACCACAGCCAGTAACCATGACAAGCATTAAGGTTGCAGAAAGTCCTAGTAGTATTTTCTTCTTCATACATATCTCCTTCCAAAATACATTAATATCATAGCAAATAACCGATAAAATTACAATAATTTCGTAAGAAACTTGTAAATGCCTAGAACCCAAATTCAAAAATTCCATACAATAAAATGAGAGTATAAAAAGGAGGAAATTTTATGAATCAAACTATCTCTTCATCAGCAATTGTCCTAGTATTATTTATCTTACTAGTAATCATATTAGGTGCTTATATTTAAGTAAGGAGGTATTTACTTGCAAGGACAAGAATGCAAAAGTAGTGGCGTCGGTTACATTATCGTAATTGTTTTATATATTTTATTAGCCATTATTTTAGGAACTGCCATTACTCGTTAAAAAATATCCACAGAAAACTGTGGATATTTTAATTTCTAATAAAAGATTCGTCTGCAATTGCTTTGGCATATTCTTTACATAAAGTTACTAAACTTCCGTAACTTGGATTTAAATCACTCACATTAGCCCCCAATTTTTGAGCAATTGCTTGTTTAGCGTTTTCCGGTGTAACGTGACTCTGAATATGAAATCTAGCATTGAAATCTCTAGTAAATCCGTTTGCTTCGCCACTTTGTACATAACTTCCAACCGCATAATTCAGCCATTGTTCCCCGCTAATTTCACTTTCCTTATTTTCATAAAGAGTTTGATATTTACTATAGGTAATGGCACAAGCATCTTCAAAATATTGTTCTGGTGTTCGATTTGCGGAGATATCGTTTAAAAATTCTTCGGCAGATAAATTTTGACTGTTAATATAAAGATTAATCTGATCACGCACATCCGATTTTCCAATTGCAGTTCGAATTCCATATTCTTTGGTTAAATATTGTGGATTACCTGTTTTTAAATATTCTGTGACGGTTGCAAGAGCGACATCTTCACCATATTTACTACCCATAATGTCCATGACAAGTCGCATTTTTTTAGCGGCATTTTCGACATGAGGTTTCTCCTGTTTTTCTTCTATTTCGGAGACATATTGTTCCAAAGGTAACTGATGTTCATTCAAATAGTCTTGTAACCGGTTTCTAAAATGAGATGTTTGATAAATCGGACGTAAATCATCTGTTCTGGTAATTAAATTATGATTTCCGGTATCGAGATAGGTTTGAATGGTATAAATTGCTTTTTCTTTAGAACCTAATCTCTGCGTCATGATGTCGATTCCTTTTTGCAGTAATTTAGAAAGATCAACTTGTTCTTGTTCATGATAAGATTGTTCAATCTGACTCAAATTTTCTTTTGGATTACATGCTTTTTGATAGATACTGATATAATCATCAAAAGAAAAGTCTGCTCGTTTACTTTCATGAATAATTTCAAAAATTCCTTTTAAGTCAGAAATGCATTTTTGATTGACAACACTTGGAAAATGTTGATGAATTGCATTGAGATCTGCCTCCTGCGAGATATATAAATCTCGATAAAGTGAGTCTACAAAAGAATAAAAGTCATGAGCGCCCACTTGATTTAACTGATGATTCGTTTGTTTCTCTTGAATATACTCAGAAATCATACAAGATAAAGAATTAGAAAAACTTAAACTCCCGTCGCAAGTCATAGCAATTCCACCTTCTTGATGAAGAAATGGACTAGCAGGTAATAGCCCTTCTTGAAGATAAGAAGAGTTTTGAACATAGTGAATCAACTTCTGAGCATCTTCCGGTTTTTCTAATCGAATGACAATATCGTCATTACGGATGGCAGAACCTACTTTAGAAACATGTGAAATATCGTTTTCAGATAAAAAGTTAAAAATTTTATCAACTCCACGATAAATATGTCTAGCATCCAAAGGAATATAAAGTTTGATGTGATTGGGATTATATGCCATCGCTTCATTGGGCTTCTGAGATATGAATTGACAGAAATAATTCCAATTTGGATCAACAAATACGTTTAGATTCTCGTAGTCTTTAAAATTCTGAACGAAATCATCAAAAAAACGATTCACTGGATAGGAACGTTCTTCTGCTGGGACATCTTGTCTTACTAAATGATAGTAGACCTCTCGTTCTGTAAAAATATGATTTGGATTTTGTCTTTGTAAATCAGCTAGATACTGAAGTAATTCGTCGATTTTTTGTGATTTTTCATTCATTTCCATGACTTTCCTTTACTACTGGAATTGGTTGGGTATCAACTAAGTTTGGTTTCTTTAAAATCAACGTCTTATCTAGATTGTCTGGTATATCTAACGGTTGTGTTTCCTCTAAATTCGATGGTGATGAATAACCAGGGAATCCATCTAGTGTATCTAGTTCTTGTTCGCCTTGTTTTAAGTCTGGTATTTCTATTGTTTTTCCGTTGTACTCTAATTTACTCATATACAAATCCTCCTATTATCATTATAGCAAAGAACCAACTCAAAAGAAACAGTCCATAAAAAAACTCTTTCAGCCAAAAGAGTTATAATTTTTTCTTTTTCTTTTGTAAACTGTAAATAGCAAAACATATCGCAGGAATCAAAAATAAAAGAAGTAGTTGAAGAATTAATGGTATTAAATCGATTCCATATTGATAACAATCGGTACAACTTTGAATACTTGCGCTAATAAAATCGATGATGTGAACGCGACCATAGAACGTTGTCGTGTAAAATCCTCCTGTTACAGATACAGGTATAGAAAACATCGTAATACCGATTGCAATGCCAACACAGATGAATAACTGGTTGACTGATAATTGAAACTTCTTCATAGATATCCCTCAACTTTATTATAATACAAAATAAAAATGCCCGAAAGCATTTCTAGTGAATATCAGCGAATATTCATTGTTATAGTGATGAAAAAGAAGAAATTTTATACAAAAATAGTTAAATGAATTAGGTTCCAAATATCATTTTGAATAGAATACAGTAGATTGTCTAAGAAAGAAGGTGAAATATGAATCGAGAAGATTTTCCAATGCTTCAAAAAAACATAATCTATTTGGATAATGGGGCAACAACGTTGAAACCTCAAAGTGTAATTGATGCAACGACTGATTACTACCAAAACTATACAGCGAATGCCCATCGTGGTGACTACGATTTGAGTTTGAAAGTCGACTTAGCATACGAAGCAGTAAGAGAAAAAGTAAGACGTTTTATTCATGCTAGAGAAGAGTCTGAAATCGTCTTTACGTCAGGTGCGACGGAATCTTTAAATATGATTGTAAAGTGTTTTATGAAGGAACATTTACAAAGTGGCGACGAAGTATTACTGACGAAGTCCGAACATGCCAGTAATCTGTTACCCTGGTTAGAACTTGCCAAAGAGTTAGGAATTCAAATCCGATATATTCCTCTAACGGAAACTCACCAAGTAACTATGGAAAATATTAAAAAAGTAACGACTTCCAAGACGAAAGTGATTTCCGTTGCCGCAATTACGAATGTACTAGGAGATATTAGGCCAATTCATGAAATCGGATTATTTTGTAAAGAACATAACATCTACTTCGTAGTTGATGGGGCCCAAAGTGCTCCTCATATTAAGACCGATGTCATCGAAGATGAAATTGACTTTTTCGCATTTTCTGCTCACAAGATGTTAGGACCTACCGGCGTCGGTGTTCTGTATGGCAAAAAAGAACTGTTAGAGGAAATGCATCCTTTAAAAGTTGGTGGCGGTATGAATCAGACATTTCGAGCAGATGGCTTTTATGAATATCAAGCATTGCCACTGAGACTAGAAGCAGGAACCCAAAACATCGCCGGTGTCATTGCTTTTGGAGAAGCCATTGATTATCTCTCTAATATCGGTTTTGAGAAAATAAAAAGACAAGAGCACGAGTTAAAAGAGTACTTTTTAAAGCAGTCAAAAGAAGTAGAAGACTTAATCATATATAATCCAGATACTTCCAGTACGACGATAGCATTCAATTTAAAAGATGTCTTTGCCGGTGATACCGCGGCGTATTTAAACACGTACCATATTTGCATCCGAGCAGGAAATCATTGTGCCAAGATTTTAAAAGACGAACTTGGAGTAGCCAATACTTGTCGTATCAGTTTCTATTTCTATAACTCGAAAGACGAAATCGATTTTTTAATCAAAGTATTAAAAAACGCAAAGAACGCCTTCCGAAAAGTATAAAAAAGAAATTTAGAACGAAAAAAAAGAAAACGAACAAAACTGGTTTTTGAAAACCATAAAATGGTCATTTGCTAAATTTCTTTCAAACTCGTATAGTACGTTTTTGAAAGGAGGAAAGTATGCTGAATCAAATCGTTTTAGTAGGAAGATTAGTCAAAGATCCGGTTTTAAAAGAAACAGAACAAGGAAAAAAACGTTCGTTTATCACTCTTGCCATTCCTCGTAGTTTTAAGAACGCAGAAGGATCTTACGATACCGATTTTATCGATTGTATCTTATGGGATGGAATTGCTAAAAACACTGCTGAATACTGTAAAAAGGGCGATGTCATCGGAGTTAAAGGAAGGCTTCAGAGTAGAAAGTACGAAATGGATAATACCACTAAGTTCGTCATCGAAGTCATTGCCGAAAAAGTAACATTTTTAACGAGTCATAAAGAAGCGGATGAATAATCTGCTTTTTTGATAAAACTTTCTAATTAGTTAACTTTCGTCTTTCTTTTTACGTATTTTTTTATAATAATTGTACATTCTATCAGTAGTGAGGTGGTATATGCTACTATTTGCCAAAAGAATCAGAGAATTGAGAAAAAGTAATGGTTTAACACAAGAAGAACTTGGCAAACTGGTGAATATCAGTAAGGTAAGCATATCTTTTTACGAAAGTGGAGCCAGAATGCCATCTCTCGATACGTTAACAGCACTTTGTGATGTTTTCAAAGTCGATTTAGAATATTTACTTGGACAAGATAACTATGTGGTAGAAGAAAGTAAAAAAGAATATGGAATTACAATGTCCAATGAAGAAATTCGTATCATTGAAGAATTACGAAAACATCCAAAATTATATAATCGTCTGATTGAAAATCCAGAACGAATGATAAATTCTTTAGATAAGAGATGACACTCTTATCTTTTTTTTTTCAACTGTAAAGTCATACGGTTTGCTCTTTATAAAACTTTAAATTTAGATTATAATAATAATGGAATAAAATAATTGGAGGTGAAGCGATATGGGTAGATTCAATATCAATATGGTAGATGTAATCCAAAATAAGAAAAATCGTTTGGATTTATCACGCGATGAATTAGAATATGCATTTAATGGCTTTTTAAAGGGTGATATTCCAGATTATCAAATGAGTGCACTATTAATGGCAATCTGTATCAATGGTATGACAGAACGAGAGACACTGGACTTGACGGACGTTTTTATCAAAAGTGGCAATACACTTGACTTAAGTTCAATCAAAGGATTTAAAATCGACAAACACTCAACGGGAGGTGTCGGTGATAAAACGACGTTAGTCGTCGGATCTATTGTAGCATCCCTTGGTGGGAAAGTTGCTAAAATGAGTGGACGAGGCCTAGGAATTACCGGTGGAACCATCGATAAACTAGAAAGTATCCCAGGATTTAAGACGTCACTTACCAAAGAAGAATTTATCAAACAAGTCGATGAAATCGGTTTTGCTGTAACTAGTCAAACGGACGACTTAGTTCCGATGGATAAAAAAGTGTATGCCCTAAGAGATGTAACTGGAACGACAGAGTCTTTACCATTAATTGCTAGTTCCATTATGTCTAAAAAAATTGCCGGTGGTGCCGACAAAATATTGATCGATTTGAAAGTCGGCCGCGGAGCATTGATTAAGGATGAAAACGAAGGTTATAAACTGGAAAAAATTATGAAAACCATAGGTAAAAAATATGGCAAAGAAGTACAAGTCCTAATGACCAATATGGATGTACCATTAGGTAGTATGGTTGGAAATAGTCTAGAAGTAGTAGAAGCGATGTTAATGCTTCAAAATAAAATCGACAATAACTTTAGTAAACTTTGTATTGAACTTGCCGCTTATATGACGGCGATGGAATTTGAAACAGATTTAGATACAGGTAGATATAAAGTAAAAGAAGCATTGCGTACCGGATATGCATACAAAAAATTCCTAGAATTTGTAAGTGCCCAAGGTGGCGATTTAAACGGTCTAAAAATTAGTCCAAATCGTCTCGAAGTAAAAAGTTCTATCAACGGTAAATTGGTCGATATCAATGCTTACAAAATCGGACAATTGTCAGTAGAATTAGGAGCCGGAAGATTAAACAAAGATGATAAGATCGACCATAGCGTCGGAATTGAAATTAAAAAACAAATTGGCGAATTAATAAAATACGGAGACGTACTAGCAGTATTGTATTACGGAGAAAAAGGATGCCCACAAATTAGAGTTTCTGACTATTTTACAATCGAAACACAAAAACAAGCTATTCGTTAGGAGACTAGTCTCCTTTTTAATTGCACGAAAAAGTGTCAGTAATGTTAACTGACACTATTTTTTATTCGCTATGAACATTTCGTAATATTCTTCGAATGTGATGTTATTTTCGTGAATATAGGTAGCGATATCGACACCGACATAACGGTAATGCCAAGACTCGTATTGATAACCCGTAATGTTTTCTTTGCCTTCCGGAAATCTCAAGATAAATCCATACAAATATGCATTGTCATGCATCCAACGAAATTCATCTGTCTCGCCAAATGATGTATAAGGAGTGTCTCCATCGGATACATCGATGGCAAGCCCAGTCTGGTGATCTGAGTGACCTGCACGAGAAGAATACGTATCGGCTTCATCTTTTCCATCTTGCAAAACGTAATTGTTATATAATTCTTCCTGATACTCGTAACTGCGATATCCAGAAATACCACGGATGGTATAACCTTGATCTTCTGCGGCTTTACAAAGAGATTCAAAAGCATCTTTTGCCACCTGAACCATCTGATTATTTTTCCCAGTTCCATATTTGCTACTTAATTGTACTAAATTTTCTGGAATGTAATCACTTCCTAATGCGTAATGCTTGTTAGCAATGATATAAGGAGTATTCAAATAAGGAGAAGCAACGGTATGGGTATAAAATTCGTAATCCAGTCCGGCATTGACATAGATAATAACCGTTTTACTATCTAGTTCTGGATGAGCATCTTTATATGCGATATAACGATCTAGATAATCCATTTCAAAATAATCAATCTGATCCTGTACGTTATCCAATCGATTTAACTTTTCCATCGTTTCGGCATCGTATATTTGAGTAGGAGGATTATCCGGATTTACACTAGCATCTTTTTTATCGCCTGCTACAAAAAACCAAATGAGAAAGATGATGACGGCTGCTAATAAAAACAACAAAATGCAACCCTTAATATTTTTCTGATTGACCATATTTACCACCTACCATCATTTTATCGTAGACCTAAAAAAATTATTCTATAAATTCATTTTCGTTCATAAAGTTTGGTGAAGGAGTAATTATGAAAAAAATTTGTATATTGTGGATGACATTATTATTGATTAGTCCTCTTCAGGTGTTCGCTTCTGATTTGCCAATTCCAACACCGACAGAAGACGCGAATATCGAAACGAGAAGTATCGAAGGGGAAGAGATAGAAGGTAAAGACGAATTAGAAGAAAAGGATATGATGGAAGAAAAAGACATGATAGAGGGAAAAGATGAGGCCGTTACGACTGCTGCAGAAGATCTAATTCAAAATGGCAAAGCAGGTATTTTAATCGATGCCGTGACAGGTGAAATCATGTTTGAAAAGAATAGCCACGAACGGATGGCCGTTGCATCTCTTACAAAAATGGTCGCCCAAATCTTAATTTTAGAAGCAGTTGAAAAAGGTGTTACAACTTGGGATGAAAAAGTAACCGTCAGTGCCAACGCATCCGGTATGGGCGGTAGCCAAATTTGGTTAGAAACAGGCGAAGTGATGAGTGTTCAAGAATTGATGAAAGGAATCTCGATGGGCAGTGCCAATGACGCGACCGTCGCCTTAGCAGAAAAAATTGGTGGTACCGAAGCAAACTTTGTTCAAATGATGAACGATAAAGTAAAAAGTCTAGGCCTATCCGATACGAACTTTGTAAATCCAACGGGACTGGATGAAGAAAATCACTATTCCAGTGCCTACGACTTAGCAATGATTGCCAAAGAACTGTTGACTCATGAAAAAATATTGGAGTTTTCTTCTCCCTACGAAGATTATCTAAGGCAAGATACTGAAACACCGTATTGGTTGGTAAACACCAATAAATTAGTTCGTTTCTACGATGGTGCAGATGGCTTAAAAACAGGGCATACCGATAATGCTGGATACTGTCTAGCAGGAACTGCCAAAAAAGATAACATGCGTTTAATTGCCATCGTCTTAGGAGAACCTTCGGCAAGTATAAGAAATACAGAAACGATGGCTCTTCTAGATTATGGATTCAATCTATACCAGATGAATTTAATCAAAAGTAAGAACGAGTCATTAGGGAGTATCGATATCGAAAAAGGTTCGATTTCCAAAGCAGAAATCATCACTGGAAGCGATATTGGAGTAATAGAAAAGAAAGGTACAGATTCTTCTCAGTATACTCAAGAAATTAAATTAGATGAAATCACACTTCCAATCAAAAAAGGAACACAGGTAGGAATTATCCAAATCAAAAATGGAGAAGAAGTCATTGGAGAATATCCAATTCTAATCAATCAAGATGTCGAGAAAATCAGTTTCCTACAAACATTTGTAAACACATTTACAGATATGTTTACAGGAACAAAATAAAAAAATAGACATTTTTTAACAAAACAAAAAAAGAAAACACCTTTAAATAGTAGCATAAGAAAATATTTCCGTCACCGTAAATAGTTGACAAGTACCTATCAAGTTTAGGTACTTTTTTTTCTACTTTTGTCGAACCTGTATAAATTTCAAAAAAAACAATCTATATTGAATATCGATAAAAGGAAGGGGATTCTATGACAATGGACCAAGTAGTGACAGATTATGCAAAACTAGTGTATTCGTTAGTAGCAAAATTTAAAAATTACTACGATGTAGAAGATTTAAAACAGGTTGGTATGATGGGCCTCATCAAAGCATTTCAACATTATGACGACAGTTACGATACGAAATTTTCTTCGTTTGCGTACACTTATATCAAAGGGGAAATTTTGAAGTTTATTAGAGAAGATAAAAGTATCAAAGTGAACAAAGAACTGACGAGACTTGCTCATCACATCGATCGGGCGAGGGAAGTGTTAAGTCAACGTTTAATGCATACACCGACGGATGCTGAACTTTGTTCGTTTCTAGAAATCGATTACGAGACATTTAGAGAAGCCGAAAACTCAAAAGAGTTCGTACGAAGTCTAGATTATGCAGTAAACGAAGACTCTGACGATAAGAACTTGTCGCTATATGATTCTATTGGCATCGATGAGATTAGTTATCGTCCCGAAATTCAGGATTTACGTACAGAAGTGTCTAACTTAGATCAAGATGAAAGGAAATTGTTATACGAACGATATTATTTAGATAAAACTCAACAAGAGACATCGGAAAGTTTAGGACTTTCTCAAGTAGGAGTTTCTAGAAAAGAAAGTAAAGTACTGGCCAAACTAAAAAATAGACTCACATAAAAAGCAAGCCGGCGCTTGCTTATTTTTTGACTTTTTCTTTTGGTGGATAAATAGCATTTTGAATTTCTTCGACTTGTGGAAGAGTTAAAATACTGTTGTAAATACAAGATTGAAATAATGCGTCTTCTCCTTCGTAACCAGCATCACTCAATGCTTGTAAATTTCGTTTTACTTTTGGTGCTGATAACGTAGTCGTACCAATTTGATAAGTCAGACCATTTTCATAAGGTTTCAAAGCATGAATTGGTAACCATTGTGGATAATGATCTCGCTTGCTGTTCTTTAATACATTTTCCATATCATGATCTAAAAAGTATACTGTTGCATTGGCCGTAAATTCATCTAGTTCAGAAGTTGGAACTTGGAATTTTGCACCTGTTAATAATGTGTTGGTACTAACTCCTTGTGATGGTGTACCAAACAATCCAATCTGTTTTGCAATGGCAACCCGCTTTTGAAATCGTTCAAATTCTTCTTGCGACATTTTTAATTTTCCAATGTCGATTTTCTTTGGAGTTAGATTGGATTCTATCATCGTATCGATGGTATCGAAAGAAACTTCACCAGATAAATATTTCATCATGTTAGCAGTATTCGATAAGTCAACTTGATATAGACGAGCAAGAGAAAGTCTAGATTCCATATCAGCTGGATTTATTAATAAGATTTCTGCTTGGTAAGATTCATCGTGTACATCGATATTTGTCTGTGCAAGTAAATCACGGTTATGAACGAAAGTTTCATATAATGGTTTTAGTTCCTCGTTTTCATCTGTTACGAAAACACCAGGATGTTCTTTGATGAAAGTAGGAGAGGCAAAGCTACGGGTAACTGCAACTTGTAACTCTGGAACTGTTTCTATATTTCCGTATTGTAAAATTTGTCTTAAACCATCAGGCGTTAGAGAAGAAGGCGCAATATTTAAGTTCGTAAGTTCTTCCATCCATTTTTGGAATACGTCGTTACTTACTTCTAAGATAGCACTTCTTTCTTCCTCCGTCATCTTACTTGTGTCGATATGATATTGTGCTAATAATTCCTCATTTTTATATTCATCTTCCAAATAGGATAACTCAGAAATTTGTTGATTTAATTGATCAATAGCAAATTGCTTCTGTATCGTCAAATAGGTATATAAAATTACAATATCAAGTTCACTAAGAAATTGCTCGTCCTTCTCTGTGATTCCTTCAAATGTATGATAATGAATTTGATCCAATATGTTAGATAATGTCACTCTTTCTTTTTGAAGGGCACTTTTCTCTTTCTTTTCTTTTTGTTGCCATTCGCTACATTTGGAAGTAATTCTTTCAAAATCATTTAAAAATCCTGCTTTTTGGACAGACTCATAAATCTGTTGTTGCATTTTTTTATAGTCATCCTTGTTGAATTTATTTTTTTTAGCAACTTGTCTCGCATTCTCAATCTCATCTTGTAATTTAACTAGAGAAAAAAGTTGTTGACAAGAACTAAGAAAATCATTACTGGTAATAATTTCTAAGACGGAATCCATATCTTTTCCTCGTTCTTCTTGATCAAAGAGTTCTTTATAATTGGCACGAATTTGCTCTTCTAGCACACTAGACAATTTTCTTTGGTTTCTAAGACTGGATGCTAAAGTTTGTGCATCCATATTGTTTAAAGCAAATTTTATCTCATGTAGATATTGACATTTTTCTTGTGCCTCTTCATAAGATAACTTGCTAAGATATAGAGCGATAGCATAATCGATAAGACTAATATCAGTAATTTTAAATACATCATTTGGTGGAATATAAGATGTGACTTTTTTTAGCATGGAACTTGGTGAAACAAGATTGAAAAAACTAATTTCCTTATCAAGTCCATCAATTCGTTTTTGAAGATTTTTTAAAACTAAATCCGTACTAACCTGAAATACTTTTTTCTCTTCCATTAATTCCTGTTCCATAGACATTCTCCTCTCCTAAATGTTTTTTGAGATCTGTGTATTCTTGATTCATAACTGTTATAAAATCAGCATCTTGATTGTGCAATAATTCTTCAATACGACTTTTTTGTGTTTCAAATAGACCAGATCTTTGATCCATACTGTTTGTTAAGCCCATAATGTTGTCGCTGTTTTTATAGAAAAGACCAAGTACGGCATATTGGTGATTTCCCAAACTTTTATATAAGATACGAATGTAGAAAGTTAAATTTCTTAATTCACGACAACCAGCTAGATCACTATTGTTACTTAATTGTTTGGAATGTGTAAAATCTTCTCTTTCCAATTCTTGCAATAATTTTAAGATGTATGGATATTGTTCGCGCGTAAATTGTTTTAAATCGTTTATTAGCAAGTTGTTTCCATTTTGAGAGAGTAGTGGAATAATAACTGCACTAGTCTCATTCTGATTTGGAGTTTGCTCTTTTTCTTTTTCTTCGTCGCGGTAATCGATTAACATATCTCGTAAATCTTCTAAGTTTGCAATACTTTGTAATTCTTCTTCTGATAGCTTTTCTTGAGAAGAATTACGTGTTTCCAAAGAGTACGTTGTATAGAATGAATACTGTTTTTGGATATCTAAGATAATTGCATTCATAATAGAAGTAAAATCTACAGAATCTTTGGCTGGCAATACTTGAACGATTTGCTCAAAATTGTATCCATCAGTATCGATAATGTGATGAATTTTGTCTAAATAAGGTTGTACAGGATTCGGCTTTGCTGTTTTCTCGGTAACTGGTATATTGGATTCCGTAACGGAGTCAACTGCATTAGCCTTTTTTACAATCTGTTTTCTTTTCTTCCTTCTGGCTTCTAATTCTTTCAGGCGTTGTAGTTTGATTTGTAAATCTTGAATCGTCGTATCAAAGTCTTTACAACGTTCTTTTAAGATTGCGATTTGTTCTTCTGCGGTTTTTTGAATAAAATTGTCAAACTCACGATCTTCCATTTGATCACTCATAACCATTCCCCCTTAATTTGGGCATATTATACCACAAAATTTAAAAAAAATCAAATTATACTCGCATTTTCGTATAGTTGAAGTAAAAAAATCTCATAATAAAAACGGGTGAATACAATGGAAAAGAGAAAATACAAACGAATTGTAGAGAAACATAAGCCAAAAGAAAACCGATGGATGAATGCCATCATTGCCTTTATCAGTGGTGGTATTGTTGGCATGTTTGGTCAAGGACTAATCGATTTATATACTTATACGTTGGATATTAGTACGAAAGATGCTTCGGTATTTATGATTGTAACACTTATCTTCTTAGCATGTTTATTCACTGCTTTAGGGTTCTTCGATAAATGGGTAAATTTCTGTCGTTGTGGCTTGATTATTCCCATTACTGGCTTTGCTCATTCGATGATGAGTGCCGGAATTGAATATAAAGAAGAAGGACTAGTTACAGGAATCGGAAGTAATCTATTTAAGTTGGCCGGATCTGTGATTCTTTATGGAGTCGTGTCAGCTTGGTTCTTTGGACTCTTACGATTACTGATTATGGGAGGATAATATGACGTTTACATATCATGATGTATATTTAGAACAAACTGCAACAGTAGTAGGTCCTTATGAAAAAAAAGGACCGCTAAAAAAGTATTTTGATGCTAGTTACAGTGACCTTCATTGCAAAGAAGCAAGTTGGGAAAAAGCAGAAGTGAGACTTTTCAAACATAGCATCGATTTGTTACTAAAGAAAAGTAAATTAAAAAAAGAACAGGTCGATTGCTTGATTGCAGGAGATTTATTAAATCAGATTACACCATCTTGCTATACAGCGGAAGAGTATAACATCCCATTTTTAGGAATCTATGCCGCTTGTGCCACTGCTACAGAAGGACTGATTATAGCCGCAAATTTAGTAGAAGCAGGCCAGATGAACACCGTGATTGTTGGAACATCTTCTCACAATATGACGAGTGAAAAACAGTTTCGCAATCCGACCGAATATGGCGCTCCAAAGCCAGGAACAGCAACATTTACGGCCACAGCAGGAGTATCGATGCTAGTAAGCGACGAGAAGACAAGTCGTGTCAAAATTGAATCTGGCACCATCGGAAAAGTAGTAGATATGGATCAGAAAGACCCACTCAATATGGGTGCTGTGATGGCTCCAGCAGCCGCGGAAACACTACATCAACATTTGAGTGATTTAGACAGAACCGTAGAAGATTACGATATGATTTTAACGGGAGACTTGGGTTGTATCGGCAAAGAGATCTTTAAAGACTACGTCAAAGAAGAATATCAAATCGACTTAGAGAAGACAACTTATAACGATTGCGGAACGATGCTATACGATTTAGATAAACAAAAAGATGTCAAAGCAGGTGGAAGTGGTCCAACTTGCAGTGCCCTTGTCAATGCGTCGTACATTTTCAATTTATTAAAGACGAAAAAAGTAAAAAGAGTATTGTGGATAGCGACCGGAGCCTTGTTTTCACCAACCTTTGCATTTCAAAAAGAACCGATTTTAGCAATTGCCCATGCCGTTAGTTTGGAGGCGATTTAATGTTATACTTAAATTCATTTTTATTCTGTGGTGCCGTCTGTTTAATTGCTCAATTGATACTAGACAACACGAAACTAACTCCTGGTCACATCACGAGTATGTTTGTAGTAATCGGTGCCTTCTTAGATACGTTTAGTATTTACGATAAAATCATCACCTATGTTGGTGGTGGAGCATTAGTACCCATTACAAGTTTTGGACACTTATTAATTCATGGTGCAATGGAAAAAGCGTCGGGCTTAGGTTTTATTGGGTTGTTGATGGGCATGTTTGATTTAACAGCATCTGGTATTACATCTGCCATCATATTCACGTTTTTCTTCAGTTTGTTTTTTAAACCAAAAGATTAAGTTGCCATAAAAAAAGCAACTTTTTTTTTGTTGCTATTCATTAATGGAATCCGGATGTGTAGATAATTCGATGATGAGATCCATATTATCATCACTTGCCATGATGTTTTTGTGAAGTTCATGACATTTCTCACAGCGATAGATAATTTTATATGTATCGCGAAACTTTTCGATGCCAACCGGTTTTAAAACACCTTTACAAGGATTCATTCTATCTCCTGGCATGATATCGACGTGAAGACTCGATAAGCAATAGGGACAATGGTCTCGTGCCGTATAATTGGCTTTCGGAACCTTTTTACCACAGACGATGCATGTGAACTCTTCATCTTTCATTTGAAACTTTTTCATCGCACTCACCATTAAAATTATAGCATATCTTCGCTATCTTTGGTATAATGGTTATGCGGAAATTAGGAAGTGATAAGAGTGAACGATATTAAAATTAACGAGTTTGAGGGACCATTAGATTTACTTTTACACTTGATTAAAGAATCCAAGATGGATATTTTTGAAATTAACATCGTCGATATCACAGATCAATATTTAGCATACATCAATCGGATGGAAGAGATGAACTTAGATATTGCTAGTGAATACTTGGTAATGGCATCAGAACTTTTAGAGATTAAATCACGAAAACTACTTCCAAGACAGAAAGAAAAAGAAGAGGAGTCCGAAGAGGAAAATCCAGAAGAAGCATTGATCAATCGCTTAGTAGAATATCAAAAATATAAAGATATGACGGCCGGATTAAAAGAACTAGAAGCAATCCGCAGTCAAATCTACACAAAAAGTCCAACTTCCTTGAAAGAGTATGCCGACGAGAACACGGTGTTAGAAAGTAATGTGACACTAGATGACTTATTGAAGGCTTTTCAAAAGTTCATCGAACGAAAAGAAAGTGAAAAGCCATTACATACAAAAGTGACAGGAAAAGAAATAACCATCAAAGAAAGAAAACGCGATATCAGTCGCATTCTAAAAGAGAAAAAGAGAGTAAACTTTTTAGAACTGTTCGATGTATATACAAAAGAGTATATCGTCGTAACATTCTTAACAATTTTAGAAATGGCCAAGGAACATGCTTTGACCATTACTCAAGAAGATAATTTTTCAGAAATTTATTGTGAGGCGCAGTATGAATAAGAAAGCAATATTAGAAGGGCTGTTGTTCGTCGTGGGAGACGACGGTTTAACAATGGACCAAATCAAAGATATTTTAGAAATTGATAGTGACGAAGCAAAAGAACTAATTAGTGAGTTGCAGAAGGATTACGAGGAACCTACACGAGGTATCAGAATCGGTTTTCTTGGCAATACATTTAAGTTAACGACCAAAAAAGAACACAAACCATATTACCAGAAGTTGATTGAAAATCCAGAATCGAATGTGCTATCGAACGCAGCGTTAGAAACTCTTGCAATCATTGCATACAATGCTCCAATTACGAGATTAAAAGTCGACGAGATTCGTGGTGTCAGCAGTTCCCAGATGATGAAAAAGTTACTGGCCAAAGGACTCATTAAAGAACTAGGTAGAAGTGATCAACCAGGTAGACCAATTTTATATGGAACGACGAGTGAATTTTTAGATTTCTTTGGTCTTTCTACAATCGATGACCTTCCTCCAATCGAACAATTTACGAAACAAGAGGAAACAGATGAGGATGACGAAACAGATTTATATCACTCCAAATATACAGAAATGGAACAAAATCAACCAAAACCTGTAAAAATTCCTGATGAAATTGAAACTTTATAGTAGATTTTTATAAAAAATATGATATAATCTACTTATGCCTGAGTGGTGGAATGGTAGACGCGCCGGACTCAAAATCCGGTGGTAGCAATACCATGTGGGTTCAAGTCCCACCTCAGGCACCATCGAAAATTGAATTGAACTCAGGTTCAATTTACTACTATAGAAAGCGATTCTAGAAATAGAATTGCTTTTTTGTTATATAGTCATAAATAGAAGAAATCATGATTTGCTTTCAAAAAAACATAATATCATGATATACTAATTTTATCGAAAATATTGCGAATTAGGAGAGAAAAAATATGAATCAAGATACCTATACACTTAGACAACTGTTAGTGGGATTTCGAAATGAATATTTAAAGGCCAAAAAAGAATTGGATGAATTAAACCAAATGCTAGAGAATTACTCAAATGGGAAATACGATTATCAACTTTCTCTATTTTATCCATTTTTTAATAGCCAATTGGATGCCGGTTTAATTATCCGTATCAAACAAAAAAGAAGCACGATTCTGCAAGAATTAGAGAAAAGTTTGCGGAAGCTTGGCATCGTTCCATACAAAAAAAATACAATGAAAATGGTATGTGACGAACAAGGAATGTATCACCCATCAAGTTCTGTAATAAAATCTGATCAAGAAAGGTCTTTTGTAAAAGTAAAGGATGAGACAAAAGAAGAGTTTGCGCATCGTGCCGATTTATTACGTAAGTCAGAATTTGCTAGAAAAATGGTATTTACAGAAGAATTTCAAGATTTGAAAAATCACGGAGTTGTAGTTATGCAAACAACGCCGAATTACGAGCAGTCATTTGTGGCAGAAGGTATGTTATTATCATATTCCGGATTCGAAGATACGCTTTGCTTGAGTGCTATTAAGCCAATCGATAAGCCAAAATATCGATTAGTAACAAATGAATCACTGCAGAAAACATTAGATGTTCAATTGCCAAGAAACATTTTTTCCGACTATCACAAAATGGTGATTGAAGAAAATTTATCTTCTCCAAAAGAAATTGTAATTTCAGAAGAGTACAAGCCAAGAAGTTCAACGTGTTTTACGATAGAAGAAAATCCTAAAGTTTTAGTGCTTCATCCTCCAAAATAAAAAACGAATAGAAAAAGGTGATACTTATGGAGTTTTATTTAATAGATCATGAAGCAACGGTAGAAGATATAGAAAAATTTCACTTTTCCAATCAAAAAGTAGGTGTTATTGCACACATCGAAACACTAGATGGAAAAGTTTTATTACAACAACGAGGAATTAAATCTCGTGATGAGAATGGTCTTTTTGAAGATATTGGTGGTAAAGTAGAAGATACGGATAAAACGTTTCGCGCTGCGATGATTCGGGAAATTTCAGAGGAAGTAGGAAATAACATTCAATATGAACTAGGCCAGTCGATTGGTATCGGACATTGGCAAAAAGGAGATATCAATTGGATTTTTATCATTTATCCAGTTCTCTACATTGGTGGTACTTTGGAAAGATTAGAACCAGAGAAATGTATTGGTTATCGTTTCTTTCAAAAAGAAGAAGCATTAGATTCCAATTTGGTTACAGAAAGTTGTAAATTTATCATAAAAGAAATTTTAAAAAATAAAAGATGAGAGGTGTATATGAAATATGTGAAATTAATTTATGGCACTGCATCTGGGTTAGATAGAAATTTTCATTACAAGTTGGATGAAGTAAACGTTGCCGCGAAGTGGAATCCTAAAGCGACAGATTGGGATGAACAAGGTGGTTTCAATTTCTCGAATGAGGAAAATATTTTACGGTGGCTTGCTAGAGGAGATACACTGTATGATGTTATCATTCCGGAGGGAGAAGAAGTACTAGATGTCAGAAATTCTAAAACGCCACACGGCATATTTCGGGCTGGTAAAATTATTGTGACAAATCCTAGAAAGATGACTGATGAACTAGCGATGGAATTATATAAAAAGTCTGCTATGCCAGAACTAACTTATTACAAAACAATGGCAGCAATGGCCATGAAAGGTTTCAAAGAAACGTGTTTACAGTTGATACGGGATCGTGTAACAAAAGAAAATGTTGATTTGGTAATATCCGAGTATGAAGATTTTAATCGCCATGGTCATAGTGAAGGTATGAATGAAGAGGTATATTATGGAATATTAGATGTTTTAAAAGAAATTCAAAGTGATTTGCTAATCAGTATACCAATCGATAAGGAACCATATGAAAAGGATTTGACGGATGATGCAGTTATCAATTTGACAGGTCAATCCGGTAGTGGTAAATCGACCTATGCCCGTAAGTATAATCCAGAAGAATATGTAGTTGTCGATACGGATGATATTTTTAATGAAGATAGATTCCATCATGCGACAGGAATTAATCATGAATTAGGGCAAATGTTCCGTGAAAAGTACGAAACAATGCCAACTCTAGGAAATGATTTTGACTTAATTTATCAAGATATTTTAGACTACTGTAAAAGATATGATAAGCCTATCGTCATTGATTGTGCTCAATTTCATTGTGTGAAAGAACCTAGTATTCTAAAGGGAAAGATGGTTATCATGCGAACGAGTATTGATAATTGTTACCAAAGATGTTTGAATCGCTATCAAAAAGAACATCCAAATTGTTCCCAAGAAGAATTAAATGATTATGCCAATCATAAAAAGAGTATCTATAAATGGTACAAAGGATCTAATCGCTTTTTAGAAAAAATAGATCAAATGAACAAGGTAAAATCAAAATAAAAAAGTGTTTCTCAGTTTTCTTGAGAAACACTTTTTTTAGAAATCGTTCCAATTGTCTTTTGAACTGGTTTGGTATTGGATTTATGATAATCAGGTTCCATCGGAATCACTCCTAAAATGGTTAATTTGTCCCAAATCGCTTCCTGTATGGTTGATCGGTTCCAAGTCGCTTCTTGTAAGGAACTGTCGATGGAATCATGATTCTGTAGAAAAGAATCTTGTAGTTCTGCCAAACCTTTTGAGAAAAAAATATCTTGCGTCGCTAACAGAATCTTGCCTAATTGTTCCGTACCGTTTGCTTGATTTACAATATCTCGAAACAAATATCCGGTAAGAGTAATTTTATAGATTTGATAATCAGGAAAGTAGGGATATAGAGTAGATAATAACTGACAATAATAATTGAAGTAATCCCCATTTTTAACACTCTCGTACGTTTGGTAAAAATTTTGTATATCTTGCTCACTCTGATTTAAATGGTCTATTGTAGTTTGTACGCGAGTAGAATATACACCATGCTGGCCTTTCATAAAATGATAGTTTGGATATAACACATTTGCCCTTTGAAATAATAAGTAAGTGATTTGTAGTTCGTTACTTTTTAGGTATTCTTTCGAATTTTCGTAAGTTCTAGTATCATTGACATCGTACTCTCTACCATATAATTCTCGGTATAAAGACAACAATCGTTTTTCCATTAAATTTAAACTCATTCCAAAATCCTCCTATATAATCATTATAATATAGATAGAAGAGAATGCGTATTGAATTCTCTAAAAATAGTAAATTTGACTTCGGATATAATCGGTTAGATTGCATAATTTCATGCTTTTTGGATTCTATTGAGGTGATACAAATAAAAATAAATGAAAAGAATCGGTTAATATGTTAAAATAAAATCATGCAACAAATGTAAGGCAGGTGGAATAAAATGAATTTATCAAGAATCATAGCAAAACAATTTGCAGGTTTTTCTACTGTAAAAGTATTTCCAAAAATGAACTTAGGAAAGTTAGAACAAGATGCCGAGTGGATTAAATGGCTTACGTATTCATTACTTCAAAGAAAAGAACAAGTAAGCGAATTAAAACAGAAAGATATAGATTTTCTTTCTGCAAAAGAGTTGGAGTTCTTATTAAACTATGTTCAAGATGAAAAGATATTGGCGTCTTTGAATCATGTGAGAAACTCGGTGGCATCTGCTGATGAAGCGATGGAAGTCTATGACTTTTTAAAAACCAATTCGATTGTGAGATTTATGGAACGTACGTTACCAGTGGCAGACTTAAAATTAGCTAAAGAATGGTTACATGCAATAGAAGCAATGGATACAGAAGCAAAAACAGAGTATTTAAAAGAAAAACTAAGTCCAGGGCAATATGAACAGTTATCGATGGTGGATGCTTATGTAGTTCACATTGCCTTATACCATGATATGGTAGAGTCAGAGAAACGTTGTGATAGAGAAATAAGAGCTAGAGTAAAAGAAAATAATGATATGGCATTTAGAAGTGGACGAAACGCAAGAAGGAAATATTAAAAATGATGACCGAGTATTTAAATCTTTTTGTTGACCGAGAGTACCCAGATTTTTTAAATCGTTACTTAATTACCAAAACGATGAAACGGTTAAAGTATGTAACCCAGTTTTGTGGATGTGATTACACGAATCTTTATCAGCCTAAGTTTTTGTATACGAGATTTGATCATAGTTTGGTTGTAGCCCACATGACATGGCACTTTACTCACGATAAAAAAGAAACACTAGCAGCACTTCTACACGATATTGGAACACCTTGTTTTGCCCATACTATTGACTTTTTATTAGGAGACTCCATAAATCAAGAAAGTTCAGAAGAGACACTCTCCGATGTAATTGCAAGAGATGAAGAATTAAAACGTTATTTAAAAGAGGATGATATTCCAATAGAAGACTTATCCAATTTAGAACAATTTCCGATTTTGGAAAATCATTCGCCACGACTTTGTACAGATCGTTTAGATGGAGTTCTTCATACTTGTTACATTTGGCTACATACGAATTCATTATCAGAAATTAAAGAAGTCTATGATGATATCATCGTCTTACAAAATGAAGATGGTAGGAAAGAACTCGGTTTTAAAAATTTAAAATATGCGAATTCATTTGCTAGAATGACGAGAACGTATGCAAAAGAATTACAAGGAAATCGTGATAAATATGTCATGAAATATATTTCGGAGGCATTAAAGAAAGTAGCAGAGCAGAATTTAATAACTCTTTCTGACCTATATCAAAAAAAGGAATCCGAAATTGTATCTATCTTGCGCGAACATATTTCTTCTTGGTCGACATTTGAGCATGTAACGAACTTAACAAGTAGCAATGAAAAACCAAATCAATTTTTTGTATCTGTAGAATCTAAAAAAAGAAACGTAGTTCCCTTGGTGCAGAGAAAAACGGCTAGTAAGAGAATTGATACATGTTCTAAGATAGCAAAAAAAATATATGACGATATCGCATCTTATCATGATGAGCAGTATGCTTATATTCCAAGTATTTCAAAGATTGGATGAAAAACTCATCGAATCTTTTTCTTTTGTATAAAAATTCTGACTGTAACTCAAAATAAAAAAGGAGGAACGATTATGGAAGAAAAATATGAATTGTTAGAACATGTGCATAAAGATGCTACGATGGCCGTGTACACCCTAAAGAAACTGATGACGGAACTAAAAGACAAAGATAATCACATCAAAGGGACATTAGAAGAAATTTTACATAAGTATGAAAAATACGCAACGGAAAGTAAAGAAATCTTAGAAAAGAACGGCATTCATGCGACAGAAGAAAATGGTATGGCCAAGATGATGTCTGCCATGGGAATTAAAAAAGAGGTAAATGACGACAATAGCGATGCATCGATGGCAAGCATGTTAATTCAAGGGATCTCAATGGGAAGTTTAGAAATGGAGAAAAAACTAAAAGACTATCATGGAAAAATGTCTAAAGAAAACGAAAAACTTGCGAAAAACTTTTGTACTTTTCAACAACATGCCATTAGTGAATTGAAAAAATATTTATAAAGTGTATAAAAGAAGACAGATAATCTCATAATGAAAAAGAAAGGATGAAAAATATGCAACAACAATATCAAGAAGTACCAAATGTAATTTCAGGAAAGGACTTGGATTATCTAAGTGATATGTTTAACTGGATGTATGAATCTTACAAAAAGACGATGAATCAAATCCCAAGTGTACAAGATGAAGTGCTAAAAAATCATTTACAGAAATGTGCAACATTTTTTGACACAAATTTACAAAATGTGTTGACAATTTTAGAAGGAGGACAAAATGAATAATCAAACGATTTCGAATCCAAAAGTAGAAGTTTCAAAAGGAATGATGTTAAATGATAAAGATTATATGAACTGCTTGCTTTCTTCTTTAAAAGCACTCGTTAAAAACTATGCAGTTGCTTTGACAGAAGTCAGCAATGAAACGCTTTATCAAACATATAAACAAGTTTTTGATGGAATCAGTTCTTTGCAAAGAGAAACGTATGAATTGATGTTTCAAAGAGGCTGGTATCCAGTAGAATGTGCTCCAAAAGAAAAAATCGGCATGAAGTATAATCAGTTCAATCAAGAATATACAGATTTACACACAACGAATCAAAGTACTGCCAACTAAGTTGACAGTATTTTTTTTCTTTGCCTATCTTTTATCTATAAAGTGCGTTATAATGATGTAGAAGATAGGTGAGAAGATGAAAGAAGCATATCAAAAAACAATAGAAGAAATTTATAGTGAGTACCAAACAAATAAAGATGGACTTTCTGATAAAGAAGCAGAAAGACGTCTTGGTTTATTTGGAAAAAATGTTTTAATTCAAAAGAACAAGAAAAGTAAATGGAAGATTTTCTTAAGTCAGTTTAAAAACATCATGGTAATTTTATTGCTGTTAGTTGGTGTCATGTCACTCGTCTATGCCATCTTTACATCAGGAGACTTTCTAGAGCCGATTGTGATTCTAGGTACGTCTTTAATCAACTGCTTGATGGGTTATTTTCAAGAGTCCAAAGCCGAGGACGCCCTAGAAAAACTAAAAAATTATTCTTCCGCTAAGGCTAAGGTAAAACGTGGTGGCGACATCACGGAAATCGATGCCAAGGACTTAGTTCGTGGTGATTACATCATTTTAGAAGCCGGTGATAAAATTCCTGCCGATGCTAGAATCGTCGAAAGTTACTTTGCTAAATGTGATGAGTCCATCTTAACGGGCGAAAGTATGAGTGTCGATAAAACCGAAGAGACAATTACGAAAAAGGCACTAATTGCCGAGCGCACCGATATGGTATATTCTGGTACGATTTTAGTGGCTGGTAAAATTGAAGCTGTTGTTACCGATACGGGAATGAATACAGAACTAGGTAAAATTGCTTCTACTTTGGATAGCAAAGAAGAACCGATTACACCGTTACAAGTAAAAGTAAATAAAATCAGTACGTTTATCTCTTGTGTAGCCGCTATATTAGTAGCATTCGTATTGTGTTACGGTCTCATTATGGATTACACGCTATTAAATGTCGTCATGCTTTGTATTTCCATGATTGTGGCGAGTGTTCCAGAGTGCTTACCAATTGCGATTACAGCAACGTTATCGATTGGTGTCTCACAAATGGCAAAGAAGAAATCGATTGTTAGAAACCTAGCAGCCATCGAAACTTTGGGAGCAACGGAAGTCATCTGTACCGATAAGACAGGAACGTTAACGACGAACCAGATGGAAATCTTAAAAGTTTATACGAATGGTAATTTAATTCCACTAGAAGATATCAAAAACTATCAAACGTTTATTAATATCATGTTATGTTGTAATAACTCGACGAAAGATGACGATGGTAAGTATCGTGGTGACGCTGTAGAAGTTGCATTAAATCAATACTTAGAAAAACAGAAGATCGATGTCGAAACACTTCAGAAAAAGAAAAAACGCGTTTTAGAATTGCCGTTTGATTCGAAACGTAAGATGATGAGTACGATTTATGAAGAGAATAATGGGAAAGTTATTTATACAAAAGGAAGTTTAGAATCCCTTCTTCCAAGATGTAAATCGGTTTTAATAGATGGTAAGATAAAACCGTTAACTGCTGAAATAAAAGCAGAGTACGAAGAGATGGAAACACAGTTATCACAAGATGCTTTAAAAGTTCTAGCATTTGCAACGAAAGAAATCACTCATGACAGAAAAGAAGAAGCAGAATATTTTAAAGAAGAATCCGATTTGATTTTAGTCGGCCTAACGGGCTTTAAAGATCCCGCTAGAAAAGATGTCAAAGCAGCCATTCAAGAATGTAAAGAAGCACACATTCGACCGATTATGATAACGGGAGATAATCTAGAGACAGCGTTATCGATTGGAAAAGAAGTAGGGATTTGCTCGTCGGATGACGAAGGAGTCAATGCCAGTGAACTAACGCACTTAAGCAAAGATGACTGGATAGAGTACGTCAATAAATATTCAGTTTTTGCAAGAGTAAGTCCAGAAGCGAAAGTTCAAATTGTAACAGCATTACAGCGAATGGGAAAAGTAGTTGCTATGACTGGTGACGGTGTAAACGATGCCCCAGCAATGAAACTAGCTAACGTCGGTGTCGGCATGGGAAAATCTGGTACCGATGTAACCAAAAACGTTGCCGACATCATTTTGTTAGATGATAGTTACAGTACCATCACGACAGCAGTATCAGAAGGCAGAAGAATTTACGATAATGTCATCATCAATGTATTGTATAATTTATCTTCAAACTTCACCGAAATTGTTATTATCTTATTTGGTATGTTCATGGGTAGTAATATTATCTCAGCCCTACATGTTTTATATATCGACCTAGTGGCAGATACGATTCCATCGATTGCACTCGCATTTGAAAAATCATCCAAAAATAACATGAAACGGAAACCAAATGGAATCAACCGACCAATATTTACCCAATTTTTTACGGCATTCTTAGTAACATCCGTCATTTTAGAAGCAGGAATCAGTCTATTGGTATATTTCTTATTTAAGAGTCAAGGCACAGAACTTGCTCAAACATTGGCCCTACTGAGTATCGTAATCAATGAATTTGTCTTTGCATACAACTGTAGATCATTAAAAGAGACAATTTTTGAACGCGGAATCTTTTCTAATAAACATCTAAACTTAGGTATTTTTGTACTTCTAGTCGTTCAGACCATCGTATTCTTTACCCCAATTGGCAAATTGTTCGGCTTAGTTATCGTAAAAGTATGGCAAGTAGCACTAGTAATTGGTATCAACATTCTAGCATTCTTGGTATTAGAAGGATTAAAACCAATTTTAGTTCGATTATTTAAAGATAGTTAAAAGAGTCAAAACGACTCTTTTTTTCATACTTTATCATAGGGAGATGAAATATGAAAAGAAACGTATCGATTATTATATTGACTTATAATCAGCTGGAGTGTACGAAAGCCTGTATCGAAAGTATCAGACAGTATACCAATCCCAATTGCTATGAATTGATCATTGTAGATAATGCCTCAACTGACGGCACGCCTGCTTGGTTAAAAGACCAGAAAGACATCATCTATCAGTTGAATTCAAAAAATGAAGGCTTCCCCAAAGGATGCAACATTGGAATTTCCTTAGCGAATCCAGAAAATCATATTTTGTTATTGAACAACGATACGATTGTTACGACGAATTGGTTAGAAAATTTACAGAATGCTTTAGAAAGTGATGAGAAAATCGGCGCCGTAGGAGCCATGTCAAATCACAATGATAATCGTCAAGGGGCACCATTCACGTACACTTCGGTAGAAGAAATGCAAAAACTCGCCAAACAAAACAACATAAAAACGAACGAAAAAGAGTTGGAAGACAAAGTATTTTTAATCGGATTTTGTCTGTTAATTAAAAATGAAGTAATGCATCAAATTGATACTTTAGACGAAGGCTACAGTCCAGGATACATCGAAGATAATGACTTGTCGTTACGAATCCTCAAACTTGGCTATCGCTTGGTATTATGTCACAACGTTTTTATTCATCATGAATTAGGAACGTCATTTCGGAAAGATTGGACAAAATTTTATCGCATCTTAAATGAAAATAGAAAATATTTTTATCAGAAATGGAAGTTTTCTGCTGTTGCATTTGATGAAGGAAAAAATTACTCCATGCCACTTATAACGGATGCTAAAAAAGTATTAGAGATTTCTTCTGGTATCGGTGTGACAGCACTGATGCTTCGTTATCAGTTAAAAGATGCAAATGTTGTCGGTGTAGAGAAAGATGCCAATAAAAGAAAAATATGTGAGTTACTCATTCCAACGGTATCCAAACTAGATGACGTCAAAGAAGATGACTTTGATCTAATTTTAATTGGCGATGCTTTAGAAATCGTGAAAAATCCTAAACGATATTTAAAAAAGATATCGAAAAAGTTAAAGTCTGGTGGAAAAATCATAGGCGAAATTCAAAACGTTGCCAGTATCACATCACTGCGTCATTTTCTAAATGACACCTGGTACGATAGTAAGAAAAGACTCTATACGATTTCGGATATCTGGAATTTGTTCTTATCGGAAGGCTTTTATGACGGGAAATATTTTGGTTGGTGCAAACAACGTACAGAAGAAGAAAACCAAATCTTAGAACAGTTTCAAAAATATCCCTTCCGCAATTTAGAAATCACGACGTATGCATTTTCTTTTACAAAAAAATAACCTTACAGTTGTAAGATTATTTTTTACGCTTTCTTTTTCTTTTGCTTTTTTGTATAGAACCAAACGATGAATAAAATAAATATTAAAATTAACAGAATCAATACGATATGAGAATATTGGTCGAAAACCCCTAAAATCGATTCCCAATTTTCTCCAACACGATTTCCAATAACGATCAAAACAGTATTCCAAATAGCAGAACCAACTGTCGTATAAAGTAAGAATTTAGCCATTGGCATTTCACTCATACCAGCCGGAATGGAAATTAAACTTCTCACGATTGGGATAAACCGACAGAAGAAAACCGTTTTATTTCCTTTGGTATCGAACCAATGATCTGCCATATCAATATCTTTTTCTTTTAATCGTAATACTTTACCAACTTTTCCAGAAACGATTTTTTTAAGTCGTTCTTTGTTTAAAATTTTACCGATATAATATAAGACAATTGCCCCAAGCAAAGATCCTAAAGTAGCCGCGACGACCATCAGTGCAATATTCAAACTGGTGTAAGTTGTCATAAAACCGCCAAATAACAAAATAACTTCCGATGGAATCGGTGGAAATACATTTTCTAAGGCGATTAAAAAGAATACTCCAAAATATCCAAATTGTCCCATCAGTGAAATAATAAATTCTTGCATAAGTGACCTCCGTTTTTGTCCTTTTAAGTATACCATAGTGTATGTTTAAAAGCAATTTTATACGAAAAAAACTTGACTTAGAGTGGACTTTAAGGTTTACAATGAAAATGAGGTGAATTCTAGTGAAAATAAAAGAAGTCAGCAATATGTACCATATTACGACAGACACATTGCGGTATTATGAAAAGGAAGGTTTGTTAGGACCAGTCCAAAAAGATGCATCTGGAATTCGTAATTATCAGGAACAAGATTTAAAACAACTAGAATTCGTCCTTTGTATGAGAAGTGCTGATATTCCGATTCCGGAACTTCGTAGGTATTTGTTCTTGAATCGTCAAGGCGATAAAACCAAAAAGGAAAGACGGAGTATTTTGACGACACAACTAGAGCGAATCGATAAACGAATGGCAGAGTTGGAAACAGTCAGAAAGAAATTAAAAGAAAAAATTAAATACTATGACGAACATAAGTCATAAAAGGAGGAAAAAGTATGGAAAAAGCAAAAGTATATTTTATCAGAGATATTACACCAGAGAATATTATCAAAGCTTATGAAGCAGTAGGAAAGAAGTTGACAGGTAAGGTTGCTGTTAAGATGCATTCTGGTGAACAAGGTAACCAAAACTACTTACGTCCAGAGTTCGTAAAAGATGTAATCAACTATGTAAATGGTACAGTAGTGGAGTGTAACACTGCTTATGAAGGAGCAAGAAACTCTACCGAAAAACACAAAAAGTTAATTGAAGAACATGAATGGAACAAATATTTCCCATTCGATCTGCTAGATGAAGAAGGACCAGACATGGAACTAGATATTCCAAATGGTAAAATTCTAAAAAAGAACTACGTCGGAAAAGATTTAGCAAACTACGATTCTCTATTAGTTTTATCACATTTCAAAGGCCACGCTATGGGCGGTTTTGGAGGCGCCTTAAAACAACTTTCTATCGGTTGTGCATCATCTGCCGGTAAAACACTAATTCATACGGCAGGAGTTACGAATGATCAAACGAAGTTATTCTCTAACTTACCAGAACAAGATAAATTCTTAGAAGCAATGGCAGATACTGCATCTAGTGTTGTAGATTATTTCAAAGGTAACGCAGTATTTGTCAATGTGATGAAAAATATTTCAGTCGATTGCGATTGTGATGGAAACGCATCTGCACCATGTATGAAAGATGTTGGAATTCTTGCATCAGCTGATCCAGTAGCAGTCGATCAAGCATGTTTAGACTTGGTTTATAATTCTACAGATCCCGGCAAGGACAAACTAATTGCTAGAATTGAATCTCTTCATGGTGTTCATACCGTAGAAGCAGCTGCAGACCTTGGTGTTGGAACTCGTGAATACGAACTAATTGAACTTTAAAATGCTAATTTAGCATTTTTTTCTTGCATTTTAGTTAATAATCTGTTACATTAAAACCATCAAGCAGTACCATAATTACTTTTGTAATTGCGTACTGCTTTTTTTAGGTGTATGGTATGGATGTAAATAAGGTAGGAAATCAAATCAAAAAAAATAGAAAAGAAAAAGGGCTTTCACAAGCAGAGTTAGCAGAGAAAGTTGGTGTTAGTGATAAAACAATATCCAAATGGGAAACTGGAATAGCACTACCTAATTTAATGGATGTTAAATCATTATGTGATGCATTAGATATTCGGATTGACAATTTGCTTTCACAAGAAAATAATTCTAAGCTAATCAAAAAAATAATTTATTTTGGTTAGTTGTTGGTATAGTATGTTGTTTCTTACTTAGTATATTGTTATTGAAAACAGTGAATCCAAAAATAGAAGCATATTCTATAAAGTCGGAAAATGAAAATTTTATTCTAAACGGAATTGCACTTAATCTCCCTACGAAAGATGTTTTATTTATAAATGATATCATCGATAAAGATAATTTGTTATCAAATATAGAGATTGTAAATTATGAGGTGATATTAAAAAAAGATCAACAAACACTTTATCAAAAACAATTAATAGAAAATACAAATCCTTTGTCTAGTTCGAAATCACTAGCATCTATCATTAGTCACTTGACTATTTATTTAGAAAAAGAAAAACTTTTTTTTCAAAATGATGAAAGTAAGTTTACTCTAATTGTTAAATATGAAAATCAAAATGAGCAGATATCAGAATTAACAATCGATATTGCATTAAAAGAGATAACAGATGAATGAATTCTATGAAAAAGCGAGATGATTCTCTAAAAAAGAGAGAAATTCTACAAAAAAGGGATAGTAAAAAAGCAGCAAGAATGATACAGTAAAGACACAACAAGAGACTTACGTAAAAATAAGCTCATTTAGATAACAACATTTTTGTAAAATGCGTACGAGTTATGAGAGTGTTTGTTATAGATAAATGGAGGAAAAAATGAAAAAAATTGCAACTTTACTAGGCTTTTTTGCAATAACTATGTCTATGGCAGTGACAGTTTATGCTTATACTAGTACAGGTAGTCAAAAAGGTCCAGAAGCATATTCTGGGGTGACAACTAGGTCTAGCACTTACAATTTAACAACTACAGCACAAACGGTCAAAGGTTCAGCAACTGGTGTCTATTTCACAAATTTAGGATGGTTAAGGAATATATCAGTTCCTTCCTCATCACGACATGCATATATTATTGGAGGATGTTTATGAAGAAAAAATATTGGATTGAAATCATTGTTTTTAGCACTATAATTATAGTTGCTCTGATTGTTGGAATTTCTATTTATAATAGCAATCGTGATAAAACAGAAGAGGGATTGCGGTCGTTTAAAGTAGAAACTCTCGAGAAAGATGATGGTTGGTATTATACGTTAGAAATTAACAAATTTAAAGATGAAAGCGGAAATGAAAAAATTAGCTCTATATTTAATGGTTGCAATTTGAAATATGAAACGTTAGATGATAATTATATAACTATGACAGATGATAATGGTAATATAGTTGGTTCCATTCCAATGGCGCCTCCTTCTTTAAATACTTCTTATCGTTCTAAAGATAATATTAAAACAGAAGCAAGCGAGGTACAAGAAATCAATGATTTATTAACACGATTACCGTTTGATAGAGAGTGGAATGAAAACGATTTTGAGTCATTAGAACTAGTTAATATTGATGCAAATGATATTATAACTTTAGGAAATAATACTTATCACAAAGATTATAAAACGAATTTTGAAAAGTATAATAATATTCCAGAATGTGCATTTTTAAAAGAAACCAAAGAAAATAGTTATTACCAAGTTGGAATTCATCAAAGTTACGGGGAAATAGATGTTGTTCGCATTGACTATGTAGATGAAAATGGAATGTATTTATCAGATAAAATGCAGAATGGTACGACTAATGAAACAGAAAAGAATCAGTATCAAACGATGCAAGAAATAGCAAATAAAGTGATAGAAACACAAGATTTGAGTTTACAAAGTCAATATGAGGAATTGCGCCAAGATGAGACTTATCAAGAATTATTCTATCTATTACAAGAGATGCATATGAAAGCACTTTCTGAGGAGTAACAAATGATTACGATTGGCAAAATTACGAAAACATACGGGAACGTCTCTATCTTTCACGATTTTTCATATTCTTTTAGAAATCATCATTTATATGTGTTATACGGTCCTTCAGGATGCGGAAAAACAACTTTGTTTCAAATTATGTTAGGACTTACAAACATAGACGGTGGAAGCGTTTCTTACGGTCAAAAAAAATATACATCACAAGTGTCTTTTGATGAAGTTCAAAACTTAATTGCTTATATTTCACAAGAAAGCTACTTTATTGATTATTTAACGATGCAAGAAAATCTTGAACTAGAATCTAACAAATCCCTTGATGAAATTACAAAAGTGGCAAAACAATTAAAAATCGAAAAACTATTAAAAAAATATCCCACTCAAATTAGTGGCGGGGAGCGACAAAGATTTTCGATTGCTGGGAATCTTTTAAAGGAAAAGAAAATCTTTTTTTTAGATGAACCAACATCCAGTTTGGATTACGAAAACAAAACTTTGATTTATGAAATTTTAAATGAGTTAAAGAAAGATTGTTTAATGATTTGTGCAACTCACGATGATAGCATATTTCCATATGCAGATGATATTATTGATTACGAAAAAATTTCTACATATAATAAAACGGGAAAAACCGAACCAGTTACTTTTGAAACAAAACGCAAACCGAAGTTAAAAAATACTTTATATCTTTTAAAATACATTTGGAAACAAACTTGGCGAACGGATAAAAAAATATCATTTTTATATATTGGAGTATTTTTAATATCCTTATTATGTCTCTTCGCCTGCCAAGATTATGAACCAAAATTATTCTCCGGATTGGTTAATCAGTACCATACGAAAGCATTACGAATAGATTGCTCCCTTGATTCTGGGGACTATTGTCAATCTATTTTGGAACAATATAATTCTCCAGAAGTTGTATATCATTATATACGAAATTATCCTAGTAAATACGGTGGTGCTGAATTTTCTCAAGAAGTGGGCAGCAGTGTAGTTGAGGATTTAACCTTTCAACTAGATATTTTATCTTTGCCATTTGAACAAACTAATTTTGATAAAATAGAGGAACGCTTAGCATATGGAAGTTATTTTACAGAACCAAAACAAGTAATTATCGGATATGAAATCGCCCAAAAATTACAAGAAATATATCAAGTTGAGATGAAAGATTTAATTCATCGTACTGAAAATTTGGAATTGCCAGATGGTATTGATGAATTTGAAATAGTAGGTATCTTAAAACCAATGGATCGTGAAACCAATACTTATTTAACATCCATTTTAGGACCATATCCATTTGATGAATACTATTATTTAAATGGAAAATATTTAGAAAAGTATTTGCAAGATGATGTCTATGGTATAAGTGAAATGGGATCCTTAAATGCTACTTCTTTGACCGTGTTTTTTGAAGATGAGTTTGACTTTTTGAAATTTTACCAAGATTATAAAGATAAAACTCTAGAAGATTCATGGATTAGAATTGAAGATCCAGTAAATAACTTTGCAGAGTATTCCAATTTGATGGAGTTTATTGAAAAGATTTGTTTTGCATTTAGTATCATTATCTTAATTTTAGCATTGATGTTTTACTATCAAATTCACAAAACGAAAAACATTTATACTGATTACTATTATTGTGTATTTCAATATTATGGTTATCAAAACAAAGAAATTAAATATGCAAGAATTTTATACGATGTTACCTATGTTTTAAGCATGATGATTGTAGCTTGTATTTTTGCAATCGTAATCGGAACCATAGCAAATCAAGTTATAATCTTAGCAAGATGGATACCATTTTCAATTTTTACCGTAAATGTATCTTGGCTTGTTGGCATGATTTTATTAGCAACTATCATTGCCACCATAGAAGGATGGCGTTTAAATTATATTCAGAAAAAAGAAGGTTGGTATGAAATGCTAAAAGAAAAGAGTGATTTACTATGATTCAATTACAAAATATTACGAAAAAGTTTGATAGAGAAGTTTTGAAAAATGTAACATTACAGTTCAAGGAAGGAAATATTTATGTTCTGAAAGGAATCAGTGGAAGTGGTAAAACCACATTATTAAATATTTTATCGGTACTAGATACACACTATGATGGCAAATATTTATTTGACAATATTGATGTTAAAAAAGCAAACAAGAATAAACGAAAAATGGTAATGAATCAAATCTCTTATGTATTTCAAAAAAGTTTATTATTTAAACATTTAACGGTAAAAGAAAATCTACTTTTTATAAAAAATGATGAGTCAAAAATATTAGATTATGCAAAAATCTTTCAAGTGACGAATCTTCTAAACAAAAAGGTAGAATCGTTATCTGGCGGCGAAAAGCAAAGAATTGCATTAATTAGAGCACTTTTATTAGATAGCAAACTTCTTCTATTAGATGAACCGACATCTTCATTAGATCCAAAAAACTCTCTTCTTTTTGCTCAAGCTTTAAAAAAATTAAATAGTACAGATAAAATTATTATTATTGCAACCCATAAAAATATTTATGATGGAATTGCTAATGTTATTTTAAGAATCGATTATGGTCAAATCACGGTACAAAAAGAATCCTTAAGAAATCAGAATTCAAAAAAAGATAATACTATTCCTAAAACAAGTCCAAAAACATATAAAATGGATTTTCTATTTGTTAAAAGACGGAAAAAAATAAGAATATTTTTAGGAATTTTAACACTTCTTTTATTCTTTGCTATTTTTAGTGGAGTATCCATTATTAAAAATATTCAATTGGAGTATATTAAATATCAAGCAAACGTTCATCCACTTCATGTTATAGAAGTAATGGATAAGGAAACAACTTCTAATTTGACGGATGTCATGCAAAAACAATATGAAAATTACCAGATAGAAGGAAGCGGATATAAAGCTTATATTTTACTAGATAAAGAAGATTCTTTTTGGCTAGAGGATACGATTTTAGTAGCAGGAGAATATCCAAGTAATGAAAATGAAATTATCGTCAATGAAGAATTTGCAAGAAATTATTTTGGAAATTTAAAAAATGATGAAATAATAGGGAAAAACATAGTAGTTAAAAATCAAAGCTTTATCATTGCAGGAATGATTCATCATACCGAATATGATAATGCAGTCTATCAAAAAATCCCGTTTTATCGTGAAATCGAAAGTAATGAAGAAAATTCTATTAAACCCGCAATTTTTATTCCTTATAAAAAAATGCAAGAAATAGGAGACATCAAAGAACACGATAGTGCGTTAATTACGGTTTCAAAACAATTAGCAATTGAATTGTATTATCAAAATAATTCAAATCCTAACTATCACGGTTCTTATCTTAATTTAGTTTGGACGAACGAACTATCTCAAGGATACTCAAATCTATTATCATATACTTGGATTGGATTTGGAATTTTATTTGTTATATTATTTTTTATCTTTATCTTTGTAATGAATAAGATTACAACGGAATTATCTTATCGAAAACGAGAGTTTGGGTATATGCAGCTATTTCGTGTAAGTAAAAAAAGAATTTTGCGAATTTATTTAATTGATTATTTATTAGAAATTGTTATTTCTTTTATTTTAGCAACCATTTTATATTTTATTGCTACCATATGGATTCAAGCAAAGTACCAAATGTCTTTTTATTTACCAATTTGGATTTGGATAATTATTGCAACCATTGCTACACTTTATTTCTATTTTTTAATTAAAATACCCGTATATCACTATTTAAAAAAAGATATTATTGCACTGATTCGTAGTTAAAAAAAAGAAAACATGCTATAATAAAAAATACATGGAGTGTGATACAATGCGCAGAAATGCACGAACAATTTTTATTTTAGTATGTTTGGGACTAATCGGTTGCTTCGGTTGTTTTACGATATGGAACCATTATAAAGATAATGTTGAAAATGACAATACTTGTGAATTTACGAGAACGTATCGACTTTTATTAATTACACCGACGGAAAACGAAGATGATTTCTATGTTACGTTACAAAATACGGAAGGTGTTCAAACCGTACTAGTAAACAATGAAGAAAAATTGGAACTAGAGGAAGGTCAAATTTACGAATTTGTATTTAGAAAAGGAAATTCCATTATCGAAGATACGATTCAAAGTATTTTTGATAACACAGACTTGGTAGAAATCAAAAAGACAGATCGTACGTTAGAAGACGGCATCAACGAATCAATTTGTAGTTAAGGAAAGTTAGAAGATAATTTACGAAACTTTTTTCTATCAAAAAGCAAGTAGACATTGATCTACTTGCTTTCTTTTGTACATTTTTGGTATGTTTCTTTCATGTATTTTTTATTTAATATATAAGGTTCCCCATATTTTGCTAAATCTTCAAATACTGTTTGATAAAACTTTGCCATATTGGGATGAACTGGCGTATGTTCTTTTGTTTTATTCCAATATTCTAAAGCATCTTTTTCTTTATATTTCTTTTTATGGTAAATCTTACAGGCAGCGATGCGGTCACAGATACTTTCTACAGCGTATGGATAAGGCATCATGATGTAATATGGATAATCGACCCAGAATTCTGGATGATGCTTGTTCCTGTGAATGTGATGTACCCAAGCGAGACTGTAGCCATTTATTTCCCGACATTTCTGAATCGGTGAGCGATTTCCACAGAAGTAAGAGGCGCCTTCTACAAATTCTGTTTTCGAGTATTTTGATAAATCATGGGTAAGACCGCGCCAAATGATACCACATCGCACGCACAGTTTAAAAACTTCAAAGCGATGATGATTGACAACTTGCAAATGTTTAAATGGATGCATAAATCAAACTCCTATCTTACGTGTTATAATTATAATGAAAACAAGAAAAAATACAAGGAGGAAACATGAAATATTTTAAGAAAATCGAGGAAAAACGAATTTACTTATCTCCCGTCGTCAAAGATGATGCTCTTCTTTTTGCTAAATGGTTGAATGATGAAGAAGTAACGGCTGGTCTTCATACAACGCATACGATTACGACGGAAGATTCTGCTGAAGAAATGCTAGAATCGATCATCGATAAGAAAAAGCCATCGTTCGAAATCATTTTAAAAGAAGATGACAGAGCAATTGGAAGTATCATTTTGACTTCTGTTAACGAGCTAGATAGGACAGCTACCATTGGAATTTACATCGGTGAAAAAGAATATCGTAGCAAAGGATATGGAACAGAAGCACTACGTGCCATCATTCGTTATGGATTCGATTATTTAAATTTGCATAACATCAACTTAAGTGTCATCAGTTACAATGAAAACGCACTCCACTGTTATCAAAAACTAGGATTTCAAGAATATGGCAGACGTCACGAATGTGTTTTAGTAGGAGGAAAATACTATGATCGCATCTCTCTAGAACTACTAGAACAGGATTACCGAAAACTTTCCTTACAAAAAGTGTAGTTTCACGACGTGACACAGTGTTTTTTGAAAGTCAATGACTGTCAACAAAAAATAAAATTTATGTAAAATTTTTCAAAAAAATATTTTCTTTATTTTGGGTATTGACTTTTTAAAAACTTTTCAAAACCATTGATTTCAACAATTGTATCATTTTTGAAAGAATGTTTTTTTTAGAAAAAACGTTCTTTTTATTTTCTTTAAGAAGTGGAAATCGAACAAAAAAGTTCAAAAAAAACATTGAATGATTTTTTTCTCTGTGCCATAATGAATATAGCACAGAAAGGCAAGGTGAGGTATGGAGAATAGCAATCTAAACGATTTAATTATCGTAAAGCGTACTGGACAACGAGTTAGTTTCAACGGTACCAAAATTGCCTTAGCAATTAAGAAAGCATTCGATAGTGTAAATCAAGAGACGGATCCCAAAGACGTCAATAAAATATATGAAAAAGTTTTAAAAAATATAGAGCAAAATTATAAAGATCGGAAAACAATTAATGTAGAGGATATTCAAGACATCATCGAGACCGTTTTAAATCAAAGCAACTATACAGAAGTATATCAAGCATTCAGTGAATATCGTCTAAAACGGGCAGCGTCACGAGAAGTATTCGAAGTAAAACAACAACATAAATTTGTCAAGGCGATGGAACGGTTAATCTTAAGTGCAAAGAAGGATACCAAGCAAAATCCATTAGAAACATTGACAAGTTTCGGTAAAATCATTTCCAGTGAATTTGCCAAAGCCTATTTAATCGATGCAAAGTACGTGAGAAGTCATGAAGAGGGCAGCATCTACATTCACAATTTAGATGAGTATGTGTTAGGAACGACAAAGTCTTCAGTAATCGATTTATCGAAAATAAAACTTCGCGACAATTATATGCCATATTTAACAAATTTATTAGTCAATATTAAGAAAGAACAATATGGAGAACACACCATCGCAAGTTTGGATTATGAACTAGTGCCGTATTTTGTAGATACTTATAAAAAATATTTGATTGAAGAATTGAACCGAGAATTTAAAGAAGCAGGAATTTTAGAATACATCGATTTCGATAGTATTGAAGATGAGATTGAACTATTAGATACGATAGAAATTGATTTGACACAGTTTAAAAAATATATCAAGTCGAAAAAAGTCGAAGAAATTTGGAAAAATTCTATGGATCAAGCCTTAAGAAACACCAAAGTTTGGGTAAAGAAAGAATTATTTCTATACCTGATGTCGTTAGAACATAACGATACGGCAATCGGTTCTAACAATTATGCTATTAGCATCGGTACAAATAGCAGTACGATAGGACGTATGCTAAACCAAATCATCTTAGAAATTTATAAGAAAGAATCGTTCCGTAAAGTATATCTAATCTTTAAAGTCAAAGAAGGAATCAATTATAAAACAGGACCGTTAACAGATCTATTAGAACAAGTAATCGAGTGCATTCATGAAAATAAAAACATTCGTCTTTCTTTCTTAGATGCAACATTCAATCAGACGGAAAGCGGTTGTGAAGTAGAGTACTTGCCATCTGGAAAGCGAATCCTAGATAATATCAATCCTGATAAACGGGTAAGTAAAGGAAGAATTCTTCTCGCAACAACCAGTATCAACCTAGTACGAATCGCCCTAGCAACAAAAGAGAAAGAAGCATTCTATACCGAACTTGCCGTAGCAATTGAACATACCAAAAACGAATTGCTACAAGCATTTGAATCGGTTGCTTCCAAATATAAAGATGATTTTAAATATCTGTTTCAAGAAAACATATTCTTAGACTCTGAGAAATTGGATACGAATGGAAAAATCAGAAAGATTCTAAGAAGTGGAACGTTAGATATTAATATTACAGGTCTTTATGAAGCGTCTCTTTACTTAGAGAAAGAAGCATCTTCTTCACTAGCGTTAGAAATCTTAACCTTTATCCGTAAGAAAGCAGATGAAATTTCACAGAATGAAAGATTGAATTTTGTCGTTAGTGAAACATTAAATGAAAAAGTAAGGTCTTATTTCTTAGCTATCGACAAATCAATTTACGGTTCTATTCCTGGTGTAACCGATAAAGAAAGATACGATACGTTCTCAGATGCATTCCTAGCAGATCAAGATCATCGTTTAGAGCGAACAGGAGAATATCAAAAACTAACGAACGGTGGCCACCTACTGAAGATCAAGTTAGCGAAAAATGTTTCGTTAAAGAAAATTCAAGAAATCATTCAAGATGCCCATCAAAATGATATCGGATATCTCGATATGAAAGTGAGGGATGGCACATGATAATATCTGGATTCGATAAAGTAAGTATTTTAAATTATCCGGGCGAAGTCGCTTGTACCATTTTTACAAACGGTTGCAACTTCAAATGTCCGTATTGCCAAAACTCAGGTCTCGTTTTAGGAACCGATCAAACGAGATATGAAGAGGAAGAAATCTTGGCCTATTTAAAAAAAAGAAAAGGTCTCATCGATGGCATTTGCATCAGTGGTGGCGAACCGACCATTCAAAAAGGTCTAAAAGAATTCATCCAGAAAGTAAAAGAAATCGGTATCAAAGTAAAATTGGATACGAACGGATCAAACCCGGATGTATTAGAAGACTTGTTAAAAGAGAATTTACTAGATTACGTTGCGATGGATATCAAACATGCCCCATCGAAATATCAAGATGTAATCCAAGTAAAACCCAATTTCAAAAAGATTCAAAAAAGTATCGAGTTACTGAAGAATAGTAACATTCAACATGAATTTCGAACGACCGTCATCAAAGAATATCACACCATAGAGGATATCGAAGAAATGGCATCGCTTGTAGGGGATAGTCCTTATTATTTACAAAAATATGTTGACAGTGACACTTGCATTCAGCAAGGACTAAAAAGTTACAGTGATGATGAACTAATTTTAATTTATCAAACCATTGCAAATAAGTTCCCAAATACCAAATTAAGAGGAATCGATATAGAGAAAAAGGAGTGAGTTATATGTATAAAGTAAGAAAAAGAGAAGGGAAAATTGTAAGTTTTAAAATTGAAAAAATTCAAGAAGCAATCAAAGCTGCTATGGATGCAGAGGAAAAGAATTATACGGACGACATCATTGACTTTTTATCCTTAAAAGTAACATCTGACTTCCAAGATAAAATTAAAGACGACATTGTAAATGTAGAAGATATTCAAGACAGTGTCGAAAAAGTTTTAATTCATGCCGGATATGACGATGTTGCGAAAGCATACATCTTGTATCGTAAATTACATGAAAAACAGAGAAATATGAAACAGACGGTTTTGGATTACAAACAAGTCGTAAACAGCTACATCAATGTTACCGATTGGCGTGTCAAAGAAAACTCTACGGTAACGTATTCAGTTGGAGGACTAATTCTTAGTAACTCCGGTGCCATCACTGCCAACTATTGGTTGAGTGAAGTATACGATGAAGAAATAGCCAATGCTCATAGAAATGCCGATATCCATATCCACGATTTATCCATGCTAACAGGATACTGTGCTGGATGGAGTCTAAAACAACTAATTAAAGAAGGACTAGGTGGTGTTCCAGGTAAGATTACTTCATCTCCTGCAAAACACTTATCTACATTATGTAACCAAATGGTTAACTTCTTGGGTATCATGCAAAATGAATGGGCTGGTGCACAAGCATTCTCATCATTTGATACGTATCTAGCACCTTTCGTAAAAATCGACAACTTAGATTATCATGAAGTAAAACAATGCATTCAATCTTTCGTATACGGTGTTAACACTCCATCTCGTTGGGGTACACAAGCACCATTTACAAACATTACCCTAGACTGGACTGTTCCAAACGATCTTGCGGAACTAAATTGTATCGTTGGCGGTAAAGAAGTTGATTTCAAATATAAAGATTGTAAAAAAGAAATGGATATGATCAACAAAGCATTCATCGAAATCATGAACGAAGGAGATGCAAACGGCCGTGGTTTCCAATATCCGATTCCAACGTATTCTATTACGAAAGACTTCGATTGGAGCGAAACAGAAAACAACAAACTATTATTTGAAATGGCTGCTAAATACGGAACTCCATATTTCTCAAATTATGTAAACAGTGATATGGAACCAAGCGATGTTAGAAGTATGTGCTGCCGTCTTCGTCTAGATCTTAGGGAACTAAGAAAGAAGAGTGGTGGATACTTTGGTTCCGGTGAATCAACTGGATCTGTCGGTGTTGTAACCATCAACTTACCAAGAATTGCATATTTGTCAAAAGATGAAAGAGAATTCTACGAACGTCTAGAACACGAAATGGACATTGCTGCAAGAAGTTTGAAGATTAAGAGAAATGTCATTACAAAATTGCTAGATGAAGGACTATATCCTTACACAAAGAGATATTTAGGAACATTCAACAATCACTTCTCAACAATCGGTTTAGTTGGTATGAACGAAGTAGGTTTGAATGCACGTTGGCTAAGAAAAGATTTAACTCACGAAGAAACGCAAAAGTTTGCAAAAGAAGTATTAAACTTCATGCGTGATAAATTATCTGATTATCAAGAAGAGTACGGTGACCTTTATAACCTAGAAGCAACACCTGCTGAATCAACATCTTATCGTTTAGCAAAACATGATAGAGAAAGATACCCAGATATCATTACAGCAAGTGAAGAAGGACATACTCCATATTACACGAATAGTTCTCACTTGCCAGTTGGATTCACAGACGATATCTTTACGGCACTAGATATTCAAGATGAATTACAAACCCTTTACACATCAGGAACTGTATTCCATGCCTTCTTAGGAGAACGTTTGCCAGATTGGAAGGCTGCTGCTAACTTAGTTCGTAAGATTGCTGCAAATTACAAACTTCCATATTATACATTGTCTCCAGTTTACTCTGTTTGTAAGAATCACGGTTATTTAGCAGGCGAACACTTCACTTGTCCGAAATGTGGAGAAGAAGCAGAAGTTTACAGTAGAATTACAGGATACTATCGCCCTGTTAAAAACTGGAATGATGGAAAACGAGAAGAATATGACATGCGTAAGAGTTACGACTTAAATTGCTCAAAATTGACACACGATCATACAGATGAAGTATTCGAAAACTGTGATTGCACAGAAGAAAAAGAAACAAAAGCAACAAAGAAAGATACAAAGAAAGCAAAAGACGAAGTCGTTTTATTCACAACGAAAACTTGTCCAAATTGCAAAATGGCAAAATCTTTATTAGATAAAGCAAACATTAAATACACGGTCGTTGATGCTGAAGAGCAAAAAGAATTGACGAAAGAAAAAGGCGTTAAACAAGCACCTACTATGTTTGTAACAAAAGGTGGAAAAGAACAAAAAATCGTAAACGTTTCTAACATTAAAAAATACATTTCAACGGTTGCAGCTGCATAATGTACGATACGATTATCGTTGGTTGCGGCGTAGCAGGTCTCACCGCAGCCATTTACTTAGCAAGAGCGAATAAAAAAGTATTGATGTTAGAAAAAGAAGGAATTGGCGGTCAAATTGCCTCATCTCCCAATGTGGAGAACTATCCCGGATTTCAATCAATTTCCGGGATGGACCTAGCCAATGCCTTATATGAACAAGTCTTAAATCTAGGAGTCGAAATCGAACTAGAAGAAGTCGTAAAAATCGTTCCTGGAAAGACGAAAAAGGTAGTAACAACAGACAATGAATATGAAACCAAAACTATTATTTTAGCCACTGGAAGTAAATACCGTCGCTTAAATCTAGATGACGAAGAAGATTTAATTGGAAACGGAATCTCTTTCTGTGTATCCTGTGATGGCGCGTTCTACAAAGACAAAGTAGTCGCTGTCGTTGGTGGGGGTAACTCCGCTGCCATCAATGCCATCTCACTATCCGACTTGTGTAAAAAAGTGTACATCGTTCAAAATTTGGATTTCTTGACGTGCGAAGAAAAGATGAAAGAAGACCTCTCACAAAAGAAAAATATTGAAATCATCTATCATGCAGAAGTAAAGAAACTAAATCATGACGAGAACGGCTTAACAGGCATTGAAATTCTAGAAAATGGTAAACCCCGCACCATTTCTCTAGATGGAATGTTTATCTCAATTGGCCAAACACCTGCCACGGAAGCATTCTCAAATGTCATTGAATGCAGTGAAGATGGATATTTTCTTTCTACGGATACTACGACCAAAGAATCTGGAATCTTTGTCGCAGGCGATTGCCGTACGAAGAAGATCAAACAACTTACAATGGCCACTGCAGACGGTACACAAAGTGCTATTGAAGCCATTGATTATTTGTCCAAAGAAGCATAAAAGTGCTTCTTTTTTATGCTTTTTAAAATGAAAAAGAAAGAAAAACAGAAAAAAGAATGTTGACAAATGTCAAACAATCAAAAAAATGTCAAGAAAGGTGTCAAATTAAAAAAACTGACAAACATAGAAAAAAGTGTGGTATACTTAAGTCATAATAGAGAGGTAGTTATGAGAAAAGAAAAAGTAAAAGAAACAAAAACAAAAAAACAAAAGGAAATTGGTAAAATTGTAGGAATCTTGTTGGCGTTGACAGGTTTATCCTTAATCTTAGCGGGTGTCTACGATATTTTAGGATATAACACGAGAATGTCAAACTACGAACCGACGACAGGAACTTTGGTTGGATTTAATGAAACTGATGGCTATTACGTTCCGGTATACCATTATTCGGTAGATGGTCAAATTTACGAAGTAGAAGCAACTTACATGTTAAATGAACAAACGGATTTAGATAGTTTTAACCGTCAAGCAACCGTATACTACGACGTAGATAATCATATGTCTGCAGTGATTAAAACAATCGGTCCAGACTACTTTGTTATTTTATCTGGAATTGCTTTGATTTTAATTGCAATCAGTTTTGTTCTAAGAGAAAACGAACCGGATACAGTCAAAGGACAAGTAAGTCGTACAAAGGTAATCACAACATTCTGGACATTTGCAGCAATTCTATTTGGAATTGGTTTTGAAACATTCTTATGTTGCAATTACGATAAGTTTACGGTAATTTTTATGAGTCCAGTAAACTTGTTATGGTCAATCATTATTTTGATTATCATTGTTCTAGTATTGATTTTATGGATTTCAAATTTAACAAAGAGCAAATCCAAAGCATACAACCTTTATGAAGACGAGTAATCGTCTTTTTATTTGCAATCAAAGTAAATGTTCGATATACTGAATACGTGGTGATTATGAAATGTTATTAGCAAAAGACTGGAAAGATTATGAATTAATTCAAACGAGTGATGGATATAAATTAGAACGTTGGAAAGATGTTTATTTATTGAGACCGGATCCACAAATTATTTGGCATCAAGAAAATGCCTTTCAAGGAAAACAAATTCATGCCAAATACATCCGCAGTAACACCGGTGGTGGTCACTGGGAAAATTTAAAAAGCACACCTACTAGTTGGCAAGTGCAGTATAAGAATTTGACCTTCAACATCAAACAGATGGGATTTAAACACACGGGACTGTTCCCAGAACAAGCAGTGAATTGGGATTTTATGATGGATAAAATCAAACGCGCCAATAGAAGCATCAGTGTATTAAATCTATTCGCATACACGGGTGGTGCAACAGTCGCATGTCTAGCAGCAGGCGCAAGTGTCGTTCACGTAGACTCTTCTCGTGGCATGGTCGACTGGTGTAAAGAAAATGTAGAAGCAAGTGGACTAAAAGACAAACCGGTTCGTTACATTGTCGATGACGTTTTAAAATTCGTAAAAAGAGAAATCAGAAGAGGTCATCATTACGATGCCATCATCATGGACCCTCCTTCCTATGGAAGAGGAGCAAACGGTGAAGTTTGGAGCATCGAAAAAAATCTCAATGAACTTCTAAATCTATGTGTCGAACTATTAAGTGATAAACCATTATTCTTCTTAATTAATTCTTATACGACCGGACTTTCTGCAAAAGTACTAGAAAACATGTTAAAAATTTTATTGGAACCAAAGTATCAAGGAACGATTACTTCTGGAGAGGTGGGACTACCAGAAACGAATAGTGAACTCGTCTTACCATGTGGAATCTATGGAAGGTTTGAAAGCAATGAGTAAACTGAATATATTATATGAAGATAACCATGTCATCGTCGTCTTGAAAGAAGTAAATGTACCGACACAAGAAGATACAAGTAAAGATAAAGATTTACTATCGATGGTAAAAGACTACATCAAAGAAAAATATCAAAAACCAGGAAACGTTTACCTAGGCCTTGTCCACCGTCTAGACCGTCCAGTTTCTGGTATCTTAGTGTTTGCAAGAACATCCAAAGCAGCCAGTAGATTATCAGAAGAAGTTAGAACGCATCAAATGGAAAAACGGTATCTAGCAGTTGTTCACGGAATATTAGAACAAAAAGAAGGAACCCTCATCGATTTTTTAAAAAAGGGAGAAGACGGCACGACGATTGTAAGTGAAGATGGCAAAGAAGCCAAACTAGATTACAAAGTTTTAGAAGAAGATAAACGAGAAAATTTAAGTTTAGTAGAAATTAATTTGCACACGGGAAGACATCATCAAATTCGGGTACAATTCGCCCATATTGGTCATCCATTATACGGGGATCAACGATACGGATATCAAGATAAAAAGCAAATTGCCCTTCATGCTTACTTTTTACAATTTGTTCATCCGACTAAAAAAGAAAGTATGACATTCCAAAATCTACCAACACGAGAACCGTTTTCAAATTTTCCTTCCATTAGAAAGTAAATTTTCGTTGCAATGTGATAATTTTTTTGCTATGATAATAATAGAATAAAATAGGGAGATGAATTAGTATGAATATTATGGCATTTTCATTTGATTGGTTTTTAACAGTACCAGGAATGCTAATTACAGGTGGCGTTCTATTACTTTTAATTGCCTTGATTATGTTTATTGTTACATCAGTTAAGTCAAAGAAAGGATCAAAGGAAGAGGCAGAAGTTGCACCTGCTACACCAGAGACAACTGCTCCTGCTGCAGAACAACCTGTTACGCCAGATACAGTTGCTCCACAAATGGGGGCTACTATGGTAAGTGAACCTACTGCACAACCTGTCGAGCAGCCAGCTGTTGCGCCAGTAGAGATGCCAGCACCTGCTCCAGCAGAAATTCCTACAGTGAATGAAGCTGCACCTGTTCAACCTGAAATTCCTAGTATCGATGCTGTGCAAGCAATTACACCAGAACCAGTTTCTGAACCTGCTCCAGCAATGCCAGAAGTACAGCCAGTAGAGCAGCCAACTGTTCAATCAGTAGAGCAACCTACTGTTCAACCTGTAGCAGAACCTGCTGGAAATACGGCTGAGATCAATCAAGAAGACTTAGAAACGCCAGAAGCTCTAAATTTAGAGAAAACTACTGTTTCTATTTACGGTGGTGCTAATCCATTAGAGGGAACTCAAAACTTAACACCAGTCGATGATGTTGCAAAACCAATTTATGGTGGAGCAAATCCTGCTGATATTAAGCCAATGGAAACACAAGCACCTGCTCCTAGTGCAGAAATGCCTGCCAGTGCTGCTCCTTCTATTCCAATGGAAGAACCAACACCAGCACCTGCACCTCAAGCAGAACCAGTAAAAGTGGAAACGACAGAAACAATCGAACAATTATAAAAAGATAAAAAAGCGACTAGAAATAGTCGTTTTTCTTTGCAAAAAATGATAAAATAGATGTATTGAAAATAGGAGGCATCCAGATGAGTAAATTTATCGATGAAGAACCATCAGAAATTTCATTAAAAAAAGAAGACTTATCGAAAACATTCGAACAAGAATTACAAGACGTTGAAATCAAAATTGTAGAAATTGCCAGAATGTATGCAAAAGATCAAGCAGACAATGTTTTTGTACACATTCTATGTAATGGAAACACGATTTCCATCGACTACTTTTATCGGTTTGGTAAAAAGTTATTAAAAAAAGAAGCCATCAACGAAGCGGATTCTGTATCGATGGATACTTTTGATGTGACGCAAGAAAATCAACAAAAGACGTTGGAAAGTATGACTCGTGAATTTGCAAAGGCTATGGCATCTGCAAAAAAACATGAAAAACCGATACCATCGGAAATTCGCTTGACATATGATAAAAAGAGCAATCGTCTCCTACCACAGATGAGACAAGATTCGTTGGATGCAATGTATTTTGCAAGAAGTCATGCCAATTGGTTTTACGACATAGAAGAAAAAGTGAATTTGCTATAAATGGAATAATTGTATAAAGTGTCAATATTGTTTGTAATAGAAAAGGTGATAAAAATATGTTAGAAATCAAACACATAAAAAAAAGTTACAAAACAGGTGATTTCGTTCAAAAGGCTTTAAATGATGTTTCCATTCAGTTTCGTCAAAATGAATTTGTTGCCATTTTAGGACCGTCTGGATCAGGAAAAACCACCCTTTTAAATGTTTTGGGCGGATTAGATCACTACGATTCAGGAGATTTAATTATCAATGGAAAATCGACCAAAAACTTTAAAGCAGCGGATTGGGATGCTTACCGTAATAACAGTGTCGGTTTTATTTTTCAAAGTTATAACTTAATCGGCCATATTTCCATTCAAGACAACGTTGAAATGGCACTTACGTTATCTAACGTTAAAAAGAAAGAACGTAGAAAAAGAGCGAGAGAAGCACTGAAAAGTGTCGGTCTTCTAGAACATGCACACAAACGTCCAAACCAATTATCTGGCGGTCAAATGCAACGAGTTGCCATTGCTAGAAGTTTAGTAAATAATCCAGATATCATCTTAGCAGATGAACCGACCGGAGCACTAGACTCTAATACGAGCAAACAAATTATGGATTTGATTCAGAAAATTGCATCCGATAAATTGGTCATTATGGTTACCCATAACCAAGATTTAGCTTATCAGTATGCAACACGTGTCATTGAAGTGAAAGATGGAAAAGTTGTAAGTGACTCAAATCCACTTACAAAAGAAGAACAAGAGGAAGAACAGTACAAGTTAAAGAAGACAAAGATGTCTTTTATGGAAGCTTTATATTTGTCTTTCAATAATATCATGACCAAAAAGGGTAGAACGTTAATTACAGCGTTCGCATCATCCATCGGTATCATCGGTATCGCTTTGATTCTGTCTTTATCAAATGGGTTCGATTTACAAATTGATAAATTTGAACGAGGAATTCTATCGGCCATGCCAATTATGATAAGCAAGCAATCGATGGATTTGGATGAAGAAAGTTTGGCTCAGTTAACGGGCGAAGAACAGGAAAAATATCCTGATAAGCAGACTGTTATTCCAAAGGATAATGCACTAGAATCGTTGGTTCATCAAAATAAAATTAACGATGATTACATCGATTATATTGAAAACATTCCAAGTGATTTAGTATATGGAGTATCTTATACAAAGATGACGGCCTTAAATGTGTTAACAGAACATGACGGAAAAGTGTCTGTAGCAGATACTCAAGATATATCGTTTAGTGCTCTTCCGAAGTCGTTGGACGAAAATACTCCGAATGCTGCTATGGAAGCCTATTATGATATCTTAGCAGGAACACTTCCACAAAAGAAAGAAGATATCGTGTTGATTGTTGATGCAAGTAATCGCGTCAATACTGAAATTCTACAATTACTTGGATTTGATACAATGGATGAAATTCCGTTTGACGAAATTATCGGAAAGACAATCAAAGTAGCATTAAATGACGATTTTTATGTAAAGATGGGAGATTACTTTGTCAGAAATCCAGATTTGCAAAGCGTTTATGATAATTCGATTACATTGACCGTATCAGGAATCCTGCGTATGAAAGAAGATTTCCCATCTTACGTGTCAAGTGCATCTCTTTGCTACACCAATGAACTATTGGATGAAGTCACTGCTGCCAACAACGAATCTGAAATCGTGAAGGCACAACAGGCAAGTGACGTCAACGTATTAACGGGAATGCCGTTTTCAGATTCTACAAGTAATCCATCTAGCTCATCTAGTGCAGGAATGACAATGACAAAAGACACTGTTTTAGGATATTTAGGAGCAGACCAAACTCCTTACATGATTTATCTATTCCCAAAAGATTTCGAAAGCAAAGATGAATTGCTAGAATACTTAGATGCCTATAACGATGACAAAGAAGATGACGATAAAGTCATCTACATGGATCAAGCGGAGTTAATTTCTTCTATGTCTAGTTCCATCATGTCAGCAGTTACGATTGTCTTAATTGCATTCTCATCCATTTCTCTAATCGTATCTTCTATCATGATTGGAATCATTACGTATATCTCTGTATTGGAAAGAACGAAAGAAATTGGTATCTTACGCGCTCTTGGTGCTAGAAAGAAAGATATTTCGCGAGTATTCAATGCCGAAACGTTCATTATCGGTATCACATCTGGATTAATTGGTATCGGAATTGCACTAATTTTGACGATTCCAGCGAACCAAATTATCTACAATTTGACGGAATTAGAAAACGTTGCTATTTTAAATCCACTTCATGCTTTAATATTAATACTAGTCAGTATGACTCTTACGATGATTGGTGGATTTATCCCAGCTAGAATTGCCGCTAAGAAAGATCCAGTTGAAGCGTTAAGAACTGAGTAATTTCAGTTCTTTTTTTTATATTTCGGAATATATTAAATTGTAGAAAGGAAAGATATTATGGAAATATTAAAAGTATCTAGTAAATCAAATCCCAATAGCGTGGCAGGTGCACTTGCAAATGTCTTTCGTGAAAAAGGATATGTTGAAATTCAAGCGATTGGAGCAGGGGCATTGAATCAAGCCATTAAAGCGATTGCAATAGCGAGAGGCTTTGTCGCACCATCCGGTAAAAACTTAGTTTGCATTCCCGCCTTCACGGATATTACAATCGATGGCGAAGAGCGAACTGCAATTAAATTGATTGTCGAATCCAGATAGCAAACGCTATCTTTTCTTTTGAAAGAAAGAGTAAAGTGTTATAATGAAAATATCAGGAGGGCATTATGATATTATTTAGTAGAAAACAATTATTGGAACAAGGATACACCGATTATGCAATTAAGAAAGCAATTAAAAACGGTCAAATCGTCAAATACGGACGCAATCAATATGAATTAAAAAGTGAAGTACTAAGTCAACCTAAACCTACTATGGATGCGGTTTACAGGTGTTTGGACGAAGAAAATTTAGAACAACTAGCTGATTTATTAAACAGAATGGATTTCAATCGGTTAGATGATTATCAAAAACGAATTTGTAATTTGTATATTTTGTTATTAGATAAAACAATTCCTTTACCGGAGTCGCTTTCTTCCTATGCCAAAACGTTGAAGGAAGAGGATGTTATCGATTCCACGGCATCCGAAAAATCCCTAGAACGACATTTTGCCACAATCGTGTTGCGGTGTCATAAAAAAATGAAACATAGCAAACAATGTTTAGTACAATTACTCAAATTTCCACTTCCAATCGAATATTTGTTATCTTATACCATTTTAAAACAAATAACGGAACGGTATAACCAGATTAATGACCATATTCAAGAACTATTAAATACGGATCAATTGGAAGAACTGACGGACTATATTACCAAGCAAGATGATGCGACATGGGATTATTTAAAAAAAGTTGTAGAAGAAACAATATGGATGAGAAAGTCCAATGCGATTTTGCCATCTACGGATTCGAAAAGCAATTCCTTTGCCGATTTGTTGACAGCAAGAAATTACGAACATGTTCTGCAAATGCTGCAAAATAAAAATAGCCAATCAAAAAATCATATCAATCTAACATTGGCTGTGGAAAAGTTGTTAGAAACAAAACAAGAAATTCTTGCTCATCAAACGGATTCTTTAAGAGACAAAATTCATACGACGTTACAGCATCAAAATATTATGACTTCCCATATATTTACGGAAGAAACGGAAACAGCGCCATACCTAGAAGACGCAAATCCGTGTCAGGAAAAGTTTGAGTTTGGTAGAAAAAGAAATGGGTCTTTGAACAGCGAAGATTTAAAGCCAGATCGAGCAAACTACGACTTGTCTGGACTTCAAAGAATTGCGGATACGTTTGCAGAAGGAGACAAATCATTAGAAGAAGTTTGCAAAGATTATGGCCTTTCTAAAGATGATACGAGTGTCATAAAATACATATTTGCAAGAGATTGCTTTTATCAAAATCAAACAGCATCAGGAGAGTATTTTTTAAATTTACTTAGAAAAGAAAAAAATAAATCGAAAGAGGCACAATCTTTATTATCGTCTTTAGAGCGAGAAAAGAAATTTCTATCTAGTCACGAAGTGGATTTAAATAAGTGTTTGACTTTACGTCCTCAAAAAAAGAAACCAAAGAAGTGACAATTTGAAATTGAATTGAAAAAGTGATATAATACAGAAACGAAAGAAGAGGGTATTATGGCAAATAAAGTAAATTTTTATAAAAGCGATAAACCAGAAGAGCTACGCGATTTTTATAAAGTACTAGGGATTACTCAAACCGCAACGGATGATGAAGTTAAGAAAGCATATCGTACGAAAGCACGGGAAACCCATCCGGATTTACATCCCGAAATGGATACTAGTGCATTTCAAGAAGTAGAAGATGCTAAAGAAGTTCTTTCTGATAAAGAAATGCGTGCAAGTTATGATAAGGAATGGACGTCTTATCAAGCAAAACAAGCGAAACCAAAGCAAGAATCATCTTCTGCAAAGAAATCACAAGAGAAATCTACGCCAAAGAGTGAAGCAAGAAGAAAAACGAGTCAAGCAAATGACACACACCAAAGTAGTACGAAATACCAAAGTGCGTCAGATACAAAGAAAAGTACTTCTAGTAGCACCTACACAAACTACACAAGTTCAACGAACAAATCTAGTAATCAAGAAAGTCATACTTCTAGCCAAACATATCATAAAACGAAAACAGACTATCATACAGATAGTCAAACCAAAACAAATGACACGAACTATGATCAAGAAAAAACGGTGGAAGAATTGTTACATCGCTATGCCAATAGTCCTTCTCGTTGTGCACGTATTCGAAAATCCCTTTTATTTGGTCAAATCATGAGTGACTTTCATTTGTATCCAGACAATACATTATCTATGATGAGTATTCCACTAATATTACGCCAATATTTGGCAGCAAGTTGGGATACCATGAACGTTGTACCGAGCGCCTCTTATAACAATACTTTTCATCAAACGATGGAAGATTACTATTTCTATCCATCTTTGATTACAGGAGGCTTCCATATTATAAATTACACACCAATTTATCGCGATTATGGACAATGGTTCAATTCTTTCACCGGCGAAAACTTAGGGGTTCAAAATTATAATCGATATCCAGAGTACACCAGTTTAAATTTACAAGATGGTGCTTGTATAACGATCTTCCCACTAATCTCAATCATGCCATATCATCGTTTTCAAAACCGCATCATAGATTTAACGAAAGCATACATGTTGGGAAACGAATGCTTTGAAAATTTATGGATGCAAGGATATGTAAGAAAAGAAAATCCTTATACATCTTATCGGTTCTGTAGCGAGGAAGAAATAAATCCTAAAAAATACGATAGTAAAGTATATCAATATTAGAAAAAATATAACACATATAATTAAAATTTAGTAATTAGTTGGAATTTTGTGTAAAAAGTGCCCGAAAATAGTCGGAAAAATGTGATAAAAGACATTAAAATAGCCGGAATTTCGTGACATAATACCAATAGAGGTGATTCAATGATAAGGTTGAAAAGAAAAATCGATGAATTTTTAATCAATTGGAAACATTCGCAAGATAAGTTGCCGTTGATTGTAAAAGGAGCACATCAAATTGGTAAAATAGATGCGATTGAAAACTTTGCTAAAAATAATTATAAGCATGTTGTAGAAATTAATTTTATATTGCAAAAACAGTTTAAAAATATTTTTGATGATGGATTTGAAGCAGATAAAATTATTAAAAATATTTCTTTGATTGAACCAAATTTTCAGTTTGTACCAGGCGAGACTCTTATCTTTTTTGATGAAATACAAGATTGTATTAATTGTGCTACTTCGTTGAAATCATTTAATATAGATGGCAGATACGATGTAATTTGTTCTGGTTCTTTAATGGGAATTAATTATAAAGAAATAGAGTCCAATAGTGTTGGAAATAAACAAGATTATGAAATGTATTCCTTGGACTTTGAAGAATTCCTATGGGCAAAAGGATACCAGGATAATCAAATTGAAGATTTGTTAGAACATATGCGAAGTTGTACACCGTTATCAAAAGTTCAATATGATGTGATGTTAGAAAATTTCAAGTAATATATGGTAGTAGGGGGAATGCCTGCTATTGTAAGAAGATTTATCGAAAGCAAAAATTTTAGTGGCATTTTAGAGATGCAAGAACAAATATTGTTAGACTACAAAGAAGACATTACAAAATATGCTGAAGGATTGAATCAAACTCGGATTCTAAACGTTTACAATAAAATTCCAGTCTTTTTAGGTAATAAAAATAAAAAATTTCAAATATCAAAAGTAGAACATGGAGCTAGAAATCGAGAATATATTGGTACAGTTGATTGGTTAAACAATGCTGGAATCATCAATGTATGTTATTGCTTAGAGCAGCCAGAACTACCTTTAAAGGGAAATTATAATCCGGATAACTATAGAATTTATTTTAGAGATACTGGTCTTTTGATTGGATCACTAGATGAAGAAGCTCAAGAAGATTTAAGAAATAACAAAAATTTCAATACTTACAAGGGAGCAATCTATGAAAATATTGTAGCAGACATGTTAGTAAAACAAGGATATCAGCTTTATTTCTATAAAAATGAAAAAGGTACAATTAAGATGGATTTCTTTGTCAGAGACACAAATTCGTTAATACCAATCGAAGTAAAAGCAAATGGTACAGCAACCGTATCATTAAATAATTTAATTGATAATACAACATATAGAGACATCAAATATGGCATTAAACTATGCAATAAAAATATTGGATATAATGGAAAATTTTATACATTTCCGTACTTTTTAACGTTTTTGTTAAAGCGATATTTAAAAGACAAATAGAAATTACAAAGGATTGACAAAAAAATAAAAAAGTAATATGATGAAGTTGTCGATGACGAAAGACAATAATAATCGAGTTAGAATAGAGAATTCGTGGTTGGTGGAAACGAATCTAAGTCCTTATTTAATCTACTTTCGAGACAGAAAGGGTAATGCCTTCCGGTTACGCGTTATAGTATCAAAGTGATAAATAAGGATGGTACCGCGAGACTTCGCTCCTGTTGGAGAGTCTCGTTTTTTATATACTAGGAAATTGCTTTGCATATGAGAAAAGCGTATCAGAATGGAAAAATGTAAAAAAATTCGTATTTTACTTGACTATCATACATTTGTTTGATATATTCTTGTTGACTGTGAACGAAAAAGGAGGTGGATAGCATCCAAATGTATAAAAGTTATCAGTTTCGAATGTATCCAAACAAGCAACAGATTATCATGATTCAAAAAACTTTTGGTTGTACAAGATTCGTTTATAACTATTATCTTGAAAAAAGAAAAGAAGAACAGTTAACTGGTTTTGATATGATAAAAGAGTTACCGAATTTATATCCAGAATACCCATTTTTAAAGGAGGTGGACTCTTGTAGTTTGAGGTGTAGTTTGTTTGATTTAGAAGATGCCTTTAACCGTTATTTTAGGCATCAAAATAATGATCCAAAGTTTAAAGGAAAGTATGGTTCTAAAAGAAGTTATCGAACCAATTATATTACGAGTACTTATAAAGGAACAAAGTACGCAAATATAAAAATAGATTTAAAAAGAAAGGTAATTACTTTGCCAAAATTAAAAGAAGTAAAAATAAGAGGGTATCGCAATTTAGAAGATTTACCAGGAAGAATCATTCATGCGACCATCAGTGAATGTTCGACTGGAAAATATTATGTAAGTGTGTTAGTCGAAGTCAGTCATATTGTACCCAAGATGATTCCGAGAAGGGTAGTAGGAATCGATTTGGGAATCAAAGATGTGATTATTACAAGTGATGGCGAAAAGATAAAAAATAAAAGAATTATAGAGAAATATGAGAAAAGAATCAAACGAAAACAAAGAGAATTAGCAAGACGCGTAAAAGGAAGTAGTAATTATTATAAAACGAAAAAGAAGTTATCGGTTCTATTTCAAAGATTAAGAAACGCCAGAAAGTATTTTCTTCATCAAATAACTAAAAAACTAGTATTAGAAAATGATATTATAGTAAGTGAAACGCTAAAGGTAAAAGAGATGTTGGAAGAGAAGAAGATTTCCAAGTTTTTAAGTGATGCCAGTTTATCTAAGATCTGTAGTGTTT